>Ga0209648_10001040_pt1 | contig 22216 bp, 22 predicted proteins | sample GraSoi2013_115cm_FD_185830 | JGI IMG/M metagenome (GOLD analysis project Ga0209648, IMG submission 185830) | Grasslands soil microbial communities from the Angelo Coastal Reserve, California, USA - Sample 9_17_2013_115cm (SPAdes) (version 2) | ecosystem: Environmental > Terrestrial > Soil >... | reverse complement strand
GACGGCCCAGGTGGGAGCAGCTTCTTCTTGACAAACGCGCGGGGAATGTGGCATGAATGAACCAGCCACCCCCGGCGCGCCGGGCGGCAACTCTGGGGGAGGCGGAGCGGCGGCGCGCCGCCGCTCCGCCTCCCCCAGAGTTGGATTGTTAGTTGAGGCAACGATTGCCCGAAAGTAAGATTTTTATGTGAGGCAACACGAGTGGCGAAAAGATGGATCGCCCCTGCGTAGTGCGAGGATGAATAGGTCTCGTTTTTAGAACGGATGTATTATGTAGCTAGCACAGGCATTCAAAGCAAGCCTGTTTGGAGTGGCGCTCTTGTGCTGAACAGGAACGTGAGATTTCACGACTCCAGCAATGCTCTCAGATTATTGTAACACAACCGTAGCCGGCACACCTGACTCTTCGGCGCTTGTGGCATAATGCAACATGAACATCCTGGAAGCGAGCAATTGAAAGAAGAGGAAAAATAACATATGAGTCTTGTTACCAGCCCATATACCATCCCCGCTGCGTTTGTCGCCACTGAGCATGTTGTTCATCCGAATGGCCTGTGGGTTGTTGGACCAGATAGGAGATGGAACCCGGTGAATCAACAACAGCGCCGGTACCTGGAGATCTTTGATATCGCGCGCAAAGAAGTCGCTGCGATTCCAGAGATCGAGGCAAAAGCTTCTTTTGTGGCTGAGGTCCTCGATGCATTCTTGCGCGTGCATGGTTTTTCTATGGAACTGGAACCGTTTGCACCTGATGAATTCGGAGTAGCGGCAGTATTTCAGGTAGTGCTTGCATGGTTGGAGACTGGAAAAGCACACACCATTGTGCGGTCTGATGGGAAAACCTATCCAGGTGTTTTGATGGAGCATGACATGCCTGCTTTTACGGTACCGGGCCATGAGAATCCCGTCATCAGTCTGCCAACGAAAACAGCAGATATCGTTTACCTGACCATGATAGAAAAACCGGCAGATGAATTTGCCATGATTGCGACCGCCAGGCAATGTATGGCAACCAGGCAGCAGGCGAGGACGACTCAGGTACTTTTCCCGATGGTGGATCTTGATCTGAAGGTGGCAGTCGAGTGGCTGAAAGGAATGTGGACGCTGCCACAAAGCGGCCCCCAGCTGAAAGTCGCGCAGGCTTTACGCCAGACCAAAGTGAAGATGAATGAGGAAGGGGTCCGCATTGAGGAGGCTGCAGCAGTCGGTATAGCGTTTGCCGCAGTATTTCTTCCGAATCGTCATGTGATTGACCGTCCATTCTTGATGTGGGTGGAGCGTCCTGGCTTGAGTCTGCCGCTTTTCGTCGGCTACATTACCGAAGAGGACTGGCAGAATCCGGGAAAAAGTTAGGAATCGGCAGTACCAAGACGATGCGCGTGCGATTGACCGTATGAGAAGAGGGTATCCAGGGGCCACTCAAGACATACGCATGAGCCGTTGAGACCGGGAACTTTTCGTCGCAGAGAAACATCTGACTGAAGGTACATTACGCTTTAGATCGACGAACCGACGGGCATCGAACTGGGGGCGTTGCCTGCGCAGAGTAGCGGCTCGTCGTGCCTCGGAACTCCTCTGGCGAATTCTGCTATTTATTTCTCTTTCTATAAATAGTATTTACGGAACCGACGGGCGTCCGATTATCCTCAAGCATACCTGCGTGACAGACAGACAAGGTCAACCACTTTTTCGGTTTGAGAAAACGCCACTTCACTGCTTCTCAATGCTTGTGCAAAAATGGCTTTTTCACTTCTGCTATAAGCAATAGACCCTCTCATTGTATCACGATGCCGCTTCGCATTCTAACTGCTCAAGCCCTCCTTTGGGCTAAACAACATTGCTGGATGGGGGGCCTGGTTCGGCGGATCGATGCAGAGGCATCTAAAAGATACTAGCCGCAGGCATGGTATACAATAGAGATATATGACCGCTTCTATGAGGAAAGTAGGGGTGCTTTGCTGACAGCAGACCAGATCATCGCTGACTTGAAACAGCGTGCAAACTCCCAGGCTGTCGAGGGCATGGCCAGATTTGGCATCAGACCTGCCCAGGCTTTGGGAATCTCGATTCCCACCCTACGCAAGATGGCGAAAGAAATAGGGAGGAACCAGGTACTTGCAGTAGCCCTTTGGGTTTCAGGGATTCATGGGGCAAGAATCCTTGCCTCGATGATTGCTGAGCTTCAACTCGTCTCCGCCAAGCTGATGGAAGAGTGGGTCAATGATTTCGATGCGTGGGATGTCTGCGACCAGGTATGCTGGAACCTGTTTGATAAAACGCCCTATGCCTGTCAAAAGGACACTGAGCGGTGTCAGCAGGAGAAAGAGTTTGTGCGGAGGGCAGGTTTTGTGATGATGGCCGAATTGGCGGTCCATGACAAACAGGTGCAGGATGGGGCATTCGTGCAGTTTTTCCCGCTGATCAAGCGCTATGCAGATGATGAGAGGAAATTGGTGAAAAAAGCCGTCAACTGGGCCTTGCGGCAGATTGGGAAACGCAATGGCCACCTTCGCGCATTAGCTCTGGAATGCGCCTACGAGATCCACGACATGGATTCTAAAACGGCTCACTGGATGGCAAGAGATGCGCTCAAAGAATTACAGTCCAAAGAGATCAAAAACTAACTCGCTTCCCATTTCAGGGAACAGAAAGGAGCACATCTGTGGCCAGGCACGCTCAACCCATCCAGATCGACACCGTGGTCCTGCAGCAGTACGTAGATGCACTGGGTTCCATTGGCTGGCAAGCTGAGGGCGGTATTATCCGGCCAGTATACAGCGCTGCCTGGGTGCAGGCCCGTGGGCAAGTGGCTGAATGGATGCGCGCGGCGGGACTAGAGGTACGAGGAGATGCCGTTGGCAACCTCTTTGGGAGACTGCGTGGCCGAGATGTTAGCAGGACGATCCTCACCGGCTCTCACCTCGATACGGTGCCGCTGGGAGGCAAGTTCGATGGCGCCCTTGGAATTCTCGCGGGACTGGTGGCCCTGCGGGGCTTACTTGAGCAGGCAGGGCAGCCACGGCGGTCGCTCGAGGTGGCTGCCCTGTGTGAAGAGGAGGGGAGCCGTTTCCCGGCTCACTACTGGGGCACGCGCGGCATGCTGGGCACGATCCGGGCAGATGAGCTGGAGCGATTACGTGATGACCGGGGGGTGACTATCTCAGAGGCCATGCGTGGTGCCGGTCTGGCACCTCAGCGCTACCGCGAGGCCGCGAGGCAGGATCTAGATGTGTTTATCGAATTGCACATTGAGCAAGGCCGCATCCTCTTTGATGAGCGGATCAACCTAGGGATTGTGCAAGCCATAACCGGCCTGCAGCACCAGCGGGTTACCGTCAAGGGCCGAGCGGACCATGCCGGCACCACGCCGATGGATCTACGGCGCGATGCGCTGCAGGGAGCGGCACAGATGGCCACCGAGATTACCCGGCTGGTTGAGCGGGAAGGGCGGCCAGCCGTGGTAACGCTGGGGAAATGGGAGGTCAAACCCGGGGCGGTGAATGTCATCCCGGACGAGGTAAGCTTTTCTATCGATTTGCGACATCCCGAAGAGGAGACCAAGCAACGCCTGGCGGATGCCATCCGGGCTCGCTGCGAGGCCATTGCCCAGGAGCGAGAGCTTGCGGTTTCAAGCGAGATCACGAGTGAGAGATTGCCCAGCGACATGGACCCGGCGCTCCAGTCTGTGCTCATCCGGGCAGCAGAGACGTGTGGGGCCAGCTGGAGAGCGATGCTAAGCGGAGCCGGGCATGATAGCCAGGAGATGGCACGGCATCTGCCGACGGCCATGCTGTTTGTTCCCAGTGTGGAGGGTCGCTCGCATAGCGCCGCCGAAAATACCATTCCGGAAGATGCCGCCCGTAGCGCGACCGTACTCGCTACAGCCCTTTATCAGTTAGCGTACTAGCAGAAAAGGGGTTGCTCCTGCGCTGTGCCCCGCGGGCGTCCTTATGAGGTACGTCCTTCTTGCAACCGCAACGTTGCGGAGCTCCCTTTTTCAGAGGAATATAAGCAGGAGACGGGAACCTCGTTTGCATGCTGTTTGGAAAGGCTGTCTAGATTCTATGGAACCTTCTCGTCAACGGGTGGCGCTCTTGATCGATGGTGACAACAGCGCCTACGTCTCGATACCGTCTCTGCTGGCTGAAGCGGGAAAGTTGGGGGATGTCATGATTCGGTGCGTGTATGGAAACTGGAGTCTGTCCTCCATACACGCCGGGCAAGAGGTCGCCCCGCGCTATGGTTTCGAACAACGGCATCATGGGCGGACAACCCCAGGCAAGAATGCAACGGATATCGCCATGGTGGTCGATGCCATGGATATCCTCTACAGTGGCGCGATTGAGCACTTCTGCCTGGTGACGAGCGATAGCGACTACACCCCGCTGGTGCTGCGGCTGCGGTCTGCCGGGTGCCAGGTGCTTGGCATTGGCAAACCGACGACACCTCTCACCTTGCAAACTGCCTTAACGGAGTTTGTTTCGACTGATCAGCTTCCGTCAAGAGCGGTGCAACCGTTACCCGCTGCACCTCCCTCGGCGACAGCGGCACCGGTGATCGATGCGTCGCTCCAGTCCAGTAATCGTTCATCGAAACAGTCAAGCCACCGGGCGTGTGTCTCCATGAGCTCGGTATCTGGCAGAGCGAGTAGCGCATCTCGAACCTGCCCAGTCAGGTGCTTCGTTTGCCCTTTCATCATCGGCTGCTCCTTCTTGACCAAACGACTTGCGTTGCCTCCCCGGAGGCGTATATGATGCTGCTACCAGGGGGAGGTAGCGGTGCATGAAAACTCGCTTACCCCCTGGACGCTCCCCATTCTCGTGTCGGCCGTCAGGAAGGGATCCGCCTGGAACGAGGGACCACACTGGTCTGTCGCGTGGTCATCGCACTCGCGCTTTATCCCAGCTGTCGCTTCAGGAGCTCTCCTCAGTGGGGGTGCTCGCTTGCCACAAGTTCGATGAAAAGTCCTTGATCACCCTCCAGACAGAGCCCCGATTCGCCTCAAAGATTCCGTTATGGCCGCACCCCTGGATGGGGAGGAATGTCACTGGCCTGCGAGGCCCTGCTGCTTGTGCAAGGCGCTCAGCCATGACGAAGGGCACGAGTTCGTCCTGGGTCCCATGTCCGATGAAGATTGGGCAAGTCACCCGGCGGATCTTGCTCACATTGTCGAAGCGCTCCCTTATGAAGAGACGGACGACCGACTTGGGAACCCATGGGAGCATGGCATGGGCTTGCTCAGGGATGTTCGTGAACGCAGCCAGCACGATCAGACCGGCCACCTGCTTGCGGGCGGCGAGGTCGATGGCCACAGCGGCACCCAGTGACCAGCCAGCAACAACGATCTGGGCTGGATGGGCATGTAAGGTCTCGGTGAGGTAGTGGTAGGCTGCGTCCGCAGCCTCATAGCATCCAGACTCGCTCGCCCAGCCACTACTCATCCCGTATCCCGGATACTCAGGGATCAGGACGGTGCATCCCAGCTGCCGGAACTGCGCAAACTCGTAGCTGCAGGTCTCCAGGCACATGCCGTTGCCGTAAAAGTACAGCAGGTACCACGTTCCGGGTGCAGGAGGAGAGGGTTTTACAGCGGATGGCTGACCCGCACCGAACAGGAGGCCAACCTGGTAGCCACTACTGGTCGGGCAGGAAAGAATGGTCGAGCCCTCGTAGGCCCGCACCAGGGCAGCTTCTGTCGTCTTCCCCCGGCTTCCGGGGAAGATCAAGTCGGTCTTGAGCTGTGAAAATGGTGATCTTCGGTTCTTCAATCCCATGGTCCTAGGAGAGACTGCCAAGAAAGTTGGTGATCGCACTGTTCACCGCCGTCGGCTCCTCGACGGTCGAAGTATGACCGGCACGAGGGATGATCTCCAGGTGCGAGCCAGCGATACGCTCATGCAGGCGCTGGGAGTGGACCAGAGGAACAGCGACATCCTCATCTCCGACAAGAATCAGCGTCGGAACCCGAATCCTGTCGATCTCGCTCTCTATTCCTTTGCGGGTGATGACGCCTGTGGTGGCTCGTGTAATGCCCAGTCGATGGTTTCCGCTCATACGATGTCGCCACTCGCGACGCTCAAGAGCGCAGGCCGGGTCAGTGAGAAACGTCCGCCCGAACATGACGGGCATCACCCGGTCGACCACCAGGCCCAGTCCAAACCAGCGGGCAACGAACGTGAGTTGCTTGTACTTTGCAACATGCTCGCTCGGTTCTGGATCGGCGGAAGTCTCCAGCAGGATTAACGACCGTAACAGCTCGGGGTGCCTGGCGGCGAGACGCAAGCCAATAAAGCCTCCCATCGAAAGGCCGAGAAAGTGACAGGGCGCGCAGCCGAGTTGTTCGATGAGCGCTACAGCATCCTCGTAGAGGGTCTCCATGTCGTAGCCACTGCGTGTCACCTCGCTCTGACCCTGGCCGCGGAAGTCGAAGGCCACGCAGCGGTAACGCTCCTTGAACAGCGCGACCTGGGCATCGAACATGTGACAACTCCACAACAAGCCATGAGCAAAGACGATGGTTTCAGGCCCTGTGCCATGCTCCTCATAATAGAGCGCCGCCCCATTCACACGGATGATAGGCATGCTGATTACTCCTTCACGCACAAGCAGCCTCCGCTGCGGCGAGCGATTCTATTGCAACCTCAGATCAAAGAAAGCCCAGGGAAATGCGTCGCCAACGCAGCAGAGGAATTTGCGACCCAACTTGTCGAAGCATTCGACAATGAGCTTATGCAGACGCGTTTTATTCCTTCTGACCACCAATCTCGTGGTCCCGAAAAAATGAACGCCAGGGGCCACAGCCGAGCATGAAGGGTTGCATGAGCGCTCGTTCGGCTTGGACGGTATGGTTCAAATCGTGAGCTGCCCAAGTGTGCAACATCTCTGCCAGAGTGACGATACCCAGCGTGGGATGCTGTTTCGTCCGTCCCAGATCGTCATCCGTCACCTGTTTGAACAGGACAAGGCTTTCTTGCCGAGCGTGTGCGAACGCCGCCACCAGCTGCTCAGGAGTCAGTGACTCAGTGCCGGCGTGCGGCTCGTTTGGATCGAAATCCACGAACTCCTGTCCTGCCAAAAAAGCGTGGAAGCGCACAGGAAAAACTAGGCGCTCAGCGTCCAGTAAATGCTGTAAGCAATGGAGCGCTGACCACTCTCCTGCTGCTGGTGGACGAGTCAGCAGATCAATCGGAAGCGTGCTGACCAGCCGCTGCCAACGCTCTGGAGTGGTGGAGAGGACAGCTCGTACGTCCTCTAACCAGGTAGTCAATGAGCACCTCCTGTTGTTTGATCCTTTGCCCGAAGAGGACATAAATAGGTCTCTGTCCTCCAAATGTTTTTTGACAGGTCTTTTCCTCTCACCTCAATCATACCCCACAAAACGGAAACCTGGCCACTGTCTACCCAATGTTTGCCCTGAGATTCACCCGCTTTTGCGGAGACCCGAAACATTCAGGCTAACCCATCAATTGTTCATAAGCAACCGGACTGAGGATGCCCAGCTAAGAGGGACACGGAAACTGAGGACGAATCAGTCAGGCATCAATGAGGAGCATGTGTTGAGAGGAAAGGGTCGAGGTAATAGAATATATATTCTATTAATAATAGAGAAATGCATAAATAATCTCAGCGGAACCGACGGGTTTCGACTATGCTGTCACCAATTTTATATCTCTTCCTTGGCCCTGCTGGCAAACTGTATCTCAAGGTCCAAGACGTGCTCGCCCACGACGGTGCATATGACGTCAGCCCTCCTCCGATGGTGAGCAAACGGCGACCAGGGCCAAAACACCCCAAATACGGTATTCCCACTGAACACTGGCCGCTGATCATGCAGCGGGTGGTGGAGCAGAAGGAACCTCTGCGCACAGTGGCAGCTGCATACGGTGTCTCGCATGAAACGATCCGTCGCCTCATTCGTGCGGCTACGAAAGAGCATGTACCGCAAGAAGCGCAACGGTCCAACCTATCGTGATGGGTATGCTCGTCATCTTTTCCTGCTCTGTTCAACGGATTCTCTCCATAGCCAACACCATGGTTACCAAAGACACCATCTCTTTCCATCTACGAAAGGCCATCCCGACTGCTCTCCACCCCTACAAGCAAGGGGTTGAGGTGGCAGGGCCCTTGACGTTGCATGGTGGAGACACGGGTCTTGGCCTGGCCGCCATACCGAGAGCATAGCAGATGAAGACAGGAAACACCCGGACAAAAGGCGGATGGCACTTGGGGAACAGGCAGAAAATCCGTCGTGATCTGGACAACCATGGCCTTCCTTCGGGCTAGGAGATCCTGGTAAGAAGGCGGGAAAAGACGGATGGCACCGGCGAAATTCGAGGGTAAAAACTGTGTCTTTTGAGAACGGACGTGCTAGGTAGCCAGCATAGGGAAATGGAGTGAACTCCACTTCAAGATACTGCCCTCAATTTAGGGTGTGCACTCAGATCTGTGTTTTTTCATGCCAGATCGCAACGCTCTTGAGTGAAGAGTAGAAGAGAGAACTATGCACGTCGTGAAGACATTCTTGCGGTGGACATATCTGCGCGCGGTGTTCCACCGGGGCTATGTGCTTACGTCCGGCCTCTATTTCGTGGTCGATGCGCATTTGTCCGCCTCCCAGATCGTCTTGCTAGGCACGGTCGTGTCGGCCACATTGGCGCTGGCGGATATCCCTACCGGCGTCTGGGCCGACGCGATCGGCCGCAAGTGGCCGCTCGTGATCGGGCACCTGTTTCTGGCCGCCGGCATGGTGATGACCGGCCTTGTGACGGCGTTTCCATTGATCCTGGTGACGCAGGTCCTGTGGGGATCAGGGTGGGCCTTCTTGACCGGCGCCGATGTCGCGTGGATCACCGACGAGCTCGATCAACCCCAGCGGATCGCTCGCGTGCTGACGACGAGCGCCCGCCGGGACCTCGCTGGTGGGGCGACGGGGATGGCCGTGTTCGGTGTGCTTGGCTGGGCAACGAGCCTGGCGACCGCGATTGTGGTTTCAGGCGCCAGCATGGCGGCGCTCGGACTCTTCGTCGCGGCGCGCTTCACCGAGCGCAACTTCCGTCCCACGCGAGAGCAGCGGTGGAGCGCGTCGCTCTCGATCTTCCGGCTCGGAGTCAGCCTGGCGCGCCGCGACCACGAGGTTCTGCTGGTCTTCGTCGCGACGATGCTCATCAACGGCGCGGCCCTGGTCGGATGGCTGTTTCCCAGGCAGCTCGTCAACCTGGGCTTTCCGAGCGATCCCGTGCTGTGGTATACGGCCTTCGGCATTTGCTCCTCGGCGGCAGGCTTCGTCGCGCTGCGCATCGTCGAGGCCCGCCTCGACGGCGTGGGCGTTGCCCGGCGCGTGTACGCGCTCACGTGCTTCATCGGTATGCTCGGCCTGGTCGTGCTGGCTGTGGCCCCTGACGCCCTCATCGGTGGCGCCGGTGTGCTGCTGGTGAGCGGCATCGCCTTCAACGTCACACGCACGGTCAGCGTGATCTGGGTGAACCGGCGCACCACGAGCGATGTACGGGCGACCGTGCACTCGTTCCTCGACCAGGCCGAGTGCATCGGTGAGATCATCGGCGGATTCGCGCTCCCCCTCCTCGCCCAGGTCGCGGGCATTTCGATTGCGCTCCTCGCCTCGGCTGCGCTCATCGCCTTCGCCGGTGCGCTTGTGGCTCGCTCACGCGCCGACCGGGCGATGACATTTCCGTAGGCGCCGATGATGAAATTTAACGAACAAGATCGGCCATTTCGTAGGTGCCGATTTATCGGCTAGGAGAGCGGGCTGGCGGGCATCGTAGCCGATAAATCGGCACCTACAGGAATATTACCGATTTTGATTGTAAAAAATCATTATCGGCCTGTAGAGGGCGTTGACAACCTCCAACAGCCAATAATGATTTTCAAAAACCGCTATCGACAATGTCATCCTGAGCGCAGCGTCGGGGGATGCAAAGCCATCATCGCCCTGATCGCCCTGGCTGCTTGACTGACACCCTTTTTTCTTCTATGATCTTGTCAGGCCGAAGCCAGGAGAGAGAGCAAGAGAGACAGGATGTAACCATCGAACGTAGGTGCTGTTGAAAGCATCTCACTGCCACGGCAGCGGTCCTTGCGCGCTCGGAAGAACGAAGAGAAGAACAAGGCAGGCCGCCCAGGAAGGAACAGAAGCAGGCATGCCGTCACCCACGCCCATTCTCGCCACAAAACTGTATATGCCTCCGCTTCGGCCTGAGGTTGTCAGCCGCCCGCGCCTGCTCGAGCGGCTGAACGAGGGGCTGCGCCGCCACCTGGTCCTCATCTCGGCCCCCGCCGGCTTTGGGAAGACCACGCTGGTCAGCCAGTGGCTCGCCTTAATCGAGCGACCAGCAGCCTGGTTGTCACTGGACGAAGGGGATAACGATCCTGCACGCTTTCTGACCTACCTCGTGGCTGCTTTGCAGACGATTGCGGCGCATGTTGGAGAAGGGGTGTTAGGCGTGCTCCAATCCCCTCAGCCACCGCCAACCGAAGCGATTTTGACAACACTGCTCAATGACCTGACCAGCATCTCAGACCAGTTCGTGCTCGTCTTTGACGACTACCACGTGATTGATGCCAAGGCGATTGACCAGGCTCTCACCTTTCTGCTCGAGCACCTGCCACCACACATGCACCTGGTCATCGCCACCCGCGAGGATCCACCGCTGCCGTTGGCCCGCTTACGCGCTGGTGGCCGCATGACGGAAGTGCGCGCCGCCGATTTGCGGTTTACTCCCTCTGAAGCCGCCGCATTTCTCAACCAGGTGATGGGCCTGCGCCTCTCAGCGCAAGACATCGCCGCCCTGGAAAGGCGCACCGAAGGCTGGATCGCCGGCCTGCAATTAGCCGCGCTTTCATTACAGGGACAGCCTGACGCCGCCAGCTTTATCACATCGTTCACCGGCAGTCACCATTTCGTAATGGACTACCTGCTTGAAGAAGTTCTTGAGCAGCAGCCTGAAAGCGTCCAGGCGTTTTTGCTGCGCACCTCTATCCTGGAGCGCCTGTGCGGTCCGCTGTGTGATGCCATTTTGCTCGACTCCTCCGCTTCCGGGCAAGCCACCCTGGAATTGCTCGACCGCGCCAACCTGTTCATCATCCCCCTGGACAACGAGCGGCATTGGTACCGCTATCACCATCTCTTCGCGGACCTGCTGCGACAGCGACTGCGCCAGAGCATCCCAGGCGATGCGGAAAGCCAGGTGAACGAATTGCATATCCGCGCCAGCCAGTGGTTTGAGGACAATGGCCTCTATCTAGAAGCGTTTCGCCATGCCGCTGCTGCCCATGAAATTGAGCGCGCCGAGCGCCTGATGGGAGGAAAAGGGATTCCCCGGCATTTTCGCGGCGCGGTGACTACGCTACTGGACTGGCTGGAGTCGCTGCCGGTGACCGTGCTGAATTCCAGGCCCTCGTTATGGTGGAGGCATGCCTCGCTGTTGCTGGTGATTGGCCAGACAACCGGCGTGGAAGAGAAACTGCAGGCGGCTGAAGCCGCCATGCAAGGCGCCGAAGAGGACGACGAGACCCGCAACCTGGTCGGGGCAATTGCCGAGGCCCGTGCGACGCTGGCGCTCACCCGCTACCAGGTAGAACCCATGCTTGTCCAGTCGCGCCGCGCCCTGGAGTACCTGCACCCGGACAACCAGTCTATGCGCGCGACCGCACACTGGACGCTGGGGGTTGCCCACATGTTCCAGGGAGACCGTGCCGCGGCCCGCCGGGCCTATACCGAAGCCATTGCTCTCAGCCAGGCAGCCGGGGATATCTTCACCATTATCCTGGCGACCATCGGCCTGGGCAACGTGCAGGAAGCAGACAACCAGCTCTACCTGGCAGCCGAGACCTACCGGCGCGTCCTGCAAATGGGGAGTGATCAGCCGCTGCAGATTATCAACGAAGCGCATCTTGGCCTGGCCCGTATCCTCCACGAATGGAACGACCTGGATGCCGCCGAGCAGCACGGGCGACAGAGTCTCAACCTGGCGCGACAGTATGAGAGTGTGATCGACCGCTTCATTATCAGTGAGGTATTTCTTGCCCGCCTGAAACTAGCCGCGGGGGATGTGGACGGCGCCGCTGATCTGCTCGCTCAGGCCGGTCAATCCGCGCGCCAGCAAAACTTTGTGTATCGCCTTCCCGATGTGGCTGCTGTGCAAGTGCTGGTGTTGCTGCGCCAGGGCAACCTTGCGGCCGCTGCTCACCTGGCGCAGGCGCACGAACTCCCTCTCATCCAGGCCAGAGTACACCTGGCCCAGGGCGACACGTCCGCGGCGCTGGCGCTGCTGGAATCATGGCGCGGTCTGATGGAGGCAAAGGGCTGGCAGGATGAGTTGCTCAAGGTGATGGTGCTCCAGGCAGTCGCTCTGCAGGCACATGGCGAGAAGGACAAAGCGGTGCACCTGCTCGTTGAGGCGCTGGCGCTGGCAGAACCGGGCGGATTCGTCCGTCTCTTTGTCGACGAAGGTCCCCCGATGGCGCACCTCTTGTCTGAAGCCGCGACTCAGGGCATCATGCTGGACTATACCGGGAAGTTGCTGGCGGTATTTAAAGCCGAGGAGCAGGAACGCGAAGACAACTCGTCTCAGCCTGCCGTCCAGCCCCTGCTCGAGCCACTCAGCCAGCGCGAGCTGGAAGTCCTCCACCTCATCGCGCAAGGGCTCTCGAATCAGGAGATCAGCGAGCGGCTGTTCCTCGCCCTGGATACGGTGAAAGGACACAACCGGAAAATCTTTGGCAAACTACAGGTCGAAAGGCGCACCGAAGCGGTCGCACGTGCCCGCGAGTTGGGCCTGTTGTAGCCTCAACGGCAGTGTGCGCGCACACTTGCTCCTAAGAACTGCTCCTTACTCCCCTCACAAAACAACACTCCAAACAACACTTTCGTGTCTCGACCTGCATACCGTCATGGAGCTATGCTTCTGGTATAGATTGAGCCAGTGGTACAGGCTCTGTAGAGCGGTCACCCCGCATAAATTGAAAGAAGGTTATACACTCATGAAAAACTATTCAAACGAAGCTCATACTCCCTATGATGGATACAAAGGAGCGGCCACAGCGCAGCCGCTCGAGGCTTCCAACGACTTTCAGGAAAGCTCTCCAGAGAGCTATCACCCGCCCTTTGAGGGGGGATACCAGCAGCAAGAGCAACTCTATGCTTCTCAGCAGCACTATGGGCAGCCGTACTTTGCGCCACCTGCAGGCTATATCAGCCCTTCTGAAAAGATCTTGCGAACGCCCGCTGCCGGCTGGCTGAGCTACCTGGGCGGCTGGATCACCGGCCTGATCTTCCTCCTGCTTAAGAGAGAGAATCGCTTTGTGCGCTTCCACGCCATGCAGTCCCTCATCTTCTTCGGCGCGATAGGCATTGTGACGACTGTGTTCAGCCACATCCCTTTGCTTAGCTCCCTCAGCGCCGGGCTGTTGTTCGTCTCCTTCATCTGCTGGATTGTCTTGATGGTCAAAGCGGCTCGCGGCAGATACTACAAGCTGCCCATCGTCGGCGATTATGCTGAAAAATGGGCCAATTCCCTGAGGGACTAGAGGCGTCGAGTTAAACGAGTTATAAGAGCGTTTGAACGAAAGGAACAAACCCTATGATGCCACACAAGGAAGTCAGTGAAGCGATCTATCAGCCAGCAGACCCGGTGTATGGGAGCTACGAGGGCAACCAGACAGCATCTGCTCGCCAGCAGTATGAGACCTCCTGTGAGCAGGAGGTGAGAGAAGGATCGTCCGGCAAAGTCTATCCGCTCCCACATGACAGGACGAATCTGCTGCGTTTCGCCCTGGCCGTGATTGCCCTGGGGCTGCTGCTGCTGTTTGGCCTGCTCTCATGTTTGTTCTCGGTGGGACATCAGGATGGGCAAGTTTCGCTGTTGCCTGTTTCGCTATCCTCTTCATAGCCGGTATAGGCATGGACAAGATTCGCTGAGCCATCATCACGAGACTGGGGGACAGAGCTATGCCAGGCACATTCAACTCAGAAATTGATCCAGGCCAACCAATGGTCTATCAGATCAGGATCAAGGGCCACCTGGGTCGCGAGTGGACAGACTGGTTTGAGGGTCTGACCATCACGGCTCTCGACAACGGCGAGACGCTGTTAACCGGCCCCGTGGTCGACCAGGCCGCGCTGCATGGCTTGCTCAAAAAAGTGCGTGACCTGGCAATGCCATTGCTCTCGGTCATGCGTGTTACACCCGTCCAGGCAGAGTTGTCAAATGAACTTTTTTCCTGACTCTTCTCTTATGCAAGCAACGAAAGGATTGAAATGCAAACCTATGAAAGCGATTGTCTACACACACTATGGATCACTGGATGTTCTTCAGTTCAAAGAGACAGAGAAACCCGTCCCCAACGCGGGTGAAATCCTGGTAAAGATTTACGCGGCATCCGCCAATCCCCTGGACTGGCATCTCATGAGGGGTGCACCGTTCCTGGCCCGCTTAGAGGGAGGGCTGCGCAAACCGAAAGACCCCAGATTCGGCGCCGACCTCGCCGGGCGGGTGGAAGCCGTTGGCAGCACCGTCACACAGTTTCAGCTAGGAGATGAGGTCTTCGGAGCATGGACGGGGAGTTTTGCCGAGTACGCAACCGTTCCTGAAAACAGGGTGGCGTTGAAACCGGCCAATCGTTCGTTCGAGGAGGCCGCCGCCATTCCTGTGGCGGCCATCACCGCTCTGCAAGGCCTGCGCGATACGGGGCACATCCACACCGGGCAAAAGGTTCTGATTAACGGCGCCTCTGGTGGCGTGGGTTCGTTTGCGGTGCAGCTCGCCAAAGCATTCGGGGCCGAGGTCACCGGCGTATGCAGCACGAGGAACCTGGACATGGTGCGCTCGATTGGCGCAGATCATGTCATTGACTATACGACGGAAGATTTCACCAGGAATGGGCAGCATTACGACCTGATTTTCGATGCGGTAGGAAATCGTTCGGTCTCTGCTTACAGGCGCGCACTGAGCTCCAATGGAACGTGTGTGGTTGCCGGCTTCTCAGGCCTGCCGAGGCTCTTCGAACACATGGTGCTGGGACCGTTGAGGTCAAAGCTCGGGAACAGGTGGGTCGGCCTCATGGGAACAGCGAAAATGAATCAGCAAGACCTGGTTTTTGTGAAAGAACTTGTGGAAGCTGGAAAAGTCATACCGGTAATCGAGAGACGCTACCCGTTGCGCGAGGTTCCTGAGGCTATCCGGCACCTTGAAACAGGTCACGCCCGGGGAAAAGTGGTTATCACAGTGGAGCAGACTCGCGTGCCTGTGTGATATAACCGGCCTACGGATTTTATGGTACTGCCCCTCTCGGTAGTGGATAATTCGGACCTCTCTCCCTGAGATTCACCCACTATTATGGAGACTCGAAATATTCGGAGTACCCCATCAATTGATCATGAGCAACTTGGCTGAGGTAGCCCAATGAAGGGGATACAGCATCAGAGGACGAATCAGTCAGGCATCTATAAGGGACATGCGTTGAGAAGAAGCGGTAGAGGTAGTAGAACTTATGATCTATTAAATCTAGAACAATTGTATAAATAGTCGATCGGAACCGACGGGTGTCGGTCTCGCTCTCACCAACGTTGGCGCTCTTTGCTTCCCCTTACGGGAAGCTCTATCTGAAGCTCCAACTCGCCCGATCACAAGCAACAGTCCGGCGTCACTAACCCACTCGTAGCGGTTTCCAACCGTTAGCGTCTCCAGATTACCGTGTTGTGCCAGATGCGGGAGTAGCTCCACACCGCAGACCAACAGCGGTGAGCGGAAAGATTGAGCCAGGTGGTATGAAAAGCATGAAAGCTTATAATGCCATGCAGGGGCAGTCCAGTCCTCCGGCTCAAGTCGTGTCGATCACCAATACTGGCGAGGGGAAGCTCTATGGGAATATGGACTGGATTATGGACGGTGCCGAAACGAACCGGGCCTGGCTGAGTCCTTCACTAACACATAGAGTTGTTTCCCAGGGACAAACCGAGCAGGTAACAATCCTTGCGATTACTCATAGAGTGGCTCCGGGTGTACATAGAGGCTATGTAGATTTCTGGCAGGAAGACTCGCACGGCAACGGTGTGGGCGGGAATTATCAGATTAATCTCGGGCTAGTAGTAATACAGGGTACGCCTTGACGGCATTGCTCAACTGTATGAATCTTCTCTGGCAAAAAAAGCAGGAGCGAGAGTCCTTTTGCGGCAAGCGCCTCTCTTTCCTGCGTTTCAGTTCAGAATGTTGAGCGGAAAACTTCCATTCCGCTCCCGGTGCTATTGCTGAAAGAATTCGATGAGCACCGGGGCGAGCGCGTTGGGGTCAACCATGTGGGTTTGCCCCGCGAGCGTGTGGCGGCTGGCGTGTGGCAGGACGTTCGCCAGCGCATCAGCGCCGTGGTGGATCCAGGCGTCGCTCGCACCACCACCAACCACCAGCACCGGCACGGTTACCCTGGCCCAGCGATCAGGTGGGAGCGGTTTGCCCTGCATGACATCGCCGACAAAAGCCGCGTCGTAGGCAAGAGTATGTGCCACGCCGGTCACGCCGGACCACATTGCTTGATCCTGCTTCATGCCACCGATGTATTCGGCCGGAATGCCCACGGCTTGCGTCAAAAAGTACTCGACCGCTTCGTCGCGCTTCCCCTCGGCCGCGAGCGTCATGAGATGCTCCGCGTAGTCGGCAGGCACAGACTGGCGGCTGTCATCGACGATGAGACTCGGCTCATATACCGCGACGCGGGTAATGCCCGGCGTGACAGCAGTGGCATCCAGGCTCACGACAGCGCCCGACGAAATGCCAAAGACCATGGCCTTGCCGTCGGCATCCTCGACCAGCGCTTGCAGGTCTTCAATCTCGCGTTCCTTGGCGAAAGGCCGCGTATCGCCGCTGTCGCCACGACCACGCCGGTCGTAGTTGTAAACCGTGAAGTGTTTTCCAAGCAGTTCGGCCAGGTGTGTCATACTCGGGTCAAAGGCACGATACGCGTCGCACCGTTGACCAGGATGACGGCCGGGCCTGACCCAACCCTGTCGAAAGCAATTTTCGTGCCGTCTGTAGAAGTGACTGTTGGCATAGGATTCTCCTATTTACAGATGGTCATGAGCGTGACACCCGAAGCGAAGGCTGCGTCCATGCGCGAGCTTATGCAAGCTTCACTTCGGGTGTTTTTTCTTCAAGGTGAACGATCAGGCAACCGACCCCGTTTGTACGTCTCCCGCGCGCTCAAATGAGGCAACAATGATGCCTCTCGGCGTAGTTTTCGCTTCGCGCAGGGTAAATGCTGCTGGAATGCTACCTTCGCCAAACAATCGCTTGCCGGTGCCCAGCGTGATCGGGAAGATTTTCAGCCACAGCTCGTCCACCAGGTCGTGCTTCAAAAGCGTCTGGATGAGGTTGGCGCTGCCATGCACCTGCAGATCAGGCCCATCCTGCGCTTTCAGCTTTTTGATCTCATCGACAACGTCACCCTGCAAAAGCACTGTACGCTCCCACGTATACTCCCTCGGCGAATGCGAGGCAACATATTTTGTGGCTTGATTAATTCCAGGTCCTTCCTCAACGTGCTGCGGCCAGTATCCTGCGAAAAGCTCATAGGTCTTCCTGCCGAGCAATAAGTCAAAGGGCTTGCTCATTTGCTCGGCCATTATCTGGCCAAGGGACTCGTCAAACAAAGGAACCGTCCACCCGCCGGACGTAAAACCACCGCTTGTGTCCTCCTCCGGCCCGCCGGGACCCTGCATAACGCCATCAAGTGTGACGAATGTCAGAACGATAATTTTTCTCATGTTCTTCTCCTTTTTTGTTTTTTTATGTACCAGATAGTGATAGTATGCCATGTTCAACGGGCAATGTCTTGTACAAAAACGACATCTGCTCAGGCCGGCTTTTCTGAAGGATCTGGGCGGGTGTTTGCCCGATATAGCGCTTCAGCGAGCGCGTCAGATGCGGCTGGTCAAAATAGCCTGCCTGCTCAACCGTATCTTGAATGGAAACACCTTCCTGCAGGAGGCAGGTAGCGTAACGCGCGCGTTCAATTTGCCATTGAGTACTTTGTGTCAGTCCGGTCGCTCGCAGGAAATGACGCTGGACGGTACGAGGGTCGCAGCCCTTCAAAGGCCCTTGTAACGCGGTATCGACCACCGGGTCACATACAAGCAGGCCCTGACGCGCCAGCCAATCAATAAAAGTATCAGCATTCTCGTAGTTCGGAAGCTGCCAGGTCGAGCCAGAGAACCAGAAGGCATTTCTCGAAACGACGGGCAGGTCTATCTGTCCATCCACCAGCCTTTCAGGAGGGAGCAGGGGGAGATACGCACCGGGCCTCAGGATGATGCCAAACCACTCTCCGCCACCGGGACAATCTCCCATCTGTGTAGCCTTCGTCTCCGGCCCGCGCATCGTCATGCTGATCTCTCCCTCGAGCCTGCTCAACACAAGCTCGCAGCGACTGGTAGCTATCGAGAGAAACGGGTCTGCCCCTTCGCTATGGCTGCGCCAGACCCGCTCGACGAAAGGCGAGTCGGATGGTCTATCCTTGTCAAAGATAATCATTGCATATCCTCCTTTGCATTGCGTCCTGGCTCAATTTGCTATTCTTCCTCAGTCGTGTAAAACCGTGTAGTATCAAACCGCAAGCTACAACTGTGGCAAACGATAGAGAGCTAGCTGTGCTGTCATGCTGAGCGCAGCGAAGAATCCACGTGCGCTGTCGTTTCGTCCCCCCTGGCGTGGATTCTTCGCTGCGCTGATACTCCCTCTCACGGTGGTGGATAATTCGGACTTGAGATTCACCCGCTTTTTTGGAGACTCGAAACATTCGGACGAACCCATCAATTGATCAATAGCAACTTAGCTGAGGTAGCCCAATGAAGAGAGATACGGAAACTGAGGACGAATCAGTCAGACATCAAAAAGGGGCATACGTTGAGAAGAAGGGATCGAGGTAGTAGAACATAAGTTCTATTAATCCTATGACATTGTACAAATAGTCGAGCGGAACCGACGGGTTTCGGCTACGCTGTCACCAATTTTATACCTCTTCCTTGCCCCGTCGGGCAAGCTGTATCTCAAGGTACAAGACTTGCTCGCTCACGGTGAAACCCATGACGCCAGCCCTCCTCCGACTGTTGGCAAGCAGCGACCAGGGCCAAAACACCCGAAATACGGTGTTCCCGCTGAACACTAGCCGATGGTCATTCATCGTGTGGTGGAGAACAACGAACCACTTCGTACGGTTGCACAGGACTATGGTGTCTCTCATGAAACGATCCGTCGCATCATGCTTCATGTCCAGAAGCAGCGTGGACAGAAAGAAGCGTAACTGTTACCTTTCCTACGATAGAGGCATGATGACGTCTTAGCAGCAAGAGAGCTTGCGGATGCGCATGGTCCCCACCTGCACATCGACCTTTCCTTGCACCTTCCCTGTGCAGTGTCGGCAGGTGCAGGCAAAGGACGCGGATGGGCCACTGTGCGCTGCTGGTCTCATCGGCACACAACCAGCGTAGCACAGGAAGGCGGTACAACAACGGGTAGCACCTGGACCGGGGACGGGAAAAGGTGGCAACACTACAGTTGCACTTAGAGCGTGAGATGGCTCCAGTGGCTCAGTGTCTTTGTGGGAGCATTTGCTGAGGACTGAGCCTGGGAAGCCAACTCTCAACAGATGCACTTGGCTAAGTGCAACTGTAGTGAGTTGCACTTATGTGGAGGCAAAAGGAGCTGTCCACGCGGAACTGCTCAGCTAATTAGTGTGAGTCCACGTAGGATTGCAGTCTGGCAGCCGCCTGCTCCAGACAATCGATCGTCAAGTGCTCCGTCACACCCAGATGCGGTTTGTAGTGGCGCTGATGGATGACGCGATGGGCTTGCCAGGAGCGCGTCGGCCCTTTGTCGTAGACGCGGCAGGCGGTGAAGCGCCCGCGCTTGCCCACAAACCGGAAGGACGACACAGAAGCCAGCCAGGCAAACCACTCTGGCGAATCGGGGCTCAGGTGCAGTTCGCCCTCCTGCGGGCAGATCACGATATAGCTGCCATGAGCTCCATATTCGATCAGAGGAAGCAAGGGACGCCGTCGACTCTCCGCTGGATGAGGACGAGGCCCAGCCTCTGCTTGAGCGATCCCTTCCATCTGTGGAAGTGCTGGTGAGCAGGACCGCTGCGGCCCGGCGGGTGGCACGAGCGCAGCAAGCGAGACCCGTGGAGGGTCAAGGGAAGTCTCCTGTCCCATCAGCAGCACAGAGGTGAGGTGAGCCAGCTGCTGGTGCAGCAGTGCGACCTGCGCTTCCAGGGAGGCAAGCTTCTGGTGCAGGTCGGCTTCTGAGGGGGATGCAGGGCATGCGGGCGATGTGAGCGGCTGTGGCTCCCCGCAAACAGAGGTCGATGCTCCAGAGCCTAAGGGGAGCACTGGGTGTGGCTGGAGGATTCGCCCGTGCGAACTAGCCAGTTGCTGGACTTGCGGCAGGGTCAAGCATTTGACCCGAGCATCTGTCGGATGGGCATGCAGAGGCATCGCCGCGTGCTTGATCCACTGGCGCAAGGTCTTGGGGTCGACCGAAAGCCTCTCACAACAGTCGGTCAAGGGAAACAAGGTCATGGTCAGAACTCCTTTCACAGGGACCTAGAAACACAAACACGATTCCCTGGGAGTTCCCAGGGAATTTTCCCAGCAGAGTGCTGGGAAGGAGTACCGTCGAGGGCTGATCAGAGGGCAAAGGGCAAAGTCCAGGCTAGCCTGCCTTCAGACGGCGTTTGGTGTGGAAGTAGCTGGCACAGCTTCGGTGGCATCGTCGCCACCAGGACCAAGCCAGCACCAGCTTCGTACTCGAAGCGGGGGGCCAGATGAGATGCCCAAGCAGATGACGCACTTCAGGAACGGTTGGAGGAAGCAGAGGTCGAGGCGCTTGTGGTGCCGACTCGTAAGGTGAGGTCCGCACCTGTGCACAAATCCCCACCAGGAACGCATAAGCCAGCATCACGAGAGTTACGTGCCGGTACCATGCCGTCCAGCTACGAACCTCATACTGGTCCAGACCCATATCTTTCGTATTTTCAAAATCCTCTTCAATATGCCATCTGGCTCCAATGGCCTTGACCATCTCGTGCAGCGTGGTGGCCTTTGGGGCAAAGACGAAATAGTAGGCCTTCTCTGCCGGATCGCTGAGGCTGCGACGAATGAGCAACCAATGGCGTCTGTCATCTTCCCATCCATGTAAGATAGGAACGTAAGCCCAGTCAAAGAGCCTGGGACCTTTGGTCCCCTCACTCATCGAGAGGCGCTGCCAATCCTGCTCATGAAGCAAAAGGGCTTCCACTTCACGCACTTCCACTCGTCGGCGTTCTCCGTCAGCCGTGAGAATCCCAACGGCTTCATCGCAGGCCACGGCCAACACGTAGGCATACTCATGCGCCTGGAGCCAGGTGCGCAGGTCCAGGTTGCCCCCATAGACGGTATCGGCCACCACCCACGAGATGGGCAGGTGTGCCTGCCAGATGCGCTCCAGCATCTGCACCGCCAGTTCCGGTTTGGTCTGCAAGCGCACCGACTCCGCAATGCCGGCGTCTTGACAGCGCTTGCGGTCCGCTGCCCAGTCGAAGGGAAGATAGAGTTCGCGATCAATGAGGCTATGGCCTTTGGCCGTCACATAGGAGAGAAAGACCCCGACCTGACAATTCTCGACTTGGCCGGTAGTCCCACAGTATTGCACCTGCACGCCCGCCGACTTGCAGCCTCGCTTAGGAAAGCTGGTCTCGTCAATCACCACGATAGCATCGTGCGTGCCGAGTTGCTCGAGGACATAGGTACGCAGGTCGTCACGCACGAGATCTGCATTCCAGACGGCGCTGGAGAGCAGGCGCTGCATGCCATAGGGAGTGGCTTCTCGGGCCTGTTCGGCCAATTGCCAGCCATTTTTGCGCTCGACGCTACTGAGCAATCCTTGCAGGTAACGCAGTACTCGCTGGCGTGGTTCGGCTCGGGCAAAGCGAGGGGCGATCCGGGCATGCAGCTGCCTTAAGGCCTGTACCCACTGTGCAACCTGGCTGACCGTCGTGCTGACTCCATCGGTTGTGGTATCTTGAAAAAGCTTCATCTTCTTCTCCTTTTCCATGTGGTCTCTGAAGTTGGAAGTCCTACCTCCAGAGTGTCACATGGAAAAGAGAAGAAGATGAAGCTTTTTTCTGCTTGCTTACATCAGGTATTGCTCAGCTTCTAAGTGCAACTGTAGTG
>Ga0209648_10001039_pt1 | contig 22237 bp, 25 predicted proteins | sample GraSoi2013_115cm_FD_185830 | JGI IMG/M metagenome (GOLD analysis project Ga0209648, IMG submission 185830) | Grasslands soil microbial communities from the Angelo Coastal Reserve, California, USA - Sample 9_17_2013_115cm (SPAdes) (version 2) | ecosystem: Environmental > Terrestrial > Soil >... | reverse complement strand
AGGCTGATTCAATTCGCACTCGTGGGAACGATCGCGGTTCTGTTTTGCAGCTGCGAGGCAATGCCGCCGCAGGTCCGAAGACCGCTCGCTGGGGTCTTACCCGCTCCGACGCCGAGTGGTTGGTGGGATGACAGCGGCGCGCACGGCGGACCGCGCATCATCGTGCATATCAGCGAGCAAAAGGCGTATTTTTACAAAGGCAAGCAACTTGTTGGCGAATCAACCGTCTCAACGGGCAAACCAGGGTTTTCCACGCCGCCCGGCCATTACACCGTGCTGAGTAAAGATCACGATCATGTCTCAACCATTTTTGGCGATTATGTCGACAGCGGAGGCAATATCGTGGTGCAGAATATCGACTGCCGCAAAGATCGGCGACCACGGGGAGCGCATTTCGACGGCGCGCGAATGCCTTACGCTATGTTTTTCAACGGCGGCTACGCGATGCACCAGGGCTACGTTCCGCCGTTCGCGGCCTCGCACGGTTGCATTCGATTACCGCAAGGGATGGCGGAACGTTTCTATAATAATGCGCCCGTGGGCACGCCGATGGCGGTAAAGGAATAGATGTCCGAACCCAACGCGGAGGACTTCGGAAAAGGTAATCCAGTCCGACTGCTCCATAAGATTATCGCCTACGTCGCGATCTGGATTGTCGCGCTTGCTCTGACTGCGCCAGGTCTTTGGGCACTCGCGTGGATGTTTCCTCTTGGCCTTGTCGCCGTCATCGATCGTCACACTGCCAACGCGGGCGGGTGGGGAGTACTGATTGGCTGTTACGCCGTTTATCTCGTCCACGGCTTTTTCTATTTCCGCTCGAAGACAACGACGCGAACCGTCATTCTCTACGGCGTTCTCGTGGTCTTGCTGATCGGCAACGTCGCGGGATGCCGCGACATGATGCGCTCGCATTGAGCTGATCAAGCTATCAGCTCGAAGAACTTCTTCAGGTCGATGTTGCCGCCGGAAACGATGGCGACGATCGGACCTTTACCCGCTTTTCCTGTCAACGCCGCGGCCAATGGCAAAGCGCCGGCGCCTTCCGAAATGATTCGCGCTTTTTCAGCCATCATTCGCATCGCTTTCTTGGTTTCTTCCAAAGTGACGACGATGTAATCGTCCACCAGCGGTTTCATTCGTTCCCACATTCGCGGGAACACGCTCTGTCCACCGGCTCCGTCGACAAACGATGCTTTCCAGTCTTTAAAAACTTGCGGCGAACCTTTCTCGAACGACAACGCGGCCGGCGCCGCCGTTTCGGGTTCAGCGCCGAAAATCTTAATCTCCGGCTTGATTGCTTTGACCGCGCTGGCGACTCCAGTGATTAATCCGCCACCGCCAATGCTGGCGATGATTGCGTTCACGTCCGGCGCATCTTCCAGGATCTCGAGACCCATGCTTCCGTGGCCGGCAATGAAATTATGGTCGTCGAACGGATGAACGAATGTTCCATCGACGCCGGGGAACGCACGATCATCGAGCGCTTTCCATGCGACGTCGTACGAAGCGAGAACTAATCTTGCGCCGAGCTCGCGCATGCGCGCGAGCTTCGATTCGGGCGCAGTTTCAATTGCGACTACCGTGCAAGGAACGCCGGCTTGTCGTGCAGCATAAGCGACCCCCTGTCCCGCGTTGCCGGCGCTGATCGTCCAGACTCCACGTTTGCGCTCCGACTCGGGCAACATGGCGACCGCGTTGGCAGCGCCGCGCAATTTGTAAGCGTTAATTGGTTGGAGGTTTTCCAACTTCAGCCGGACGTCTGGAAAATCTGGACCAAGTTCAAGGCGGACGAGTGGCGTGCGCACGATTGTCTTCGCGATTCGCTGTCGCGCGTCTTTGATTTCGTCCAACTTGATCGGCCGGACGGGGTCGAGCGTTGCCGCCATTTAGTGTCGATCCATTCGACTGCGCTCAGGACAAGCCTTACCCGGGCGGCCAGGCGAGCGCGCGTTTGCCTAACAAATGAACGTGCAAATGCGGCACGCTTTCGCCCGCGTCCGGTCCGCTGTTGATGACAACGCGATACCCGGTCTTCTCGATGTCGAGCTTTTTTGCGAGCTCGCCCGCAACCAGCAACAGTTTTCCGAGAATGGCGCGCTCGGCTTCAGTGGCGACGGCCAAACGGGGGATCGCCTTCTTGGGAACGATCAGCACGTGAACCGGTGCTTGCGGATTTACATCATGAAAAGCAATCGCGTCGTCGTCTTCCCAAATAATCTTCGCCGGAATCTCACGCGCGATAATTTTTTCGAAGATCGTCATGGCAAATGGTCGGACTGAGGAATCACCGCAGCGAACATTTTAAACGCTCGCTGGTGGTTGTTGTCAGCCGTTCACGAATGAAGCAGACAATCTCTTCGCGTAAAGAATCGCACGCGCGGGTCCAGACTCGCGTGCAGCGCAAATGTTTTACACACGGTTGCAACGAACAAAGCTGAAGATTGTCCACGCCGGTCTCGATGAGCGAATTGAGTCGTTTTTCAAGAAGATCGAAAAAGGCGAGCTCGTAACCGCTGCCGGCTTGATGCGCGATGTCGACCAACGAAACCGAAATAGGAGGCGGTGCCGGTGCGAAATACGGAATGATTTCCTTGTAGCCGATCGCTTTTAGGACGTACTCCACCGTTTCCTGAAGCTGCTTGAACGCAACAACGTTCTCGTCGTTCCGTAGATGCAAGTAAAACGCAATGCTCTCAGTAACGTGCTCGGTTAACCACCAACTCGGATAACCGGCTTGATCGGCCGCGCGATTGATGGCGGCGTGCAACCAATTGCGGTCGAACTCAAAGAGCTGACCCGAGTCGCAGCGCAAATATGGAAATTCTTCTTTAAACGCGACCATGATTCACTTGATCCGGTGGAAATAATTCACGCTGCTTTGAGTCAGGCTTTGCCGTCTTGCCCAACGCGTGGATGGCGTCGACGAATTGATCGACATCTTCGAAGCGCCGATGGATCGAGGCGTAACGCAGATACGCGACTTCATCGATGCCGCGCAATTTTTCGAGGACCTTTGCCCCAATAGCGGTCGATTGGACTTCGCGGCCGCCCGTTTCCAGATCGTGGACGATTTCATCGACGAGCTGCTCAAGAGTTAGCAAGCTGGTGGAACGCTTCTCGAAAGCCTTGGCAATGCTGCCGGCGAGCTTCCGGCGATCGAACGGTTCGTGCGTACGGTCGCGCTTCACGACCCGGAGATCGGAGCGCTCGATTTCCTCGTAAGTGGTGAAGCGATATCCGCATTTGAGGCATTGGCGGCGCCGGCGAATGCTCGAGCTATCGCGAGATTGACGGGAATCGATGACTTTGTCATCACGCGACCCGCACTTGGGGCAACGCATAGTGTTAAAAGGCTAAATAACACACCACGCGTTGTGGCGTCAACGATCTTTAACGCTGGGAATTGTTGTTCGGTCAGGCCGCGACTGCTTTGCGCGGCGCACTCTTCTTTGGTTTTCTTTCGGCGAATTCGAAACCGACTTTCCCGTTTTCCAATTTGAGGTAGGCCGAAAATGGGCGGCCTTTTTTCGAAACAAACTTCGGAAGAAGATCGGTTTTGCCGATTGTAATCAACTTTTGCACCTGCTCCTTCGGAATTTCGCGGTGCAGGATGTTCTTGCTGATCCGGAAGGTGCAGGTTTTTTCCTTGGAAACCGCGTTCTCGCAGGCATAGGCGCGATCAAGGACGTAAACCTGGCCTTTCTGGCAAATTGGACAAAGTCCGAGCGCCTCGTGCTTCTCAGCGTCGATCTTTACCGTTTGATCATGACCGTTCTCGCCAAAATCGAAGGCCGGTTTGAAATCTTCGCCGAGTTTGACGGTGGCGTTGAACTTGCGGCCAACTTTGCTTCGAAAACCTTCCAGCGGGCCAACTTGTTTCTCAGTTAAAAGTTTTTCTAGCTCTGAACGTTCGAACAAGCGCCCGGCCATCGTTTTCCAAACAATCAATCCGCAAGATCGACATTTGAAGGTGCGGTAACTTTCGTCGAATGGTCCGCCGCCGCACTTCGGACATTTCACATCCAGCAGTTCAAAATCTCCGCTCACACTGTCGCCTTCGAAATTTTTTGCCTTCTCAACGATTTCGCGGGTGAACTTCTTGATGTGGGCCATAAAATCGTTGCGTTTCATCGCGCCTTTCTCCATCCGCTTGAGTTTGGATTCCCATTCGCCGGTCATTTCCGGGGAACACAACTCGGTGGCACCGATGCCGCGCAAAAGCGTGATCAGCGCGAGACCTTTCGCAGTCGCGATCAGCTCGCGCCCCTGGCGATGGACGTAGCCGTCGTGAATCAATCCTTCGATGATCGCCGAGCGCGTCGCCGGCGTACCGAGACCTTTCTCGCGCAACGCCTCACGCAGTTCCTCGTCTTCGACGAGTTTGCCGGCGCCTTCCATTGCTGAGAGCAGCGTGGCTTCCGTAAATCGCGCCGGCGGCTTGGTTTCATTTTGCGTAACCTCGATATCGAGGACTTTTGCCGGTTCGTTCGGCGAAATCGCAACGAGCGACTCTTCGCCCTGCTGTTCTGAAGCTGCTTCACGGCCGTAAACCGCCAGCCAGCCGGGGTCCTTGATAATTTTTCCCTCGGTTTTAAAGGCCTCCTTGTCGACACGCGTGATGCGGGTCGTCACTTCAAATTGCGCCGCCGGGAAAAAGCCGCTGATAAAGCGGCGCACAATCATGTCGTAGATTTTCTGCTGAACCTCATCGAGGCCGTGCGGCGCGGTACCGGTCGGAATGATCGCGAAGTGATCTGAAATCTTTACGTTATTAAAGATCCGCTTGGTTGGCTTCACCCAATTTTTTTCGAGAACTGTGCGCGCGTGCGGATTCTCGATCCGGCTCAACGTCGATTTTACCGTCGGGATATAATCTTCCGGCAGATAGCGCGAGTCGGTCCGCGGATAAGTGATGACTTTGAAGCGCTCGTAAAGTTGCTGGGCGATTTGCAATGTGCGCTTGGCACTGAAGCCGCGGCCGTTCGCGTCGCGTTGCAAACTGGTCAGATCGTAAAGAAGCGGCGGCGCCTGGGTTGTCGGTTTCCGTTCTTCGGTGGCAATGCCGGTTTTGCCGACGCATCGGCTCTTGATTTCGTCAGCCGTCGCTTTGTCCCAAATCCGCTCGGCTCGCGCGTCTTCGTCGCCGTCTTTCGTGAAATCTTCCCGGAACCACCGGCCGCGATAAGTGCCGGCTTTGACCGCGAAATCGCCGAATACCTCATGGTAGTTACGCGGCTTGAAGTGGTGAATCCTGTCTTCGCGCTCAACCAGAATCGCGAGGGTTGGCGTTTGCACGCGACCAACCGGCGTCAGCTGAAAACCGCCGGTCCGATTGTTGAACGCCGTCATCGCGCGCGTGCCGTTGATTCCGACGAGCCAGTCGCTTTCCGAGCGGGACACCGCCGCCTTCGAGAGCGGGACCATTTCTTCTTCGGAGCGCAAATGATTGAACGCGTCGCGGATCGAGTCCGTCGTCATCGATTGCAACCACAAACGGCGGATCGGCTTTTTGACGCCGCCGAGTTTGACCAGATACCGGAAAATCAGCTCACCCTCGCGTCCGGCGTCGCAAGCGTTGATCAGAAGATCGACATCGGGGCGTTGCATCAACTTTTTGAGCATGTTGAAGCGCGCTTTCGTCTTCTCGATCGGCTTGAGCTGAAATTCGTCCGGAATAATCGGCAGGTTGGCGAAGCTCCACTTCCCGCGCTTCACGTCGAGCTCGCTCGGCAAGGCCAATTCAACCAAATGGCCAAGCGCAGATGAGATGACGTAGCGCTCGCTCTCGAAATGGTCGCCTTCCTTTTTGAAACCACCGAGAGCGCGGGCGAGATCGCTCGCCACACTCGGTTTTTCCGCGATGATCAGGGATTTAGACATTGATATTGAAGACCTTGCAAACGGGGGGAAGAGCAGGTCGCGGGCGAGGTTAGGCGAGTTTCACGAAATATTTTCCGGGCAACTGCTTCACGAGCCGCTTCAGCTCAAGGCCGAGGAGAGTAGAAGAGACTGTGCCGCTTGGCAAATTGCATTTCGCTGAGATCGCATCAATGGGCGTCTCAGTAGCCTCGATCGCGTCATAGACCCGGCGCTCTTCATCCGAGAGCGGAGGCAGCGGACGGGCGGCGGCTTGCGGTGACGGTTTCGTTTCCGGCAGAAGAATTTGGAGATCATCAAGAATATCATTCGCGTCCATGACAAGTTTCGCGCCCTGCTGAATGAGCCGGTTCGAGCCCATCGCGCTCGGCGCGTTGATGTGCCCGGGCACGGCGTAAACCGAGCGACCTTGCTCCAGCGCCTGCGAGGCCGTAATCAGCGCGCCGCTGTTTGCGCCCGCTTCAACCACAAGAATTCCATGGCTCCAACCGGAGATGATCCGGTTTCGCATTGGAAACGTTTGCCGGTCGGGTTCGATTTCCATCGAGAATTCAGACACGACTGCGCCGCTGCCGTTGCGAATTTTCTCGGCAAGCGTACGATTTTCCGGCGGATACAGCTTCGACAATCCCGAGCCAATGACCGCGATCGTGCGCCCTTTTGCGGCGAGCGCGCCCTGATGCGCGGCCGTATCGATTCCGCGCGCCAGACCGCTAATCACAGTCAGCCCCGCGTAAGCAAGTTGGTAGGCGAGCTTTTTCGCGCACTCGCTGCCATAGTGAGTGGTGCGACGCGCGCCGATGATCCCGATCGCGTGCTGATCGCGCTCCTGAATTTCGCCCCAAACGTAAAGCACAATCGGCGGCGCGTGGATTTCGCGCAGCGGCTTTGGATAAGACGGCGAATTCTGCGTAATGACGGTCGCGCCGAAGTCTTTGACGCGTTTCAGCTCCGACGGAAGATCGACAATCGATTCCCAATTTGAAATTTGATCGGCGACTTCGCCGCCAATCCCCTCAACTTTTCGGAGCTCAGTCCGTTTCGCGGCCAGGATTTGCTGCGGTTCTTTGAAAACCTGCAGGAGCTTGCGCAACCGCACCGGCCCGACGGTCGGCAGCATGTTGAGCGCGATGCACGCTTCGATGGAGTTCATGAAATCCTGTAGGGGACGACGCTGTCGTCCCAGGGAAGCTAACAGGTTCCCCTACAAAAAATCTAAAACGGAATTTCGTCGTCGTCCGGCTCCGCAGCCGCGCCAGCTTTTGGCGGCGGAGCGGGTTTACTTGAACGCGATTCTCGCCCGCCCTCAGCAGCTTCGGCCGCGCCACCGCCTGCGCCGGGAGGACGACCGCCGAGCAGTTGCATCGTTTCGCCAATCACGCGCAATTTGCTTCGCTTCTGCCCGCTTTGTTTGTCGTCCCATGTATCCAATTGGAGCCGGCCTTCGATGAAAACGGGACGACCCTTCTTCAAATATTCGCCCGCGATTTCGGCGAGCCGCGACCAGAGGACGACATCGACATACGTGACCTCTTCACGTTTCTCGCCGCTGTCGAGGGTGTATTGACGATTAATAGCAATGCCAAGGTCGCAAACGGCGCTGCCTTTGGGGGTATAACGCACTTCGGGATCGCGCGTCAGATTTCCGAGGAGAATGACTTTATTAAAACTGGCCATGCGCCAGGTCTATCGGATTTATTTAGAACGCGCCAACTTTTTCGCCGGCTTTTCCTTCCGCTCCTTTTTTTCGTTCTTCGCGCGCAACCGCTGGTAATGCTGGCGGTACACTTCCGGATCGAGTTTGAATTTGGAACGCAGCTTGGTGACCAGCTGCGGATCTGCGTGGAAAATAAAGTTCACATAAAATCCGGCGTCGAGTGGACCTGACGCGTAGGAAAACTGGCGCTTGTCCATTTTTTGCACCTGCTCGATCTCGGCGCCTTCCTTTTTAAATTCGGACTCCAAGCGGTCGACAATGTTGTGCACGCTATCCTCCTTTCCCTGCGAATTGAGGACAAGCAATGCTTCGTAACGATTCTTCATGTTTCTTCTTCGATTTTGTTGAAAGTGTTCATCGCGGAAACGACGCCTTTGTCAATCGCACATTTCACCGCGTCCGCCGCGCGCGTGATTGTCGATCTCACGAGGGGTTTCTCCTCTTCGAAAAAATTGCTGAGCACATAATCGCTCGCTGCTTCGGCCGGCGCGTTACCAATTCCAATTCGCAATCGCGACATTTCTTCCGTGCCAAATTGGGCGATGATCGATTCCAGTCCGTTATGTCCGCCGGCCCCCCCACTTTGACGAATCCGCAATCGCCCGAGTGGCAATGAGAAATCGTCCAACACGACCAATATTTCCTGCGGAGCAATTTTGAAGAACTGCGCGATCGCGAAGAGCGGATGGCCGCTACGATTCATGTAGCTCGCAGGCTTGACCAAGAGCGCATCCCCAAATTTTGCCGTAGCCGCGTCCCATTTGCCCGATCTCTGCCAAGCGAGTCCGCCTTCGTGAGCAAGAAGATCGGCAACCATGAAGCCAATGTTGTGGCGAGTATGCGCGTATTCGGCGCCGGGGTTGCCCAAGCCTGCGACCAAGCGAATCGGTTTCTCTTCCACTGTCGCGCAATCGAAATCCGAAATCAGTGCCAGTCCGGCTCGGACAAATCGATTCTACTTCTTTGGCTCTTTTTCTTTTGGAGCCGGTGCGCCACCCTTGCTCGCTGGTGCGGGCGCGCCCTTCACCGGCGGTGCTCCCTTCGCTCCAGCAGCCGGTGCCGCCGCTTCGCCTTCTTCCTTCCTCGCCGTAATCACTTCCGGACCCGCTGCCGCGGCCGCTTCGGCTTCCGCTGTGACCGGTTCCTCCTCAATCACCGGCGCCATTACTGAGAATGCAGTGAGATCAGGTTGAACTTTTGCGGTTACGCCCGACGGAAGTTTGATGTCACGAACGTGAATCGAATCCCCGATGTTGAGCGCCGATACATCGACCGTAACTTTGTCTGGCAGATCGCGTGGCAAGCACTCGATCGGCAGCGCGCGCAAATTCTGATCGAGCAGACCACCGAAATTCTTCACGCCATTCGGAACGCCCAACGGTTCCAGCGGCACGTCGGCCTGAATTTTCTCGTCCATCGAAATCGCGTGAAAATCGACATGGAGAACATCGCCGACTACCGGCGAGTGCTGGACTTCTTGCAAGAGCGCGGTGCGAGTCCCTTTGTGACCGGCGATTTCCAACTCCACCAGAATGTTTTCGCCCGAGGCATGGCTGAGCATGGCATTGATGTCGCGTGCGGAAACCTGGAGCGGTTGGGACTTTTCTTTTCCGCCGTAAACAACGGCCGGAACAATGCCGCGCGCTTTCAATCGGCGCGCAGCCGAACGTCCAGTCGCAGTCCGCGGTTCTGCCTTGAGTTTAACTTGCTTTGCCATGTTCGTTAGTTGTCGATCTTAAACAGCGACGAAACGGACTCATCGTTATGGATCCGTTTCATCCCCTCGCCGAGTAGCTCGGAAACGCAGAGCACGGTGGTTTTAAATCCTTCCACCGGGCGAACCGGCGTGCTGTTGGTCGTTATTAATTCCTCAATTTTGGACTTTTGCAACCGAGGGATGGCGACATCGACCAGGACCGCGTGCGAGACGCCAGCGTAGATTTTCTTCGCCCCGCGCCTTTTCAAAAGCTCTGCCGCCGAGGTCAGCGTTCCGGCCGTCTCGGTCAGATCGTCCACCAGCAGTACATCGTGATCCTTGACTTCACCGATTAGGTAGAGCGCTTCGGTTTCAGTCGCGCTCTTTCGTTCCTTGGCAACGATTGCCAGGTTCGCGCCGAGCGCTTCGGCATAGGCGGAGGCCATTTTCAAACCACCGATGTCGGGTGAAACCACAACGGTCTTTCCGGTAAGCTTCTGGCGAAGGTACTTAATTAGTACCGGCAACGAATAAAGGTGGTCGACCGGGATATCGAAAAAGCCCTGCACCTGCTGAGCGTGAAGGTCCATCGTTAACACCCGATTGACGCCAGCGGCGTGGAGCAGATTGGCGATCAATTTCGCTGTAATTGGGACCCGCGGCTTATCTTTGCGATCCTGTCGAGCATAACCAAAAAATGGAATGACCGCGGTGATTCGGTCTGCGCTCGCCCGCCGCGCCGCGTCCACCATAATGAGTAGCTCCATCAAATGTTCGTTGCTTGGCGGCGAGGTTGGTTGAATCAGAAAAACGTCGCGGCCGCGCACGTTCTCCTCGATTTTCACGTAAGTCTCACCGTCCGGGAAAGAGCTGATGGTGGCCTGGCCGAGCGGGGCGCCGATGTATTTGCAAATCCGCTCGGCCAACTCGCGATTGGCCGTGCCGCTGAAGACCTTCATTTCTGGCTGGAGCGCGAACATGGCGCGTTAAATTGCCGTGCAGGCCCGGGGTTGGCAATGATCAAAACTTGCGGCGGAGGCCGTCTTTCGCGATTATTACCAGTCTCCATGAACGCTGACGCCATCCGTATCGAGCGGCCCGCGACCAACTCGCGGATTTTCGCGCACACGCGATGGGACGCGCTGCCCTCGGCGGCCGGGCTTTTTCATCTCGCCTACTTTCTCGGGCTCTACTTTTTGTTTCCGCACGCGCCGCTCTGGGTGATGCTCATCCTCGGCTTCATTTACTCGCTGATGATCAACGCCAACATCAATGGCGTGTCGCACAACTTCATTCATAATCCGTTTTTCCGGTCGAAGTTGCTCAATCGCCTCTTCGGTGTGGTCGAATCCGTCGCGTGCTGTTTCTCTCAAACGTATTACGACGTCGTCCACATGCAGCATCACAAGGGCAACGCGGATCGGCCTGATGAAAATAGGGAAACGGTCGATTGGATATCAATTTACAAGCACGGACACGACGGCGAAGCCGAAAATCCATGGGGCTACGTTTTTCTGAGCTTCTTCCGCGACAATCCAGCGGCGATCAAGCGCGAGCTGGCCAAGCGCGGCAAAGCCGAATTGCGCTGGGGCAACATCGAGCTCGCGGTGTTCATCGCGGTTTTACTGACGATGGCGATCGTTGTTCCGACGAAGCCGATTCATTTCATCAATTGGCGCTACATGTGTTTTTTCCTGCCGTTTTTCTACCTCGGCCACTGCTTCAGTTACTTGAATGGTTACTATCGCCACTACGGCGCGAATCCCGACAAGCCGATCGCGTGGGGCGTGAGCACTTACGGAAAAATTTACAACTGGCTCTTCTTCTACAACGGCTACCACGCCGAGCACCACTTCCGGCCGAAAGTGCATTGGACGAAAATGGAAGCGTTTCGCCAGAGTATCGCTGACATGCAAAAGGCCGAAGGCGTGCGCACAATCAGACGCGCGCACATGCTTGGCTTTCTGGATCCCGACTTGCCGAAACGCGGCAAACACGGGGAAGGTTTGGGCGGCGCCGCGTCGTCTGCGCTTTAATTCAATCACGGTCGGTAAAATACGGTCGTAATTGCATCCGGATCTACCAACAGAGGTAGCCGGCGGTGGAGTGCCCCGCCACGCACGATCTCGTCCTACAAGAATCCGAATGCGCGAACTTTAGACTCGCGAAGCCCCATTCAAATTTGCTTCGCTTGCCTACTCATGACGGCATGTTTGCTCGAACAAACCGCTGCTCGACCAGTGGATTCGTTCCCGCTCTCGGCGGGGGGCGCGCAAATTTATAAACATGCCGCCGATATCCATCCCGCAATTTGGAACGCGGCGTTCGGCGATTCGCACAAGGATTTCGAATATTACCAGCTGATCGAGCAAACGATGTTGGCCGGTTTTTCTTACCTTTATCTGCTTCTGTTTGATGAACAGTGCGATCCGGTCGCGTTGCAACCTCTGATCATTGTCGAACAAGATCTGCTTGCGACGGCAGGATCGGCAATCACCGCCGTGATTAATTTTGGTCGCAAACTGTGGCCACGTCTTCTCCGGACGCGAATGTTGCTCGCTGGTTGTCTGGTCGGCGACAGCAAACCAGGCGTGATCGCACCGGCAAATCCGCGGCGCATTCACGGTTTGCTCGCTCAAGCGCTTCACGTTTTCGCGCGCCGGCAGAAGATTTCGCTCGTTTCTACCAAGGACTTTCCGGCCGCGTTGCGCGACGAATTATTGCCGTTCGTAAAGGCCGGTTACACCCGGGTCGGCGGTTTTCCTCCGCTCACCCTCGATCTCAATTTCACATCGTTCGATCAATACATGGAAACGCGTTTAAGCCGGATCACGCGCAAAAGTCTGCGGCGGAAATTGCGCAAAGCGGCTGCAACGTCGCCGCCCATTACGCTCGAGGTACTAACCGACTGTCGCCAGGTGATCGATGAAGTTCATCCGCTTTATCTCAGCGTTGCGCACAATGCACCGGTCAAATTCGAAATTTTCTCGCGGGAATATTTCCTTGAAGCTGGCCAACGCATGCCGGATCGGCATCGCTACTTCGTCTGGAGACAAAACGGCAAGGCGATCGCCTTCAGTTTTTGCACGGTTTGGAACGGCGAGATTTGGGACAACGACATCGGCTTCGACTACAACGTTGCCCATGGGCTAAATTTATATTATCGCACGTTTCATGACATCGTGATGTGGGCGCTACGTCACGGTCTGCGCCGCTATAATTGCGCGCCTTTCAATTACGATGCGAAACTTCATCTCCGGCTGCAGCCTGTTCCGGTCGATCTCTACGTGTGGCATAGATCGCCCATCATCAATGCCTTGATTCGCGGCATCGCGCCGCTCCTCGCTCCGGCGAAATGCGATGTCGCTTTGCGGAAATACTTTCGCATCCATAATAGCGCGTGATGCCTCGCGCGTTCCGCTGGTGGGCCAATCCCTGGTTTGTTCTCATTCTCGAAACGCTTTTCGTTACCGCGTCCGAGGTGTTGTTGAAGGTTGGCGCATCGGAAACAAGGCAAGTGCAAGCTTGGGAATGGACTGGATTAATGTCGCTGACGTCCATCTGGATCTGGGTTGCGATCGTTCTCGTGATCCTCAGTTTTCTCTGCTGGATCTACGTCCTGCGCCATATTCCACTATCGATTGCATTTCCCCTCTCAAATGTTGTGCATGTGCTTGTGCCGTTGAGCTGCTGGCTGTTCGTGGGTGAACAGCTCTCGGCGCGACGCTGGTGCGGAGTCGCCATCGTGGTTCTCGGTCTCGCCGTCGTCGCCAGACCAGTCGCTAAGATTGAGGAGAAACTCTAATGGCCATTTTCATTTTCATGATTGAGATCTTCGCGGCCGTCGTCGGTCAGCTTTTTCTCAAGCACGCTATGGAGGAATCAAACCGGCTCGGCTTTCGTGATCGTGGCGTGCTGGCATTATTTCTTTCGGGCGTCGCAGCTCTAACGATCTCGTTTTTTCTAACGATCGCGTTACTGCAGCATTTTGATCTCAGTTTTTATTTCCCCATCCAAGGTTCAACCGTTGTTCTTATCGTGCTCACCGCAGTATTGGTTCTCCGAGAAAAATTGACGCTCCGACTTTTGGTTGGCTCGCTGCTCATCAGCGTCGGCATCGGAATTGTTTCAGTGAGCTAAGACTGGCCGCGGTGTTCGCGAAGTTAATCACTTCTGCGTCGCAAAACTCGCGCGCAGCTTTTCTTTCTTCGCCTCGCAATCTTCCTGCAAGCGTCGAATTTCGGATGCCAGCTGCTTCTCGAGCGATTCCATTTCTTCGAATTTTCCGGCGCTTTGCGCAGCGCGAATTTGATCCTTGAGAAACAATTCTTTCTCCGCGATCCGCGCTTTGAAGGTTGAATCGACGTCGGCGAGCTGCTTTTTCTGGTCGTCGGTCAGGGTGACAATCGGCTGATTTTTCGCGAGTCGCTCCATCGCCAGCTCGTAAGCCGATTTCATCGAAATTCTTTCTCTTCCTCTCAGTCTTACTCTTGCTCCTGTGCGCAATTGAATCAATCGTAAGATCGACAATGAACATCCGGCTTCTGAGCATCGATTTCGACGGCACCCTCGTCTCACGCGTGAGCGAACCGGCCCTGGACGGGCGCTGCATGCAATTGATCCGCGATTTGCAAAGCGGCGGCGTTCTTTTCTCGATTAATACCGGCCGTTCGGTCGATCTGCTCGAATCCGGTCTGACCGATTTCGAATTTCCGGTACGTCCCGATTTTATTTTAACGACCGAACGCGAAGTTTTCCGCCCGGGGAACAACGGCGAAAAATGGGAACCGTTCGGCGATTGGAACGAGCGCTGCGCCCGTGACCACGCCGAGTTGTTTTCGTCCGCCCAATCAATCATGGCCGAAGTCGTAGATTTCGTGACCCGGAAGACCAAAGCCCAGCTGATTTATCACTCCCAGGGACTGGAAGGCTTGCGAGCGGAGAGTGACCAGGAAATGGACCGCATCGTTGAATTCATCGAAGGGGCGCGCGCGAAAGAGCCGAAGTTCAATTATCAGCGCAACACGATTTATCTTCGATTTTGTCACGCCGATTATCACAAAGGCGCAGCGTTGGCGGAGCTGGCGCGTTTGATCGACATTCCGCGCGAGAACATTTTCGCGGCGGGCGATCATCACAACGACATCTCGATGCTCGACGGCCAGGTCGCGGCCATGCCGGCGTGTCCGGCAAACGCGATTGAAGAAGTAAAAGCGGCGGTGCGCGATGCAGGCGGCTATGTCGCCCAGCGCCAACACGGCGCCGGGGTGCGCGAAGCGTTACAGTTTTTTGTCAACGACAAATCGAACTGAGGTCGCTCGTTTTCATCACAGCCAAAGCGATCGGCGCGTCGGCCTCGATTTTGCCGGCAAAGCGATTCGTCATGTAAGTGAGCAGCAAGACCCAGAACGAAAGCGCCAGGCTGAACAGCGGAAATTGCAGCACGAGCGGCAATGAATAGATGATCGCCATCAACGGTATCCAGACCGCCCAGGTCGCGAGCAACGTCGGAAAAATTTTGTCGCGATAATGCGACCAGGTGAAGAGGTCGCGGAGCGGCTGCATTGAAATTCCGCTGTTCTTCCATTCGTAAGTAAGGACACCGAATGGCGCCGCAAAAAATACGTTGTAGCCAAACTGGTCGATACAGATTTTCCCGAGGACGACGGGCAGCGTCACGACGTCGCCTAACCAATGCGCTTCCGCACGGTAGAGTAAATCGACAAGCGATCCGTCGAAACCCCAAACTGGGATCGTAAAAGCGAGGTTGCGAAGATTCGCGCGCTGGGGGCGGCAGCGTTGAAAGAAAAGGATCAGAAAAATTTCCGGAAGTAACGCGCCGGCAAGAATGGAAGCGCCAATGACAAATAATAATCCGTGCGCGCGTTTGAATTCAGCCAGGTTGCGCAGCGCATCGGCGACTGAGGAGTTTGTGTAAAAAGCCACGGCCAGCGCAAGCATGATCGCCTGAATGATGAGCGCCGGTTTAGCGTTCGCCCGCGCCGCTTCCCATCCAATCATGAGCGGCGTTCGCGATTTCTGCATCGCGGCGGAGTTTGTCAATTCAGAACAGGACCCAAATCACCACTTGACGCTTGCGTTTGGACCCGCGCCAGCGCCCGGTTGGAGACGGCTTTCCTCGCTGGTTTTTTCGCCCGGGACTGGATCGCCACTGGCAGTCGAGCTAGTCGACGCGCAACCGCTGAACCCGCAAAGGGCGGCGATTAGAATGGCTAACATCAAAAGGTATTTCATTCGCCCCGAACCCTAATCGACGCCGGGTCTTTCTCCACAAAAAAATCCCAACGGAGATGAGATTGCTGGGAGCGACCAACATCGTAAAGTTCGCCGTGACCACGACCGCGAAAATCGACATCAAGTCGCTCCAGTTTCACGAACTCGAGGATAAGGTCCGCGAAGTCGGTCAGCCGCTTTATCGGGCCCGCCAAATCGCGGACTGGCTCTACCAAAAGCGCCTGCAGTCGTTCGACGAAATGACCGACTTGCCGCAAGGGCTTCGAAAGCGGCTCGCCGAGCAGTTCGACTTCAGCAAGATCGACATCGTCCGCGTGCTCGGCTCCCGCGACACCACGCGTAAATTTTTGTTTCAATTGAGCGACTTCAACCTGATCGAGTCCGTTCTGATTCCGGCGTCGCCGGCGCTTTACGGGTCGCGCTCCGACCGCCGGACAATCTGCATTTCGACGCAAGTGGGTTGCGCTTATGACTGCAAATTTTGCGCGAGTGGATTGGAAGGATTCAGTCGCAATCTGAGGCCGAACGAGATTGTCGATCAAATCATCGCGGTCGAGCGCGAGAACGGCGAAAAGATCGACAACATCGTGTTCATGGGAATGGGCGAGCCGCTGGCAAACTTCGACAATGTGATGCGCGCAATCCGAATCATCAACGCGCCATGGGGACTCGGCATCGGCGCGCGGCACATGACGGTTTCCACCAGTGGACTCGCGCCGCAGATCCGGAAGCTGGCCGATGAGCCGTTGCAAATCCGGCTCGCCATTTCGTTGCACGGCGCAACGGATGAAGCCCGCAGCCAAATCATGCCGATCAACCGCCGCTATAACATTGAGATCCTACTTTCGGCTTGCGATTACTACACGTCGCGGAAGAAGCAGCGACTGACTTTCGAATACATTTTAATCGCGGGCGTAAACGATTCCGATGAGCAAGCGCGCCTTCTTGCCGGCCACGCCAAGCGGCTTTCAGCCAAAGTGAATCTGATTCCGTACAACACCGTGCACGGCCTGCCCTGGTCGCGACCGTCGGAAGATCGACAGGAAAAATTCTTGTCGATCTTACGGGAGCGCGGAATTGCGGCGACGTTACGCCGGGAGAAAGGCCACGATATCGACGCGGCCTGCGGCCAATTGCGTCTCCAAACCAAGCGCGAGTTGCAGACAGCAAGTTCGTAAATCGCGGAAATTTTTTGCGCACCCGGCCAAGCTGGCGTTTAGTCCAATCATGGCCGACTTCGAGGGCGAACGGGAAGGAATCTGGGACGAATACGATTGGGAGCGCTTCCTCCAGCAACAGGACCAACGGACAGAAAAATACATGGAGCTGCTGGAGAATTACATCGACGACCCGCAGCGCGATGAAATTATCGCGCGGGAAATGGGTTGGACGCAGATTCTGGGAGACGGCGATTGGAGCGCCGAGGTTGACGCCCTTCTGGACGAAGATTGGCGTTTACAAGATCAGGAGACCTCGGACAGCGCTGAACAGCAGCTCAGCGAAAGCTTTGAGGACCATATTCTGTATCGCGCGGCCTTCGCCTTGACCGTTTGGATCGACAAACTCTTCGACCAAAACGCTTCCCTCCAAAACGAACCGGCGGCGATCAAGCTCGCGACCCACGCGGCGCTGGCGAGCGCGAAATTAGCGGCAGCGTTGAGTGATGATGACGTGGACGAGCTCGGCATGACGATCGCCTACCTAAAACGCGCCCTGAAAGCGATCACGGTTTCGTTGGATTCAGCGTCCAAATTGCTCTCCGAGAAGCTGATCGGGGGCCGGCAGTATTCCGTTCTGCAGCAACGCCTTTTTCAGGTGCGTGATGGCATCATTACGCTGATGGGGGAATATCGCGGCGAATGGCGCCGCCGCTTCGGCTCCGAAGGCTTTCGGGGTTGAATGAAATAGCCGGCAGTTCCGTCGAAATATGCAAACGGAAACGACTCCGGCTCAAGCCGATGTGTCGGAACTGGACTTGGTGAGACAATGTCAAGCCGGCCAAACCGAAGCATTCGACCAGCTGGTAACCCGCTACCGGACAAGGGTATTCGCTATGATTTATAACATGGTCCATAACGAACAGGACGCTTGGGACCTGGCGCAGGAGAGCTTTATCAAAGCCTGGAAATCGATCGGGCGCTTCCGCGGGAAGTCGTCGTTTTACACTTGGATTTATCGCATCGTCATGAACGTGACCATCGATTGGCTGCGCAAGCGGCAAATCAAAGCCGGCGGGGCCGAGTTCGATGACGCGATTCAGTTGAAAGAGATTGACCCGGCCTCGAAGACCGTGCCGAAAGCAGACCCGCTCCCCCACCAGCGAATGGAACAACACGAGATTCGGGCCCGGATCAACCACGCCATCTCGCAGCTCTCCCCTGAGCACCGCGCAGTAATTTTGATGAAAGAAATCGAAGAAATGCAGTATCACGAGATCGCCCAAAGCCTTGGCTGTTCCATCGGCACGGTGATGTCGCGCCTGTTTTATGCCCGTAAGAAGTTGCAGAATTCCCTGAGGGACGTTTATGAAAACGTTTGAAGAAAAATGGACTGCCTGGCTCGATGGACAATTGAGCGGCAAAGAATTGGCTGAATTCGAAGCATCGCTACCGGATTTGGCGGCGGCCCAGGCCGAAAAACGCGATGCGCAAAAGCTCGGTGCCTTTTTGAAGGAACAACTTACTACTCAAGCAGTGAGTAATGAGGAATTCTTCAGTCATCAATTACACGAACGGATCGCGCGTGAAAGCGAAGCTCGACATCGTTCAACATCGACATGGTGGACGATTCCGCGCCTGGTTTGGTCAGGGGCAACCGCGCTTGCACTGTTTGTCATCACTACGGTTGTGCTCATGAGTCAGCATCAGCCGGGTGAACAGTCGGAATACCTCACCCAAATCTTGCAGTCGCGGGTGGACCCAGCGGCCAATCCGAACGCCACCATCTCGATTTTCGAAAGCAAAACCGACAACAAGGTCACCGTCCTGTGGACCGAGGGGTTGCAATCGCTGCCGGCCGACTACGCAGCAAAGTAAATCGACAATGCAGCTGAGGCCTTTGCTTCTCGCCGCCTTCCTGGTGTTGGCGTTAAGCGCGGTTTCGGCTGATGCGGCCCAGGCAGTTTGGAGTGGCCTGGTCATTGCGGAAAACGTTCCGCAACCCGCACCGATTCCTCCGGAGCTGACCGGGCTTGAGCAAACGTTAAAAGATCTTTTTGGTTACAATCAGTTCGAGGTCATTGGCCAGTCGAACAAGACGCTCAAGACCGGCCAGGAAGATTGGCTCGCGAACAGCAAATATTTCGGGCTGCATGTCGATGCTCGCGGCGAAAATGATTCCGGTTACTCATTGAATCTCAAGCTTTACAAGGAAAGCGATGTCCTGCTCGAGACGGACGCGAACCTCAGCAAAAGCAGCCCGCTCGTCATCAAGGGGCCGCAGGTCGGCAGCGGACAGTTGTTGCTCGTATTGGTCGTAAAGGACGACGAGCAGGCCCATCGCCGCCGTCATGCGGAGCCAGCCAACCCGATCACGACTGCGTGGCAGCGTCTGCGTCGCGCCATTCACAACGTGCTCCCGTAATCCTTACCGCGTCCGCATGACGGGTGCAGCTGGCGGTTGAACCGCTACTTGATTTCGGTTAAGGGCAGCAATGCGCGTTCTGGTGGCCTCGACCGTTTTGTTTGCGCTCCTGACGACAATGGATGCAGAAAATCCGTACGAATTCGCGAGCACCCCCGGTAAATTGCCAAAGCAAGTTGTTCCGCTCGAATATTCGGTTCGAATCGTTCCGGACCTCGCCAAACTTACTTTCGCCGGCAGCGAAGGAATCAAGGTCAAGGCGACCCCGTCGATTCGCGAGCTCGTGCTCAATTCGGCCGAACTGGAAATTGCGAAAGCTTCGGTCGATGGAATTCACTTATCGCCAGACGCGATCAAGCTCGATCCAAACAACGAGCTGCTGACGATCGCTCTGCCTAACGAATCACCGGCCGGCGAGCACACAATTGCGGTCGAGTTCAGTGGAAAGATTACTCCAAAAGGCCGCGGCTTTTATTACATGCCCTACCAGGAGCAAGGCACCGGCGCAAAAAAAGTCGCGCTCGGCACCCAATTCGAACCAAGCGACGCCCGACGCTTTTTTCCGTGCTGGGACGAACCGAGTTTTCGCGCGCGTTTCCAACTGACGGCCGTGGTCCCGGGAGATTGGCTGGCCGTTTCGAACATGCCAATCGAATCCGAGCGTAAGATCGACATCGGCAAGGAAGTGCGTTTTCAAGCAACCCCGTCGATGTCGAGTTACTTGAACGTGTTCGTCGCGGGCGAACTCGATCTTATCGAAACGAAAGTCGCCGGGACGCAAATCCGGCTGATTGCGACTAAGGGAAAAACGGAATGGGGCCGATATGCGCTCGAGAGCACGGCGCAGATCCTCCAGTATTACAACGATTACTTTGGCGTTTCCTATCCGCTTCCAAAATTAGATCAGATCGCCATTCCGGGCGGTTTCGGCGGCGCGATGGAAAATTGGGGCGGCATCACTTACTACGAATCGGCGCTTCTATTCGATCCGAAGAAATCGTCCGCGGCGACGCGCCAACGCATTTACGAAGTGATCGCGCACGAAACGGCGCACCAATGGTTCGGCGATCTCGTGACCATGGCCTGGTGGGACAATCTTTGGTTGAACGAGGGATTCGCCTCCTGGATGGGCAGCAAATGTACCGCGCATTTCAATCCCGACTGGGAAGTTTGGCTGGCCAGAAATATTCAGCGCGACCCAACGCGTCGCACCGGAATTGCCAAGGAAGTCGCGATGGAAGGTGACGCAAGATCGACAACGCATGCCATCCAACAGCCGGTCGCGAACGAAGCCGAAGCCAATAGTGCGTTTGATGATATCACGTATCGAAAAGGACAAAGTTTTTTGCGGATGCTGGAAAGTTTTCTTGGTGAGGCCACGTTTCGCGACGGCATTCGGCGCTACATCGCGGCGCACAAATATTCAAACTCGACCACAGCGGACTTGTGGAACGCTTTGAGCGAAGCTTCGGGCAAACCGGTCGGCGAAATCGCCGCGGCTTGGACCGAACAGCCGGGGTTTCCGGTTGTAATAATGAAGCGCGAAGGCGAAAAGATTTCCCTGAGCCAGGAGCGGTTCACCATCAATTTCCAGGACGCGCCGGCGCTGGAATGGAAGATTCCCCTCACCTACTTCTTCGTCGGCGACAACAAGATTGAGAGCCGCTTGATGACCGGCAAGATCGAGAATCTGCCAAACGTTGCGACTGATCACGTGATCAAGTTGAACGCGAACGGCGCGGGAAATTATCGTATCCAGTATAACGAATCGTCCTGGAAAGCGCTGCTTGGTGCGCTGCCGAAGTTAAGTCTGGAAGATCGCGTCAATTTGCTGAGCGATTCGTGGGCGTTAGTGCAGGCGAACCGGGCTGATGCTTCACTCTATTTAGAGCTAATCGGGAAATTGCCGCGCAGTCATGAGCTGGCCGAGCGCGACCAGATTGTTAACGCCTTCGATTATATTAACCGATTACTGCTCGGCGATCCGGTCCGCGAAAAATTTCAGGCCTACGCGCGCTCGATCTTGCGACCTACGTTCGACGAACTTGGCTGGGATCCAAAGAAAAACGAAATTTCTCGCGATTCACTCCTCCGCGCGAGCTTGATCGTAGCGCTCGGCGATTTGAATGATCAGGAAATCATCGCCAGTTGTAAGAAGCGTTTTGAAAAGTTCGTTGTCGACCCGGCGTCGCTCGCGCCCGACCTCCGCGCGTCGGTTTGCTTTGTAGTTGGACAAAACAGTGACGAAGCGACTTGGAACAAGTTGCACGACCTTGGACTGAAGACGAGCAGCATCGAGGAGAAACAAAATTATTACGATGCGTTAGCGGCGGCGCGCGATTTGAAGCTCGCCACAAAAGCACTCCAAATCTCTTTGACCGACGAATTGCCAACCAGCCGCGCGCTTCACCTGGTCGGTAAAGTCGAGCGCTATAATGGGGATCCCGATCTCGCCTGGGATTTCGCCAAAACAAATATGAAGGCTCTCCTCGAGAAAACCGACGCACTCGGCGCCAATACTTTCGCACCGAGCTTGTTCGTTTTCTTTTCCGAAAAATCGCGCGCCGATGAATTGAAAACCTACGCAAAATCGAATTTGCCGGCCACGAGCGCCAAAGAAGTCACCAAAGCGGTCGACGAAGTTGAGTTCCGCGCCGAATTCAAACAGCGCCTCGCGCCGCAATTGACGGCTTGGATTACCAAACAAAACCTCTAGCTTCTGTCCTTCGCCTCTCCCTTTCGAAAAGGGAGAGGATTACTTGTCGCGCCGAAGCGCAGCGGAGGAGGAAGGTGAGGGATTAGTTCGACTCCTCACCCTCGCCCTCTCCTCGAGCGAAGAGGAGAAGGAAACATACGCGCAGCGCTCTTAGGTTATAAATTCGATTGGGACTGATCTTGTTCGGGGGTGATCAAGAGCCGCATCGGGATCATGGATGATTCGTGAAATCCGTGGCGCCGGAAAAACTCCTGGGCCACGTTTTCCGGCCGGTCGGTCAACAAAGTGATCCGGAGAAAATTTTTCTGGCGCGCGAACTCGATTGCGTGATTGAGCAACTTCGCACCGTATCCGTGGCCCTGGTATTGTTTATGGACCACCAAATCTTCCAGTA
>Ga0209648_10001038_pt1 | contig 22242 bp, 16 predicted proteins | sample GraSoi2013_115cm_FD_185830 | JGI IMG/M metagenome (GOLD analysis project Ga0209648, IMG submission 185830) | Grasslands soil microbial communities from the Angelo Coastal Reserve, California, USA - Sample 9_17_2013_115cm (SPAdes) (version 2) | ecosystem: Environmental > Terrestrial > Soil >... | reverse complement strand
GATAACCGGGTGGGAGCATGGCAATCGCGACGTATCGATTTCGTGTGACTAGTGGTAGACAGGGGCTCGGTTTTCCTATCAGGCCGAGCCTGGCGACCAATCTCTCAACCAAATGAAAGGAGATGTGAAGATGAAATTCATGATGATCGTTAAATCGAGCGAGAAGTCGGGGCATCCGCCTCAGGCGCTGATGGACGAGATAGACAAGCTCAGCAAAGAGGCCGGTAACACTATGATTGGCGGCGGCGGACTTGGCCCAAGCGCGCTGGGAGCCCGTGTCCGGCTTTCCGATGGGAAGGTAACGGTAATCGACGGGCCTTTCGCGGAGGCCAAGGAGATTATCGGTGGCTACGCGCAGTTTGAATTGAAATCGAAGGAAGAGGCGGTCGAGAGCGCGGTGCGTTTTATGGAACTGCACAAGAAATACTGGCCGGGCTGGGAAGGCGAGACGGAAGTTCGGCAGATGTTCAGTCCGGAAGACTTCACTCGTTGCAAACCGTAGCAGCAGTGTCTCTTTTCAGACGGCTAGTAGAAAAACCGAGTATTCACGGCACGTAGCGGTCGGCTTGCGCGAACGATTTGAAGATGGTGTGATGGATGGGCGTGACGTCCGCCATCACACATTCCACGGTCGATGCGGTCTGGAGGATTGAGTCTGCCAGACTGATCGCCGGGCTTACTCGCATCGTCCGCGACGTAGGTGTGGCCGAGGAGCTTGCGCAGGATGCTCTCGTCGCGGCGCTCGAGCGGTGGCCTGAGTCTGGCGTCCCGGACAATCCCGGCGCCTGGCTGATGGCTACCGCTAAGCACCGCGCAATCGATCACTTTCGCCGGAATAAACTTCTCGAACGCAAGCATGAGGAACTAGGTCGCGAGCTCAAAACGCAACAAGAGGCGGCCGTGGCGAATTTCGAAATCGCGCAGGACGATGACATCGGAGACGACCTCCTTCGTCTCGTGTTCATCTCCTGCCATCCGGTTCTCTCGACTGAGGCGCGCGTTGCGCTGACGCTTCGATTGCTCGGCGGATTGACGACGCAGGAAATCGCGCGCGCGTTTCTGGTCCCGGAGCCGACCGTGGCTCAGCGAATCGTCCGGGCCAAACGAACGCTGAGCGAGGCGCGCGTCCCTTTCGAGGTTCCACGCGGACCCGATCTCGCCGCGCGTTTGTCATCCGTGCTTGAAGTGATCTATCTCATCTTCAACGAAGGCTATTCGGCTACTGCCGGTGAGGACTGGATGCGTCCGGCGCTGTGCGAAGACGCGCTGCGTCTCGGGCGTATCTTGGCTGGGCTCGTTCCAAATGAGCCGGAGGTCCACGGCCTCGTGGCCCTCATGGAAATCCAGGCGTCGCGCGTTCGGGCGCGGGTCGGTCCGGGCGGAGAGCCGATCTTGCTCCTCGATCAGGATCGCGCGCGCTGGGATCATGTGCTTGTTCGCCACGGCCTCGCGGCGCTGCAGCGCGCCGAGGAACTCGGCGGCGGCCTCGGTCCTTATGCGCTTCAGGCTGCGATCGCCGGTTGTCATGCTCGGGCGCGTGCCGCAGCGGAGACGGATTGGAAGCGGATTGCGTCGCTTTACGACGCGCTTGCGCAACTCGCGCCCTCGCCAATTGTGGAGCTGAACCGCGCGGTCGCTGTGGCCATGGCCTTCGGTCCCGCAGCCGGCCTTGAGCGCGTCGAGAGGCTCGCCTTGGAGCCGACGCTCAAGGGGTATCACCTCTTGCCCAGCGTGCGCGGCGATTTTCTCTTCAAGCTGGGCCGCTTCGCGGAGGCGCGGGAAGAGTTTGAGCGTGCCGCGTCGCTCACACAGAATGCGCGCGAACGCGAGCTACTGCTCAACCGCGCCCGAACGTGCGGGCAAGGTGCAATGCAGCAGCGCGGGTCCCTGTAAAGAATGCTGCGCGTCTCGTACTGAAAAAAATCCTACCCTACCTGAAACTCCCTAGAAAATTTTGGAAGATAGTCACCAAGCGTGCGTCGATTTGTCACCAGAATCCGATTTGTCTACCAGATCTTGGTAAAGCGCCATGAAACTGGCGAATTCGCATTGAGTTGACTTCTTCCTCGACAGGTCCACCCATTAAAACCGCCCCGCTAAATCGCTGTAGCTACGCGGGATTTATACGCAAGTATGGAACGCTATCGAGAGTTATGTAGCGATCTCCAGAAAGTCTCCCGCCAAGCTTCGCAAGTTCAACATCGTCCACAACTTATTTGTCGTCGCAGATGGTCTACCGCTTGCTACCGGTTTATCTATACGGGGTAGCGCTCTTTCGAGGAATTGACCTTTTCCCATTCGATTTCCTTGGGAGCCTTGCTACGCCGACACACGAATCGACCGAACGGAGAGATTCGGGTCCATCCACGTCATTTTCCCTTGATGTTGATATGTGAATTTTAAAATTTAGGGGGGGCAATGAGGCCTAAGTATCTTACATTTTTGGCGTTTCGAAGCTTCGTTATACTCGGATTGGCTGGTGCCTTTGCAGTTGCCGCTTCTGCCCAATTCGAGAAAGGGGCGATCAGCGGCACGGCCAAGGATTCCACCGGCGCCGTGATTGTCGGCGCCCAAGTTTCGGTAACGTCCGTGGACACCTCAGCTGTACGGACAGAGACCACGAATGATACTGGATACTACACCATAACAAATCTGGAACCGGGACTCTACGAAGTCAAACTTTCGCACCCGAATTTTGGCGACTTCAAACGCAGGTTTATGCTTTCGCCGGGAGCGCGGAGCACGGTCGACGCTACGTTGGAGATAAAAGGAGTGTCGACGGTGGTTGAAGTTATTGATCGTAGTGAAACGGCGGTAGATACCGAAAGCTCCTCGATCAATCAGGTTATCAATTCGGAGCAACTTGCCCACCTCCCTACCCTCACTCGCGATCCTTACGACTTTATCCAGACATTGGGCAATGTCAACCAGGATCCGGCCTCGGGAACGGGAGGGCGGGATCAAATTGCTCGCGGCGCCGGAGTAGCAATCGGTGGCCAACGCTCCTCAAGCACCGATGCGCTTTTGGATGGTGGCGAGAACGTGGACCTGTACACCACCACCGTCGGCCAGCCCGTGCCGCTGGATGGCGTGCGGGAAGTCAGTGTTACTACCAGTAACTTCTCAGCGGAATATGGCCGTGCCTCCGGAGGCGTCATCAACGTCGTGACGAAGTCGGGTACCAACGCTTTCCACGGAAGCCTGTACGAGTACAACCGGGTGTCAGCGCTAACGTCGAACGACTTCGACAGCAACGCCCACGGACTCCCAAAACAGCATTACACGCGTAATCAGTTTGGATATTCCTTGGGCGGCCCAGTAAAGAAGGACAAGCTCTTCTTCTTCAGCACCACGGAATGGACACGAGTCCGCAGTGCGGCAAACGTCATCTACGCAATTCCTGATTCCGCGCTGTTGGCCGCTTCGGCCCCGGCCACACAAGCGATATTCGGGAATTTCACTCAGCGTCCCAGTCTAAGGGTGCTTAATAGGCTTGACGCTGGAGCGGCGAATGCGCTTCCAACTCAGGCCGCTCAACCGACCTACTATGCCTATGCCTGCACACCAGGAAGCAATCCCTGCGTATCGAACGGCGCCCCGGTGTTTGACATCGTTGGCTTCGCAGTTCCCAGCGATGCCGGTGGTGGCTTTCCGCAGAATACTTACAACACGCTCCAGAGGGTTGACTATAACTTATCGGACAAAACCACGATGTACGGTCGCTATGCACTGCTCAACCTTTCGGAGTTTGACGGCACCGTCCAGAATAGCCCCTACCTCGGCTTTGACACCGGGCAGACGCAAAAGTACCAAAACTTGCTTTTCTCCGTGACCCACACTTGGACCTCGCGTCTGGTGACGGACACGAAAATTAATCTTAACCGCCTCACTTTCCAACAGCCGCTGAACCCCAAGCAGCCTGTACAGCCCTCTGTGTACTTCAACGCGAACTTCGATGTGACGGTGCAAGGTAATTTGACCTGTTTGGTGGGCTACTCCTGCACTACTCCAGGGAACTCGATACCCTTCGGGGGGCCGCAGAACGTGATCCAGTTCGCGCATTCGGTCACCTGGATCAAGGGCAAGCATGACTTCCGGTTCGGTGGCCAGTACGTCTACACCAGAGACAATCGCACCTTTGGCGCCTACCAGAATGCCGTGCAAGCACTGGAGCCAGGAGGCAATGGAACCGTCCCAGGTGGTTTCGAGAACCTGATGAATGGAAACGCGGGGTGGTTCCAAGTCGTGGTCGACCCGCAGGGAAAGTTTCCATGCACTAAAGACGCAACTGGAGCCACCGTTGTCACACCGAACTGCAGCATCACCCTGCCGACTACACAGCCGTCGTTTTCGCGCAATAACCGCTACAACGACTTTGCGTTCTACGGTCAGGACTCCTGGAAAATCAAGCCCAGATTAACTGTGAATCTGGGGGTACGATGGGAGTACTACGGTATACAGCACAACGGAAACTCGAAGTTAGACTCAAACTTCGTATATGGGTCCGGTTCCACACTTTTCGACAAAATCCGCAACGGGCAAGTCTTTACCGTGGGCGCAACCCCGAACAGCCCAGCGAGTCCCGTGGGAGGCCTATGGGAGAAGCAGTTACACAATTTTGGACCCAGGGTTGGCTTTGCTTATGACATTTTTGGGGACGGAAAAACCAGCTTGCGCGGGGGCTTCGGCATCGCGTACGAGAGAAATTTTGGCAACGTAACGTTCAATGTGATCCAAAACCCGCCAGCACAGTTCAATTCCATCTTCCAAGCAACTGCACAACCGATTCAGTCCGGCAACCTAGGTCCGTTTGCCGCCGGGACTGGCACGAAATCTCTTCCGAACCCGAGCTTGCGCTATGTCCGGCAGGACATTCCTACGGCGTACTCGGAAGGTTGGAATCTATCGCTGGAGCATTCCGTTTTGCATGATTCCTTGTTTGCCGTGGAATATACGGGCTCCCACGGCGTCCACTTGTACTCCATCGAGAACCTGAACCAACGAGGATTTGGCGTCATTTATGAAGGAACGGATCCGGTGGTGAACAACACAATTGATCGCCTCAACCGGCAGTATGGCAACATGAACACTCGCGGCACGAACGGGTTCTCGCACTACAACGCATTGAACACGCGCTTTGTAACCAGCAACCTTTTCAAGCAGGGGTTAGCTCTCACGGTCAACTACACCTACTCGCATACTATAGATAACCTAAGTTCGTCCTTCAGCGAAACCCCGCAAACCGAAAACCTCGGTCTGCTGGATCCGTTCCAGCCAGCTCTGGACAAAGGCAGCGCGGATTTCGATGCACGGCACCGGATTGCCGTCAGCGGCGTCTGGACCGTCCCGTATGCCAAGAACACGCACGGCTTTGCCAAGCAGCTTCTGGACGGCTGGGAATTCGCGCCTATTTTCACCGCTCACACCGGGAATCCCTTCACAGTGTTCGATAGTTCGGCCAACATTGGAGATACGGTCTCTGCCCGCTACTTTGTCCCTGCGGGAGCGACTATCCCACTTTCTGGCAACACGAACAATGTGCCCGCCACGGGCGGTTTCGCCGGGGCGAATACGTATACGTACTTGACCCTACCGGCATCTGCGACTTACACCGACCCGCTCGTTGGCTCTGGCGAGTTGCCGACCTGCGACATGGTTACCAACGCGGCCGGCAACCAGGTCTCAACAGGCAAAAACTGCAAATGGCCGTCCAGCCTAACGGGCCGTAATACTTTCCACGGGCCTGGCGTCTACAACATCAACGCCCAAGTTGGAAAGACGTTCCCGATTACCGAGCGCTTTCGGCTGCAATTTCGCTCGGAGTTCTACAACCTGCTGAATCACTCCAATTACTACGTCCAGAGCGGGTCTACCGAGGATGTGGGCAACACTGGAAACGTAGGAAACTTCCAAGTCACAGGAAAGCGTGGTGTCCCTGCTCCTGGCACTGTTCTTACGGTGCCGAACGAGCGGCGCTTCATTCAAATGGCGCTGAGACTCACTTTCTAAGGCTTTCTAAGCTAAACCTTGAAAGAAAAATGGGGAGTCTTCAGGGCTCCCCATTTTTTGTGTGCCGAGCACGATCGCCTAATCGCGTTTGGTTACGGGGAATTTATACTTAAGTATGGAACGCTATCGAGAGTTATGTAGCGATCCGCGATAGGTCTCTCGCCAAGCTTCGCAAGTTCAACACTGTCCACAACTTATTTGTCGTAGCGGATGGACTACCGCTTGCTTCCCCGTGTCTGTACGGGGTAGCGCTCTTTCGAGGAATTGGCCTTTTTCCCATTCGATTTCCTTGGGTCTGGCTTGCCATCAAAAGCGGCGTATCGAATCCAGAATTTACCCATTACAAAGAAGGAGGTAGAAATGACTAGACATTTGAGGCTCGCAGGGTTTCTAGCTTTTGCGATGTTGCTCATTCCCCTGTGTACGCTGGGTCAAACGATCGTCACGGGAGGCCTCAGCGGCACGATTACGGATGCGTCAGGTGGGACCGTAGAAGGGGCAAACCTCACCCTAAAAAATGCCGCAACGGGTGAAACCTACACCGCGACTTCTTCGGGCGGCGGCGTTTACCATTTCGCCTTTCTCAAGCCGGGCAACTACACCCTGACCGTCAGTAAGGAGGGCTTTAAGAGCGTCACCGAGAGCGTGATGATTCAACTCGGTCAGGTCGCAAGCGCCAACGTTGCACTTGAGGTGGGCAGCACCACCACTACTGTTGAGGTAACGTCCGAGGGTGCTCTCCTCCAGACCGAAAATGCAAACATCACTTCGGACTTCAACACCAAGCAGATTCAAGAAACGCCCAATCCTGGCGGGGATATCACTTACATCGCCCAGGTAGCTCCGGGCGTGAGTATGAACAATTCAACGGGAGGCGGGTTTGGCAATTTCAGCACGTTTGGCCTGCCGGCCACCTCGAATTTGTTCACGATTAACGGCAATGACTACAACGATGCCTTCCTCAACCTGAACAATTCCGGCTCAAGCAATCTTTTACTGGGTGGGAATGAAATCCAGGAAGTTGCTGTGGTCAATAACGCGTACACCGGTCAATACGGCCGTCAGGCCGCCTCGCAGATCGACTACTCGACCAAATCGGGCACGGACGCATTTCACGGTAACGCGATTTACAATTGGACCGGCCGATATCTCAACGCAAATCCCCCTCTCGCCAAAGCAACCACGCCTCCCGGACAGCCATTACCGGATCGACCATTTCAAAATAACAATCAATGGGCCGCGTCCTTCGGGGGACCAATCATCCGGAATAAATTATTCTTCTTCCTGAACAACGAAGGCATTAGGTATATCTTCGGTTCTATACATACCGTCACCGTGCCAACGCCGGCGTTTGAAAGCTTTGTCCTGGGCAACATTCCGCAGGATGCTGCCACGCAAGCGTTCTACCAGAACGCCTTCAAGCTGTATAACGCCGCGCCTGGAATCGCCAGAGGTGTTCCCCAAGCCCCATCGCCGGCCTGTTCCGCATTAGCCGTACCCGGTGGCGTTTGTGGAGAGACGTTCACGCAGTCCGTTCCCAACGGAAACCATGAATGGTTGCTGTCCGGCCGCGTCGACTATAACTTTAACGACAAAAACCAACTTTTTGGCCGCTTCAAAGTGGACCGAGGAGTGCAGCCTACATACACGGATTCGATCAACCCTATATTTAACGACAACAGTGTTCAGCCGCAGGAGGATGGCCAGTTAAACTTCACCCATTCCTTTAGTCCTACCGTCGTGAACAATTTCATCGGCTCCGTGCTTTGGTACTCGGCGCTCTTTGGCAGTACCAACCCGGGGCCCTCTCTAGCGCTCTTTCCCGGGAACCTTGCTTTTGCCGATGGCGCATTCACGAACCTCGGCACCGGCTCGGGGAATCCTGGCGGGTTTGGCCAGGGTTTCTTGTACCCGCAGGGGCGCAACGTTACGCAGTATGGTTTGGTTGACGATCTTTCGGTCACCCGTGGCGCTCACTCATTCAAAATGGGCGTTAACTTCCGGCGCGACGATATCAGCGACCACACCGCGCAGCAGCAGACGTTGTATCCGGGCGTTAGCGTGACCCTGGCTGGATTCGCCACCGATACGGTGGATGCCAACACGCAATTCAATTTTGCGCAATCTGCCGTCCAGCCGGTGGCCTACTATAGCTTCGGCCTTTACTTCCAGGACGAATACCGGGTTAGCCCAAATCTAAAACTCACTATGACGCTTAGGGCCGATCGCAATTCCGGCGGCGCCTGCCAGCACCACTGCGCAAGTCTTCCGGTTACACCCTTCAATGACTTGGCCCACGGAGCGAACATTCCGTATAACCAGTCGTTCCAGACTGGCTTAACGACAATCGTCCCCCATAATGAATTGGTTGTCTTTCAACCCCGGTTCGGACTTGCTTGGACTCCTTGGGGCAAGAACACCGTAATTCGTGCCGGTGTGGGCTTGTTCAGCGACCTCTACCCAGGTGTCGTTCTCAGCCCTATCGACACAAATTTCCCGCAAGTAAACCTCTGGGTTGTTCCGGGCGGATCGCTAGCATGGGATCTCAAGCCGCCCGCAACCACGGCATTTCCTGGCAGCGGTGTAGCGACAGTCCAGAACTGTAATGCCCTGTTCACCAACAATTTTAATTCCGGCGGTAACCTCAATACCTACATGGCCGCGGCTCCGAATTGCACCACCACCGGCGCGCCCGGCGGTGCTCAGCTGGTTCCTTCGCTCAACGACGTAAGCCGCAACCTCACCAACGGAAAGTTTGTGGAGTGGAATCTGGAAATTCAGCACACGGTCGGGCGTCGGACGGTTCTTTCCGCAAACTATGTCGGCAACCGCGGTTACGATTTGCTTTTCTACAACGAGACGCTCAACAGCTTCGGTTTTGGAAATCTTCCTGCAGCTGTAACTGATCCCCGCGTCGGCAAAGTGAGCACCCTCAATAGCGGTGCCATCTCGAACTATCATGGCGTGACCCTGTCAGTCCAAGAGAATGCCTGGCATGGATTGACCGGACGGTTTAGTTACACGTACTCGCACGCCTTCGACGAGGTCTCGAATGCGGGAGTCCCCTTCACTCCGTTTAGCGTGATTACCAGCATCGGAGTGCAGATTGACCCATTTAATCTCCGTTCGAATTACGGTCCGTCAGACTATGACGTTCGCCACCAGTTGACAGGCACGTATATTTACGAGCTGCCTTTCAAGAGCCAGAATCGGATGCTGAATTACGCGATCGGTGGTTGGCAGGTGTCCGGCACCATGTTTTATCGCACTTCCTTCCCGTTCAGCTTCATCGATGGCGGCACCATTGCAGGCCTTCCCGGCAACCTGGCCGGTCCTCCAGCCGCGATTGCCCTCTTGCAGCCTCTCTTTAGCCAGAGGAACTTCCCCAACGCTGGCGTATGCACGGTGAATCCCTGTTTCGGAATCGCGGGAACTGGATCCACGGCGCCTTTCTTATTGACGCCCGCAACCAACTTCACCGGTACGGTGGGGCGCAATCAATTCCGCGGACCAGGTTTTCTGGGCGGCGATATGAGCGTGCGGAAGAATTTCACGATTACCGAACGCATCAGATTCCAGTTAGGCTTGAACGCCTACAACTGGTTCAACCATGCCAACTACGGCGTACCGTACCCGAATACCAATGCGCCATTCTTCGGCGTCACGGCTTTCATGCAAACACCGCCTACGTCTCCCTATGGCGCTTTTGCGGCTGCTGCAACCGATATGAGAATGGCCCAGATCACGGCCAAGGTCACCTTCTAATCGATTTCACGAATATGCAGACGAAAGGGCGGCTCCTCCGTAGCCGCCCTTTTTCTTTCTGTTGATGTGCCAGCCGGCCCGGCACACATCTCGGAAATTATCGCGGCTTTGCATCGACGGCCTGGGCTTGCTTCGCCAGTTCCTGCTCCACTTCCACACGCATCTGTTTAGCGCGCAACCCCGCCGGGCTATCGGGGTCCAACTTCACGTAGGAGGTGTGCCACTCACAATCGCGCCTTTTCTTAAATTCAAGCGGCGAAGACAGGCACGGACGTGTCGGCAGCTGACTCGACCGGGGGCGTTCTGTGCGCTAGAAGTGGGCGCGGAGTTCGCGGAACGCTGGGAGGATGACCAGTTTGCCGGAGCCGGAGACCACTGGCTCGTGTTCGAGTTGCCAGGTGTGTTCGTGCGGGATGTAGACGGCGTTGAGGCCGATCTGCATGGCGGGGTTGATGTCGCTGCGCGGGCTGTTGCCTATCATCCACCCGTGTGCTTTCACGATTTTGTGCTTGCGCACGAGTTCTCCGTAGGTCTCGGGACTCTTCTCGGAAACAATTTCGATGAACTCGAAGAAGCCCTGCAGGCCGGAACGCTCGACTTTGGCCGCTTGTTCGGCTGGCTCGCCCTTCGTGAAGAGAATCAGGCGGTGACGCTCGGTGAGATAGGCGAGCGTTTCGGGGACGCCGTCGAGAATTTTTGGCGGCGTGCGCTCGAGATCAACCACGCGGGTGTGAATCTGAGCGAGTACCTCACGCTTGGCCATGTGTTCCGCGAGCTTCAGATAGGTTTCCTCGAGCGATCGGCCGAAGCTGCGCACGCCGTAGCCGTACTGGCGAATGTTTTTGCGCTCCGTTTCGTTCAGGATGTGGCGGACGTAAGCACGCGTGAAGCCGCAGGATTCGACAAGAGTGATGAAATCTTCGATGAGCTTCTCAAAGAAGACATTGTTCTCCCAGAGTGTATCGTCAGCGTCGATGAGCAAGGTCTTGCGGCGCATGCGTTTTCGTTAAGCCTTTTCCTTTCGCAAGAGCATCCGTCAGTTTACCAGTGCCAGCGCATCTTCGGCGATGTCTGCCGCGGCGTTGGGTCGAGCCACGCACTTCGCGGCTTCCTGCATCCGTTTGAGTCGAGCTGGCTCATCGACCAGCGCATCGGGATCAGTTCTTAGTTTTACCCGTGGCCAGCTTTTCGAGAATTCCGCGCGCGACGCGTTCTAGCTCGCCAAAGCGAGTCAAATAGTCCTGGAATTCGGCATTCATGAGCTGCGCTTCCTGTGGACCGAGTTGGACACGCAGGATCATGTCGCGGAGCTTGACGGGGTGGGGAAGCAGCGCGTCTTCTTGGAGTTCTTCGAGAGCGGTTTTGGCGTCGTAGTGATACATGGTTCTCCCAGCCGGCGAGCGCGTGGAAACGCAAACGCTGCTCGCGAGATAGCTAATTGTACCTGTGGATGGGAGCGCGGGGCGAGGATTGCCAAACTCCTTCCTGTACAATCCCCCGCAAAGATTAGCGCTATAAAAGTCGCTGAGGCCTGTTAAGGGAAACGTGGTCAGGCAGCGGTGGCTCCGGCGGTGACAAACTCGTAGCGGTCGATTTTGGCGGCTATTCCTACGCGGCCATTCGTACTAGCTTCGACGCGCACGATTTGGCCTCGGCACCGGATATCAACTTCTCCGCCGGAGGAAACCTTTTGTGGCAGGGTGAGCACGAATTCGATCTGGCCGCCCACGTCAAATTTGGTTTCCGCAATAAAATATAACCCGCGATAGCTAACGTCGCGAGTACTAGCGTGGAGTTCCTTGTCGTTCGCTTCGCGCGGAAGAACGCGCATAGGCAGGCTCATCGAGAAGCGCCGCGCTTCGCGGCGATCAGCTTCTTCAAACATGAAAACCTCAGGCGGGGCAGAAATCGACTCGACGCTAACACCCGCCTTTGCAAACTGCAATCTGAAAGATTAACAATTATGTCCTAGTACGCGGTGGTTCCGTTTGGGCGTATACTTTCCTTGGCCCCGCGTAAGTTGGCCGTGGTATTGGGTTTATGGACCGACGCGAGCATCATCGCGCACAACTCAGCCTGCCGGTACGGATTCGGTGGAACACTCCTTTTGGACAGAAGACCGAAGTTTGCAAGACCCTGGATATTTCGCGGACCGGGCTGTTGGTGCCGTGCCAGGAAGCCCACGCACTGGGCGTTCCGCTGTGGGTGACATTTCCTTACGACAGTTCCGTCGGCGATACCGTGCCGGAGATGCTGGCCAAAGTCGTTCGCGTGGATTTGGTGCGCAAGGGAAATGGAAGCAAATCCACGGCTGAGAATTCGAATGAGCAAGTTGTGGCGTTGCACTTTGCTTTGGCGCCTCGTGCCGAGAGCAACGGCGACGGTCACGCGAAGGAGTGCGAGCGGCGCGAGAGTCCGCGACGTCCGTTGGCACTGCCGGTTCGCGTGCGGCCCGAGCACGTTCCGTGGTTCGAAGAAGCCATGACCATTGATGTCTCCGCCGACGGCCTGCGTTTTGTCAGTAATCGGGAGTATCGAGAAGGGGAGCGTTTGCTGGTTTCGTTTAAGCCGGCGGCTATAGCTCCGTGGTCAACTGCGTCAGAATCACCTGTTCGCGTTGTGCGAATTGATGGCATACCAGAGAGCGCGGCGCTGGCGGTCACAATCGTCCGGGAAGCGTAATTTTCTTGCGATACACTTGGTACTTCTTTTCGTTTCCGCAAAAACCATGACAGACACCAAAGCGGCTCATGAGTCGCGCAATCTCTTTCTGGAAGGACCGGCGGGACGGCTGGAAGCGATTCTGTGGAAGCCGGCCTCACCGGCACGCATCGCGGCTCTAGTCTGCCACCCGCATCCTCTGTTTGGCGGCACGATGCACAACAAGGTTGTGTACCAAGCCGCGAAGTCCCTGGATGCACTTGGCTTGCCCGTACTGCGATTTAATTTTCGCGGCGCGGGAATGAGCGGCGGAACGCACGATCGCGGTCGAGGCGAGCAGGAAGACGTCAAAGCCGCGCTGGATTTTCTGGCCGACGAGTTTCCAGGGCTACCAATGCTCGTGGCGGGCTTTAGTTTCGGCTGCTGGGTTGGCTTGCGCGTAGGATGCGCGGATGAACGTGTGCGGGACTTGATTGGGTTGGGTACGCCAGTGAACAGCTCGGATTTCTCATATTTGCGCAATTGCGAGAAGCCAAAGTTGTTTGTGCACGGCGCGAATGACGAGCATGGAAACATTGCGAAGGTGGAGACTCTCGTGCAATCACTCCCGGGGGAGAACCGCTTGGTAGTCGTCGCGAAAGCGGATCACTTTTTTCTGGGGAAGCTGGATCAGGTTGATGCGGCGATTCGCGCTTGGTTCAAGGAGCAGCACCCGGATCTTACGCGCGCGCAGTTCTGATTGTAGGGAATTTGTGCCATCGGCTAACGGCCTTCGCCCCTTGTGAAAAGTTTACTGAATTCCTCCACAGTGGCCGGCGGAACGCCGATCAGGCGAGCGTTGGCGCGTGCGTGCTCTGGGCGCGACATGCCTACCAGCGCAGTCGTGATACCTGGCGAGGAGCGCACGAATTGCAGGGCGCGTTCCGCATCGCTTTGCAAGCCGAGCGCCTGCGCCACGAAGGGCGGCAAGTTGCGGGCCACCTGACCTTGGAAGAGCGAAGCGCTGGCGATTAACGTGATCCCAAGCTCGCTAGCCGCTTCCATCACCGTTCTCACCTTGCCGAAAATTGACTGATTGCCGAGCGTGAGCGCCTCGGTCATCGCCAGATTGAAAGGGAGCTGCACGAATCGGAAGCGGTGCGTTTCGCCTGCAATGTCACGGGCGAGCTGCTCGAGTTCCTCAAGTTGCAGCGATCCGCGGGCGCTGGCCTCCTGTCGGAATCCGTTCCACGTGGCCATGCCATAAAACTGAATCTTTCCCGCAGCGGCTGCTGACTCCAGATAAATGAACGCGTCGCGGACACGCTCCAGGAAATCGGGGCGCGATACTTCAGAAAGCTGCGTTTCCGGATTGTGCAGGTAGTAGACGTCAATGCATTCCACACCCAGGTTGCGCAGGCTCCGGTCGAGCTGGTTTTCGAGGAACTGCGGGGTCATGCAATGGCTGCCTTGCACGATTTCGTCGGGTTTGAAGATGCCGGGCTGGATGTACTCGCGGTAGAAATATTCGTTGGGGTCGGAGGGCATCGACCCGTCGGGCGTGAGATATCCGCCTTTCGTGCAGAGAACGAATTCGTCGCGCGAAAAGCCCTTCTGCGCGAGCTGCTTGAGAGCGGAGCCGATGCTGCGCTCGCTGCGTTGGAAGCGGTAGTTCATGGCTGTGTCGATAACGTTGATGCCGTTCTCGACGGCGGTCACCACAGATGCGGCGTAACTACTGTCCGTCTTGTCATCCGGCTGGCCGAGGTAGGTGCCAATGCCCAGCGAGGACAGCGTCAGCGCGTGGACCTCACGAAAATGACCGGCGGTTGCCAGGCCCCTGAATCGATTGGCATATCGTTTGGTGCTTTCGGCGGTGGCTTGCACGTTGATTCCTGTGAAGATCGCTCGTTTAAATGAAGGGTGAGTATAGCAGAAGGCCTCCTCGCGACTGCCGGTGAGAGTTGGGAGTCTCATTTCGTCTCCGGGCACAGGTCCGTCAAGCATCCGGGGCGGGAAGTCCTTCTCCCGGTATGATGAAATTGGAAAGCATGAGCATCTCGAACCAATTCTTAGGCGGCAGCAAGCGATCGACTGCGCTCGGCGGCGTGTTATTACTCGCCCTGCTCGTTTACTGCAACACGCTGTTGAATGGCTTCGTCTACGACGATCACCATCAGATCGAGCAAAACCCTTACGTGCAAAGCTTCAAGTACGTGGACAAAATCTTTACGGGCACTGTGTGGTCCTTCCAAGGCTTGGAAGGGCAGACAAATTACTACCGACCGCTCATGACGTTCGGATTTTTGATTTGTAACAAAGTGTTCCAATCGTTTCCCGCCGGCTTTCACGTCGTCAATGTGCTGCTGAACTGCGTAGTGGTCTGGCTCGTATTTTGGGCGTGCTCGATACTGTTCGAAGACGACATCGTCGCCCTGGCGGCAGCTGTGCTTTTTGCGCTGCATCCCATTCACACGGAGGTTGTCAGTTGGATTGCTGCGGTGACCGAGCTGGAATTGGCAGTTTTTTATCTCGCGGCGTTTATTTTGTTTCTGCGGTCGGGTTCGCTGCCCGCCAAGGAAAAGTTTGCGAACTCGATTGCGATGTGCGCCTGCTTTGTTCTGGCTTTGCTTTCGAAGGAGCAGGGCGTAACCCTCGCCGTGCTCGCGACCATCTACGAACACTTCTATCGTTCAGATCGCGAAACAAGCACCTGGAAAACCAAAGTTTCCCGCTACGGTGGATTCTGGGTGATCGCGGCGCTGTATCTGCTGTTTCGCGTCACTGTTTTGGGCGGGCTCGCGCCTGTGCGTCAACATCCAGACGTGAGCTGGCCGCAAGCATTTTTGTCCGCGCTTGCGCTGGTAGGACAATATGTCGCCAAACTCTTTTGGCCGCATCCTCTGCTGGCCTTCTATGTATTTCGCAAGAGTGTTTCACTCGGCGACCCGCGAGTCTTGGCGGGAATAGGCATCGGCGTACTGGCCGTGACTCTTTTCATTTTCCTTTGGAAGCGCGCGCGGAATTATTCGTTCGCAGTCATTTGGATCGCGGTTACGCTCGCTCCGGTCTTGAACGCTCGGTGGATGGCCACCAATGTCTTTACGGAGCGTTATCTCTATTTACCCTCGGTGGGATTCTGCGCGCTGGTCGCCGGGGGATTCGTATTTTTATTCCGCAGATTCGGCGTACATACGGTGGCCTTGCGATGGACCGTGACGGTGGCGGCAATCGCTCTTTGTACTCTCGCGGCAGGCGAGATCGTTGCCCGCAATCGCGACTGGCACGACGATTTCATACTGTTCAACCGGACGCTGGCGATTGAGCCGCATGCATCGTATATGCGGTCGGATTTGGGCGTGTTGGAGTGGAATACGCACCACGGAGAGGAAGCGGAGCGCCAATGGCGTCTGGCGCTTGTCGACAAGCCCGACAATTTTGTCGCGCTTTCGAATCTCGGATTGGCCATGCTTGAGAAAAAACGCTACGAAGAGGCGAAAAAAGACTTGCAGGAAGTTATCGAACTGCGGCCCCGCTTCGCCGCACCGCATATTACTCTGGGTCGCCTATACCTTGCGGAGGGTCAAACCAGCGCCGCAGAATCAGAATTTCGCCGCGCTGTGGAGATCTATCCCCTTAGCGTCGACGCTCGCAACGCGCTCGGAAAATGTTACTTCGATCAGGCGAAGTTGCCGGATGCAGAGGCACAATACCGGATTTCGGTCGAGAGCCTGCACAATCCGGAAGCATGGAATCGATTGGGTGATATTTACGAGCGTGAAGGACTCCACGCAAAAGCCGAAGAATCATGGCGTAAAGTGTTGGACTTGGATCCGTTCGATGCTCACGCCCATTTGTCACTGGGCAACATTTACCTGACCAGCGGGCGCCGCACCGAGGCTGGCAAAGAGTACCGAGCAGTTTTGGAATTGGACCCAAGGAACGAGGATGCCCGCAAGGCAATGCTCGCACTGAACCCCAAAGAGTATCCCTCGGTTTATCGCCCGAAGGATCTTTCGCCTCAGGCGCAACGCCCGCAGTAAGTTTTATTTCGGCGGCGTTGATTGCGGGAGGGAAAGCAGGCGCGAGCATCCGCGCATGATTCTGCGGTACGGCCAATCCTTTTCACGAAAGAAAATTTCGCCCTCGCGGGGATTACTGTAATACCAGCGCGCCACCAGCCACAAATGCTCGCTGAGGGTGTTCTTGCTTGGTGCGAGGTTCGAAGCAGACCCTTTTAACGGCTCCGGCGCAGGGCCCTCCAGATATTCGCGAAAAATCTGTTCCGCGGAGCGAGGCTGCCCCGCGATTTCGGCGAAGCGGACGAAGGTCGGCTCGGCGAGCCAGCCGCCACGAACACCATAAACGGCGATGCTCTGCTCTTCGGCGCTGCGTTGCAAGATTACGGCGTTCAAATCCTGAATCCGCCGCGGCAGTTCCGGAGAACCGCGCAGGGCGTCGTCCAGTTTTTCTATTTTTTTGTGTAGAGCGGCGGCGCGCTCGAAATCGAGTCGCTCGCTTGCGTTTTCGCGTTCCTGTTCGATCGCATTGCGCAGGGAATCGCCCGCCGTGTCAAGGAACTGGACTAGCTTCTGCACTTCGGCGTCGTAGTCTTCCTTTGTGCAACCCGCGAAGCACGGCGCCAGGCACATTTTCATTTCGGAGTACATGCAGCCGGGAAACGAAGGATCGCGGCGGATTTTAATCTGGCAGCGCCGGACTGTGAAAAAATCGAGCGCGCTGCCGGCGAAAGCTTCGGCGGAGCGCCGCGACGCGAAGGGACCATAGTATGCGCCGGCAGTGGGTGCGCCAGAGCTATCAATAGGGACGCGGCGGGTTACATAGCAGCGCGGATAGGCATTGCGGAGGCTCACTTTGAGAATCGCGGGAGGGCGAAGACGCAGCATCTTCGGATAGCGCTTGGGAAAACGCTGCTTCGCGTGGAGATAGTAGGTAAAGATTTGTTCGAAGCGCGAGCCGGTGAGTCGGTAGCGAATACCGCGTGCGACTTCGCGCAGGTTCAGACGTTTGCTGGCCGGATCGGGCGGGCCAAGCAGCCGCTCCAGCCGGCGCCGCAAATCCTGCGTGCGGATCAGCAGAGGTTCGGCGGTTTCATCGCGCAATTCAATCAGACAAACTGCGGGGCAAGCCGGGAGCGCGGAGAAGAAATCGTCAGAGTGAGTGAGATCGAAAGGGAGACCGCAATCCAGTTCCAGCACGCCTTCAGGATACTACGCGCATCAGGACTTCAGAACCCACGAGGCGATGACGAGGCGCTGAATCTCGCTGGTGCCTTCGTAAATCTCGGTGATGCGGGCGTCGCGGTAGGCGCGTTCGACCGGATATTCGCGACTGTAACCGTAGCCGCCGTGGATTTGGATGGCTTTGTGCGTCACGCGCGTGGCCATTTCACTGGCGAAAAGTTTGGCGATGGCAGCGTCCATGCTGAAGCGTGCGCCCGTGTCCTGCTTCCACGCGGCTTTGCGGACTAGCAGCCGGGCCGCGTCGATTTCGGTAGCCATGTCGGCGAGCATGAACTGAATGGCTTGAAATTGCGAGATAGGATGGCCGAAGGCCATCCGCTGCTGCGACCATGCGAGAGCCGCTTCGAAGGCTCCCACAGCGATGCCGGTTGCTTGCGCGGCGATTCCGATACGGCCGCCATCGAGCGTCGAAAGCGCCACTTTGTAGCCTTCGCCTTCGTTCCCGATGCGATTGGCTGCGGGAACTTCGCAATCGGTGAAGACCAGCTCGCAACAGGCTGTGGCGTTGATGCCGAGTTTCTTTTCTTCCTTGCCGACTTTGAAGCCGGGCGTGCCTTTCTCCACTACGATGGCGGTGATTCCTTTTTCGCCCTTGGACGGATCGGTGTTCACGTAAACGATGGCAGCATCCGCGGCGCCACCATTAGTGATCCACGCTTTGGTACCGTTGATGACGTACTTGTCGGCTTTTTTAACAGCTTTCGTTTGCAGTGCGGCAGCATTTGAACCGGCTTGCGGTTCGGTGAGCGCGTAGCAGCCGATTTTTTCTCCGCGGGAAAAAGGGTGAAGGAATTGTTTCCTTTGCTCTTCGGTCCCGAAGCGGTGAATGGGATCGCAGTAGAGAGAATTTTGCACCGAAAGGATTACGCCGGTGGAGGCACAGCACCGGGAAATCTCTTCAATGACGATGCTGTAGGCGACGTGATCGAAACCAGCGCCGCCTTCCGCTTCCGGGAACGCGACACCCGTTAGGCCGAGCTCAGCCGCTTTCTTGAACGTGTCGCGGGGGAACCGGCCTGTTTCATCGAGCTCCTTCGCCAGCGGTTTCACTTCGGATTCTGCGAATTCGCGGACCGTTTTCTGAAGCAGCTGTTGTTCTTCAGTGAGTTCGAGATTCATAAGTTTATGCGACGACCATTCTAAACCTCGTAGCGGCGTTTACGCTGCGGTCGCACGCGCCTTAGGAGGAAAGTGCGGTGCGCAGTCGCTGATACGTGGTCTTCAAATCTTCGGGGTGCACGCGGGTCTCGCCGGCGACGGTCATGAAGTTGGAGTCGCCGAACCACCGGGGCAGAACGTGCAAATGAATGTGACCTGCCACGCCTGCACCCGCGGCGCGACCCAGGTTCATGCCCAGATTCATGCCGTCTGGATTGTAGTTTGCACGATAGATGGATTCCACGCGCTGGGCGAGGCGCATCATCTCGCTTAAGGCCTCTGGATCGCAGGCGCCGAGCTCTGCAACGTGTGAGTAGGGCACGATCATTACATGGCCGGAGGTGTAAGGATAGCGATTGAGAATGATGAACGTTTTCGCGCCGCGATGCACAACCAGCGTTTCGGAATCATCTTTGCGCGCGATGGCATCGCAAAAAATACAGTCAGGCTGGACGCCGCTTGCCGCTTCTTTCATGTATTGGTAGCGCCAGGGAGTCCAGAGATAGTCCATCAGCTAGCGGTTCCTCGCATGTTGAGGCTACAGCATATAGCGCAACTTTCATTGCGGCAATGAGGGCGGTAAAGCCACCAGAAAGGGGCCGTGGTAACTGCAAAATGCCTAAGGTTGACGCTAGCTCGGAGATGGCGCAGAGACGGAGGCACCTTCACCGTCGGCTGTGTTTACGAAGTCCTTCAGCTCTTTGCTGGGCTTGAAGAAAGGGATTTTCTTTGCGGGCACTTCTACCTTTTCACCCGTCTTAGGATTCCGCCCCACTCTGCCGCGCCGCTCACGCGTGCGGAAGCTGCCAAAACCGCGAATCTCAATCTTCTCCCCTTTTTGCAGCGCCCCGATGATGCTGTCGAAAATAGTTTCGACGATGGTTTCAGACTCCTTGCGCGGCAGTTCGGTTATGCGCAGAACCTCTTCTATGAGGTCGGCTTTTGTCAATGTGGGTTGCTTGGTCATCGTCCCGTCGCCTCGTTGCCTTGCCTGAGAATGGATGCTTCGTGGTTACCTTTGGCCTTGATGCCAAACGGCTTAGAGGAGCAGCGTCCCCGGTGTGCCCCTCTTCCTATCACTAAAATGACCCGCAGGTAAATGAAATTATAACCGCTTGCCCGTAGCCGACCTTGTCTGCCCTGGAATCTCTTAGCGAGCCGAAAGCTTCGACTGAATGGCGTCGCCGATCGTCGCCGTCGATGAGGACTTCGACGTCGATTTGTACTGCTCAATTTCCCGGCGCTCCACCTGCTTCACGGCGGCGCGATAGCTCAAGCCGATGCGCCGCGTTTCCGGGCTGATCTTGATAATTTTGAAGTCGTATTCCTTGCCAGGCTCAAGCGGGCCGGCACTCTTTAGAGGTCCGGTGCTGGTGCGATGCATCGACGCACCTTCGTCCCGACGCCGGCGGTCTTCGATCTCCGTGTTGTGGCAGAGCGCTTCGATGTTCTCGCCAAGCTCGACGAACGCGCCGAAGGTGGCGATCCGCGAGACTTTGCCCTTCACCAGTTGTCCGACCTTGTGCGACTTGAACCAGTCGCCCCAGATGTCGTTCACCTGCTTGATACCGAGGGAAACGCGGCGGTTCTCCGGATCGATCTTGAGCACTTTGGCTGTGACTGGCTCGCCCTTGCGGAAGACTTCGTGCGGGTTCTTCACTCGCCCCGTCCAGCTTACGTCGCCAACGTGCACAAGGCCGTCAAAGCCGTCCTCGATTTCGACGAAAGCGCCAAACTCCGCGATGTTGCGCACTTTCCCGGTGACCACCGTGCCCACGGGATATTTGTCAGCAATCTGCAGCCACGGATCAGGAAGAGCCTGCTTCATGCCCAGAGAAACGCGGCGGTCGCTCGGCTTGATGTCCAGCACAACCACGTCGACCTCTTCGCCGACCTTCACGAGCTTGGAAGGGTGTGTGACCTTCTTATTCCAGCTCATTTCGGAGACGTGCACCAGGCCTTCGATCCCTTGCTCGAGCTCGACGAAAACGCCATAGTCCACGACGCCAACGATTTTGCCCTTTACCTTGCCGCCCGCCGGATATTTTTCCGCGGCGTTCACCCATGGATCGGGAATGAGCTGCTTTAATCCGAGCGAGACGCGCTGCTTTTCCTTATCGAATTTAAGGATGATAACGTCCAGCTCTTGCTCCGGCTTTACAACGTCGGATGGATGCTTGACGCGGCCCCAGCTCAGGTCTGTGAGGTGCAGCAATCCGTCGATTCCGCCGAGATCGACGAAGGCGCCGTACTCTGTGACGTTCTTCACGTGGCCGTGAACTATCTGGCCTTCGGTCAGCGTCTCCATCAACGTGGCGCGCTTGGCGTGCAGCTCTTCTTCCAGCAGTGCGCGCCGGCTGACCACCACGTTACCGCGGCGCCGGTTCAGCTTGGTGACGCGAACCTGAATTTCCTGCCCGAGCAGATTGTCGAGATTTTGCGTCGGCCGGAGATCAAATTGCGAGCCAGGCAGAAACGCGCGCACTCCGACGTCTACAACCAGGCCGCCTTTAATGCGGTCGACGACCTTGCCCGTAACGGTTTCCTTGGCTTTGAATGCCGCATCAATGCGCTCCCAGGTTCGGCGGCGCAGCACCTTTTGATACGAGACGATGATGTAGCCTTCTTTTGTCTCGCCGGTGCGCTGCACTTCAATGGTCGCATTCGGTTCCGGGCGCGGAATATCCGTTTCGGAAAATTCCACCGCGGGAATCAGGCCTTCCGTTTTCTGCCCGAGGTCAACGACAACACCGTGCTCCGTATACGCGACAACCTTTACCTCGATGACTTCGTTCTGCGACGCCGCTTCCTGCGGCTCGCCGTACTGCTCCATCAACTTGCTCATCTCTTCGGAGCCGGCCGCTTCTTCGGCGGCCGCGGCAGCTTCGGCATCAACTGGCGCTGCGGCTTCCTTGCCGTGCGCGTCGTGCCCTTCGGCTTGCGCCGCCGGCACAGCCGCATGTTCAGGGCGCGGATCGCCGTCGGCCTGCGGCACCGGAGCAGCGGTGGCTTCTTCCTTCGCCGCGTTGACTTCGGCTACGACTTCACTGGCGCCAGCGTTTGCGGGATTGCCGTCATTCTTCGCTTTTTCTGATTCGGAATCTTGCGCAGGTGCGGCTGCAGCCGCGGCTGTTTGGTTGTCAATGTCGGGAAACATGGTTGATGGCCTCCGGGAGAATGGCTTCCTTATGTCGATAAAATTCCTTGCGATGGCCCAATAGGGGTTTGTGCAAGGAGGTTAACCGCTGAGCGGTCACCGAGGAAAAGATGCTGCGTGCGTTGGAAACGCTGCAACTTCAAAATGATACGCGCCGCCTTTGCCCTGTGTCAATGAATCGCGCAAACTCTCACGGTCGCTTGACATGCGCGTAATTCAAGCGCGGGCGCGCCCGGATTGGCGGACTTC
>Ga0209648_10001035_pt1 | contig 22257 bp, 23 predicted proteins | sample GraSoi2013_115cm_FD_185830 | JGI IMG/M metagenome (GOLD analysis project Ga0209648, IMG submission 185830) | Grasslands soil microbial communities from the Angelo Coastal Reserve, California, USA - Sample 9_17_2013_115cm (SPAdes) (version 2) | ecosystem: Environmental > Terrestrial > Soil >... | reverse complement strand
CGTCGGGGCTTTTCATTTTTACAATCACGGGAGTTGACGTCCGGCCTTCCGTCATCGAGAATCAGGCACCCTCAACGGATCGGAGAGACTTCGCGTGCGTCGATTCGAGCTCGTCACTCCCGGAACCATCGATGATTGCCTGCGCGCGCTCAAGGGCCGCGGGACCGAGGTGCAGCTGCTCGCGGGCGGCACCGATCTCCTGCCGCAGCTCAAGAATGGCCTGATCAAGCCCACGACGGTGGTGGACCTCTCGGGCGTGCCGGAGCTGCGCGTGCTCGAGGGCGACGCGCAGCGCGGCTTCCGCGTCGGGGCCGCGGTGACGGCCCGCGTGCTGGAGCGGGATGCGCGCATCCGCGCCATCTACCCGGCGCTGGCCGAGAGCGCCGCGCTCGTGGGTTCGATCCAGATCCGCAACCTCGCGACGATCGGCGGCAACCTCTGCAACGCCGCGCCCTCGGCCGACATGGCGCCGCCGCTGGTCGCGCTCGAGGCCGAAGCCGTGGTCGCCTCCGGCGGCGGACGGCGCCGCGTCCCGGTGGCGTCGTTTTTCTCCGGCGTGCGCCGCACTATCCTCGCACCGGACGAGCTGTTGGTCGAGTTCGTGATTCCAGCGCCCGGCCCGCGCAGCGGCGGCGCGTATCTGCGCCACACGCCACGGCGCGAGCTCGACATCGCCGTAGTCGGCGTCGCCTCGCAGGTGACACTCACGGACGGCGTGTGCGCGAAGGCGCGTATCGCGCTGGCCGCCGTCGCGCCGACGCCCGTGCGAGCCACCGCGGCCGAGCAGGCGTTGGCCGGCCAGCCACTGACGCCGCAGGCGATCACGCGCGCGGCCGACCTCGCCGTCGAGGCGGCCCGCCCCATCAGCGATCAGCGCGGCTCGGCGGAGTTCCGGCGTCATCTCGTCCGCATCCTGACCCGTCGCACGCTCGCGCAGGCGCTGGCGCGCGCGAGCGGCTGAGCGATCGGAGGAGCCTGGTGGCCAAGCAGATCTTGAAGTGCACGGTGAACGGCGAAGCCGTTGAGGCGCTCGTGCAGCCCTACGTGACGCTGCTCGACGCGCTCCGCGAGGACCTCGGCCTCACCGGTCCCAAGGAGGGGTGCGGGACCGGCGATTGCGGCGCATGCTCCATCCATCTCGACGGCCACCTCGTGGCGAGCTGCCTCGTGCTGGCGATGCAGGCGCGCGGCCGGTCGGTCACGACCATCGAGGGGCTGGCGCGGAGCGGGACGCTCACGCCGGTGCAGGATGCGTTCGTACGTCACGGCGTGCCCCAGTGCGGATTCTGCATTCCCGGCGTGCTGATGGCGGCGGCGGCGCTGCTCGACGAGAACCCGAAGCCGACGCAGGAGGAGATCCGCTACGCGATCGCGGGCAACCTCTGCCGCTGCACCGGCTACACGACGATGATCACCGCGATCTCCGAGGCCGCCGGCGTGGCGGCGAAAGGGTGAGCGCATGTCCGTGATGAAGACCACGCGCGACGTGAGGGGTGTCGGGCTTTCCATTCCGCGTCCCGACGGGCCCGAGAAGGTCACCGGTCAGGTGCCGTACGTCGCCGACCTGAAGCCCAAGGGCCTGCTGCACGCCAAGCTGCTGCGCAGTCCGCACGCGCACGCGCGCATCAAGCGCATCGATACGAGCCGCGCCAAGGCGCTGGCCGGCGTCCGCGCGGTGCTGACCGCCGCCGACATGCCGTACCTCAAGAAGAAAGCGCCTACGCGGGCCCACGCCGTCCTCGCCATCGACCGCGTGGTGTTCGCGGGGCAGCCCGTGGCCGCCGTCGCCGCCGACGAGCTCGCCATCGCGGAAGAGGCCCTCGATCTCATCGACGTCGAGTACGAGGTCCTGCCCGCGTCCGTCGATCCGCTCGAGTCCATGAAGCCCGGCGCGCCGCCGGTGGCCGAGGCTGGGACCGAGGCCGACACCAGTGAGGCGCAGGCGCACGGCAGCGTGGCCGGCGTGAAGAGCGAGGCCCAGCCCGCCAAGGCGGTCAACATCTCGCAGCAGGCGCGGCTGCAGCGCGGCGACGTGGCGAAGGGCTTGGCGGAGTCCGACGTCGTCATCGAGACGACGTATCGCATTCCCATGGTCCACCAGGGTTACCTCGAGCCCCACGCCGTGCTGGCGCAGTGGGACACCACGGGTCAGCTCACGCTCTGGGCGAGCACCCAGGGCTCGTTCAACACGCGCTCCGAGGTCGCCGACGTGCTCGAGCTGCCGGAGAACCGCATCAAGGTCATTCCCATGGAGTGCGGCGGCGGCTTCGGCGGCAAGATCCGCGCGCTCTGCGAGCCCATCACGGCCGTGCTCGCGCGCGTGACCGGGCGGCCCGTGCGCTACGTGATGACCCGGCGCGAGGAGCTGGAAGCGGGCATGCCGGCGCCGCAGGTGATCATTCGCCTCAAGACCGGCGTCAAGCGCGACGGCACGCTGGTCGCGCTCGACGGCGAGGTGGTCATCGAGTCGGGCGCGTTCTCGGGCGCGGTGCTGGCGGTGAGCGGCGTGTTCCTGGCCAGCCTCTACAAGTGGCCGGCCTTCGACGTGCGCGGCTTCGAGGTCCTCACGCACAAGCCGTCGATCGCGGCGTATCGCGCGCCCGTGGCGCCGCACACGATCTTCGCCATCGACTCGCAGATGGAGCAGCTCGCGCGCACGATCGGCCAGGATCCCGTCGCGTTCCGGCTGCGCCACCTGGAGCGCGAGGGCGATCCGATGGCCAATGGGCAGCCGTGGCTCAGCAACGGCGGGGCGGAGGTGCTGGCGCGCATCGCCGAGCATCCGCTCTGGAAGTCGCGCAACGACTGGAAGGCGAGCGCCAGGGACGGCCGCCTGCGCGGCACCGGTCTGGCGCTCGGCGGGTGGCTGGGCGGTCTGCAGCCGACCAGCGCCACCGTGCGCCTCAACCCCGACGGCTCGCTGAATGTGCTCACGGGCCAGGTGGACATCGCGGGAACCAACATCGCGCTCGCGCAGATCGCCGCGTCCGCCTACGGCGTGGACATCGAGCACGTGAAGATCACCACCGGCGACACCGACGTGGCGCCGCTGACCGGCCTCAGCGCCGGCAGCAAGACCATCTACACCGTCGGGACGGCCGTGCTCCAGGCCGCCGAGGACGCGCGCAGGCAGACGCTGGAAATCGCCGCCAAGGAGCTGGAAGCCTCGCCGCAAGATCTGGAGATCGAGAACGGCAAGGTGGTCGTGCGCGGCGTGCCCGATCGGGGTATCACGCTGGCCGCCATCGGCCGGAAGGGCAACCTCTACATGTCGAAGGTCCCGCCGGTGCTGGGCGTGGCCACTCCGGCGTTCACCCAGCAGGCGCCGGCGTTCGCCGCGCAACTGGCGCGCATCGAGGTGGACCCGGACACCGGCGAGGTCACGCTGCACAATTTCGTCGTCGTGCAGGACGCCGGAAAAGCCATCAACCCCCTCGGCGTCGAGGGCCAGATGCAGGGCGGGGCCGTGCAGAGCCTCGGCATGGCGCTGACCGAGGGGCTGATGTACGACGACAAGGGCCGGCTCATGAACGCGAGCTTGCTCGACTACCGCAAGCTCACCGCCGCCGACCTGCCGAACATCGAGACCATCATCGTGGAGAAGCCGTCGCCGGCCGGACCGTTCGGCGCGCGCGGCGTCGGCGAGCCGCCGATCGTTCCGGCGCCCGCCGCCATCGCCAACGCCATCGAGGACGCGACCGGCGTCCGCCTCACCGAGCTGCCGATGACACCCGAGCGCATCGCGCTCGCCATCGCCGCGCAGCGGTAATCGAGGCGCGCCCCGCTCCGCGGGGGCGCGACGAGTGAAGGGGGGTGGGGGCCATTTCGGGGCGCCATCACCTGCGACGATGATCGAGGCGCGCCACGGCTATGCGGGGGCGACGAGCGAAGGGGGGTGGGGGCCATCTCGGGGCCCCATCACCTGCGACGATGATCGAGGCGCGCCACGGCTATGCGGGGGCGACGAGCGAAGGGGGGAAGGGGGCCAGGTCGGGGCCCCATCACTACCACCGTGATCGAGGCGCGCCACGGCTCCGCCGGGGCGCGACGAGCGAAGGGGGGTATGGGGGCCATTTCGAGGCCCCCATCTAGAATGAAGCCGAAGCTCCGCGTCTGGGTGACGTTCGGCGACGACCTGAAATTCGGCGACGGCCGCGCGCGGCTGCTGGAGGCGATCGAGCAGCGCGGCTCGCTCAAGAAGGCGGCCGAGGCGTTCGAGATGTCGTATCGCAACGCCTGGGGCTACCTGCGCGAGCTGGAGCACGCGGCCGGCTTCAAGTTCGTGGAGCGCGCGCCGGGCGGCGGCCCGGAGAGCGGCATGCGGCTGACGGACGCCGGCAAGCGCTTCCTGCGTCACTACCGCACGTTCCGCAGCGCGCTCGAGGGCTCGATGAAGCGCCACTTCGAACAATCGTTCCGGCAGACGAGGGCGACACGCCCCACGAGGTCCACACGATGAACGCTGGAGAGATCTTCGTCGCAGGCAAGTGGCAGGCGCCGGCGTCCGGCGAGACGTACCAACCCATCAATCCCGCCAACGAGGAGCCGTTGACTCCGGTCGGCAAGGCCGATGAGCGCGACATCGACGCGGCGGTAGCCGCCGCGCGCCGGGCCTTCGACTCCGGGCCGTGGCCAAAAATGAGCGCGCACGAGCGCGGCCGAATCGTCTGGCGGCTCGGCGATCTCATCACGAAGAACCTCGACGAGATGGCCCGGCTCGAGAGCCTCTGCACGGGCAAGACGATGTTCGACTCCGGCAAGGTCGAGATCCCGTTCGCCGCCGACGTGTTCCGTTACTTCGCGGGCTGGGCCACCAAGATCCACGGCGACACCCTCGCCATCCGCCCGGGCGCGTTCACGTTCACGCTGCGCCAGCCGGTCGGCGTGGTCGGCGCCATCGTGCCATGGAACTTCCCGTTCCTCCTCTCGTCGTGGAAGCTCGCGCCCGCGCTGGCCGCCGGCAACACGGTCGTGCTGAAGCCCGCGTCGCAGACGCCGCTCACCGCGCTGAAGTTCGCCGAGCTCTGCCAGGAGGCCGGCCTGCCCGAGGGCGTGGTCAACGTGGTCACGGGCCCGGGCGGCAAGGTCGGCATGGCCATGGTGCGCGATCCGCGCGTCGACAAGATCGCGTTCACAGGCTCTACGGAAGTCGGCAAGCAGATCATGCGCGAGGCCGCGGGCACGCTGAAGCGGCTCTCGCTCGAGCTGGGCGGCAAGTCGCCCAACATCGTGTTCGCCGACGCCGACATGGAGGCGGCGGTGAAGGGCGCGCTCACCGGGATCTTCTACAACAAGGGCGAAGTGTGCGCGGCGGGCTCGCGCCTGTTCCTCGAGGACTCGATCCACGACGCGTTCATGGGCAAGCTCATCGAGCGCGTGAAGGGCCTCACCGTCGGCGATCCCATGGACAAGGCCACGCGCATGGGCCCGGTGGTCTCGAAGGCGCAGATGGACACCGTGCTGTCCTACATCGAGGCGGGCAAGCAGGAGGGCGCGCGCCTGGTGGCGGGCGGCGGCCGCGCCAGCGTCGGCAACGGCAAGGGCTACTTCATCCAGCCGACCATCTTCGATGACGTGCGCAATACGATGAAGATCGCGCGCGAGGAGATCTTCGGCCCCGTGCTGTCCGTGATCCCGTTCAAGTCACTGGAGGAGGGGCTCGCCGAGGGCAACAGCACGACGTACGGGCTGGCCGCCGCGGTGTGGACGCGCGACGTCGCCAAGGCCCTGCGCGCGGCGCAGGCGATCCGCGCGGGCACGGTGTGGGTGAACGCCTACAACCTGTTCGACGCCGCGCTGCCCTTCGGCGGTTTCAAGGAGTCCGGCTTCGGGCGCGAGATGGGCGCGGCGGGGCTGGAGCACTACACGGAGCTGAAGACGGTCTGGGTCGACCTCTCGTAGGAAGCGGCCGGCGCCGCCCGCCCGTGAGGGCGCGGGCGGCGCCGCGCACGCTAGGCCTTGCGGACGTTGGCCGCCTGCAGACCCTTGGGGCCACGGGTCACTTCGAACTCCACGCGGTCACCCTCGACGAGGCTCTTGAAGCCCTGCGCCTGGATCGCGCTGTAGTGCACGAAGACGTCCTCGCCACCCTCCTGCGTGATGAAGCCGAAGCCCTTCGCGTCGTTGAACCACTTCACGGTACCGGTTGCCATCTCTACTGTCCTCCGGGGCGTCGTTGCGCCCCTTGTTGATCCGACCATCATTGGTCGGTGTTGCGAGCCTCTGCTTCAGTTCCGCGGCACGGGGTGGCCGAGATGCCGCTCGATCGCGCGCAACTGGTCCCGTTCCTCGGGCACGGCGAAGCTCGTCGCCTGCCCGGTCGCCTCGGCACGCGCGGTGCGGCCGATGCGGTGGATATAATCCTCCGGCGTGTGCGGGAGGTCAAAGTTGACGACGTGCGAGATCTCCGGCACGTCGATGCCGCGCGCGGCGATGTCGGTGGCTACGAGCACGCGGTAGCGGCCCGCGCGGAAGCCGTCGAGCGCCTCGCGGCGCTGCGACATCGTGCGGTCGGCGTGCAGCCGTGTGACGCGATGGCCGGCGGCGGCGACCGCGCGCGCCAGGCGGTCGGCGCGGTGCTTGGTGCGCGTGAAGACCAGCGTCTGGCCGCGCTCGGCTCCGAGCAGCTGGAGCAGCAGCGGCATCTTCTGGCCGCTGTCGGTCGCGTAGAGCCGCTGGGTGACGGCGGCCACCGGCTTGGCCACGGTGCCGACCTCGACGCGCTCGGGCCGCGAGAGGTGCTTGCGTACCAGGCGTTCCACTTCTTCGGGCATGGTCGCCGAGAAGCAGAGCGTCTGGCGATCGAGCGGCGTGACGGCCAGGATGCGCTCGACTTGCGGCGCGAAGCCCATGTCCAGCATGCGGTCGGCCTCGTCGAGGACGACGATACGGACTGAGCTCAGCGTGGCGCTGCGCCGCTCGATGTGGTCGAAGAGCCGGCCCGGCGTGGCCACGATGACGTCGGGACGCCGCGCGAGCCCGGCCAGCTGCGGTCCCATCGGCTCGCCGCCGATGAGTGTGACGGTGCGGAGACCGCGCGCGCCGCCGAGCATCGCAAAGTGCTCGGCGATCTGCAGCGCCAGCTCGCGCGTCGGCGCGAGCACGAGGGCGCGGGCGCCGGCGCCGGGACGGGACGCGCAGAGGCGCTCGATGATCGGAATCGCGAACGCGGCCGTCTTGCCGGTGCCCGTCTGGGCGCAGCCGATGAGGTCCTTGCCTTCGAGCGCGATGCCGATGGCGCGGGCCTGGATCGGAGTCGGGCTGGTGTAGCCGGCGCGCGCGATGGCGTCGAGCATGGGCGCGCTGAGGTGCATCTCGTTGAACGAGCGAATCATGAGGATCGTTTACCTTTCTCGTTGGTCTGATCTGAGGCTTCTACCTGGCAGGTACTTCGAAGAGCACCCGGGCCCGCCGGCGGGCCCGGGCGGAAGCGACAGGGGAAGGACCTATACCTTGCGGACGTTCGCTGCCTGAAGACCCTTGGGGCCGCGGGTCACCTCGAACTCAACCCGGTCACCTTCGGCCAAGGACTTGAAGCCCTGGGCCTGGATGGCGCTGTAGTGCACGAAGACGTCTTCGCCGCCTTCCTGCGTGATGAACCCGTAACCCTTTGCATCGTTGAACCACTTCACCTGTCCCTGTGCCATTCCTTCTGACCTCTCTCTTCGGGGGTCTTCAGCCCCTGCGTGCGCCCGCGGGAATCGCGGGGTTACCTGCCGGTATTGGCAGGCAAGCTACAAAACAAAAAAACGCCGCGCGACTTTTGGTCCGCGCGGCGTGTGTCTCGATCTCGTCAATCGTATCGACTCCGTGTGAACCTGAACCGCGGCAAGAATTACATGAGGCAGGGGACCTGTCAACCGAATTCTGGCGGGGCGGCGTACGCTGTCACTCAAACTCTATCAGGCGCGTCAATGGCCCGTGTCACCGGACGTGAGCCGTTCTTCGAGCCGAGCCAGCCGGGGATGGCCATCGAGAAGCGGCCGGCGGTTCCCCCCGCCACGACGATGTGAATTTCTTCCACAGATGGAAATTTACTGACCAGCGTATCGGCCCCGGGAGTCGATTTACCGAATCTAAGGTTAGTCCCTTCGCCGTGAGTCTCGTCTGGTAACAGCGTCCCGTAGGGGACGCGGATCGTGTCGTGGAGATGCCGTGCCAGATCGTCCCGGCTCCACCCGTCCTCCGCGAACGTGCGCGCGTGTTCGGGGCCGACCACGAGCATCGTGTGCGAGTAGAGCGGAAAATGCTTGCTGTTCCAGAGTCCCGCCATCGACCAGCCGAGCGAGCCCGCGAGGCTCTTAGCCGTGCGGCTGGCGTGGTCGGAGATGCCGTGCGGCGCCTCACCCGCGAACAGCGTCACCGCGCTCGAGCCCGGCGGCTGTCCGCGTGCGACGTGATAGGGCGGCCACGGGCTGGCTTCCTCGTGCTCGCCGATGCAGTACGTGTAGCGGCCGGGATGCCCGAACGTCGACATCGACATCTCGCCCGGCCGGGCGCCGCCGACGTTGATCATCAGCAGGCGCACGGCGCGGCCGATCGTCGCGTTCGCGCGATAGCCCGGGCCGAACACGCCGAACGAGCAGTTGAGGCCGATGCGCTGGCGCACCGGACCGTTCACCACGACCAGCGGCGCGGAGAAATGCGTCGAGGTCGCCACGCCGTGCAGGTTGAAGGCGGGGTCGCACGCGCACTCCGCGGCGGCGAGCAGCACCGGCAGGTACTCGGGCCGGCAGCCCGCCATCACCGCGTTCACCGCGGCCTTCTCTACGGTGACCCGCCCGTAATTGGGCGGCATCTCGCCCAGCAGCTCGTCGCGCGCCCGGCGCGTCGCCGCCAGCATCGCCTCGACGCGCGTGCGCGAGGGCGGCACCACTGGCAGCCCGTCGGTCACGCCCTTGTCGAACCACGCCTCGAATTCGTCCATCTTGATGGGGGCCCCGAGATGGCCCCCAAACCCCCTTACGCTCGTCGCGCCCCGGCGGAGCCGTGGCGCTTCTCGATCACCCGTCGCAGGTGATGGGGGCCCGAGATGGCCCCCAACCCCCCCATCGCTCGTCGCGCCCCGGCGGAGCCGTGGCGCTCCTCGATCACCCGTCGCAGGTGATGGGGGCCCGAGATGGCCCCCAACCCCCCATCGCTCGTCGCGCCCCGGCGGAGCCGTGGCGCTTCTCGATCACCCGTCGCAGGTGATGGGGGCCCGAGATGGCCCCCAACCCCCCCATCGCTCGTCGCGCCCCGGCGGAGCCGTGGCGCGCCTCGATGACTGTTGAGATGGGGGCCCCGAGATGGCCCCCACACCCCCCGTCGCTCGTCGCGTCCCGGCGGAGCCGTGGCGCTCCTCGATGACTGTTGAGATGGGGGCCCCGAGATGGCCCCCAAACCCCCATCGCTCGTCGCGTCCCGGCGGAGCCGTGGCGCTCCTCGATGACTGTTGAGATGGGGGCCCCGAGATGGCCCCCAAACCCCCATCGCTCGTCGCGTCCCGGCGGAGCCGTGGCGCTCCTCGATCACCGTCGCAGGTGATGGGGGCCCGAGATGGTCCCCAAACCCCATCGCTCGTCGCGCCCCGGCGGAGCCGTGGCGCGCCTCGATCATCGTCGCAGGGTATCATTGGCTCTGCTATGCATCCGTGGCACGATGTCGAGCTGGGCGACCACGTCGAGCGTCACTTCCGCGCGATCATCGAGATCCCCAAGGGCTCGAAGGTGAAGTACGAGCTCGACAAGCGCACGGGCCTGCTGTGGCTGGACCGCGTGCTGCACTCGGCCGTGCACTACCCGGCGAACTACGGCTTCCTGCCGCAGACCTACTGCGAGGACGGCGACGCGCTCGACGTGCTCGTGCTCGGCCAGGAGCCGGTGGTGCCGCTCTGCATCCTGCGCGCGCGCGCGATCGGCGTCATGACCATGCGCGACGAGAAGGGCCAGGACGACAAGGTCATCGCCGTGCACGTCGACGATCCGGAATACGCGCATTACACGGACATTGCCGAGCTACCGCCGCACCGTCTGAAGGAACTGCAGCGCTTCTTTCTCGACTACAAGGTGCTCGAGGACAAGAGGGTGGAGGTCGAGCGCTTTCGCGGACGCGCCGAGGCCGAGCGCGTGATTCGCGACGCGATTCGGATGTACACGGATCATTTCGCCAAAGCGAAAGATATCCCGGCGCCATGAGCGCCGCCGGTGACAGCGTGACGGTTGACGTCACGACCGGTGCCATTCTGGACGAAACTACTGGCAGGAACGTCCGGTCGGCGTCGTTTTCGCCCCTCGTTCGGGAGGTCATGCGCGTCGAGGGATTCGTGCCGTACGTGCGCCGGCGCCTGACGTCCACAACGCCCTGAAAATCTTTTCCTTTTCAGGGCATTGGCGGCCTCGCCAAGCGCGCGCCATCGCTCCTAAATTGCTGGAAAAACTGACTTTTTCTGGTGGTCTGGCACGGACTGTGCTAATGTACCGACACTCGCTCGCGGACCTGTAACCAGTACAGAAAGATGGAGACCAGATGTTCTACAACCTGCTGGCCGGGATGTTCTCGAACGACCTCGCGGTGGACCTGGGAACGGCGAACACGCTGGTCTACGTCCGCGGCGAGGGCATCGTGCTCAACGAGCCGTCCATCGTCGCGATCCACCAGGCCGACCATTCGGTGCTGGCGGTGGGCCACGAGGCGAAAGCGATGCTCGGTCGCACCCCGGGCAACATCGTAGCCATCCGCCCACTCAAGGACGGCGTCATCGCCGACTTCGACGTCACCGAGAAGATGCTGCATTACTTCATCTCCAAGGTGCACCGTCGTCGCACGCTCGTGCGGCCGCGCATCGTCGTCGGCGTCCCGTCGGGCATCACGCAGGTCGAGAAGCGCGCCGTCCGCGACTCCGCCATGCAGGCGGGCGCGCGGGAGGTCTACCTGATCGAGGAGCCCATGGCGGCCGCGATCGGCGCCGGCTTGCCGATCCAGGAACCCGGCGGCAACATGATCGTGGACATCGGTGGCGGCACCACCGAGGTCGCCGTGATCTCGCTGTCGGGTATCGTCTACTCGAAGTCGGTCCGCATCGCGGGCGACGAGATGGACGAGGCGATCGTGCAGTACATCAAGAAGCACTACAACCTGCTGGTCGGCGAGCGCCGCGCGGAGGAGATCAAGGTGACCCTCGGGTCGGCGTACCCGATGGGTGGCGAGCGTCGAACAATGGAAGTGAAGGGGCGCGACCTGATCGACGGCATTCCGAAGACAATCGTGATCACCGACGAGGAGATCCGCGAGGCGCTGCGGGAGCCGGTGATGACGATAGTGGAGACCGTTCGCACCTGCCTGGAACGCACGCCACCCGAGCTCGCGGCCGACATCGTCGACAAGGGCATCGTGATCACGGGCGGCGGCGCACTGCTGCGGGGTCTCGATCACCTGCTGCGGCAAGAGACCAACCTGCCGGTGACGCCCGGCGAGGATCCGCTGTCGTGCGTGGCACTCGGAACCGGCAAGGTGCTGGACGAGCTGGATCTGCTGAAGAAGGTCGCGATCCCCGCGTAAGCCAAAGGACGTCTCCGGGGGGTCGACGTGAGGATTCGTGCACTGGCGCTGCTCGGCATCGTTGCCGGCGTCTGCCTGGTGCTCCTCACGCTCCAGATGCGTGGCCGCTCCGTTGGCGCCTCCGACGCGCTCGCCGTGGTCACCACGCCGATCCAGACGGTCCTCGCCCGCGTCAACCGCGCCACCCTCGGGGTGTGGGGGACGTACCGCGACTGGAAGAACGTGCGCGCCGAGAATCGCCGGCTCCGCGACGAGACGCAGCGGCTGCGCGTCGAGGCTCTGCGGGTGACGGAGACCGACGCCGAGAATCAGCGGCTGCGCCGGCTGCTCACGCTGAAGGAGTCGCTGCCGCTCGAGACCATGGCTGGAGAGATCATCGCGCGTGAATGGGGCGGCTGGGTCCGGTCGCTCACGATCAATCGTGGGCGCGGCGACGCGGTCGCGCGCCTCACCGCCGTCATCGCACCCGACGGCCTGGTGGGCCGCATCGTCGACGTGCGCGCGGGCTCCTCGGTGGTGCAGGTGCTGACCGATCCCGCCTCCACCGTCGGCGCCCACGTCGTGCGCACGCGCACCCCGGGCATCATCGAGGGCGAGCCGCGCGGCACCCTGCGCTTCAAGTACATGGCGCGCGACGGCAGCGGCATCCAGGTCGGTGACGTCGTCGTGACCTCGGGGCTCGGCGGGCTCTTCCCCGGCGGGATCCCGATCGGCCGCGTGCGCACCATCGACGACCGTGGCTCGGCGCTGTTCAGCTACGCGCAGGTCACGCCGGCCGTGGACTTCGCGCGCATCGACGAGGTGCTCCTGCTGACGGGCGGCGCCGCGCGCGACGTGGCCGCCTCGTTCAGGAGCGACGGCTGATGCGCGCGTTTCTCGCGATCGCCGTGCTCGGCGGCGGCGTGGCCCACGCCACCGTCGGCTCCGCCCTGCGCATCGCGGACGTGGCGCCCGACATCCCGCTGATCGTGGTGGTGCTGCTCGCGCTGCGCCGCGGGCCCGAGTTCGGCTGCGGCGCCGGCTTCGTGGCGGGGCTGCTGCAGGACGCGGCCACCGGCGGGCTGCTCGGCGTGCAGGCGCTCACGAAGGCGGTCATCGGCTTCGGGATCGGCGCACTCGGCGGCCGGCTGCGCGTGAGCCAGCCCCTCGTGCAGGTGCCCGGTCTCGTCGTGCTCTCGCTGCTCGAGGGGCTCGCGCGCTTCGGCCTGCTGCAGCTCTTCCACTTCCCCGCGCCCTTCGGCGAGCTGATGGTCTACGTGGTGCTGCCGCAGGCGCTCTACAACGGCTTCCTCGGCGCCGCCCTTGTGCTGGCGCTGGCGTGGGCCGAGACCGCGCGGAGCCGGCCCTCGTGAACAGCTGGAACACGCCCGGCTACCGAGGCGGGCTGCCCGGACGCCGCGACCCCGTGCAGAAGCGCATCGTCGCCATGTCGATCGCGGTGAGCGCGGCGCTGCTCGTCATCGTCTGCCAGCTCTGGTACCTGCAAGTCCTCGAGGGCGGCCGCTTCCAGGAGGCCTCCGACAAGAACCGCATCCGCATCCGCCCCATCGCCGCGCCGCGCGGTATCCTGTTCGACCGCAACGGCCTGCCGCTCGTCGACAACCGGCCCGCGTTCACGCTGTCGCTGATCCCGCGCGAGCTGGAGCGCGATCCCGACAAGCGCGACGCGACGCTGGGCCGGCTGGCCGTCCTGCTCCAGATCCCATTTCAGGAGCTGGTCGATGCGGTGGCGAAGGTCTCGTCCGACTCGTTCCTGCCCGTCCGGATCCGCCGCGGCCTGTCGATCGCGGACATGCAGAAGGTGGAGGAGTGGAAGCTCGAGCTGCCCGGCGTGATCGTGGAGGTCGAGCCCCAGCGCGTGTACCCGAACAGCCGGTTCGCCGCGCACCTGCTCGGCTACGTCCGCGAGGCGAGCGACGAGCAGCTCAAGCAGGGCCGGTACCGCCGCGGCGACATGGTGGGCCAGACGGGACTCGAGCGGCTGCTCGACGAGTTCCTGCGCGGCAAGGACGGCGGCGAGCGCATCGAGGTGGACGCGATGGGCCGGCCCGTGCGACTCGTGCAGTCCACCGAGCCGAATCCCGGTGCGCAGGTGGTGACGACGGTCAACCGCCGCGTGCAGGAGGTCGCCGAGAAGTTGATGGAGGGCAAAACGGGTGCCGTCGTGGTGATGGACCCGCGCAACGGCGACGTGCTGGCCATGGTCTCCACGCCCGCGTTCGAGATCGATCGCTTCACCGGCGCCATCGATCGCGACGCGTGGCTGCGGGTGATGAAGGACCCGGACTTCCCGCTACTCAACCGTACGATCCAGAGCCAGTATCCGCCGGGCTCCGTCTTCAAGATGGTGCTTACGGCGGCCGGGCTGCAGGAGGGCACCCTCACGCCCGCGGACCGGGTCCATTGCCAGGGCGAGTTCCCCTTCGGCGGCCGCGTCTTCCGCGACTGGAAGAAGGAAGGGCACGGCAGCGTCGACCTCATGGGCGCCGTCGCGCAGTCGTGCGACATCTTCTTCTACGGCGCCGGCCTCAAGGTTGGCGCGCCCGCGATGACGAAGTACGCGGCCGCCTTCGGCTTCGGCATCGCCACCGGCATCGAGCTCGGCACGGAGAGGTTCGGGCTGATCCCCGCGCCCAAGTCCCCGCGCAAGGGCAAGCCACCCGTGTGGCACCCCGGCGAGACCGTGAACATGTCGATCGGCCAGGGACAGCTGCTCGCGACCCCGATGCAGATCGCGCGCTTCATGTCCGCCATCGCCAACGGGGGCGTGCTCTGGAAGCCGCGCCTCGTGCAGCGCATCGAGCGGCCCGAGCGCGGCGTCGTCTGGAGCGATGCCGGCACCGTCAACGGGCACGTCGAGCTGAACCCCGCCGTCTGGGCGTTTCTGCGCCAGAGCATGTGGGCGGTCGTGAATACGACCAACGGGACCGGCATCGCCGCGCGCATTCCCGGCCTCGACATCGCGGGCAAGACGGGCACGGCGCAGACGATCGCCAACTCGAAATCGGAGAAGGGGCAGGACCACGCCTGGTTCGCCTCGTTCGCGCCGGTGCGGGATCCCGAGGTCGTGATCGTGGTGCTCGTCGAGCGCGGGGGCCACGGCGGCTCCGTGGCCGCGCCGATCGCGCGCGCGATCTACAACGCGATCTTCTTCGAGAAGGTCGCGAGCCTCGACATCAGCGGCTAGACTCTTCTCCATGATCGTCCTGGGCAGGATCGACCGGCGGCTGCTGCAGAACGTGGACTGGCCGCTGCTGGGCGCCATGGGCGGCCTCGTGATCCTGAGCGCGACCACGCTGGCCAGCCTGCACATCGGGCGCGCCGGCGGCAACGTCGCCTTCCGCCAGCTCGCCTGGTTCGCCGTGGGCCTCTGTGCCCTCGTCGTGGTGGCTTCGATCGATTACCGGCGCCTGGTCCGTCTGGGGCCGCTCTTCTTCCTGCTGGGCCTCATCGGGCTCGCGTCCGTCTTCGTCATGGGCCGATCGGTCTCCGGCGCGCGGCGCTGGATCCTGATCGGGCCGATGTCGGTGCAGCCCTCGGAGGTCTTCAAGATCTGCTTCGTGCTGATGGCCACGTGGGTGCTGACGTCCCGCTGGGCGCAGCCGGTCGGTAAGATGACGCTGGCGCTGACGGCGCCGGTGCTCGTCGTGCCGGCGCTGCTGATCGTCAAGCAGCCGGACCTCGGCACCGCACTGCTGCTTTTCCCCGTGCTGACGGCCCTTCTCGTGGGCGCCGGGATCCGGTTGCGGCTGCTGGGCGGGGCTGCGCTCGCCGGCGTGTCCGCGCTGCCCCTGGTGTGGTTCCTCGCGATGAAGGAGTACCAACGGGAACGCATTCTCGTCTTCCTGGATCCGTTCCGCGATCCGCTCGGGAGCGCGTACAACGTCATCCAGGCCAAGATCGCGATCGGTTCAGGACAGCTCTTGGGCAAGGGCGTCGCCGGTGCCACGCAGAGCCGGCTCGCCTTTCTCCCGGAGCGTCACACGGATTTCATCTTCGCCGTATTCGCCGAGACGTGGGGGTTCGTGGGGTGCCTGGTGCTGCTCACCTGCTACGCGCTACTGTTGCTCCGCGGTTTCGACATCGCGGCCACGTCGCGCGAGCCGGTGGGTCGCTTGATCGCGCTCGGGGTCACGGCCCTGTTCGCGACGCAGGTGCTCGTCAACGTCGGAATGGTCACCGGCCTCCTGCCCGTGGTGGGCGTGCCCCTGCCGCTGATGAGCTATGGCGGCACGTCCATGCTGGTCTCCCTGATCGGCCTCGGGCTCCTGCTCTCCGTGCGGATGCGGCAGTTCCAATGAGACGCGCTCAGGCGGTCGTGGATCGCGTGAGCGCGCCCAAGGGGTGCTGCCGTGAGCAAGCGCATCGTCGTCAACGCGGGCCCGATCGAGACCCGCGTCGCCGTCCAGGAAGGTAACCTCCTCACCGATCTGTACCTCGAGCGGCACCGCCACCGCTCGATCGTGGGGAGCGTGTACAAGGGCACGGTCACCAACGTGCTCCCCGGCATGCAGGCGGCCTTCGTGGACATCGGCCTGGCCAAGGACGCCTTCCTGTACGCGGGCGACTACACGGCCAGCCGCGGCGTCGAGGCCGCGCCCGTCGCGCTCCCCGCCGACGAGGCCGAGGACGTCTCCGACGCCGAGGTCGACGAGGCCGAGCCGCCGCGCCGTGAGCCGGTGGCGCCGATCGAGCAGATGCTGAGCCGCGGCCAGGACGTCCTCGTCCAGGTCTCCAAGGAGTCGCTCGGCACCAAGGGCGCGCGCGTCACGTCGTTCATCTCGCTGCCCGGGCGCTACCTCGTGTACATGCCCCAGTCGCAGCACGTCGGCGTCTCACGGCGCATCCGCGACGATCGCGAGCGCGACCGCCTGCGGGCCGCCCTGCGCTCGCTGGACCTGCCGCCGGGCGGCTTCATCCTCCGCACGAACGCCGAGGGCAAGGGCGAGGCCGAGTTCGCCGCCGACGTCGAGTTCCTCTCGCGGCTGTGGGCCCAGATCCAGGCGCGCTACGCGCAGGCCACGCCGCCCGCGGTGCTCCACGAGGAGGCCGATCTCACGTTTCGCGTGGTGCGCGACCTCTTCTCGCCCGAGGTGGACGAGTTCGTCGTCGACAGCGCCGAGGTCCACACCAAGTGCCTGGAGTACGTGCGGGCGCTGGTGCCCGCCCTCGCGGACCGCGTGAAGCTCTACACGGAGCGCGCCCCGATCTTCGACCACTACGGCATCGAGAAGGACATCGAGAAGGCGCTGCGCCGGCGCGTGTGGCTCAAGTCCGGTGGCTACATCGTGATCGACCACACCGAGGCCCTCGTCTCCATCGACGTCAACACCGGCAAGTACGTCGGCAAGCGCGACTTCGAGCAGACGGTGCTCAAGATCAACATGGAGGCGGTGGGCGAGGTCGTGCGCCAGATCCGGCTCCGCGACCTCGGCGGCATCATCATCATCGACTTCATCGACATGGAGGTCCTCGAGCACCGCGAGCAGGTGTACAAGGCCCTCAAGCGCGCGCTGGCCGAGGACAAGGCGCGCACGAACGTGCTCGAGATCTCCGAGCTCGGCCTCGTGGAGATGACGCGTAAGCGCGTTCGCCAGGACCTGCGCGCGCTGCTCTCGGTGACGTGCCCGACCTGCCGCGGCAGCGGCGTGACAAAGTCCAACGAGACGCTGGCCGCCGAGGTTTATCGCGTGATCCAGGCCAAGCTCGCCGCCGAGTCCGAGCCGGCGCGCCACGAGGTGATCGCGCGCGTGCACCCCGATCTCGCCGTCTACTTCGAGGGCGAGGGGCGCGAGGAGCTGGCGCGGCTGGAGGCCGCGCTGGACGTCAAGGTGATCGTGCAGCCGGTGGACAAGCAGGAGCACCGCGAGGACTACGACATCCGGCTGCGCTGAGCTGTCGCTGACCTCGGACCTCTACCACGTTCGGTGGCTGGGCTTCGTGATAGCATCCCGCGCGGATGGCGAAGACGGCGCCGTCGCGGATCAGCGGGCAGAAGATCATGGGCGATCTGCGGCTGGCCGCGAAGAAGGGCGATCGGGCGGCGCTCACGCTGGCCCTCGACCAGATGCGCACGCTGGCGCACTCGCCGAAGTACTGGGAGAAGTACCTCACCCTCCTGCGGAATCCCCTCGCGCGGCTCGTCGACATGCTGCTGATCAAACAGGGCGAGCGCATCGCGCACCAGAAGGGCTGGAAGCTGCCGAAGGCGGCGCCGCCGCCGGAGAAGCCCCGCAAGCCGATGTCGAAGGCCGCCCGGGCCCGCGCGCGAGCCCGCGCCGCGACGGCGGCGGCCGCGCTCCAGATCTCGCTCTTCGAGTGACCCGCGCCCTCGTCGTCGTCAATCCCGCCGCGGGCGGCGGCCGCACGGCCCGCGCGTGGCGGCGGCTGCGCGACCTCGTCGACGCCACGCTGCCCGCCGAGCACGCGGAGACACGCGGGCCCGGCGACGGCGAGCGGCTGGCGCGCGAGGCCGCGGCGGCCGGCGCGCCGCTCGTGGTGGCCGTGGGCGGCGATGGCACGCTCAACGAGGTCGTCAACGGCGTGCGCGCCGCGGGGGGACGCATGCCGGTCGGCGCCGTGCTCACCGGGCGCGGTCGCGACGCCTGCCGCAACTTCGGCGTGCCGCGCGACGCGGCCGCCGCCGTGCGCGCGCTCGTGGACGGCCGCGACCGCCGCTTCGACCTCGGCCGCGCGGAGTGGGCGGACGGCCGACGGCGCTGGTTCACGATCGCCGCCGGCGCGGGATTCGACGCCGCCGTGGCACGCCGCGCGCAGTCCGTGCGCGCGCGTGGCACGCTGCCCTACCTGCTGACCGTGATCGCGAGCGTGCATCTGCATCGACCGATGCCCGCCGTCCTCGAGCTCGACGGCGTCGCCGCCCCGGCGGCCCCGATCACCGCCATCGTCACCGCCAACGGGCGCTGGTTCGGTGGCGGGATGATGATCGCGCCCGACGCCGATCCCGCCGACGGCGCGTTCGACGTCGTGGTGCTCGGCGCCCTCGGCCGCCTGGAGCTGCTGCGCTGGCTGCCGACGATCTACTCCGGCAGGCATCTGCGGAACCCGCGCGTGGCCGTCCACCGAGCTCGGCGCGTGGCCGTCCGTGGGCCCGTGCCGCTGGCGATGCACCTCGACGGCGAGCCCGTCGGCGCCACGCCCGTCATCCTGACCATCGAGCCCGGCGCGCTGTTCCTGCGGGTGCCGCGCGGCGCTTGACAGGCGTCGGCCCCGGGCGGATAGTACCCCCTGGGGGTATATGATGCTGAACGACGAGACCAAGGCCAGGGCGCGCGGCCGGCTGCGGCGTATCGAGGGCCAGGTGCAGGGGCTGCAGCGCATGCTCGAGAACGACGCCTACTGCGTGGACATTCTGCTGCAGATCTCCGCGGTGCAGGGCGCGCTCGAGCAGTGCCAGAAGCTTCTGCTCGGCCGGCACATCGAGTCGTGCGTCGCCGACGCCATGCGCTCGGGCAGCCGCAACGATCGCCAGCAGAAGATCGAGGAGCTGCTGGACGTGTTCGCGCGCTTCGGCGGCCGCTGATGGACAAGCGCACCTTCGCCGTCCGCGGCATGCACTGCGCGGCCTGCGTGAGCAAGGTGGAGCGCGCGCTGCGCGGCGTGCCCGGCGTCGACGCAGCCGCGGTCAACCTCGCCACCGAACGCGCGACTGTCGAGGGGGACCCGGCGCGCGCCGACGCGGCGGCGCTCGCCTCCGCGGTGGCCGCGGCGGGGTATGAGCTGGCGGAGGCGTCCGCGCCCGCTGCCCCCGGCGCCGCGCCGGACGATCGCGAGCAGGCCGCGCGCGCCGCGGAGCAGCGGCGCCTGCGCGCCCGCGTCCTGGTCGGCGTCGTGCTCTCGATCCCGATCGTTCTCGGCAGCATGCGCGGGATCGTTCCGTGGGCGCCGGCGTGGCTCGCGAATCCCTGGACGCTGCTGCTGCTGGCCACGCCGGTGCAGTTCTGGGTGGGAGCCGACTTTCATCGCGGGTTCCTGCACGACCTGCGCTATCGCAGCGCGAGCATGTCGACGCTCGTCTCGCTCGGCACCAACGCGGCGTACTTCTTCAGCCTCGCCGTCACGCTCCGGCCCCACGCCTTCATGGCCCTCGGCGCGATGCCCTACTACGAGACGGCGGCCGTCGTGATCACGCTCGTCGCGCTCGGGCGCTGGCTCGAGGCGCGCGCCCGCGGCCGGACGTCGGAGGCCATCCGGCGGCTCGTGGCGCTGGCTCCGCGGACGGCGCGCGTGCTGCGGGAGGGCGTCGAGGTCGACGTGCCGACGGCCGAGGTCGTCGTCGGCGATCTCGTGCGGATCCGGCCGGGCGAGCGCCTGCCCGTGGACGGCGAGATCGTCGAGGGCGCGTCGGCGGTCGACGAGTCGATGCTGACGGGCGAGAGCCTGCCGGTGGAGAAAGCCCCGGGCGCGTCCGTCTTCGGCGGCAGCGTCAATCGCACCGGGTCGTTCGTGTTCCGCGCCACGCGCGTCGGCGCCGAGACCACGCTGGCGCGTATCGTTCGGCTGGTCGAGGAGGCGCAGGGCTCGCGCGCGCCGATTCAGCGCCTCGCGGACCGCGTGGCCGCCGTCTTCGTGCCGGTGGTGCTCGTGATCGCCGCCGCCACGTTCGTCGGCTGGTGGGCGTTCGGCCCGTCGCCGTCCATTCTCTACGCGCTCACGAACGCGGTGGCCGTGCTGGTCATCGCGTGCCCCTGCGCGATGGGCCTGGCGACGCCGACCGCCATCATGGTCGCCACCGGCCGCGGCGCCGAGCTCGGCGTCCTCGTCAAGAGCGCGGAGGCGCTCGAGACACTCGCGGGCGTGGCCACGATGGTGTTCGACAAGACGGGCACGCTGACGATCGGCCGGCCCACGGTGACCGACGTGATCCCGGCGCCGGGCGTCGCCGAGGATGACGTCCTCGCGTTCGCGGCCGCCGCCGAGCAGGGCTCGGAGCATCCAATCGGCGAGGCGATCGTCGCGCGCGCGAAGGAGCGCGGGCTGCCGATGCCGGCGGTCGCAGAGTTCTCGACGGTGCCGGGGCAGGGGATCGACGCGCTGGCGCCGGAAGGCCGTCTGCTGCTCGGCAGCCGAGCGCTGATGGAGGCGCGCGGCGTGGACGTGACGGCGCTGGCGCCGCGCGCGGAGGCACTCGCGCAGGCCGGCAAGACCGTCGTCTACCTCACCGTCGCGTTTCGCCCGCTCGGCCTGGTGGCCGTCGCCGATACCCTCAAGCCCGAAGCGCCCGCGGTCGTGGCCGCGCTGCGCGCGCGTGGGATCGAGGTCGCGATGCTGACCGGCGACGACCGGCGCACGGCGGCGGCGATCGCGCGCGAAACCGGGATCGATCGCGTGCTCGCGGAGATCCTGCCCGAGGACAAGGCGCGCGAGATCGCGCGGCTGCGAGAATCCGGCCAACGCGTGGCGATGGTGGGCGACGGCATCAACGACGCGCCGGCCCTGGCGCGGGCCGATGTCGGCATCGCGATGGGCTCGGGCACCGACGTCGCGATCGAGGCGGCCGACGTGACGCTGATGCGCGGCGACCTGCGCGGCGTCGTGGCCGCCGTGGACCTCGCGCGGCGCACGATCCGCATCGTGAAGGAGAACCTCGTGTGGGCGTTCGGCTACAACGTCGTGCTGATCCCGGTGGCGGCGGGGCTGCTCTACCCGCTCTGGGGCGTGCTGCTCTCGCCCATCCTCGCCGGCGCCGCCATGGCATTCTCGTCGGTCTCCGTGGTGGGAAACAGCCTCCGGCTGAAGCGGTGGCGACCGTGACTCCGACCATTCTTCGCCCGACCGTCGGGCGCCGCAGGCCTCCGGAGGCGCCCCGACGACAAATATGAAGGGGCAAACATGACTGATCCCGTCTGCAAGATGACCGTGGAGCCCGCGAAGGCCGCGGCGCAGTCCTCGTACAAGGGCCAGACCTATTACTTCTGTGCGGTGGGCTGCAAGCAGAAGTTCGACCGCGAGCCCGAGAAGTATCTCGCGGGCGGCTCGAGCCCGATGGGGACGGGTCGGCCGGGGAGATGATGGAGCCGGCGCTGCTGCGCGGCCGCGACCGCTACGAGCGCGTGACGACGGGCCGGGTGGACAACACGCACGACGACGCCTTCACCCACGTCGTGCGCCTGGAGGACCCGGAGCGCGCGCTCGAGGTGGAGATCGTCGCGACGCCGTCGCCGGACTACGCGATCCGCGCCGCGCGCTGCCGCACGCTCCGGGGCGACGTCGCGGCCTCGGTGGCGGCCGGGGTGACGGCGCTGGCCGGGGCAGCGATGGTCGGCGGTCTCACCCGGCGCGCGGCGCAGGCGACGGGCGGCGGCGCGGGCGCCGCCCTCGCGGTGGACGCGGTCATCGAGGTGGCGCGGCTGGCGCGCCAGGTGGCGAAGTTCCCGCGCGAGCGCGCGGAGCGCGCCGCCGGCGGCGACCCGTGGGAGTGCTGGCAGCTCGACACCACCGGCTGGGCGGACCTCCCCGACTCCTGTTTCACCTACAGCGACGCAGGCCGCGCGCTGTTCGGGACGCGGACGATCGCGACGCCGATGCAGCCGGATCTCTACAGCCCGCGCCCGGGCCAGCGGGGCGTCTTCGAGCGCCGCAAGGTCGCGCGGCTCGAACGCCGCGACGGTGGCCTGACCCTCTTCCACTCGATGCACGACAACTGCCACGGCTTCGAGATCACCTACGAGATCGACGCCGGCGGCCGCATCGTGAAAG
>Ga0209648_10001034_pt1 | contig 22266 bp, 21 predicted proteins | sample GraSoi2013_115cm_FD_185830 | JGI IMG/M metagenome (GOLD analysis project Ga0209648, IMG submission 185830) | Grasslands soil microbial communities from the Angelo Coastal Reserve, California, USA - Sample 9_17_2013_115cm (SPAdes) (version 2) | ecosystem: Environmental > Terrestrial > Soil >... | reverse complement strand
GCCCTTGAACCCGCAGTGACAGAGCTGCGGTCGCAGGCGGTCGAGCGCCAGGTGGAGCTCAGACATATCGGTGGGACCGGCCATCCCGACAAATCTACGAGGGTTTGGTTTTTCCCGCGTACATCGATTCGATCTGGTCTCGGTAGTGGTCCTGGATGACTTTGCGCTTGACGTCCAGCTTCAGGCTCAGCTCGCCGTCCTTCTCGGTGAAGTCCTTAGGAAGCAGGGTGAAATATTTGATCGTCTCCCAGTGGCCGACCCGCGCGTTGACCTTGTCGACCGTCTGCTGGATGCGCGCGGTGAGCTGGGCTTCGTCCAGGCCCTGGCTGCGGGCGGACGGCCAGTTCGGAACGATGAGCGCGGTCACGTAGGGGCGTCCGTCCCCTATCGCGACTGCACGCTCGATGATCGGATCGCTCAGCAATTCGTGCTCCAGCTGTACCGGCGCGATGTACTTTCCACCAGACGTCTTGAAGAGCGATTTCTTCCGGTCGGTGATCTTGAGAAAACCATCTGAGTCGATCTCACCGATGTCCCCCGTGTAGAACCAGCCGTCCTTCACAACGTCTGCCGTCGCCTCCGGGTTGTTGTGGTAGCCGAGCATGTTGCCGATGCCTTTCACGAGGATCTCGCCGTCGTCCGCAATCTTCAGCTCGACGCCGGGAAGTGGTTTGCCGACGGTCAGAAATCGGTGCTCGTGAAGAGTGTTGGAGCACACCCCGGACGATGTCTCGGTGAGTCCCCATCCGTTGAGGATCGGCACGCCGACCGCCCAGAAGAATTCCTCGATGTTTTGCGCCAGGGCCGCCCCGCCGCTGATGAAAAAGCGCATGCGCCCGCCGGTCAGCTGCTTTCGCAACCCGGCGAGGACCAGGCGATCCGCCAGGCGGCGCTGAGCTTTGAGGACTGGACCAGGGTTTTGAGCCTGCGAGAATCGCGTACCGATGCTCACCGCCCATCTGAAAATCGCCCGCTTCGCGGGGCTCGCCGTTTGCACCCGGGCGATGACCGCCGCATACATCTTTTCGTAGACCCGTGGGGCGCTGCACATCACAGTCGGTTTGACCTGCTGGAGCTCTTCGACGAGGTGGTCGGGGCCGGCTGAAATCCAGGTTTCGCCTCCGTACACCATCCCATCGAACATTTCGTTGATTCGCCCGAAGACGTGGGCGAGAGGCAGCCACGACAGGGATGAATCCGAATCGGTGATCGGATGCACCTGGACGGCGGCTCGAGCGGTGTCGACAAGGTTGCGGTGCGCGAGCTCGACGCCTTTCGGCGTCCCGGTCGTGCCTGACGTATAGACGATCGTGCAGATGTCATCGGGCGTGACGCGGCTCGAGCGCGCCGCGATCTCGGCAAGGTTCACCTTCGGTTGGCGGACCCAGTCCGGAACCTCTTCGTCCATCGTCGCTATGTGGCTTAGGGCTCCGGCCACTTTGAGCTTTGCCGCCAGTGGTGCCCCGGAGGCGATCGCGTAGGTCGCCCCCGAGTCGGCGGCGATGGTCTGCGCCATCTCCGCCGGGCTGTTCGGGTAGACCGGAACAGTGACCGCCCCGATGGTCTGGATCGCAAAGTCGCAGTACACCCACTCCACCCGGTTCTCCGAGATGAGCACCACCGAGTCGCGCGGCTTGACGCCCGCCGCGATCAGCGCCGACGCCACCGCCAGCACGTGGCGCCGCACGTCCGTCCAGGTCTCGACGTGCCATGAGTCGCCTTGCCGGTAGTGGATCAGCGGCTTGTCCCCGTAGCGTGCCGCCTGGCGGAAGAAAATGCCAACCGTGGTGCGCTCAGAGATCGTTTCGGGATCGAGCTCCTGCGACGAAGCAGCCGAGGCTGTCAAGGACGTGGTGTTACTTGACCGCCTTGATGGTCAGAGTCAGCGAACCGGAGGGCACGCTGACCGTGATCTTGTCGCCCTTTTTCTTTCCGACCAGCGCCCTGCCGACCGGCGACTCGACCGAGATGCGGCCGGCCGACGGATCGCTCTCCACGGCGCCGACGAGGTGGAAGGTCTCAACATCGCCTTCGGTGTCGACGACCTCGATGGTCGAGCCGGGCTGAGCGATGCTCGAGTGCGTGTCCTTGATGATCTGCGCGCGCCCGATCATCTCCTGCAGCTCGTAGATCCGGCTGTCCAGCAGGCCGACCTCTTCCTTCGCCTGTTCGTACTCGGGGTTGTCTTCGATGTCGCCCGGCTGAAACGCCTCCTTCAGGCGCTCACCGGCCTCGGCGCGCCGCTTCAGCGCGACCTCCAGGTCGCGCTTGAGCTTCTCCAGCCCCTCGGGCGTCAGCAAAACAGGTTCGGTTAGATCCATCTCCCAGCCTTTTGAAATGATAACCGGGAGCATGGACCCCACCGATCTCAGGGCCGGGCTCGCCGAACGGCTTGCCGGCGAGGAACCTATCGACGCTCAGACGTTCAACTCGGCCTGCTTCATGCTCTCGCGCGCCCTCGAAGACCTCGCATTGAGCGTTCCGGAAGCGGCCCCGCTGGCGAGGCGCCTGCTGCGCGTGGCAGCTCGAGTGGTCATCGACACCGGGCTGCCGGGCTCGTCACCCGAGACCTGGTCCAACACCGAAGAGATGGCGCTGCTGTGGATCGACGAAGCCCTGCGATCGCTCGGTTACCAGGTGCGGCCAATCGCCGACGAGAACGGGCGGCCCGAGCTGGCGCGGCCGGAAGAGGACTGGGGCCGCGCCTCTAGTTGATGAGGCGCGCGGCGGGAGGCGCCGGCGAGTAGTTCGGATTGAAGAGGATGCCCGTGGTGTTGTTGCCGATGACGGTCGCGCTCCACGCGATGACCTGGCCGGCGAGAGGCGCCGTGTCGGTGCCGCTGACCGTCCAGTCCGCTGTAGGCGAGTAAATCGTTCCGATGTACTGCGTAAAGGCGCTGCCGTTCAGAGTGTTGGCGCACGACACGGGCGGGACAGGGTACGCAGCCTGCTGGTAGATGATGATCCAGTTGTACTGCTCCCCACTGAACACATGGGTCGTGCCGTTTCCGTTCTGGCTCAGACACTGGTAAGGAGGAAAGTAGAACTGCACGCCTCCGGGGGTGACCTTTCCGGTCGCACAAGGGGCATTGGAATCGCCGGTGCCCGACGGGGGTGAGATCACGCAGTAGTTCTCGTTGGCCACGTCGCCACCGCCGAAGGGCGGATACTGCAGCGACATCGCGGCGTTGTCCTGTGGGAGCACTCCTGAGGGGCATGTTGTGATGCACTGCGGAGGGGCCTCGTCATCCGGAGTCTGGCACAGCTGGCTTCGTGCCTGGGCGAAACACTGGTTTGTGGAAGTCAGCTGGCTGTAGTCAACGTTGCATATCGTCGTTGTTGCCAACGGGCACGGCCAGCCCTGCGTCCCCAACAGAAGGGTGGTGCCCGAGCCGCCGTTAGGGTATGGGAACCCGGGAGCCACGAACGTGTTAACAAACGAGAAGTCGTTCTGGATACTCGATGTGCCGTTCGTACGAGTGCCGGGGAGGCATCCGTAAGGGTTGATGTAAACGTTGTAGTACTGGGCGCCAGGTGAGTTCTGAGTGATGTTCACGTTGATGCCCTGAGGTCCGGAGAGGTCGTACGTCGTGGACACCGGTACGCACGCTGACGGCGCGCTTTCCCGCCGGCAGCCGGCTGGTGCGCACAAGGCGGGGTTCCCCCCGGTGATGGTCGTGTCTTTGAAGATGTCGTAACGAACGGAAGTCAGCTCGATGCCCCACGTGCCGCCTCCGGGGCCGTGCTTCATGCCGTCGCCTCCAATCACGGGGACAGCGGCAGCCGTGAATGAGCCACGGCAGTTGTTCGGCCAGAACTGCGGATTGGCCGTAGAGGTAGTGCCCGGGCCCGTTATGACTCCGCCCACCAGTTGAACAAGCTGTTCGTTGGGCGCTTTTAGCTCGTTGGAAACGAAGCCGCCGTGCGATGTGTATCCGCCGTTCCAGGTGTAGATCCCGGCGTCGAGAAAGTAACAGGCGGTACCTCCAGTCAGCGAGAAGTTGTTGTATGAGCCTGGCGCCATCTCGGTGTACGTGCCGCGGTCGGTGAAGTACCCGGGCGCGGAGTATGCCCACAGAGAGGGCGTGAGGTAACCAGGGTCGGGGAGGACGGGAGCCGGCACCACCGGCCGGCCCTGCGTGTCGCCCGGCCTGCAGACCCCGCCGTTCGTGGCGGGGTCGTACGGAAGAGTGCCCGGGTTCGCGCTGTAGCAGAAGTAGGCGGCGAGGTTGCACTGCGAGCCTGTTCCGCCGTAGCAGTTGCCTGCCAGGTTCAGGCCCGAGCCGCCTGATTGGCATTCTGTTCCGTTCGTGTAGGCGTCACCCAGCATCGTCAGGCTGCCGTTGCCCTGGAGCTGAGTGGCGCATGGCTGGTTGCTCAGGGTGAGGAGGGCAGGCGTCTGGCGCTGGTTGCCGACGATGGCGCTCGCGGTGGCAACGATGTTCACGTTCGGCGGGCCGCCGAAGATCTGCATGAAGGCGAGTGGGAAATCGTGCCTGCTGTCGATCTGGAACTGATAGCCGTTGAAGATCGTGTTGGTGGCGGTGATGGTCAGGGTGTAGCCACCGGCGAACGAGTCGACCCATATGTTTTGCGGGAAAGCGTTGCCTGTGCCGACCATCCCGCTCGACGTGGATTCGAAGGTCACGCCGCCATAGAGGTGAAGGTCGTTCTCGTACACCTGCCTTGCCTGAGGGATCGTTTTCAGGCTGAGGTCGGGGACATCGGGGTAGTTGTCGTACCAATCGCCGGCGGCCAGGGCGGCGGCGTCAACGGCCGCCTGCTGATCGCGGCGGTCAACGTACGAGCGACCGGAGTCGATGGCGAGTCCCAGCATGCCGAAGAGCACAAGGATGAGCAGTGCGATCAAGACGATCGCCTGACCGTCCTGCAGCTTGCGCTGCGGGGACTTATCGCGAGTACTCGGCACGGTAGACCGCATATCCGGTGATGACGATTCGGTTGCCGACAACTTGCTGAATGATCGGAGTCAGCGGCTGGAAGTTGTACCAGAGGGTGACCTTCAGCGGCTGATTGTTGAACGCCGGGACCGGAGTCTGGCAACCAGGCGGTGCGCTGGTCGCCCCTTCTCCTGCCGGCGCGTTAGGCGCGCCGTTGCCGGCCGGGCTGGGATCGGTGATGAAGATCCAGCCCGTGTTCGCCGGGGGGAGCTGTAGGGAGTTGACGGGGTTGCCGCCGTTGGGGATCGGACCATTGGGGCACGGGTTGGCCAGGTTCTCGGTGATGGCGTGTGCCTGCACGGCCGCCTGCACGTCGGCGTTGGTCGGCCACAGGTGTGATCCTCCGTTCTGGTCTATGAAATAGGAAGCCCGCACCGCCACGCGAGCGCCCTCGTTGGCCGCCTGCTGGAGGGTGATGTAGAAGTAGAGGCCGCGACCGAAATCGATGATCCCGAAGGTCAGCAAAAGGATTATGGGAGCGATGAGCGCGAATTCGGTCATGCCCTGGGATCTCTGGCTGCGGAACCATCGGGCGAGCTTTGCTTTCATGGCTTGCCCTGGATGGTGAAGTGCTCGTTGTAGGTCATGTTGATTCCGTTGCCGAAGAGGTTCTGGATGAATGGAGTGATGAGCGCAAAGTTCATCAGGAGCGAGACGTTGATGTCGCCCAGCCGCCAGAAGTTGTCGGTCGGATGAGAAGCCCACGTGCCGAATTGCGCTCCGCCGCCTGGCTGGGTGTAACAGATGTAGACATTGACCTGCTGCGTCGTAGCTGGGAAAGCTGATGCCGCGTAAGGCTTGTTGTTGATCGTGTTGCCGTCCGCCGACGCAAGGCAGGCAGCGTTCGGCACGAAGCAGTCGATGCCGTTGACGCCCGTACAGGTGATGCCTGCCCCGGTCAGCCCAGCCGTCACCGCACTCATCACGTCTGAGTCATCCATAAAGATGTTGCTGCGAGATGCGGTATCGAACCAGGCGCCGTGCCGGGCGCCCTCACGCGCGGCGCCCTGCAGGTTGACGGCGAAGTAGAAGGCGCGCGACAGGTCCAGCAAACCCATCATCAGCAGGAGCAGCACGATAGACGAGATCGCGAACTCGACCAGCGACTGACCGCGTTGAGTGCGAATGCGTGGGCGTTGAACGCCCGTTCGAGGCATTTTGGCCGTCATATTGAACCGGATCGGTCCCCAGGATGCACCATGTGTATGCCGTTTAACGCTAATAAGGCCGTTTTCAGTCGCGAAATCAGCGAATAATTAACCGCCTTCACGGAGTGGGTCGACGCCACACCATGAACAACCAGCCCGGCAGCACTCCCTCCAAGCGCTGGCAGGACATCCGCGCCCGCGCCATCGACGCCACTTTCGATGCCGACCGCCGTCGGGTCGGCGAGCGTGTGGCGGTCGTCTTCAGGTGGCTCTTCCTCATCGTGCTGGGCGTGCTCAACAACGTGAACCCCCATACCGACGCCAACCAGAAGGTCACCATCGACTTCGTCCTTGCCGGATGGGGGGCGATGAATGTCGCGGTCAACGTCCTACTCGTCCGGGGATACCAGCCGGGTAAGCAGTTCAGCCTCTCCACCATGACGCTGGACATCCTGTTCGCGACCACCCTGGTCTACCTGTCCAACGGTTTCAACAGCCCCTTCTTCCTTGCGCTGTTCCTCGCCGTGATCACCAACGCCGTCCGTTTCGGCGCCACCGCAAGCTTTGCTTCCGCTCTCGTGGTCTCGTTCCTGTACCTGTTCGTGGGGGGAACCTTCACTCCCTCCAACTTCGCGGTCGACCCCAACGCCACGATCGGCAAGATGTTCCTGTTCCTGGTGGTCGCCCTCGCGACCGGCTACATGACGCGCGAGCTCGAACGCGAACGGCGGTCGGCGGTCGAGCGGGCGGCGCAGGCCGACTCGCTGCGGGAGCTGAGCACGAACCTGGTCGGCTCGACCGACATCAAGGACGTGTTCGTGGTGCTGACTGACCACGCCGTGCAGATGACCAGCGCCGAGCGCGGCCGGCTGATCCTCTCCTCGCAGGAGGGATTCACCGTCGTCGCGAGCGCCAATCGAACCGGAGCCTCGACCCCCGCGGCCGAGGACGAAGCCATGGACGAGCACCAGCTCTCGCAGGCGGCTATCACCGGCGAAGCCGTGTTTGGCGCCGACAACAAGGCGCTGGTCGTTCCGATTGCCTCTGGTGACGGGGTGACCGCGATCTTGAACCTAAACCAATCGGCCGGCGTTTTCACCAACCAGGACCTCTTCGCCGTCAACGCGCTCTCCGGCAGCACAGCGGTGACGCTCGCCAACGCCCTCCGCTATCAGCGCAGCCGCCAGGAGGCGACCACCGACAGCCTGACCGGCCTGGCCAACGTGAGAGAGTTCCGGCGCAGGCTCGAGGGCGCTTTCGCGCGGCCTGACCGGTTGAGCAACCCCATCTCGCTCTTGCTCATCGATTTCGACCACTTCAAGTCCGTGAACGATGAGCTCGGGCATCAGCACGGAGACCTCGTCCTGCAGATGGGGGCCCGCATCGTCAAAGCGGCAGCGCGCGCGCAGGACATGGTCGCGCGCTACGGCGGCGACGAGCTGGCGGTAATGGTCGCCGACACCAACGCCACGGGCGCGCAGCGCCTTGCGTACCGAATCGTGGACGCGGTGCACGCGGCGATGGTCTCGACCACACCTGACGAGCACCTGACCTTCAGCATCGGCGTGGCATCGTTCCCGGAGGACGCATTCACCGCCAGCGAGCTGATCGCGGCCGCTGACCAGGCGCTCTACCTCGCCAAACGCGAGGGCAAGGACCGGGCATGCACGTTCCCACAGCTGGTGACCGAGCTCGAGCTGGCGAACGGCGGCCTCGTGCCGATGCTCGCCGACGCGGGTCCGCAGGTGATGATTGCGGTCGCGCACGCCGTCGACCATCGCAGCGCTGTCACGCAAGGCCATTCGAGCCGTGTGGCGTCGATCGCAGAGGCCATCGGCCGGCGATCCGGCTTGTCGTCGGACCAGACCGACGACCTGCGCACGGCTGCGTTCCTTCACGACGTCGGGCACATGACCATGAAAGCCGATGGAGAGAAGGCAGAGGCGCCCGGCCATGCGGAAGAGGGAGAGAAGATCGTAGCCGGGGCAAACTTTCCGCTTGCCGTGGTGGCTGCAGTGCGCCATCACCACGATCGCTGGGACGCCGGCGGCAAGGCTGACGGCCTCATGGGGTCCGACATTCCAATACTGGCTCGCATCCTGGCGGTGGCCGAGAGATTCGAGGCCTCGACTGCCGGACGCGGCTGCGTCCGTGTCACCCCGAAAGCAGCACAGGACCAGGTGGTGGCGGGAGCCGGGACGGAGTTCGACCCTGCGGTGGTCGAGGCGCTAGGCCGGGCTGTCCGTGATGGGAGCTTCGAGCTGACCCTCCCTGACCTGGCGCTTCCCGCGGTGGCTGCGACTCCGATTCCGGCCGCGGTCTGATTCCACCTTCCGGCGGAGTCTCTCTCGGCGGCGCTCGAGGTCGGGCGCCTGGTCGGGCATCCGTCGCTGGGCGGCCTCGACGATGCTCAGGGCCTGATGCGGGTCTCGCCGTCGCCATTCGAGCAGACGCGCTCGCGCGATCGAGACCCGTATGTCTTCGGTGGCGCTCGTCTCCAACCAGTCCAGCAGGCGATCCGCCGCGGCGACCGACCCGCGCCTGAGCAGCCTTCGCGAGATGAGCAGTCCCGCGGTCGCCGAGGCTTCGCCTTTCGCAAAGGACGTCGCGTTGCGCAGCGCCCGCCAGCCGTCGGCGCGGGCGCCGCGCCGGAAGCGGTGACGTCCGAGGGCCAGCCAGTCGGCGGCATCCATACCGGCCTCGTCACCGTGCAGGCGCACGAGCAACCGTGAGTGAAGGTGGACGAGGCTTATCACGTCGAGCCGGTTGTGCTCGAGTGCGGCCTCGAGGACGTCGAGCGAGCCCGCGTGCAGGTACGAGAAATACGCGTCAGGCACCAGCGCGCTCGGTATCGGGTCGTCGCGCTCATAGCCGAGCACTCTTTCTTCGACCGTGCGGAGCGTGCAGCTCTCGAGGCGGTGCCGGTAGAGGGCGCGCACCAGAGTGAGCAGGTCGATGTGAGGAGCTGTGCTGAGCTCGTCCGGCATTCGCGCCATGACCCATCGCGTCCGGAGCACCGGCAGATCGAACGAGCCACCGTTGAAGGTGGCGATCTCATCCGCCGGCTCGAGCTCGGCGCGCAGCATGTCGAGGAACGCGGCCTCGAGCCCTGGCTGCGGCAGAAAAATTTGAGCGACGCGCAGCCCGCAATCGATCGGGCGGGCGACGGCTGCCGCGAACACCAGCGTTCCCGAGCCGCCGCTGAGGCCGGTCGTCTCGGTGTCGAGATACGCGACATTGCCCGGGTGAGGGTCAAGCGGCGGCAGCGGGATGACGTCCAGGCGGACAACAGCGGTGCCGAATCGCGTCGCAACCTCTTCAAAGCCGCGTGGCAGCAGCCGCACGGGACGAGGGCGGGGACTCGGAGGTGCGCCTAGACGGGTAAGGCGGTCGCGGAGAGAAGCCGCAGACATGCGCTCTTGGCTCCTTCCACGAGATGCAGCGGGCCGACGCACGACGGGCAGCCCGCGAGACATGGGCAGTCGCGCACCAGCGCCGCCGCATCGTCGAGCAACTCGCGATGAAGCTCGTACATCCGCGAGGAGAAGCCCACGCCTCCTGGGTAGACCTCGTACACGGTGACCGTGGGCAGCCGCGTCGTGACCGACCGCACCTCGGCGACCGAACCCAGGTCGCGCGGGTCGCACATCAGGTGAAGGCTTGCGACATGGCGCAGCGCGTGCGCCATCCCCTGCAGCCCGGCTTCCAGCGTTTCACGGCCGAGCGATCGCCACAGTCCTTCGTCGACAGTGATCCAGTAGCCGGTCGTGTGAAGTGTCTGCTCGGGAAGGTGGATCGGTCCCGACCCGATGTTCTCGTGCGTGTGAAACCGGATCTTCTTGAACATGCTGGCGAGGCTGGTGATCTTCAACTCACCATGGCTCCGCGTCACACCGTCGTCGGCCGGGCCGTCGAAAGTGTCGAGCACCTGCACCGTCACAGACGCGAGAGCATCCGTGTAGTAGTCGACCTCGACCGGACGCACGTATGCCTTCTTCTCGTCCCAGTCCAACCGGTCCACGTGGAACTGCGCGCCTTCGTGGAGATAGACGGCTTCTTCGTGCAGCAGGACCGGCGCGGTGAACTGGTCCATCTCTCCGATCACCTGCGGTCGCGGCTGCGACGTGTCGATGATCACGACGTTGTCGGCGAGAATCCGCCGCAGGTGGACCTCTTCCGCGGGAAAAGCCTGCCGGCTCCAGAACCAACGCCCGGCTGATCGAGTTGCGGATCCGTCTTCTTCAAAAACCTGCAGCAGCTCGCGGACGTCGGCGCGGCCGAGCCGCTCCTGGTCTTCGAACGGCAGCTCGAAGAGTCCTGCCTGCAGGTGGCCCGCCAGAAGGAGAAGGTTGTCGGGATCGATCAGCCCTTCTTCGGGATCTGCGTTGAGGAAGTACTCGGGATGACGGACGATGAACTGGTCGAGTGGAGAGCTCGAGGCGACAAAAACTCCGATCGATCCTGACCGCCGGCCGGCTCGTCCCAGCTGCTGCCACGTCGACGCGATCGTCCCCGGGTAACCCACCAGGACTGCCGCTTGCAGGCTGCCGATGTCGATGCCGAGCTCGAGAGCGTTCGTGCTCACGACACCGGTGATCTCCCCGGTACGCAGGCCCGCCTCGATCTCGCGCCGGTGCAGCGGCAAGTATCCGGCGCGGTAGCCACGCACTCGTTGGTGGGCGTCCAGGCGAGGCGCGAGGTCCTGCCTGAGATAGCTGAGCATCACCTCGACCTGGAGCCGGCTGCGGCAGAAGACGATGGTCTGAGAGCCCGCGCGGATCCATGGTGCAGCGATGCGCCGGGCCTCGAGCATCGAGCTTCGCCGAATGCCCATCTCTCGGTTGACCAGGGGAGGGTTGTAGAAGACGAGACGCCGCTCGCCACGCGGCGCGCCGTTGCGCTCGACCAGTTCGACGTTTTCCTCTTCGAGCAGCTTCTTGGCGAGCTCGAGCGGGTTGGCGATGGTCGCGGAGGCGCAGATGAACGTTGGGCTCGAGCCATAGAAGGCGCAGATCCGTTTCAAGCGCCGGATGACGTTGGCGACCTGGCTTCCGAAAAGTCCGCGATAGGTATGGAGCTCGTCAACCACGACGAAGTCCAGGCTGGAGAAGAGGCGCCGCCACCGCGTGTGGTGCGGAAGCAGTCCGGCGTGGAGCATGTCGGGGTTCGTCATCACGACATGGCCCCCTTCGCGGATCGCGGTGCGCCGGCCCGGCGGGGTGTCCCCGTCATAGGTGTCGGCTCGCAACACGATCGGAAGGCCGTGCTTGAGCGCGCTCAGCTCGGCCAGCTGGTCTTGAGCCAGGGCCTTGGTCGGAAAGAGGTACAGGGCCCGGCGATTTGGATCTTCCAGGAGGCGCTGGAGGACCGGGAGGTTGTAGCACAGCGTCTTTCCACTGGCTGTCGGCGTCACGACGACCAGGTGCCGGCCCTGCCTGACGGCGCGGTAGGCGTCGGCCTGGTGCGAGTAGAGGCGCTCGATGCCACGGCCCGCCAGCGCTGTTACCAAACCGGGGCTTAAATCGGAGGGCAGCGGGGCAAAATTCGCAGAGGCTTCAGAAATCACGTGGTCCAGCGTTATCTCCCCTTGGAAGTCGGCCGGGTCAAGCGAGGGGAGGCTGGCCATGCTGCGCCAGGAGGTTAGACGAACATTCGTTCGGAGTCAAGCGAGGAGCTTGTTGCGCCGGAGACTTATGAGCCGGGGTCGGACGCCGACTTCGAACGGCTGTACCGGAACACGTATCGCAGAATCCTCGGCACCCTGATCCCGCTCCTGGGCGATCGGGCGGCCGCGGAGGATTGCACCCAAGACACTTACGAGCGGGCCTACAAGGGCTGGGCCTCATGGCGACCTGACGCCCCGGTCGAGGCCTGGCTGCACCGGATTGCGATCAATGTCGCGATCTCGGATCGCAGGCGCCACCGGATCCGCCAGGCGGGCGAGCTCGTCAAGCGGCTGGGTCGCCCCTCACCGGCGCCCGACCCGAGCGCCTTTGCCGAGCGCTCCGACCTGGTCAGGGAGCTGCGGAAGCTTCCCACCAAGCAGGCCGCCGCGCTGGTGATGCGCCACTACCACGGTTACAGCAACCGCGAGATCGCCGCGGCGCTCGGCGTGGCCGAACAGACGGTCGCCTCGCGTTTGGCGGCTGCGCGCAAGCAGCTCCAGGTCACCCTGGGCGACCTCAGGGAACCAAAAATGGTTGATCCGGCGTAGGCATGCGTTTCTACCTCCCGACATGTCAGACATGAACGACTTCGAACGTGAGATGGAGCAGGAGCTGCACCGGATCCTGGATCCGATGACGGCCGGCCCGATCCCGTTTCGGAGATCAATGCAACCAGGAGGGAGCATGAAGAAGCTATTGGGCGGCGCGGGAGCCGCGATCGGCGTCAAGATCCTGACCGGGATCGCGGTCGCCGCGGCGGCAACGACCATCGCGGTCGCGGCCACCGAGGTGGCGATCACCGGCAGCGCCAATCCGACCAACTGGGGCTCACAGGTGGTGACCCAGGTCAACGCGTGCAAGGCCAGCGCGGCGCGCCTCGGTGTGCATGGCATCGGCCAGTGCGTCTCATCGTTTGCAAGGACGCACGGCGACACCGTGAGCGACGGGCACCCGAACAACGGCAAGGCCAAGACCAAGACTGGCAAGGAAGGCAACGGCAATGCCAACCCCAACGCCAACGCTCCGGTCAACGGTCACGGGCGACCCGCGAACCTGCCCTCTCAGGCCACGAGCCACCTTCCGTCGCAGCCATGACCTGGCTTTAAGTCAATAACCCTTCCTCTCGTGGGACCGGACCGCAAGGTTCGGTCCCACATTTATTTGTGCGAAGTCTTTCTCGAGGTTGTGCTCCAGCGCTGGCCTGCCGCGGTGTCGGTGACGGCGACCCCCAGGGCCGAGAGCTGGACGCGTAGGCGGTCCGAAGTCTCAAAGTCCTTGACGGCGCGTGCCTTCTCGCGAGCTTCGAGCAGGGAAGAGGCGCCCTCGGGCAAGACCTGGTCAACCGGCGCCCGGTCGAGGTCCAATCCGAGAACCCCGTCCCACGACCTGAGCAAAGCGCCCTTGTTCCGGGCGGCCACGCCCGACCGAACGAGCTCGGCGACCAGGGCCATGGCCGCCGGAAGGTCCAGGTCATCGGCCAGTGCGGCGCGGAAACGGGCCTCATAGTGCGTGGCCTCCGCGTCCTCGGGCTCGGTCGTGGGGGGCGCGATCGACCAATCCGCGACGCGCTCCCTCAGCTGGCGAAGAGCGCGATCCGCGCCCGCCAGCCCATCCGTCGTGAAGTCCAGCTTGGTGCGGTACTTCGCCTGCAGGGCGAGGTAGCGAAAGGCGAGAGGATCGAAGCCCTGCTCCTCGAGCTCAGACACGCGAAAGAAGTTTCCCGCGGACTTCGCCATACGCGACCCGCCGAGCATCAGCAGGCCGCCATGCATCCAGCACGTCACCACTCGGTGGCCGGTGACGCCTTCGCTCTGCGCTATCTCCGCCTCGTGGTGCGGGAAGACGTTGTCCGATCCGCCGGTGTGGATGTCGAACCGATCCCCGAGCAGCGACATCGACATGGCCGAGCATTCGATATGCCAGCCGGGAAAGCCTGGACCCCAGGGGCTCGGCCAAACCTGAAGCCGGTGCTCGCCCGCGACCTTCCACAGAGTGAAGTCGCCCGGCTGTCGCTTTCGCGGATCCACCTCGCCCCGCGCGCCCGCGAGGAGCTTGTCGGTCGTGTTCCGAGAGAGCTTGCCGTAGGCCGGGAAGCTGGCGATGTCGTAGTAGACCGTTCCGCCGACCTCGTATGCATGACCGCTTGCGATCAGCTTCTCGATGAGCGCGATCATCTGCGGGATGTAGTTCGTGGCGTGCGGATATTGGTCCGCACGCCGGATGTTGAGCTTGGTGGCGTCTTCCATGAACGAGTTCGTGTAGTGCGCCGCGATCTCTTCCGGCGACTTGTTCTCCAGGCGCGCTGAAACCAGCATCTTGTCCTCGCCGCGGTCGAACATGTCGTCGGTGAGATGGCCGACGTCGGTGATGTTCATCACCTGCTCGGTCTCGTAGCCGAGGTATTCGAGGCTTCGTCGCAGCAGGTCCGGCAGCATGAAGGTGCGCAGGTTACCGACGTGCACGTAGCGGTAGACCGTCGGGCCACAGGAGTAGATCCGCACGACCCCTTCCCGCCCCGGCTTTAGCTCCTCTTTGGCGCGGGAGAAGGTGTTGTAGAGACTGACGGTCGGGACCATCACGAATCTATCCTCTCAATTAATGAAGGCGGTCCGGTTGGACGGGGGGGCGGTGCAGGCCGCCGACATCGAGGGGCGCGTCCTGACGCACGACCTTGGACCCGACCTCCGGAAAGGGACCGTGCTGGGCGCCGAGCACCTGGCGCTGCTGCGCGGCCACCCCGAGGTTCACGCCGTGGAGCTCGAGCCGGGCGACATCCACGAAGACGAAGCCGGCCGCCGGCTCGCGAACGCGATCGCGAAGCTGGGCCCGCTCAAGGTCGAAGGTCCGGCCCAGAGCCAGTACCGGCTCGTGGCCACGCGGCGCGGGCTGTTACGCGTCAACGCCGAGCTCGTGGGCAAGATCAACGCCCTCTCGGGGATAGCTCTCTTCACGCTTTTTGATGGCCAGGCCGTGGAGGCCGGCGACGAGGTCGCGGGGTGCAAGGTGACCCCGGTCGCGGTTCCGGAGCAGGTCGTGCGCGAGGCCTCGTACATGGCGTTGGAGTTCCGCGTGCTCGAACTGCTGCCGTTCCTTCCGCTGAGGACCGCAATCGTCGTGACCGAGAAGCTCAAACCGGCCGCGCGCGCGATGTTCGCCAACGCGGTCCAGCGCAAGCTGGGTTGGTATGGCGCCGAAATCCTGGGCGTCGAAGAGGTCGCTCGACAGCGGCCCGCGGTGGCTGCCGCCTACGCACATGCGATCGAGGCGGGCGCCGACCTCGTCCTTTTCGCCGGGGCGTCGTCGATCGATCCGCTCGATCCCGCGTATTCGGAGCTCGAGCGGGCTGGAGGCGAGCTGATCCGCTTCGGCATGCCGGCGCACCCTGGCTCGATGCTCTGGATGGGCCGGCTGGGCCGGGCGGCCGTGCTGGGGATCGCGTCCTGCGCCGGCTTCGGCAAGAACACCTCCCTCGACCTGGTCCTGCCCTTCGTTTTCTCGGGTTCGCCGATCGACCTGGCGGGGCTCGGCCACGGAGGCTTGATCGAGAAGTCAGCGGGACGCCGCTTCCCTCCCTATTCGTAGACGACAAGCGGCATCGTCAGCTCCGGCCACTCGCGCGGCGTCATCGCTGCGAGGTACCCATCCACGGCCGTGACCAGCGCCGAAAGTTGGATCCCGAGGTGCTTCGGCAGATAAGGGCGGAGGTAATCCGCGCCGCTGGTCCACTTGTTCACGGCGCCGCGCCGGTTGCGTCTCCCATAGTGAAGGCACCCGGCAGCGACCTGGATGAGACCTTTGTAGAACCCCGCGTCAGGACCCTTGCGATCGGGCATCCAGGCGTGCTCCCAGGCTTCGTGGGCGTCCCAGTAGCGACCGCTGTTAAAGAGGTCGACGCCGCGCTTGAGGTCGGCGTTCATGGGGATAATCGCCAGGTGACCCACGTGCCGGCCGAGTACTCGCGAGTCAACCTTTCGAGCGATCCCATCTACCGATACCTTCGCATCACCAAGGGCGGGCCCGGGGGCGCGCCCGGGAGCGCATCGGAGCAAGACCTCGTGGACACGGCGTGGATGCAGCGCCTTCGCCGCATCCACCAGCTGCAGAGCGCCTGGTGGGTTTTCGCGACCGCCGAGCATTCGCGCTTCCAGCACGCCCTCGGGTCGATGCACCTCGCCGGTGAATGGGCCCGCCACCTCTATCCATCGCTTAGCGCCGCCTGCGACCCGACACCTTCAGCGCCTCTCGTCGAGGAGACGATGCGCATGGCGGGGCTGCTCCACGACATCGGCCACGGCCCATTCGGCCATTTCTTCGACGAGAACTACCTGGATACATGGGGCATCGACCATGAGGTCATAGGCAGGTCTCTTATCACCGGCCCGCTCGCCGACCAGATCGCTTCGCTTGGCGCCTCACCTTCGGCCGACTTCGAATCGGGTGAGCGGGTCGATCCGCGATGGGTCGCCTACTTGATCAGCTCGGCGGAGCTGGCCGGCTTCGAGCCGCCCGCCTGGTTGGCTGCACTGAAGCCGGCCCTGGTCGGCGCGTACTCGGCCGACAACATGGACTACGTCCCTCGCGACTCTTATATATGTGGCGTCGCGACCGGGCCGGTCGACGTGCAGCGAATCATCCATTACTCGTTCATCTCCGAGCGGGGTCTGACCCTGCACGCTCACGGGGCCGAAGCGCTGTACATGTTCCTCAGCGCTCGGCTGTACCTCTACTCCCAGGTTTACTTTCACCGGACCGTCCGGCGCATCGATCTCCAGCTGCGAGAGGTCTTCCGTCCGACGATCGAGCTGATGCTCGGCGGTAACCCGCTCGAAAGGCTCGACCGCTTCCAGGTCCTCACAGAATGGTCGCTGCTTTCAGAGGTCGACCGCTGGGCTCTCGGCTACGGGGACGCGCGGCAGCGCGAGCTAGGAGCGGCGTGGGGCGAGGTGGTGGCGCGAAGGCTCAAATGGAAGCTCATCTACCAGGGTCACACCGACGCGACGCAGATCCCGAGCGGCGCTTTGACCGCCACGCGGCAGCAGTTCGGGCGCGAGCTGAGGGAGCGTTTGCCGGAGGGGTTGCGCGACATCGTGTTCGAGGTCGACGTGGCGGCCGAGGAGTCTCGCGCGTTCAACCCGATGACCGAGACCGCGGATATCCTGATCTACGATCCCCTCGAGGATCGTTTCCAGCAGAGCCGCGTGCTCGACCTGTTCAAGCGCCTGCCCGTGCGCATGTCCCTCTTCAGGATCTTTGCGCACGACGAAGCGCACCGCGGCGACCTGATCCGTGCCGCAAACGACGTGCTCGGATTGAGCGCTACCTAGAAGTCGTCGTCGCCGCCGTAACCTCCGCCGCCGAAGTCGTCCCCACCGCCGAAATCGTCGCCTCCCCCGAAGTCGTCGCCACCACCCTCGTCGAAATCGTCACCACCGTCGCCCTCGCCTGAGCTCACCGTGGCGAACGTCGAGACCAGACGGCGCAGCGACGGCTTCCCGCAGTGGGGGCAAGCCGGGTCGGGCGAGGAGTAGCTCGGGAGCAGCGACGTGGAACGCTTCCCGCACGCTTCGCACCGGTACTCATAGATGGGCATCCCTACGATTATCTATCCGAATGTCGGCAATGATCGGCGTCGACCAGATCAGGGCCGCGGCCGAGCGGGCGCGGCCGCACGTGCTGCGGAGCCCGATGATGCCGGTCGAGGGCGCGCTGCTGAAGCTCGAATGCCTCCAGCCGACCGGCAGCTTCAAAGTGCGCGGATTCTTCGCCGCGGCGCTGGCGCTCGAGCCGGAGAAGCTTCGCCGCGGTCTCATCACCGTCAGCGCCGGGAATGCCGCGCAAGCCTGCGCATACGTGGCCAAGACCCTCGGCGCCCCATGCCGGGTCGTCATGTACGAGACCGCTCCTGCGCTGAAGATCGAAGGTGTGAAGCGATGGGGCGCGACGCCCATCCTGATGCCGCGCGAGGCGATGCTGCAGTGGATGACGGACGAGGGATGGCGTAGTGAGCCCGAGACATTTCTGCACCCGTTTGCCGACCCGCAGGTCATGGCCGGTCACGGCGGGGTCGCGCTCGAGCTCCTCGAAGACGTGCCCGACCTGGCGCGTGTGTTGGTCCCGGTCGGCGGAGGTGGCCTCATCGGCGGCACCGCGTCAGCGCTGAAGGCGCTCCGTCCTGAAGTCGAGGTGATCGGCGTGCAGTCGGATGGCTACGCGCTTTGGACGAAGAGTTTCGAGGCGGGCGGCCCGGCGGCGATCAAGCCCGACACGATCGCGGACGGGACCACGGCGCCCTTTGACCCGAGGATGTTCCAGCTTTTGAAAGAATGCGTTGACCGGTGGCTCACGGTTCCAGAGCCGCGGCTGCGCTCGGCCATTCCCGAGCTGGCGACCGCCGCGAAGGTCGTGGCTGAGGGGGCCGGCGCTTTGACGTTTGCCGCGCTGGAACAGCTGGAGCCTGGACCTCCGACGGTCGCGGTCGTGAGCGGCGGCAATATCGACCCGACGCTGCTCGCCGGCCTCCTCAGCCCAGCGGTGGCGTGACCTTTCTTGCCGCCCACGGCCCGCGCTTGACCAGCGCGACCAGCATCCAGATGAACAGCGCCGTGCTCGGGATGGCAGCCACGAGCGCCAACCGGTAGGTCCAAACGGGCAGGCTGAAACCCGATGCAGACGAGATGGCCGAGCCGCCGAGGGCGTCGACCACGTCGATCGGAAGCGAGACCACCCCAAAGCCAAGCAGGATGAGCACGGCGTAGTACATCCATGTCCATCTTTTCAGGGCTCCGATCGCCGCGATGATCGCTATCGCCACGCCGAACACCGCGCTGACCCACAGGGCTCCGCCGACCATTGAGGTCATCACGTTCGTGAAATCCGCGGACGTCGGACTGTCGGTGGGATACAGCTGCTGCTGGCGTTGAATGCTCAGGTTCATCGCCTGGGCCATTGGACCGCTCATCCAGAACGGCAGCGAGAGCGCATACACCCCTTCGATGACATACCAGCCGGCGACCGCGAGCTGCAGCGGGTGTGTCCACGACGTTGGCTCGCGCGAGGACTGACCGGACGCCCTGGACGAGGGAGCTCCAAAAGCACTGCCGGTCGGAACCCAAGCGGTCCCATTCCACCTCGACCGGCCATCCGGCGACAGGGTGCTCATCCACTGCCGGCCGTCCCAGTAGAACATTCCGTCGGGTGAAACCTGTGCGCTCATGCGCTCAAAACCTCTTCGCAGATCTTCAGCGTCGACTGGATGTCGTCCGGGGTGATCCCGTAGTGGGTGACGAAACGGACCCGGTGCGAGCCGGTCGCCCCTCCCAGAAGGCCACGCTTCGCGCATTCCGCCTCGAAGTTCGCGCCGGTCATCGTTTCGAGGTCGAAGAACACCAGGTTCGTCTGCACGCGCGACAGGTCGCACCGCACGCCGGGCAGCTCGGCCAAACCCTCGGCGAGGGTCCGTGCATTGGAGTGATCATCAGCCAGGCGGTCAACCATCGTCCTCAGCGCGATCACGCCGGTCGCCGCGATCACGCCAGCCTGCCGCATCGCACCGCCGAGTCGCTTGCGCCAGCGGCGAGCCTCCTGTACCGACTCGGCGCTCCCGCAGAACACGCTGCCCGCAGGGCATCCGAGGCCTTTGGAAAGACAGAACGTCACGGTGTCGCCGCAGGCCGCGATGTCGGCGACATCAGTCCCGGCGGCAACCGACGCATTGAAGATGCGGGCGCCGTCGAGATGAACACGAAGCCCGTGGCCCCGAGCCGCGTCTGCAGCCGCGCGCAAGTTCTCGAGCGGCCACACAACTCCTCCGTGGCGGTTGTGAGTGTCCTCGAAGCTCACCGCCGCGGTGATTGGCTGATGGAAGTCGTCGCGCGGCCGGAGGGCAGCCTCGATCTGAGACGGCGTCATCACGCCCGCAGCGGTCGCCACCGGCCTGATCTGAACGCCGGCGATGACGGCGGCTCCGGCCGCCTCATATAGAAAGACGTGAGCGTCGGCGTCGGCGATCATCTCCTCGCCGGGGCGAGTGTTCACGGCGACGCCGACCACGTTCCCCATCGTTCCGCTGGGCAGGAACACCGCCGCTTCCTTGCCCAGCATGGAAGCCGAAACGTGCTCGAGCTCGTTGACCATCGGGTCGTCCCCGAAGACGTCGTCGCCCAGCGGAACGGTCGCCATGGCATGGCGCATCTCGGGCGTGGGCATCGTCACTGTGTCCGAGCGGAGGTCGATCGTGGGCACGCGCTTAATCTAGCGGTTGCTTGAGCGCCAAAAGCTTGATCCTTGCCCGCGGCCGCATCCGGACACTTGGGCGCTCCGGCCTCAGGACATACAGCCACCTCGCGATCGCCGGCGGCCGCGTGCTTGCGGTCGGTGGTTCGGAGCTGATGGGCCTGCGAGGGCCGCGCACGCGCGTCGTCAACCTGGCGGGCGCCACCGTCCTGCCCGGCTTCAACGACGCCCACGCGCACGTCGTCTATTACGGGCTGACCAGGTTCGGCGCGGACCTCGGAGGGGTTCGCAGCGTGCGCGAGATCGCGGAACGGTTGAAGGCGCACGCTCGAACGCTGAAGCCGGGGGCCTGGCAGCAGGGCATGGGTTACCGCGCCGACGAGCTGGTCGAACGCCGGCAGCCGCACCGGCGCGAGCTGGACCGAGGGACCGGCCGGCGGCCTGCCTACATCGACGAGCGCGGTGGGCACGCACGGGTGGCAAACAGCGCGGCCCTTGCCGCGGCGGGCATCACGTCAGAGACCAAGAACCCGCATGGCGGGCGGATCGACCGCGATCCAGACGGCACTCCGAATGGGTTGTTGCTCGAGGCGGCGATGCGCCTCGTGGCGGACGTGCAGCCGCCGCCCACGCTCGGGCACCGCATGGATGGAGTTCGCCTGGCGCAGAAGCTTCTGCTTTCGCGCGGTATCACGTCGGTGGGCGCCGCGGTCAACCGCGGTTTCGCGGACGACCTACGGGCGTACGAGCAGCTCGCTGCCGCCGGACGGCTGCGGGTGCGGGTCAACGAGTTTCTCTCGTGGGAGCTGCTCGAGGCCACGGCGGGCCTTGGCGTCCACGCCGGTTTCGGGGGCTCGCTCGTGCGGGCCGGACCGATCAAGGTGTTCGTGGACGGCGGAGCCGAACGCGTCGCAACGCGATCCGGTGGAGGAACCTGGCGGACGACCCCGGCCGAGCTTCGCGACTTGGTCATTCGCGCGACTCGTGCGGGGCTTCAGGTCGCCGCACATGCGATTGGCGATGCCGCCATCGAGGCGATGTGCGATGCGGTGGAGGCTGCTCGGGGAGAGCATATGCGCCACCGGGTCGAGCACTGCACGATCTGCCCACCGGACCTGCAGGCGCGGCTGTCAAGGCTTGGCATGGTGGCTGTGATGCAGCCGATGGCGGCACGGTTCGGGCGCGTGGCGTCATCCCTGTTCTTTCCGGTGCGGGATCGGACCGACCTGGCGCCTCACGCCCGTTTGATCCGCGCCGGGGTACCGGTGGCGTTCAGCTCGGATCTGCCGGTGTCGCCCGACCCCAATCCATGGCCGGGGATCCAGGTCGCGGTTGACGACCAGGTCAACGGGATTTCGCTGCTCGCCGCGCTGAAGGCGTACACAGCCGTTGCCGCCTATGCCACCTTCGAGGAGTCGATCAAGGGAACCCTGGAACCGGGGATGCTCGCGGACTTGCAGGTGTATGACCAGGACCCGATCGCCGAGCCGACTTCACAACGCCCGGCGCTGCGACCGCGTGCGGTTCTCCTCGGCGGGATCCGCGTCTTCGGGAGGATCTAGCCCCCGGTCGCTCCCGGTTCCGTCAATGACTCCTGTTCTGGTTCGGGTGCCGGAGTTGGGGTCCGCCGGGCGGGTGATCTCCGTGGCGCGGCCCTTCGAGCCGGCGTAACGGCGGCAGCGGGCGCCGCGCGGCGCGCCGCGGCGGGCTTGCGAGCGGGGGCCGTAGTTTTCGCCTTGGTTGCGGCCTTGCGCGTCGTGCGCTTGACCGCGGGCTTGGTGCGGCGCGTGGTCTTGGCCGGGCGCCGGGTCGACACAGTGCCGCGTGAGGCCGCATCTCTTGCGATTTGCTGAACCTGCTTGCTCAGGCCTTCGAGGCGCTTCAACGCTTTCTCCACGTCGGCCTGCTTGGCGGTCCGGCGGACCTGGACCTGCAGCCGGTCGATGGCGATCTTCAACGTCTTTTGGCCGTCTTTGATCGAGCGCTCGAGCTGGCGGCGGACGTCGCGCGGCACGCGCCTCTCAGCGTCCCGCAAGGCCTTTCTTCCCGCCGTGACCGCGCGTCCGACCAGACCCGATCGGCTGGATCGGGACGATGCACGCTTCCTCGCTGCCATGCCGCAACCTCCGCAATACATGCCGGACGGAGCGTCTGACGCACCGCATTAGAATGGGCCCGGCCGTGACGACAGCCCCCGAGCGACACCTTATCAAGAAGTACGCAAATCGCAAGCTCTACGACACGCGCACGAGTCGCTAC
>Ga0209648_10001033_pt1 | contig 22267 bp, 17 predicted proteins | sample GraSoi2013_115cm_FD_185830 | JGI IMG/M metagenome (GOLD analysis project Ga0209648, IMG submission 185830) | Grasslands soil microbial communities from the Angelo Coastal Reserve, California, USA - Sample 9_17_2013_115cm (SPAdes) (version 2) | ecosystem: Environmental > Terrestrial > Soil >... | reverse complement strand
CACACCCAGCCGATTCGCCAGCCGGTCATGTTGAACGTCTTGGAGAGCGAGTGGAACTCGAGACCAATCTCCTTCGCGCCGGGAATCTCGAACAGCGTCAGCGGCCGGTAGCCGTCGAAAGCAATCTCGGAATACGGCGCGTCGTGGCAGAGGATGATGTCGTGCCGCCGGCAAAAAGCCACCGCTCTCTCGAGAAAGTCGCGATCGGCGACCGCGGCCGTCGGGTTGTTCGGATAGTTCAACCACATCAGCCTCGCGCGCTGCGCGACGTCCTCTGGAATCGCGTCCAGGTCGGGGAGCCAGTGATTGGCGGAGGTCAGCGGCATGATGAAAGGCTCAGCGCCCGCCATCAACGCACCCGTCACGTAAACCGTATAGCCCGGGTCGGGCGCGAGGACGATATCGCCGGGGTCGACCAGGGCGAGCGGCACGTGCGCGATCCCATCCTTGGACCCGAGCGTGGGCAAGATCTCCGTCGACGGGTCGAGCGTCACACCTGATCGGTGGCCATACCAGCCGGCGATCGCTTCGCGCAGCTCGGCCAGACCGAAGTACGAGGCGTAGCGGTGGTTGGCGGGGTCGGCGGCGGCCTCTTGCAGGACATGCACGATGCGCGGCGGCGTTGGCAGGTCGGGATCGCCGATCCCCAACGAGATCACGTCCACCCCGGACTTCTTCTTCTCCTGGACCTTGCGATCGATCTCCGCGAAAAGGTATGGCGGAATCCTGTTGAGGCGGATCGCGCCCGGATGCACCGTCTTGCTCATGCGCCCTCGCTCACGTAGTTGAGGATAGCGGGCAGCGGATCGGGCTCGATCTCGAACCATTTGACTCGTTCATCGCGGCGCCACCACCGCAGCTGCCTTCGCGCATACCTGCGGTTGGAGCGGGCCATCGCAAGCGGCAGCTCTTCGAGCGTCAGCTCACCGTTGATGTGAACCAGCGTGTCGGCGTACCCGATTCCAGTCAGCACAGGGGCGGTCGCGGGGACGCCGGCCTCGAGCGCCGAACGGGTCTCCGCCACGAGGCCTCGCGCGACCTGCTCGCGGCTGCGCTGCTCGAGCCTGCGATCGATCACCTCCAACGGCGCGGTGAGGCCGACGCGCAAGGCTGCCCATGGCGGCGGCGTGCGCGTGCGCAGCCGCCGCAGCGGCGGGCCTGCGGCCTGCAGCACCTCGATCGCCCGAATCATGCGCACCGGGTTCTGCAGCTCAACTCCAGGATCGGGGTCGAGAGACAGGAGCCTGTCCCGCAACGCGGCCACGTCCAGCGCCTCGAGCTCGGCTCGCAGCGCGGGGTTGGGGGGAACACCGGTGAGGCTGAAGCCGTCGCAGAGCGCGTCCACGTACAGCATCGTGCCGCCTTCGACGACGGGGGTCTTTCCGCGCGCCGCGATGTCCGCGACCGCCGCCCTCGCGCCCCTCACGTAATCCGCGGCATTGAACCCCTGCGCGGGATCGATGAAGTCGATCATGTGGTAGGACACGTGGTCTCTGTGCTCGGGAGTCGGCTTGTTGGTCGCGATGTCAAGCCGCTGATAGACCTGCTTCGAGTCGGCCACCACGATCTCGCCACCCACTGCCAGCGCGAGCCGGTATGCGATCTCCGACTTCCCGATCCCGGTCGGACCGACGATGACGGGAACACGCACGGTCGGGTTCAGCGCTTGATCCTGTAAACCACGAGTCCGTCCTCGTCGGCCCGCTCGTAGGAGGCGGTCAGAAACTCGTCGAACTGCCAGGTCGATCCGTTCTGAAGCTCCCGGACGGCGGGCAGGTCTTTGCTGAAATCGAGCTTGTAGTAGATCACCCACTCGATCGGCAGGCTCGCCATCAAACGTTCAACCTTCGCGAGCTCTGCAGGTGGCGTCACCCCGGGAACGAGAGACATGTCCGTCACCGGCGGCACCCGGCCGGTGATCTGGTACAGCGAAACTCCGTGCGGCATGAACGCGATCAATCCCGGGTGTTGAGAGGTGAAACGCACGGCTCCCGCCGCGATGGGAGCGCTGCCATAAGTGGTGCAGATCGAGCCGCTGGGCGTAATGACCTCGCGGAGAAACCCGGTGCCGTCGCTGTGGCAAACGAGCGCGTAGCCCAGGACCAGCGGCGACAGGCCCGCTAGATAGATGACCGCGATCGGTACAGTGGCCGTCGCCGCGATGACTCGTGAAGTCCGCATGTGGGTGAGCATCCGCTTAAGCGGCATGGCGACGAGGAGAAGCGTGAGCGCAGAGCTCAACCAGAAGTTCTGGTCGGACATATGAACTATCAGCACCGAGGCATAAAGACCCGTCCCGACGATTCCCGCCACCTGCCAGCCGGCAATGGGCCCCGGTTGATTCCGCCCGCGCCACAAAGCAAGCGCCGTGAAGCCCGCGACCGCGATTGGCGCCATGACCGCGAGGAGCCAGTGCATCGCGATCGCCCACAGGGCGCCGAGGCTCGCTTCCCAGAATGAAGTGTCGTGCAGCAAAGCCGGCTGCCACGGGAAGGGCAGTGCCTGACTCGCGCCAAACCTCTGGAACGTGTAGGTGACGGTGTCTGTGAAGAAGGCCGGGAGCGCTCCCAGCAACCCGAGCACGCCGAGCACCAGCAGGCCAGGGACGGCCACGGCGACGAGCATCGGGAGCACAGACCGGCGGATCCTGCGATCGATCAACCATGCCGCGACGACCCCGGCCACGACCGCGGGCAGGGAGGACTGCAGCATGATCAGCGCGGCCGACGCACAGAGGCCGGCCAGTGCGAAGGCGCGGCCTGGATGCTTCGAAGTCCGCGCCGACATCAGGCACGCGACCATGCCGAGGATGAACCCGACCGACCAGAAATGGTAGGGCGAGAATTCTTCGAAGACCGGGAGCCACACTCCATAGAGCAGTGCGACGGCCGCCGACCACGCCGGTCCCACAAGGTCGCGCCCTAAGTACGCCACCAACCCGGTCACGATCACCATCGCGAGTCCGGTGATGAGGCGCTGGTGCACGACGGTCGCCCCGATCAGCCTGTAATAGCCGGCGTACAGGTAGATGGCGCCGGGCGGGATGTCGGCAAAGAAATCGCGATACGGCACCTGTCCCGCGGCGACCTGCATCGCCTGCCCGCTGAGCACGGCCTGGTCCTCATAGAGGTTGATCCAGCGCAGCCTGGGAAAGATCGTCAGGGCCACACCGGCCATTGCAAGCACAGGCCCCGTCCATCCATGACCTGCGCTGCGCGCCCCGCGCGTGATCATGGGCTCACGCGGGCGGGTTCGATCGCGCTGGGCCGAGCGCGACCAGGCTCTTGGGATTGGAGGTGGCGACCTGGACGCGTGACGAGAAGCACGAGCCAACCGAGGGTGAACACGACCAGCAGGTAGGGTCCGAAGCCCGCGGCCAGGTAAGTCGCGAGAAGCCCGAGCGCCAGCCACGCCCAGTGCCACACGGGAATTCCAGCGCGGACATAGAGCCACGCGGCGGGCGCGATGAGGGCGAAGTCCGACGGGTTGTGATAGGGGAACGCGACCAGGCTGCCCACGACTCCCGCGACCGCTGCCAGCTCGAGACTTCGCCGATGACGCCAGGCGGCCGCCAAAGCCAGGGCGCCACAGACAGCCTCGAGGGCGATCGCCAGGGGTCCGTCACCGACCAGGCCCGCCAGCGTCCAGACCAGGTTGGCCGTCCGGCCCTGTTCAAGCGAAAGCGCGCCGCGCAGGGCGTTCAATCCGTGTTCGCCCAGCGTCGCGACCGACACCACAGCCAGCACCGCCGATGCCACGGCCCAGGTCACGAACAACCTGCGCTGGCCCGCCATGAGCAATGCCGGCGCCACCAGGATGGCGGCCTGCGGCTTGAGCACCACGAGGACCAGGACGAGCCCCGCGGCAACCTGCATGCCGCGCCTGGCCAGCCACCAGGCCATCAACACCGCGGCGGCGATGAGGGGAGTCACCTGGCCAGTCTGGATGGCGATGAGCACCGGGTAAGTACACGCGGCGCTCAGGAACAGGGCGACCCTTGCCAGTCCGCGGCCGGGCACCGCCGGCCATCCTGACGCCACGAAGGCCATGGCTGACAGAGAGGTGAAGGTCCAGAAGGCTGGAACCAGGGCAAACCACGTGAAGGGCGCCACCAGCCACGCGACCGGCGGCGGGCTCACAAAGTAGCGACGCCAGTCGAATACATCGCTGGCGGGATGGAGCCGGTAGAAGACCTGGCGTTGCAGATCGAGGTCGTAGACATGGCTCCAACCGTGCTGCACCCCGATTTGCGCGCCCGCGTAGTAGTAACTGAAATCGAGGGAGTCGATCAGGTGAGGGAAACCCGCGAAGAAAAGCGGCAGATACAGGCCGGCCAGCCAGATCGCCAGCACCACCGAATAGACGGCGAGCCACAGCGGCGGCTTCGCCTTCCTCTCGCTCAACGCACCTCAGTAGTTGCGGCGGAAATGCCGCGTCAGCTCCTGCCACTCGACCAGCAGACGGGTCGGGCGTCCGTGGGGGCAGGTCACCGAATCCTCGGTGGACTCGAGGTCAGCGAGCAGTCGACGCTGCTCGGCGACGTCCAGCACATCTCCAAAGCGCACCGCGGAGTGGCATGCGAGCGCGGCGGCCGCCTTCTCGAGCGCTCCGTCGCCGCGGCTCTCGGCCAGCGCCGCCAGCGTCTCCTGCACGGCCGCGGTCGCGCGTCCGGCGGGCATCTCGACCGGCACGGCGGTGATGCGCAGGCTGCGCGGACCGAACTCTTCGTATTCCAGGCCGAGGTTGGCGAGATCCGCGCGGTGGTCGGCCGCCGCCGCGATCAATGAGGGCTCGACGTCCACCGCTTGCGGGATGAGCAGCGGCTGGCTCATGCCGCGGCCCGAGCGCAGTCGCTCCAGCAGCCGGTTGTAGAGAACTCGCTCGTGCGCCGCGTGCTGGTCGACGAGCACCAGACCGTGAGGTCCTTCGGCCACGAGGTATCCCGGTCCGGCCTGTCCGATGGGCCGCAGCACCGCGGGTGCAGCTTCCCTGCCGGACGCAGGCTCGGCCGTCGCCAGGGCAATCGAGGCTTCGTGAATCGTGAGCTGTGGCGTGACGTGGCTCGACGAGACCGCCGCGATGGACTCCACCGGCCGGTAACGGAAAGGCTCGCTGCCGTCGAGAGCCGTTCGCACAGCTCGCTGCAGGGCCGCGAACACCGTGCCTTCGTCCCGAAAACGGACTTCCTTCTTCGCCGGGTGCACGTTGACGTCGACCAGCTCCGGGTCGATTCCGATATCGATGACCGCGACCGGATGGCGGCCGCGTTCCAGCCGGCCCTGGTAGCACTCCTCGAGCGCGTAGACGAGCGCCCGCGAGCTGATCGGCCGCCCGTTGACAGCGAGCACGATCCCGTCGCGGCTGCCGCGGCTGAGGCGCGGCTGGCTGACCATGCCGGAGGCCAGCGGCATCCCGACCATCTCGAGCACCTCGGCCGCCACGGGCGCCCCGAACACCGCCGCGATGGCGCGGCGCCGGTCACCGTCTCCGGTCGTGCTCACAGCGACTCGCGCATCGATCGCCAGATGAAATCGAACATGTGGGTGAAGCAGCGCGAATGCGCCGACCACGTCCTTGATCGCCGCGACCTCGGTCGCGTCGCTCTTCAAGAACTTCAATCGGGCCGGCACGTTGGCGAAGAGGTCGCGCACCTCGATAGTCACCCCGGGCAGCAGCGGGCCAGGACCCTGCTCGACGGCTTCGCCCGCGCGGATCCGGATGGTTGCCCCTCCGCTCGAACACACGACGTCCGAAACCGCCGCGATGCTGGCCAGCGCCTCGCCGCGAAAGCCGAAGCTGACGATCGCGTTGAGGTCGGAGAGCTTTGACACCTTGCTGGTGGCATGACGCACAAAAGCGATCGCAAGCTCGTCGGCGGGGATCCCCGCACCGTCGTCGCTGACCCGGATCGACGTCCTCCCCGCGCCCCGCACGTCGATGTTGACGCGTCGGGCGTCCGAGTCGAGAGCGTTTTCCAGAAGCTCTTTGACCACCGAGGCCGGCCGCTCGATCACCTCGCCGGCTGCGATCGCGTCCGCGACCTCGGGAGCGAGCAGCCGGATTGACTCGCTCAAGGAGACAGCCTCGCGCGCAGCTCGTAAAGCTTCTGCAGCGCCTCCAGCGGGCTCAGCGAGTCGGGCTCGATATCCTCCAGCTCTTTGCGCAGTGGATCGGGAGCCAGCTCGATGGGCAGGCCAAGCTGCAGCTCCGGGGGCTCGAGCGGGCGCTGGCGCTCGAGCTCCCCGAGCACCTGGCGGGCACGGGCGATGACGCCGGAGGGCAGCCCGGCCAGGGCCGCTACGTGTATTCCGTAGGACCGGTCTGCGCCACCCGGGACCACGCGGTGAAGGAAGCGGACGGTCTCGCCGTCCTCGAGCACCTCGACCCGCTGGTTGGTGACGCGCGGCAGCCTTTCCGCAAGCGCGGTGAGCTCGTGATAGTGCGTCGCAAACAGCGTGCGGCATCCGAGCTTCGGCGAGTCGTGGAGATACTCGACCACGGCTTGCGCGATCGAAAGGCCGTCGTAGGTCGACGTCCCCCTCCCCACCTCGTCGAGGATCACGAGCGAGGAGCGCGACGCGTGGTTGAGGATGTTCGCCGTCTCAGTCATCTCGACCATGAAAGTCGACATGCCCGCCGTTATGTCGTCGTGCGCGCCCACCCTGGTGAAGATGCGGTCGGCGAGTCCGACGACCGCGCTCTCGGCGGGCACGAAGCTCCCGCACTGTGCGAGGAGCACGATCACCGCGGCCTGGCGCAGGTAGGTGGATTTGCCTGCCATGTTGGGGCCGGTGAGGATCACGATCTGGTCAGAGTCGGGATCGAGCTCGAGGTCGTTGGGGACGAAGACCCCGGCAGGCAGCCCCCGCTCCACCAGCGGATGGCGTCCACCCTTGATGCTGAGCTTCACGCCGGCGTTGACCTCGGGCCGGCGCCAGGCCTGGTCGGCCGCGGTGACCGCAAGGCTCAGCAGAGCGTCGATCATGCCGACCGCATGGGCGCTGGAGCGCAGGATCGAGGCGGATTCGGCGACCGCGGCGCCAAGCTCGCGCAGGATCTCGAGCTCCCGCGCGGCGATTCGCTCCTGGGCGGTGAGCACGATCGCTTCCTTTTCCTTCAGCTCGGGTGTCAGGTAGCGCTCGGCGCCCGTGAGGGTCTGCTTGCGCACGTAGTCACCTGGAAGCGCTACCGCATTGGCGTGGCTGACCTCGATGTAGTAACCGAAGACCTTGTTGAAGCCGACCTTCAGCGAGCGGATTCCCGTCCGGCGTCGCTCCGCCGATTCGAGACCGCCGATCCACTCGCGAGCGCTTCGCGAGGCCTCGGCGATGCCGTCGAGCTCCGCGTCGAACCCGGGCCTGATCGCGCCGCCATCGCGAGCGATCGGAGGCGGATCTTCGACCAGGGCCCGTGCCAGGCTCTCGGCCAGCTCGGGGGCGCCGCTCACCTGCCCCGCGAGCTCCCGGCTGACGAGGGCCTTGCAAGAGGCCGCGGCGTTCCGCAGCGCGGGAATCGCCTCGAGCGCCCTGCGCAGCGCCACGAGCTCCCTGGCGTTCGCGTGACCCTGGGCCGCGCGAGACGTGAGGCGTTCGAGGTCGCCGACCGGTTTCAACGCCGTCGCCAGGGCTTCGCGCAACTCGGCGGACGAGGCGAGCTCCGCCACGGCTTCGAGTCGGAGCTCGATCGACTCCGCATCTCGCATGGGCGCCCCCAGCCACGCCCGCAGCCGCCGCGCTCCGATGGGCGTCCGCGTGCGGTCGACGACTGAGGTCAGAGCCGGCAGCTCGAGGTTGCGGACGGTCGCGGCGTCCAGCGACATCGTGGAATCGGGTGAGTAGGTGCGCACGCTGAACGACCCCGGCGTGACGCGCGCCTGGTTCTGCTTCAGGTAGTCGAGCACCACCCCGGCCGCCCCGACCGCGAGGGGGGCGTCGGCCGCCCCGACCGAAGCGGGGAATGCGATGCCGAGGAGGTCACGGAGACGCTGCTGCCCTCGCACCGGGTCGAAGCGGTACTCCTCGACCGCCGGCGGCGTCAGCAGCTCGGCGGGCGCCAGGCGCTGGAGCTCCGTGGCCAGGCGCTCGCGCGGCAGCTGGCACAGCAGCAGCTCGCCCGTGGACACCTCGCATGCGGCGAGCCCGGCGTCTGTGCCGCGTGTCCACGCCGCGACAAGGTAGTTGGCGCGCGATGGGTCGAGGTAAGCGTCCTCGACCACCGTTCCAGGCGTCAGCACTCGGGTCACGTCCCGGCGCACCACCTTGTGCTTACCGGCAGGCTCGACCTGGTCGCAGATGACGACCTTGTGTCCAGCGCGTAAGAGCTTGCCCACGTACGACTGCCACGCGTGATGCGGAACTCCGCACATCGGCGCGCGGCCGCTCTTGCCAAGAGGCCTGGACGTGAGCGTCACGCCCATGACCGGGGCCGCGACCTCAGCGTCTTCGAAGAAGACTTCGTAGAAGTCGCCGAGCCGGAACATGAGGATCCCGTCCGGGTGCTGCTCCTTCGCCTCCCGGTACTGACGCATGACCGGGGTGAGCGGAACCTCGGTCACGCCGCCGGCAGCCCCAGGAGTTGGCCGGCGGTGGCCTGCAGGACGCGCACGTTCATGAGCTGACCAGGGGCGATGTCGCCGCCCTTCAGCACGATCGCCCGCTTGCCCTGCCTGATCCTCCCGTACGGCCGGTTGAGCTCGTCTCTACCTTCGATCAGGACTTCGACGTCGCGACCGATCCATCGAGCGGTCTTGCGCGCAGCGATCCCTCTCTGCAGCGCGAGCAGGTCGTTGAGACGGCGCAGCTTCTCCGCCTGTGGGACGTCGTCCTCCATCCGGCTCGCGGCGTACGTGCCGTGCCGCGGCGAGTACATCGCGAGGTGCACCACGTCGAACTCCATCTCTTCGAGCAGGGCACGCGTGTTCAGGAACGCAGCCTCGGTCTCACCGGGGAACCCGACGATGACATCCGTGACGAGGCCGAGGTCGGGCATGAGGTTGCGCGCTCGATCCACGATCGCGTGGTAGTGCCGCATCTGGTAACCCCGCGCCATCCGTTTCAGGATCGTGTCATCGCCCGATTGCACCGGCAGCTGCAGCTCGCGGCAGACGACCTCGCTGGCGGCCATGACCTCGAGCAGCTCGGTCTCCAGGTCCTGCGGGTGCGACGTCATGAAGCGAAGGCGCTTCAGGCCGGGAATCCTCTCGACCTCGCGGACCAGGCTGGCAAGGCCTCCCCGCCCGGACGGGTCCGAGTAGTCGTCGACGTTCTGGCCCAGCAGCACGACCTCTCGCGCCCCCTCCTCGACAGCCTGTCGGCACTCGGCGACCACAGCGTCCATCGAAATGTGGCGCTCGCGGCCGCGCACCTTGGGCACGATGCAGAAGGTGCAGTTGTGGTCGCATCCCTCGATGACGCGCACGTAATGGCTGATTCCAGTGCGTCCGCCCTGGGGCAGAGCCTCCCCCTGCGAGTAGTCGTAACGAGCCTCCAGGCCGGCAAGGAAGTCCTCGTACTCGCCGATCGGCACGACCGCATCGAGCTGCGGGAACTTCCCTCGCAGCACGTCGCCTTCCTTGCCGACGATGCACCCGGTGACGGCGATCGTCCGCTCGGGCGTCTTCCACTCCTTGAGCTCGTGGAGCCTGGAGTAGACGCGGTCCTCCGATGCCTGGCGCACGACGCAGGTGTTCAGGATCGCGATGTCGGCGCGCTCGAGCGTCTCCTCGACATAGCCGGCCGCGAGCAATCGCCGTGCCAGGTCCTCCGAGTCGGCCAGGTTCATCTGGCAGCCGATGGTCCAGATGTTGAACGAGCGCGCTTGTTCCCGCGTCCCCGTTACCGGCTCTCCACGAGCAATCGAATGCCGGTGCGTTCCTCGCCGTCGATCGAGATGTCGATGAAGGCCGGTATGCAGACCAGGTCGAGGCCGCCCGGGGCGACATAACCTCGTGAGATCGCGATGGCCTTGACCGCCTGGTTGATGGCGCCGGCCCCGATCGCCTGAACCTCGACCCTTCCCTTGCTGCGGATCACACCCGCGATGGCGCCGGCGACGGCAACAGGCTTAGACGTGGCCGAAACTTTCAGCACCTCTACTGGAGCGCGTTCGGCGGTCATCGTTGCTGGAACCCCTTCAAACATGTTCGCGATCGACTCGGTGGATCGATGTGGCTCGTCCGGTGGAACTGTTAATGGTAACCAGTACCGAATTGAATGTCACGGGTCCGGACGCCACCACGAAGCGGTTGGGAACCCCGGTCAGGAACCGCTGGAGCACGACGTCTTTGTCCATCCCGATGCAGCCGTCCCTTGGCCCGACCATTCCGACGTCCGTGACATAGGCGGTACCGCCCGGGAGCACCCGGTGGTCGGCCGTCGGGATGTGTGTGTGGGTGCCTACCACCGCGCTCGCCCGGCCGTTCAGGTGCCAGCCCATGGCGGTCTTCTCGGAGGTGGCCTCGGCGTGCATGTCGCAGAAGACGATCCCGATCCCCGGGTTGGCGGCGAGGATGGCGTCGGCGGCCCGGAACGGGTCGTCGAGGGTGTCGGACGTGAAGATCCTCCCCATCAGGTTCATCACCAGGACCTGCTTCCCCGCCACGTCGACCACGCAGGAACCCTGTCCCGGCGCCGCCGGTGGATAGTTCGCCGGTCGGAGGACGCGCTCCAGGCGCGGCAGCTCGGGCACGAACTCCTTTTGCGCGAATACATGGTTCCCGGTCGTGATCACGTCAGCGCCGGACGCCTTGATCTCAGCCGCGATCTTCGCGGTCAGCCCGAATCCACCGGCGGCGTTCTCCCCGTTGACGATCACAAGGTCGGCGGCCATCTCGTTCTTGAGGCTCGGCAGGATCGCTTTGATGGCATCTCGCCCGGGATGCCCCACCACATCAGCGACAAACAAGATGCGAAATTCGTCCGACATCAGGTCAGCCTAGAACGAAGCCAATCCGGGGTCCCCGCGAAATCGAAGATTTCGTGGGGTGGAAACAAGATGCGAAATGCGTCAGCCACGTTTCGTCAAGGCTAGCCGGAAACAAAAAAGGGAGTCCCGATCTGGGACTCCCTTCGATGTTTACTTCGCGTACTCCACGGCCCGTGTTTCCCGCACCACGGTGACGCGGATCTGGCCGGGAAAGCTGAGCTCGCTTTCGATGCGCTTCGCGATGTCGCGCGCCATCAGCTGAGCAGCGGTGTCGTCGATCTGCTCCGGCTTGACCAGGATCCTGACCTCGCGTCCGGCCTGGATGGCGTAGGACTGCTGGACGCCCTGGAAGGAGTTTGCGATCTCCTCCAGCTTTTCGAGCCGCTTGACGTATGCCTCCAGCGACTCCCTGCGCGCGCCCGGGCGGGCAGCGGAGATCGCGTCGGCGGCGATCAACAACAACGCCTCGATGCTGTGCGGTTCCTCGTCGTAGTGGTGAGCGCGCACCGCGTGCACCACTTCTTTGGGAACCCCGTGTCGCTGCAGCAGGTCCGCTCCGATCACCGCGTGCGAGCCCTCGACCTCGTGGTCGATGGCCTTTCCGATGTCGTGCAAGAGACCGGAGAGCTTCGCGATGCGAACGTCGGCGCCGATCTCGGACGCCATCATGGCGGCGAGATAAGCGACCTCCTTCGAGTGGTTCAACACTTGCTGTCCGTAGCTGGTGCGAAAACGCAGGATGCCGAGATGGCGGACGACCTCGGGATGAAGTCCCTGCAGGCCGACCTCCAGGACCGCCGCCTCGCCCTCTTCTTTGACGCGCTGCAGGACTTCCTGCCGGGACTTGGCGACGATCTCTTCGATGCGGGCCGGATGGATCCGGCCGTCGACGATCAGCTTGTTCAGCGCGACCCGCGCCACCTCGCGGCGGACGGGGTCGAAGCCGCTGATGATGACGGCTTCCGGGGTGTCATCGACTATGAGGTCGATCCCCGTCGCCTGCTGAAGAGCGCGAATGTTGCGCCCCTCTTTGCCGATGATGCGACCCTTGAGCTCGTCGGTCGGCAGCGGCAGCACCGAGACCGAGACCTCGGCGGTCTGGTCGGCGGCTATGCGCTGGATCGACTCGGTGACGATCTCGCGGGCCCGACGCTCACTCTCGTCGCGGGCCGCCAGCTCGGATTCGCGTACCTTGCGGGCGACCTCGTTCCGGAGCTCTTGCTCGACCTGAGCCATCAGGATCCCCGAAGCTTCCTGTCGGGTCATGTTGGCGACCCGCTGGAGCTCCTTCTCCTGCTGGCGAACGCTGTCATCGAGCTGCGCGCGAACCTCGTCCAGCCCCTTCTCCTTGCCGCCGAGCTCGCGCTCGCGGCGGCTGAGATCCTCGCCCTTGCGGTCGAGGTTCTCCTCCTTCGAGAGAAGACGCTTTTCGATCTGCTGAGACTGTGCCCGATACTCGCGGGCCTCCTGTTCGGCGGCTGTGCGGATCTTGACCGCTTCCTCCTTGGCTTCGAGCAGCTTCTCCTTGGCCTGGGTTTCGGCCTCGGAAAGCGCTGCCTGGGCTTTGATTTCCAGAGCGCTGGATCCTTCGCCCTGCCGGCGCTGAAGCAGCAGATAAGCCGCTCCAAAACCGGCGAGGAGTGCCACCACCAAAATCGGTACGAAAACGTAGACAGGCATGTGACATGCACCTCGTTTATTCGATTGTCAAAGTGCGGAACCATGGCAGAACCGCGTGGGGTCCCGCCTCGGGTAGGCTCTATGACTTACGGAAGCTCAACAGCCCCCGTGTAATCGAAATTCTAGGCTTCGGAGCTCGCTGGCGTTCCAGAGATGACCGCCCGGCACGCGCCTCGCGCGATCGTGGTCGAGAAGCCGAGCCGCAGGAGCTTGTTACCGACCCGGTCCAGCATCTCCCGATAATCCGTGATCTCCCGTTTTCCGTACGTCCGTTCGATGATTCGCATCGCGGAAGCCAGCTGCAGAGCGTCGTTGTAGCTCGCCAGCGCGCGGTCGGCTTGAGCTCGGCCCACCCCGCGCCGCGCCAGCTCCGCCGAGAGCGCCCGCGGGCCGCGCGATGCCGAGCGAACGCGGACGAGCCCCTCGGCGAAGGAGAGGTCGTTCAGGTACCCGAGCTCGTCCAGCCGCGTCAGGGCCGCCTCGATGTCCTCCGGCGAGTACCCCCTCTGAGCGAGCTTTCGGTGCATCTCGACCCGTGAGTGCGCTCGCCCGCTCAGAAGGCGCAGGCCAGTGCCCAGGGCGCTGGTCTGCGGGCGGCGACCGGCGGCCGGTGTTGTCCGGCTAGAGCTCCTCGTCCGCACCGGCGGGGGCCCTCACGACTCCGGCGGCCTTCAGCACGGCGGACGCGGTCCCGCCGGCGGCCTTTTCCCTCACCTTCGCCTCTATCTCTTTGGCAAGCGTCGGGTTCTCGCGCAGGTAGTTGCGGACGTTCTCTCGACCCTGGCCCAGCCGCTGGTCGCCGTACGACATCCAGGTGCCGCTCTTCTCCAGCACGCTGTATTCGATCGCGGCGTCGATCAACGAGCCTTCGCGCGAGATGCCCTCGTTGAAGAGGATGTCGAATTCGGCCGAACGGAACGGCGGTGCGACCTTGTTCTTCACCACCTTTACCTTGACCCGAGCCCCTACCGAATCGAGGCCGGACTTGATCACCTCGACCTTTCTGATGTCGAGGCGCACCGACGAGTAGAACTTGAGGGCGCGCCCACCAGGCTGGGTCTCGGGGTTGCCGAACATGATCCCGACTTTTTCTCGGAGCTGGTTCAGGAAGATGACCGAGCAGTTGGACTTGGAGATTGCCGCGGTCAGCTTGCGCAGCGCCTGCGACATGAGCCGCGCCTGGAGCCCCATGTGGGAGTCTCCCATCTCGCCTTCTATCTCGGCCTTGGGCACCAGCGCCGCGACCGAGTCGATGACGATCACGTCGACCGCTCCGGAGCGCACCAGCACCTCGACGATCTCGAGCGCTTGCTCGCCGGTGTCGGGCTGGCTGATCAGAAGGTCATCGATTTTCACGCCGATGCGCGATGCGTACAGCGGGTCGAGCGCGTGCTCGGCGTCCACGAACGCCGCCACGCCTCCCTGCTTCTGGGCTTCGGCGATGACGTGCAGCGCCAGCGTGGTCTTGCCCGCCGATTCGGGGCCGTACAGCTCGGTGACGCGACCGCGCGGGATCCCTCCCACGCCGAGCGCCAGGTCAAGCAGCAGGGCGCCGGTCGGGATCACGGTGATCTCGCCGCGCAGCGCCGCTTGCTCACCCAATTTCATGATCGAGCCCTTTCCGTAGCTCTTGACGATCTGGGAGATGGCCGAGTCGAGGGATTTCTCTTTCTCTTTTTCCAATGTCTTGATTGCCTCCTAGGTGGTTGCGGCGAGTGTTCTACGTCGTGGAGTTGAGGTCAACGTCGTTAACAGCCGTCGGGGAAGTGTAGCGAACAAGCGTTCGGGGGTCAAGCCTTTGCCGCCGCGGTGAGCTTATGGGTCTCGTCGACCAGCAGCTGGATCGCCCTGGCGGCCGCCTCCCGGCGGTTGGACCACCTGTCCCCAGCCAGCACGTACTCGTGGCAGTGCGTTCCGCCCGGACCGGCGATCCCGATGTAGGTCAAGCCGACGGGCTTGCTCGTCCCGTCCGCGTCGGGACCCGCGATGCACGTGATCGACGCCGCCAGGTCCGAGCCCAACCGCGAACGCACGCCGCCGGCCATCGCGATCGCCACCTCGCAGCTGACCGCACCATGCTGTGACAGCACCTCCGGTGGCACGCCAAGCTGATCCGTCTTGACCTCGTTGGCGTAGGCGATGACGCCGCCGACGAAATAGACAGAGCTGCCCGGTTGATCCGTGAAGGCCGAGCCGAGCAGTCCGCCCGTACAGGATTCGGCGACGGACACCGTGAGCCGGCCCGTGCGCAGAAGGTCGCCCAGCTCGGCGGCGTGCCTGCGGAGCGGCAAGTCCGGCTCGGGCTTCACGTCCCCAAAGCCCAGCACGTCGCGGAACCTGACCAGGTAGTCGATGCCGCTCAATACGGTGAAGATCACCGCCACCGCGACGACCACGGTGGTGAGTGGAACCACCACGGGATATGGCCTCTGCAGGATCAGCAACGTCACCGCGGACATCTGCATCGCCGTCTTGGTCTTGCCCAGCGGCGCCGCGGCGATCACCCGTCCTTTGCTCGCGCCGATCGAGCGGAGCAGCGTGATCAGGAGCTCCCGCGAGAAGATCACCACCACCACCCAGGCCGCGACCAGGCCCTCCTGCACCAGCACGATCAGCACGGAGAGGACGAACAGCTTGTCGGCGAGCGGATCGAGGAACCTTCCGAGGTCGCTGACGGTGCCGCGGCGCCGCGCGATCTGACCGTCGAGCGTGTCCGTCAGCGAGAAGACGATGAACAGCGCGGCCGCGACCTGGTCGTGACCGGGAAACCTCACGAGGAGGAGAGCCATCAACACGGGGATCGCGGCCAGCCGGCTGACTGTCAGTGCATTGGGGATGTTCACGCGTGCTCTAGTGTCCTGCTCCGGAGGTTCGACACTACGGTCAAGTTTGCGACGAGAAGTCGCGCGTTGCCACTCCTGTGCCGAGAGCGCCGATCGCGCGCCCGTCGATGGTGATGAACGTCGACGCCGCTTTTCCGCTCGTGATCTTGATGTCCACCCCGCTGAAGTAGACGACCGAGCCCGCTGGAAGCGTCTTCCCGGCGTCGGCGTAGGCCGGCCTGCCGTCGACGAACGCGTTGATCCACACCTCTTCCGTCACGCGCACACCGACGACGATGGGCCGCGCCTGCGGTGACGGCGTGGGAACCGGGGTTCCAGCCGGCGCGGCCGCCACCTGTGCGCTCGGTGAAGGCACGACCGGCCTCTGGTCCGCCTGGACCTGGCGCCATGCGTACCCGCTGAAGGCGCCGGCGAGCAGGACGAGCCCCGCCGCCGCGAGAGCCGGCGCCGTGACGACCATGCGGGGCCGGGCCGCAACGTTTCCGATGCTCAACAGACGCCGCACGTCGCGCGGGGCCGGCTTCAGCATCGCGACCAGCGGTACCGGGTCCAGGCCGAGGAACAGCGCGTAGGTGCGCAGGTGGCCCTTGGCGTAGACGGGGGCTGCCAGCCGCTCGAACTCGTTCGACTCGAGGGCGCTCAGGTAATGCGCGCGGATCCTGGTCGCCGCCGCCGCCTGCTCGATGGTGAGTCCACGCTCGCCGCGCTTGGCAGCCAGCAACTCACCAAGGGTCACGGCCGGGGGCCCCGGCGAGAGATTCGGTGACCAGGTGGTCCGGCTGCTAGGCGCAGCCGAGCACCGGAGCGCACGCATGACCTACTGCGTAAGCGAGGAGCGGAGGCTGCAACAACGCAGACGGGCCGCATGGGCGCCGAAGATCCGTCGGGGAGCCCCGGCCGGGACCCTCGTGTCACCGTCGCGGCTCTCTCCTCATTCGAGGCCTAAACGATCCAGGAGGTCGTCGACATCGGGCAGCGTCATCAAGACCTCGCGCGATTTGGAACCCTGGTAGCTGCCGACCACGTGGTGCTCGGCGAGCTGGTCGACGATCCTTCCCGCGCGTGAATAACCGACGTTGAACTTCCGCTGCACCAGCGAGACCGAGGCCGAACCCTCGGCGGCCACCGCCCGTGCCGCGCGCGCGAACAGCGGGTCCAGCTTGCGCTCTGTGGTCTCCCCTCTCTCCCACTCCGTGCCCGCACCCTCTTCGAGGATCTCCTCCATGTAGCGCGGCCCGCCCTGCGACTTCCAGAAATTCACGACTCCCTCGACCTCGGGGTCGCTGACGAACGCGCCCTGGATGCGCGTCGGCTTGCCCGCGTCCACGGGCTGGTAGAGCATGTCGCCGCGACCGAGCAGCTTCTCCGCTCCGCCCGAATCGAGGATGACCCGGCTGTCGACCTGCGAGCCGACCGCGAACGCGATGCGCGACGGGATGTTCGCCTTGATCAGGCCGGTGATGATGTCGGTCGACGGCCGCTGCGTCGCGATGATGAGGTGAATGCCGACCGCCCTCGCCAGCTGCGCGATGCGGCAGATGAGCTCCTCGATCTCGCCGGCCGCGACCATCATCAGGTCGGCCAGCTCATCGATGACGATCACGATGTACGGCAGCTGCCGCGCGAGCTTCTGCGTCGCCTTGTCGTTGTAGGCGGCGATGTTGCGCACGCCCTCGGCGGAGAACATCTTGTAGCGCCGGTCCATCTCCGCCACCGCCCACCGCAGCGCCGCGGCGGCCTGATGCGACTCGACGAGCACCGGCAGCGCGAGGTGAGGCAGGCCGTTGTATCCAGTCAGCTCGACGCGCTTCGGGTCGATGAGCAGGAGCCGCATGTGCTCCGGGGTGACCTGGAACAAGAGGCTCGTGATCAAAGCGTTGATGCACACGCTCTTGCCCTGTCCGGTGGCGCCCGCGATTAGCAGGTGCGGCATGCGCGTGAGGTCGGCGATGATCGACTGCCCCGAGACATCGTTGCCGAGCCCAAGAGCCAGTTTGTTCGTGCCCTCGCGGAATGCCGCGGTCTCGAGGACCTCGCGAATCGTGACCAGGCTCGCCGACTTGTTCGGGACCTCGATGCCGACCGCGGCTTTGCCGGGAATCGGGGCTTCGATGCGCAGCGGCGCGGCGGCGAGCGCGAGCGAGAGATCGTTCTGCAGGGCGGTGATGCGTTTGACCTGCACGCCGGGGCCCGGCTGAAGCTCGTACTGCGTGACGGCCGGGCCTGGGTTGACTCCTACCACCTTGCACGCGACACCGAACGTCTCGAGCGTGCTCTCGATGATCTTCACGTTCCTCTTGATCTCGTCCGCCATGCGCTCCCGTCGCGCGGTGACGGTGTCGAGCAGGGTGATCGAGGGCAGCTTCCAGTCGATCTCGGGCAGGTCGTCCTCGGGCTCAGCGACGACGCGTAACGCGGGGGCCGCCGGCTCACCGTCAGACGTCTCGCTTTCCACCTTGCTCGCGCCCTTCGTCGGCGGCTCGTTGGCGGCCTCCTCCAGCTCCCATGGTCGAGCCGGCTCCAGCGCCGGCGGCGGCGCGGCAAAGCTGGCGGCCGACTTGGCCAGCTCGTCGCGCGTGGCCGGAGCGGCTTTCGGCTCCTTGCCCTCTTTGGTCCTGGCCGGAGCCGGCGGAGAGACGAGGTTTTCCAGCCGCGTGCGCTCGGCGTATGCGGCCTGGAGCGTCGCGACGACCGTCGCGAGCAGCGCACCGGGGCTGAAGTGAACGGTCACGATGAGCCCGATCACGAGCAGCGCGACGAGCACCGCCCACGCTCCGGCATGGCCGAACACCTGGGTCACCGCACCCTCGATCCCGAGGCCCACCGATCCCCCGCGGCCGAGGAGCCCGAAGATCCCTACGAGCGCGATCACCGCGACGGTTCCGGAAACGAGGTCGACCGGGCGAGGACGCGGGGCCCGCGGCCACAGCAGGTATGCGCCGAGACCGAGTGCCGCGCCGACGGGGACGAACCACGCCCGGTCAAAGGTCATGGTCAGCCATTCGCGAAAGCCGGTGAGGATCGAGCCGGCGCTGCTCGCGAGGGCCAGCAGGCCGAGCAGCGCGACGAGGATCAGCAGGACGCCAGTGATCTCGCGGCCCTGGCGCTGTGTCAGGTGTGGCCGGGTGGCGCGCTTGGTCCGGGCGGACCGAGAACGCGCCGCGCGCGAGGTGCGGCGAGCGCCGTTAGCGGAGTGACGTGAGCCTCGGGATGTGGTGCGACGCATGCTGCGGGCCCTGGAGCCGTAGGCGAATTCTACACCCCGCCCCGCGGCCTTCCAGATTCCGGCCCGCGCTGCGCGCGATACTCTGCGCGTGGCAGTCGATCCGTTCGCCGAAGCTGAGATCCGCTACAAGTTCCTGGTCGATGAGCGCAGGTCAGGGGGTCTGCAGGCCCGAGCCTTCAGGCTTGCGGTCCGTGACCTGGCAGTGCTCGACAGCGAAGGGCGCCGCTGGATGCTGGGACCGGAAGACGGCATCTGGTACCGGCGGGAAAACGAGCGATGGCTGCAGGCGGATCCGCCGCGCCGCCTGGTGTGCCCGTCGTGCGGGCACCACAACCTGGGCCGCCACAGCTTCTGCGTGGAGTGCGGCCACCGTCTGAACAGGTAAGCGCGTTCGCCAATCCGCAGCGGAAATGCGGCCATTCGGGCACAAATGGTCGCGTCTGCGACTCGCCAAGCGGCCATTCGGGCACAAATGGCCACGTCTGCGACTCGCCATGCGGCCATTCGGGCACAAATGGCCGAGGGCAAACGACTAGCGGTGGACTTGAGCCTGGGCGATTCCATAGATGAGGCCCGCCACCAGCGGAACCAACGCAGCGAGGAACCATAGCCGCCACCACAACGGGCGCGCGACGCCCTGCACCATCTCGTGGCCGCAGAAGCCGCAGTACCGGTCGAACGGGCCCGCGACTCCGCGACAGCTGCCGCACTGGTGCAGCTGTAGGCTGCAGTGCGCGCAACGCGACTCCTCGGCGTGGTTGAGCATCATGGCCGGCTGGTCACAGCGCGGACAAAGGCTGGGCGCGACCAGAGCTAGAGGCGGGAGCTTCACATTCTCACCAGCGCGGCACGGCGGCCGAGTTCACCTCGGCCGCAACTTTGTCCTTCACCACTGCCAAGCATCTCCAGGAGTAACTATTCCGGAAATCCCATCCGCGGGAAGATGAGCAGCCCCGTCGGCTTGCCGACCGGGCGATGAGAAGGAACCGTCAGGTTCCTTCTCATATCTCCGTGATCACCGGGATGACCATAGGGCGGCGCCGAGTTTGGCGCCAGACGGTCTTCGAGACCGCGTCGTGGATGGCCTCTTTCAGGAGATTGATGTCCGCGTGCGTCTCGGCCAGGCGTCCGATGCTCTGAATCACCGCGGTCCGCGCGTCCGCCATCAGCTTTGTCGACAGCTCCGGCTCGATCAACCCGCGCGAGATCAGGTCCGGCCCCACTCGTACGGTGCCTGCGTCGCGGTCCAGCGTGAGGGTCACGACCAGGATGCCATCCTCGGCCAGGTGCCGTCGATCACGCAGCACGACCTGTTCGACGTCCCCCACCCCAAGGCCGTCGACATAGATCAGCCCGGTCGCGATCTTGTCCCCCCGCTTGAGCGAATCAGCGTCGAGCTCGACGCTCTGGCCATCCTCCACGACGATGATCCGGTCATCGGCGATTCCCGCGTCATGCGCGATCTCCGAGTGCAGCAAGAGCTGCCGGTACTCACCATGGACCGGGATGAAATTTCGCGGCCGCACAGCGTCGAGCATCTCGCGCAGCTCGTCGCGCTGCGCATGCCCGGTGACGTGCACGCTTCCGACCTCAGAGTAGAAGACCCTGGCTGCCCCATGTCGGTACAGGTTGTTGACCGTCTGGTGGACGCTGCGTTCATTGCCGGGAATCGGCCGCGCGGAAATGACCACCCAGTCGCCCTTCACCACGTTGACGAACGGATGGCGCTGCGCCGCAAAGCGGGACAGCGCCGACATGGGTTCGCCCTGGCTGCCGGCGGTCAGCAGCAGGAGCTTGGAGGGCGGCACGCGGTCGATGTCCTCCAGCGGAACCGTCAGCCCCTCGGGAACTTTTAGGAAGCCGAGCTCGCGCGCGGTCTTGAAGTTGGTCTGAAGGCTTCGCCCGACCACCGCCACGCGCCGGCCGAACTGGGTTGCCATTCGCACCAGGTGCTGGATGCGGTGGATGTTCGACGCAAAGTTGGCGACCACGATGCGACCGGGGGCCTCGCTGAAGATCTGCTCCAGCGCCGCATGCAGGTCGCGCTCGGAGCCCGAGTGTCCCGCGCGCTCGGCGTTCGTCGAGTCACTGAGCAAGAGCAGCACGCCCTCGTCCCCGATCTTGCGGAAGCGAGCCATGTCGGTGGGAAGCCCGTCGGGTGGCGAGGGATCGAGCTTGAAGTCGCTCGTATACACGACCTTTCCGACCGGCGTGTCGATGGCGAGGGCCACCGCGTCGGGGATCGAGTGGCACACGGCGATCGTCTCGACGCGAAACGGCCCAAGCTGCACGGAGTCGCCGACCCGCACCTCGCGAAGGTCCGCCTCGCGCAGGAACCGGTGCTCCTTGAGCTTCGGCTTCACCAGGCCCAGCGTCAGGCGGGTGCCGTAAACGGGGACGTTGACCTTTTTGAGCGCATACGGCAGCCCGCCGATGTGGTCTTCGTGGCCGTGCGTGAGGAAGATGCCCAGGACCTCTTTTTTGGGCTGCAGCAGGTAGGAGATGTCGGGGAGCACGAGGTCGATGCCAGGCATGTCCTCTTGCGGAAACATCAGGCCGGCATCGACGACCAGGATCTTGTTGTCCCATTCGAGGGCCCACATGTTGATGCCGATCTCTCCGAGACCGCCGAGCGGGAGGTAGCGAAGTCGACCGGCGCTCACAACAAACGCAGCTGTTCTGCTTCCTGCTTCGGCGGCGCGACCGGCGCCGGGGGCGGGGGCGGCGGAGCCAGCAGTGCCTCCAGGTATGCCTTCACGCGGTCGAAGTCGTGCTCGAGGTCGGACACGAGCGCGCCGTTGTGAAGCGCCGCGGCCGGATGGTAAAGCGGCACGTACGCGACGTCACCGCGTTTCACGAGGGTTCCGTGGACCCGCGTGATCGAGCCCTGGCCGGGCATCAAGCGCTCGAGCGCGTGGCGCCCGAGGATGAGCACGACCTTCGGCTGCACGAGCTCGAGCTGGCGCTTCAGATATGGCGAGCACGACTCGGCTTCGTTGGGCATCGGGTCGCGGTTCATCGGCGGCCGGCACTTGAGCACGTTGGTGATGAAAACGTCCGCCCGGCTGAGCCCGATGCGGGCCAGGAGCGTGTCGAGCAGCTTCCCGGCGGCGCCGACGAACGGCTCGCCTTGCCGGTCCTCGTTGAAGCCCGGCGCTTCGCCCACGATCATGATGTCCGCGGGACACGGACCGGTTCCAGGCACCGCCTGGGTGCGTGTCGCATGCAGGCCGCACTTCGTGCACGAGCGGATATCGGCGTGGAGCTGAGTCAGCTCCGGGGAACTAAGCGACTTTCACTCCCGCCTTGAAGGTGATGTGAGCGCCGGCCTCGCGGATCGTTTGCATGACCGACTTCAGCTGATCGTCGGTCAGGGGCACCAGGGGCAGGCGGAACGGGCCGGCGGGGAATCCCATAGCGTTGAGCGCCGACTTGATCGGCACCGGGTTGGCTGCTGTCGTCATCAGGGTCTTGATCACCGGCAGCAGCCCGAGGTGGATCTCTCTAGCCACGTCGTTGTCGCCGGCGGTGTACGCATCGATGAGCTTCTTGATCGATCGGCCCGCGATGTGGGACACGACGCAGATCACGCCGT
>Ga0209648_10001032_pt1 | contig 22270 bp, 19 predicted proteins | sample GraSoi2013_115cm_FD_185830 | JGI IMG/M metagenome (GOLD analysis project Ga0209648, IMG submission 185830) | Grasslands soil microbial communities from the Angelo Coastal Reserve, California, USA - Sample 9_17_2013_115cm (SPAdes) (version 2) | ecosystem: Environmental > Terrestrial > Soil >... | reverse complement strand
TGTTAGATCCCGGGATCGGCCCCGTTCCTGAGAAGGTACCGAGCTGCCCTTTCTTGATTGTGAAATCGAGCGGCGTGAGCAACTGGGCCGCAAGCAAGGAGGTGTCGAACCGAGGATACAAGTGCGTTTTTGCTTCGCCTAAAGCTTCACGCTGCTTTCCTACATCAAATCCATACTGCTTGAGGTCTCGATTATTGGAACGAGCCAGCAGGAGCGCTTGGTCGAGCGTGAGTACCGCACCGCTACTCGTTTGCGCGTTTGCACAGGGGAATAGGCAGAGCGCTGCAGCCAATACGCAGAACAGCGATACAACATGCTTGATTGTCGTTGTACCCTGGTGCATTTCTCTGTTGTCCCTCATTCGCCGATCAATCCGAGTTGTTGCTGGAAGGTCAGATTGTCCTCGAGGTGCCAGTTCTCAGCGATACGTCCGTTGGAGACCCGGTAAATGTCGGTGGCGATGAAATTGATCGTCTGGCCGCGGCCTCGGGTCTGTCCAAACTGCCCTGTGAAATGACCGCGGAAGCGGAGGTGTGTGACAACGCGGTCACCGGCCACGATCATCTGCTCAATCTCGCAGCTAAGGTCGGGGACCGCCGCGCGCATGAACTTCGAGGCCGCCAACGGTCCCGCAAGTCCCTGCGGGCGCCCGGTCGGCAGCGTGCTATCGATAAAGTTCGGCGCAAGGGAGGCGCGCGCCAGTGTTTCGTCTCCGGTATTCCAGAAAGTATCGAAGCGCCGCGCAGCAATGACTTGAGAGGCGACCTGTGCTTTCAGCAAACTGCGATCGACGATCAGGCTATGCGGCTCAATCAATGCGGTATCGAATGCGAAGGTGTATGCAATCATGAGGACGCATGCTGGTGCGAGCATCCATAATTCTCTATAAATAAGTGTCACTTCGTCTCTCCGTAGGATCATTCAAGATGCTCCTGAGGGTAACCCCTGTTCTTCCGCAGCATCCGCCACGTCTCTCGGCCTGGAACACGGACGCCTGTACGGTCCATTCCGAACAATTGCATTTCATGAACCGTAATAGCGTTAGGTGGATGTGTCTGAAGAAAGAATGTCTTGGGCCTGGAACCTGATCCGGCGCCTGAACGGTCTGGTGCCAGCATGTTCCCACTTGCAAGGATGTTGTCACTTGGTGGGCGCGACCGGGATCGTCAGCCCATTTAGCTTAGGATGCGCTATCCAGTTTTTCGTACCTGGCGTAGCTGACTTTGGCTTGGTAGGTTCTGGCATTTAGGGATTCTGCGAACCGGATCAGTCCACATTGGATCTGCGATCTCTGCCCTTAAAGAGGACTCCGATCTTTGCAAACAGTGTCTGCCTCATCTCATGGGCGTGGTCTTCCGGAAAGATGATGCCTCCGGGGACTCTTAGCTTAATCTCCGTCCCCGAGTTCGAAGAAACTCCCGAGCGTGAGATTGCGTCGGATGCGAGCGGCTCGCTCCCGCATCACCTTGCAGTCCGAAGTGTCCGTCCTTCCCCGTCGTTACGATTGCCGCCGGAAGCACCGCGTGCGACTCTCATCCCGGCGGCGTCCTTCTTGGGTTCATTCCGAGATTTGCACGAACCCTTCCTGAACGAGCTGCGTCAGCCTCGCCATGGCATCCGTGTTGATCTTGATTCCGGGAAGCACGTCTTCGTTTCCCCAGTTGTGAACCTTCGCCGTCGCGCCACACAACTCAAACTGCACGCCGCGTTTCATTAAGTCAGAGACGAGGTCTTTGTACGGATTGCCGGTTGCCACGTTCCGTTCGGTGTTGTACGCCTTGTTGTTCAAGGTCACGTGGCCCGCATTCGTGTGAAAGACCGCGATCACCCGAGCCTTGGCGTTCCAGTCGGCGATGTCGTTCTCGATGAGCTGAAGGTGGAAGATAGAAGCCGGCAGATCCCCTTCGAACGCCAACGCAGGGACACTGAAGGCAATCTTCATTTCCGCTAGCTTCACTGGAATGTCGATGTGAAGTGGTTTCTCTAACGTAGACATATCAAAGTTCCTTTCGGAAATTGGTTTAGGTAAAGTTCTCGGAATTAGACTCCGGAATAAACGAGCCCGGTAAATATTGCTGGCGTCATGAGGAATTGACCCCACTTCGTGTCATAGGCAGCGGTAGGCTTGGCGGCTATCGTCTCTGAGAGAGACTTGCCTTGTTTCTTTAGCTCGGCCACGTTGTTCCGAATGGCGACCAGCATGTCGTGGTATTCGGTGAGTCCGGCCTCATTTCCTACAGGTCCGTGCCCTGGGATGATGATCGTCTTATCCGTGACGACGGTCAGATTCCTCTCGGTTGCACGGATCATTCCGTCGATACTGCCTCCGGTCGAGTAGTCGATGAACGGATAAAAGCCGTTCCACCACGTGTCTCCGACGTGAATAATGTCAGCCTCTTCAAAGAGCACGGAGATATCGCTATCTGTGTGGGCCTGTCCGTAATACTTCAAAGCTATCCGGGTGTCGTTGTGATGCACATGGTGTTCGTCATCAAACACGGTTGTAGGAATGGCGCCGGTTGGCGCAGGCGGAAACGTATAGCTCCAACCTTCAACACGAGTTGAGGTCGAAAGACGTTTTTTCGTATTCTCGTGCGCTGTAATCGTTGCTCCTGCCGAATGCACCCACGCATTTCCATCTGTGTGGTCGACATGCCAATGAGTATTTATCAGCTGTGTGACGGGGTCAGAGGTCAAGCTGTCGAGAGCTGCCGCAATCCGCGCTCTCGATACTGTGAATCCTGAGTCGATCAGGAGCTTGCCGCCCTTACCCGTGAGAACTGCAATATTCCCGCCTGAACCCTCGAGAACACTGATGTTGCGACGAAGCGGGTGAACTTCAATCTTAGCTCGTGCTGCCTCCTTGATCATCGTCGAAACGATACCGGTCTCCTGTGCAAAGAGGAGACGCGGAGCAAATACCGCAGTGGCCGCGCCAAGACCGGCTGCGGCTATAAAGTGGCGGCGTGAGAGGTTGGACAGGTTGACGTTGTTCATGAATTCTCCTATCTGAAGTATTTTGGCGCAACAGCATTGACAAACTGCAATCGACGATCAGGCTATGCGGCTCAATCAATGCGGTGTCGGATGCGAAGGTGTATGCAATCATCAGGGCGCATGCTCCTGAGGGCAACCCCTGTTCTTCCGCAGCATCCGCCATCCGCCACGTCTCTCGGCCTGGAACGCCAGTGCTCTAGGTCACGCAGGAACACTCCATTTCGAACAGTTGCATTTCATGAACCGTAGTGCTTTATGTGGATGTGTCTGAAGAAAGAAGGCCTTGGTCTTGGAACCCGGTCCAAGGCTGAACGGTCAGGTGCCAGCATGTTCGCACTTGCAAGAATGTTGTCACCTGTTGTCTAGTTCAGCGCTAAACGAGGATCAACAGCGCTCGATGACGGAAAGGCGTATTGACCCAACCATCTACCCCGCAGGCCGAGTAGGCCGCCGGACGGCAGGTCGCGAAGACTAACTTGGATGTTTTCTCACAAGCAGACCTTTCCATACGTCTGTGGAGAGAGAGGCTTCAGAGTTGCAGCCGCAACTTTCTCAATAATGCGATGTAGCGCGGATCACCGTGCAAGTTCTTCAGTAGAGGGTCAGCTTTAGTGCCGGCCAATCCGGTGTCGCGCTGCACATAAGCCCGGTCCAGCCACTCAAACGCTTTGTCGGGTTCGTGACGGAATGCATAAACCCCGGCGATTTGGAACCCATCATCCGTCTGATATTTGGCAATTAACTCGCTCAAAGCGGTGTCCGACTCCTTCTTTCGACCGAGTGCGTAATACACAACTGCGTATCCCTGCAAACGCAAAACAGCGACCGGTTCTCGCTCGATTTCGGCTAAAGCATCCTGAGCCCGTCCCTGCGCCAGATATACAAAGCCCAACGCTTCACGGTACGGAAGATCGGGATTGAGTTCAAATGCCTTCCGGAAGCCCATTGCTGCTTCCTCTTGGCGGCCCATAATAAAATAGATTTGCGCCAGCCATCCGCGCTCAGATGCGTTGAGCGGATCCAATGCAACTTCCCGGCGACCCAATTCCAGAGCCTCCTCAAAACGGCCGAGGCATGCTGCCTGGCGGGAGGCGTAACCTACAACTGCGGAATTTCCCGGGTCGAGGGCGAGAGCGCGCTGTAAGGAAGCATTCGCTCCCGTCCAATCCCAATCGACAAACATCTTGATCCGGGCGATTTGCGCGTGGGCCTCTGCCAGATTCGGATCCAGGACTAAAGCTCGCTCGACCGCTTCCCGCGCCTGCTGCTGGCCGTCCTTCTTAGGGGAAACAAAGCCTCTCTCGGCTTGGCGAAAGCGGGCCCGAGACAAACCTACCCAGGCCAGCGCATAGCCAGAATCCAGTTTGATCGGTTGCTCGTAGTAACTTGCGGCTCTGTTCGGATCTCCGTTGTTGTCCCGCTCAAAGAAGTAGCGTCCTTCCAGATAGGCTTCGAAGGCTTCAGCATTGATGGGACGGACGCGAGTCAAATCGGCTTGCTGTTGCGGCGTCAAACGGATTTGGATCTCCCGCGCCACGGCTTTGGCTACATCATCTTCCAGATTGAGAATATCCCGCGGGCGATAGTCGTAATCCTGGGCCCGTAGATGACTCTGGTCCTTCACCTGAAGAAGTTGGACAGTGACGCGCAGATGGTCTCCGCTTCCTCGCACGCTGTTTTCCAGCACATATTGAACAGAAAGGTCATGTCCAATCTGGTCCAAGCGTTGGTCACTGTGCTTGTATCCCATCACCGAGGTTCGCGCGATGACTCCCAACTGTTCCGGATGAAGACGGCCCAACTGTGAAATCATCTCCTCCGTCAGGCCGTCGGCAAGGTACTCTTGTTTGGGATCACCAGTGAGATTCTGGAAGGGCAGCACCGCCAGCATGATCTTTTCCGATCTTGGCGGCGGCACGGCGCGAAAGTGTTGCCAAGAAAAATAGCCGGCGACAAGTAAGACGACTGCAACCGAGCCCAAGAACGCGGTTGTCTGCCAGCGGCTCCTGCTGACAAGGCTGGCGGGTCCGGGCAGTGGCAGCGTGCGGCGAGCCTCAGCGCGAGGGACTTCCGCGCTTGTTTCCAGCCACTCGGGGGCGACCAGCAAGCGATACCCTCGCCGCCCCAACGTCTCGATGTACTGAGGGTTGTTAGCAGAATATCCCAGCGCGCGCCGGAGAACCCCAATGGCTACATTGATGCTGTGGTCGAAATCCACAGTGGTGTCGTCGGGCCAGAGCTTCCTTTTGATTTCCTCCCGTGTTACGATCTTGCCCCTACTCTCAATCAGCATTCGCAAAACCTGGAATGGTTGTTCCCTGAGAATGACCTTGCCATCACCGTTTGCCGTTCCGGCCGAACGCAGTTCACCAGACCTGAGATCAATCTCAACTCCTCCGAGCCGGACGCGACCTGTGAGAGCCTGTGTCACGGACCTCATTATATTGCCCCAAGTGTAGTGCTCGGTTGGAGTGGCGGCTTGAGCCGCTTGCGCGAACGAGGTCGCTTGGCCCACTTAGCTCGGATACGCTATTCAGTTTTTCGCAGCCTGGCGTACTCGGCTTTGGCTTGCTGGTAGATCGGGATATCGGAGTCGGCGTCCTTCCAGAGAGTCAAGAAGTCCTCATACGACTTGCGCGCCGCGGCTTCGTCACCCATTATTTTCTGCGCCCTGGCTAGCTGCAAACGCGCTAATGCCCCGATCACCTCTCTCCCCACCCTGCCCGGATGATCGAGCAACTTCTGAAACTCCACCGCTGCCAGACGCCCCTCACCCATCTCGAGGTATGCTAGCCCCCGAATGTAGGCAGGATAGACGCTGTTGAAGGACTCGACATCCGCCAAGTCGTACTTAATCGTGGGCCGCAAGATTTCGACGGCCGCAGCTGGATCGTGGTCATGTAGTTTCATCGCTGCGCGAATCGTCGGTAGGCAATAATTCTGGACCACAGTATCCAATGGAGAATCCTGACTTAGCGTATCTGCCAGTTTCCGCGCTTGCTCAATGTCTCCTGCTCGCGCCAAGACCAGAGCCAGAGCCAACTCCGTATCACGGTCCTGAATTGTCTGGAGGGCCTTTGCCGCCGCTCGTTGAGCTCGGGCCGAATTGCCCACTTCGGCCTCTCGCAGCGCCTGACGCGTGTCATATTCGCTGGTCGGGCGCCAGGAGCCGGCCTTTTTTTCCAGTGCGATACCTTGCGTCAGCAAGCGGCGAGCTTCGTGAAAGTGGCCGTAGTAAGTCTTGACGCCTGGCTTCGCATAAAGCAACAAGGATTCGGCGGCTGGCTGCCCTACGTTTCCCGCGGCCCAATTCCACTGTTCCTGCATCGCGGGTTCGTCCTTTTGCAGGAAGGCGAGGAAAGCGCGGGTCCCGTGCATCGGGGGCACGTCAAATTTGCGCGCGGCCGCCTCATCGAAGATGTCCTTGGCTTCGTCCAGCCGGTCCGTCAAAATGTTGCCGAATATCAAGAGATTGTAGCTCCAAGGACTGGGAAGCAGGCGAGCCGCTTCGCGTGCTTCGGCCAGAGAACGGTCCGGTTGCCCCAACTGTAGCAAGCACTTGGCCAGGTTATTGTGGGCGATAAAATCGTCGGAAAAAGTTTGAACCCATTGCGAGAGGACGGCACAGACTTTCTCCTGTTCTCCAGTTACGACGTCGTAATACAGCTCCTCGGCATGGAAGCTGTCCCGTTGGGTCAACCGAGTACGAAGCTGGTAGGCTCTCGTTTCCGCCGCCATTTGCATGGCGCGTTCATTCCGGCCACCGTAAGCAACCCCAAGAGCACCATAAGCCAGGGCGAAGTCTGGATCCAGATCGATGGCACGCTGATAATACGGAAGAGCCGCACGGACGTCTCCCGCGAGGTGGCGCCTGTAGCCCTCGGTCAGCAGTTGCAGGGCTTCCAGTGACGGACTCGTTGCCTCTTCCAGCGGCTTATTGAATTTGGCGATAGAGACCGCCGGTTCACCCAGCGCTTCGCGCAGTTGCGCAGCGGAAACTCCCAAGATCCGCACAACATCGTTTCGGCTGGCAGCGTCATGCCGGACTTGCGCGACAGTCACGCCTGAACGACAGTCAATCCCCTTCAGCTCGATGCGAAGGCCATTGCCCGCGTCCACGATCGAACTGGCCACCACCATTTTGCTATTGGTCCGAAGGCAAACTGCACGCGCGATCTCCGGCGTGACCTTCGCATCCTCAGATAGCTGGAGCGTTCTTAGTATCCCGCGGACTTTGTTCTCGGCCAGGATATTGAGATAGGGCGTCTGCTCCAGGCTGGCATGTAACGCGATGTACAAGGCATCATCGAACACCGGATCGCCGGTCCGATTGCTGACGGCAAGGACAATCGTATCTTTGGCAGAAAGTTTTACGTTATTGCGGAAATCCCTGTAAATCCAGACTCCAGCAGCGACGACAAGGAGCATCACGGCTGATGCGAGCCACTTTCGCATGCGCCGCGCTGGATGCATCTCTCTCCGGACTCGTTTCAGATCCTCGTGCATCTCCGCCGCGGACTGGTACCGGCGTGAGCGGTCCTTTTCCAGCGCTTTGGCGATGACGGCTTCCAGTCCGCGCGGAGCCCTAGAATTCACTTCGTGCACTGCGGCTGGCGTCTGGTTAAGAATTGCATCGTGGACGACTGCCTCTGTCTCGCCGGTGAAGGCACGGCGGCCAGCAGCCATCTCATAGAGCACCAGCCCGAAAGAAAACAGATCGGTGCGGCCGTCCAGTTTTTCCTTGCGAACCTGTTCGGGCGACATATAGCCGGTGGTCCCTATGGCAATGCCTGTGCGCGTCAGATTGGCATGGACTCGCCTGGATGGTTCTGTGCCCGGCTCTCTTGAAGGCTGCTTTGAACTTCCGGAAGTAATGTCCGCTCCCACCGGCGCGCGGATCTCCTCAACCTCTTCTATAGCGGCCAACTTTGCCAACCCGAAATCCAGTATCTTCACCGGGCCTTGCTTCGTCAGGAAAATGTTCGCCGGTTTGATGTCGCGATGAATAATCCCTTTTTCGTGAGCAGCCTGCAGTGCGGCACAAATTTGAAACGCAATGTCCAAGAGTGGGACCACAGGCATGCTCTTAGACGGCGCCGTGGCCAGGTGATCCAGCAGCGTGTCTCCTTCCAGCAACTCCATGACGATGAACGGCTGGCCTTCGTACTCTTCAATTCCGTAGATGGTGCATATGTTCGGATGGTTCAGCGCCGATGCGGTCTGTGCTTCGCGGTCAAAACGCTGAAGACTACGCGGATCGTTGGCTAGCTCCTCTGGCAGAAACTTGAGCGCCACGCGGCGGCCTAACTTGAGGTCTTCGGCCTTGTACACCATCCCCATGCCCCCGCCGCCGATGACCTCAAGTACGCGATGGTGGGAAACTTTCCTGCCGATGAGGCTGCTGGGTCCGGGCAATGCCTGTGGGCCAGCAGGCTCGCCGCGAGGGATTTCTGTGGCTGTTTCCAGCCGGTCAGTGGCTACCAGCAAGCGATACCCTCGCCGCCCCAACGTCTCGATGTACTGAGGGTTGTTGGCAGAATCGCCCAGCGCTCGCCGGAGAACCCCAATGGCCACATTGATGCTGTGGTCGAAATCCACAATGGTGTCGTTGGGCCAGAGTTTCTTCTTGATTTCCTCGCGGGTGAGCACCTTGCCCCCGCGCTCAATCAGCATTCGCAAAACCTGGAATGGTTGCTCCCTGAGAAGGACCTTGACAGCACTGTCTACCGTCGCGACCGAGCGCAATTCGCCGGAGGTAAGATCAATCTCAAACCCTCCGAGCCGGACGCGACCTGAGAGGTCCTGTGCCATGGGGGTCATTATATTGCTCCAAACTGTGCTAGCGGGTTGGGTGGTTCCTCAAAGGCCTAAAGAGAGGAGACCAGGTTGCCGCGCATTGAGAGTAAATGAGACGCCCGCTAGCCTTCGCTACGCCCGCATTTATCTGATTGATTACCTGGCACTAAAACAGCAGAGGAGGCCTCCACGACTAGCTGAGTCGGCTGCACACGAGTCGGAGCGCACACGGCTTGCCAAAGCTGCAGCGAGCCGCGAACTCAATGGATGTTGTTGCGGCGTGAACGTTTAGGCAAAGGGGGTAATGGACGGCAGTACTCCGGAAGGCCCATTAGATGACGGAGATTTGGCGCGTTTGCCGGATGTCCGTCACTGGGGTGAGCGAGAGATCCCCAACTTCTGCATTTTGTAAGCGAGCGACGTCCTTTTGAGGCCCAGGCGAACTGCCGCTCCACGAGCACCTCCGACAACCCAATTGCTTTCGCGGAGCGCTCGCACAATCTGCTTTCGCTCGGCTTGCTTCAGAGCATTGTCTCCGCTAGCGGCGCTGATGGTTGAGTCAGCAAGGATTTCAGCCAACGGCACTCGCAGCGATGGGCCGGTTGATAGCAGAGCGGCTCGCTCCATAAGGTTCTGCAATTCACGTATATTACCCGGCCAGCTATAACAAGAGAGCGTATCCATCGCTTCGTTGGGAATACTCTCGATTTGCTTTCCCATGCGCCGCGCGTACTTGTTGGCGAAATAGCGGATGAGAAGCGGAATGTCCTCGCGGCGGTCTCGCAGCGGTGGGACATCAATCGGAAACACCTTCAAACGATAGTAGAGGTCACTGCGGAACTTCTTTTCGGCGACCATTTGTGTGAGGTCGGTATTCGTCGCCGCCAACACCCGAATATCGACGCGTTGCGTGAGAGTACTGCCCAGTCGCTCAAATTCCTGCTCCTGCAGGACTCTTAGGAGCTTGGGTTGCAATTCGAGTGGTATATCGCCGACCTCATCCAGAAACAGGGTTCCCTTGTGCGCCAGTTCGAATCTTCCAATCCTGCGGGCGATGGCACCGGTGAACGAACCCTTCTCATGGCCAAACAACTCGCTTTCGAGAAGGCCCAGAGGAATGGCTGCGCAATTCACCTTCACAAACGCCTGACCTTTGCGAGAGCTCAGGTTGTGAATGGCGCGGGCGATCACCTCTTTACCGGTACCCGTCTCGCCCTGGATGAGGACCGTCGAGTCGACCGGCGCAACGATTTGAACGCTCTCGAGCACAGCTCGCAGCCTAGAGCTGTTCCCAATGATCTCTTCGAAATTGTGCTCCAGCCTGATTTCGTCTTCCAGGTAAAGCTTTTGCTCTGCCAGCCGCTCCTTCGCTTCAGTTATCTGCCCATATTCCAAACAGTTCTCTACCGCGATGGCGATCTGGTTTGCTACTTGGCCGAGAAAATATAAGTCCTCCTCGGTGAAGGCACCGTCTCGGAGCCGTCCGAGATTTAAGGTGCCAATCGCGCGATTCCGCCTGATCAACGGTACGAAGCACAAAGACTTGAAACCTTCAGAGCTCCGGTCTCGAACAACGGGATTACCTAGCCACGCGGTGAATGGACTGGCGAGTGCCAAAGGCTGCATTGTTCGAAATGCTGTGCCGTAGGGCGATCCTTCGATCGGATAAATCCCTTCCTCGTGAATGAATCCTTTGCCTTCCGGGAAATCCAGCACGTAAAGTTGCAGCTGCTTGTTTTCGTTATGCGGCAGCGCCAAACTGGCGCAATCGCATTGCATCACGCGCCGGATGTTTCCCGAGATGGCACGTAGGAGGTCGCGAAGCTGCAAATTTGAGACAACCTGATTGGTGACATCGAGTAGCAACTGCAACCGGTCTTCCACTTGTTTGCGCTCGTCAATATCCGTATACAGGACACTCCAGCGGATGATATGGCCCTCCCTATCCCGCGCCGACAGGCACCGTGACTGGAACCAGCGATATGCACCATCAGCACGGCGGAGGCGTAGCTCGGTGTCGTGCGACTGCCCGGTCGCGAGTGTGCGTCTCCGCGCCTCGATCGCGCGAGGAAGGTCGTCTGGATGAACTGCGTCCGAGGTGGCCCAGCCTTTCAGTTCCTCATGGCTCTTACCGAAATAATCCAGGATTTGCTGATTGACGAATTCGACTTGTCTCTAAATGCTGCTGGAGCAAGCACATAGATGTAATTCAATGCTGGGTAGCCTTTTGGCTCCTCAACTGCCCGTGTTCTTTCACGTCTGGGATTCAATTCACATTTTGACCGCCAAATGACCGCTAGTGCATTTACAGCCCGATGGGGCGGAGAGTAAGCATGGTGAGGATGGCAATGCCCGTCACCTATTTGGGTGTGGATGAGTGAGGAACAATGGCTAACACCTTTGATTTTAGTCCAGTCCTGCACGCCTCTCGGACGAATGTCCTTCTGGACAAGGGACCTGACGGAGTCTTTTCACCCGCAGAGTTAGTGGGCAGGCGGTATGACACACTGTGCCGCCTGTCCGGGGCGCTATTTTCGGGAACGCCTGAAGATTGGATACGCCATCTGAGAGCTGCCCTGCAATCCGACGGTGCATGCGTTTTTTTGCCAGACCCGAACGGTGGAGAACTCCAAGCTTATGCGTTCGACTTTCCTCCGGGTGCTGAGACTTTTCAGGATGGAACGCCTATAGCTTTCGAGGGCACAATTGCCGGTCGTGTGTTTCAAACGGGGAAACTCTGGGCTGGTAGTGTAGAAGAGGCATGCGCGCTCTTCACCAACCCTTATCCGGTCATGCTAACAGCGGGCTTCAAGAGTGGCTGCATGCTGCCCATTCCGGGTCGGCAGCGGGTTCTGGGCACGCTTGGTCTGGGCAGACGGGCAGACAACCCTTACAGCCAGGACGAGCTCAATTTTCTCATGCAAGTCTCGAGACAAATAGCGATTGCCGTCGAGAGCGCGCTAGCGTACGAGGAAATTAGAGAACTCAAGGAGAGGCTGTCCCAGGAGAAAGTCTATCTGCAAGAGGAAATTCGCAGTGAAATAAACTTCGACGAGATCGTGGGCAAGAGCGTAGCGCTTCAGCGTCTGTTGAAAAAGGTGGAAACAGTAGCGCCCACCGATTCAACCGTGCTCATTTGCGGCGAGACGGGAACAGGGAAAGAACTGATCGCTCGTGCACTCCACAATCTCAGCCCTCGGCACGCAAATGCATTCGTGAAGCTGAACTGCGCCGCCATTCCCACAGGTCTCTTGGAAAGCGAGCTCTTTGGTCATGAGAAAGGCGCTTTTACGGGCGCGGTCGCTCAACGCATCGGCCGCTTTGAGCTAGCCAACCGGGGGACCGTATTTCTCGACGAGGTTGGCGAAATCCCACTCGAGTTGCAGACGAAGCTGCTTCGGGTGCTTCAGGAGCGGGAATTCGAAAGATTGGGAAGCACGCGCACCATTCGCACAGATGCCCGCCTGATCGCCGCCACTAACCGCGACCTTGCAGGAATGGTGGAAGAGCAGAAATTCCGGTCTGATCTTTTCTATCGCTTGAACGTGTTTCCCGTTCGCGTCCCAGCATTGCGGGAGCGACCGGAGGACATTCCTCTGCTAGTGCGGCACTTCGGGCAGCATTTCGCCCGGCGGATGAACCGGGTGATTGAAACGATTCCATGCGAAACCATGAGTGTTCTCACCCAATATCAATGGCCAGGAAACATCCGTGAGCTCCAGAACTTAATTGAGCGTGCGGTGATTCTGTCCTCCGGACCGGTGTTACGCGTTCCCCTCCAGGACCTTCCGTCTCGATCCATCACCAGTTCAGACAAAGGCAAGCCCCAAACGCTTGCAGATGCCGAACGCGTGCACATTCTGGGGGCCTTGAAAGAGACTAAGTGGGTTATCGCCGGGTCGAATGGTGCCGCAGCCCGATTGGGAATGAACCGGTCTACCGTCCAATTCCGCATGAAAAAGCTAGGAATTGTTCGGCCTTGGAAATGAGGTAGCGGTAGCGCCTGGCCCCTTCAAGCTGCGCGCCGGTTGGTAAGCGCTCATCCGTTGGCACTGGGAGGTGGCACCAGGTTGTCGTTGTCCTTCGGCGCTTGCCGGATCTCATCCATTGTCAACCACTTGCGGGTCACTTTGCCCACCTAACATCGGCAGCGTGATTGCGTTTGATCAAACTGCGCGGGACGAACGTAAATGTTGAGAATTACTTCGCTGGACGCGTTGGACCGAGTCACGCTCAAGCTCGAAGGCAGCCTCGCAGGAGTCTGGGTGGCCGAATTGGAAGGCATTTGGCGAGGCATATCTTCACGATTGGAGGGCCGCCCGTTATACCTCGACATGAACGGAGTAGAGCACGTTGACAGAGCCGGCACGTATCTGCTGGCACTTCTTCGTCAACGGGGAGCGCAGTTGGTTACATCAGGACCCTTAATGACGGAGCTCGTCCGAAGCATTGAAGAAGATTGGCCCTTGCACTGAAGGGTAAATGAGCTGCCACTGGCATTCGCCACGCGACCAGCGGGGAGTCCAGCGCTCGATCTCTGCCACAGAACCTTATGCAATCGAGCTGATTATTCCACCCTCGACTCGCAGAGCGGCGCCATTCGTAGCCGCAGAGAGAGGGCTGGCAACGTAGGCCACGAGGTTGGCGACCTCACGATCTTGGATCAGGCGCTGCAACAAAGAGCTGCTGCGATATTTCTCAAAAAACTCCCGCTCTGCTTGTTCAGCTGTCGCGTTTGGAGTAGACGCCAGACCTTGCAGGAAGCCGACAATGCCCTCCGAGTGCGTTGGACCTGGAAGAACGGTATTTACGGTGACCTTCGTCCTCTTCGTTTGCTCTGCCATGCCACGAGAGATAGCAAGCTGCGCCGTCTTGGTCATGCCGTAATGCACCATCTCGCCGGGCGTCATGATGCCTGACTCGCTTGAGATAAAGATGACACGACCCCAATTCTTCTTCAGCATTTTGGGAAAGTAGTGACGGGATAGACGGATTCCGCTGAGCACATTCACCTCAAACACATGCAGCCACTCCTCGTCCGTGATATCGGCGAACTTTTTCGGCTCATAGATGCCTAAATTGTTCACAAGAATGTCGGTTTCAGGCACCGCTGCGATGAGCCTGGCCGCGCCCTCGGCAGTTCCTAGATCGGCCTCAATTCCACGGGCCACGCCGGAGAGAGAAGATAGGGCCTCGCTAAGTTTCTTGCTGTTGCGCCCCGGAATCGTAACTTCGACTCCTTCCTCAGTTAAAACACGAGCGATAGCCAAACCGATCCCGGCAGTTCCGCCCGTAACGATAGCTTTCCTTCCGTTCAATTGCAGATCCATGATTAACCTCACGTTCCTGACAATGAGTTGGTTGCGCTAGCTGTTTCGACTTGAGTGGTCGTTAATTCCGGTTGACCTTGCAGAGCAAGTCGCTGACCAGTCACGCCTAGTCCAACCGTCATACGAGGGTGTTGACACCTCGTATTCCTTCGTATGGTCACGACGTTCTGTCCAGCCAGCTGCCTAGAGGAACGGCTATCCGCAACGCTGACAACATCCTCGCAAATGCGAACATGCTGACACCAGGGCGTCTCGCGCAAAAACGTGTTCCAGCCCTAACCCCTAATTTTTCAGAGATATCGACATATCGTACTTCCGGTTCCTAAAGTGCACTGTTCAGAATGCCAGGGCGCTCAGCTAAGAATGTGCTTGAGCGTCCGCAAATACCGGGATCGGAGAGCCTCATGAGCGCGGCAGCAACGACACCCACATTTACCAGTGTTCTATACGAAAAGAAGGGCGCCATCGCATATGTAGCTCTCAACCGTCCCAAAGTGCTCAACGCTCTGAATAAGACCATCATCGCGGAATTAAAAGCGGCCTTTGAAGATGCCCGCGATGATTCCGAGGTGCGGGGCATCATTTTGACCGGAGCGGGCGATAAGTCGTTCGCGGCCGGCGCCGATATCAGTGAAATTCTCAACGATTCTCCGCTCGAAGCAGAAGAGAAAACGCGCTTCGGACAAGCACTCACGAAACTCATCGAGAACCTTGGAAAGCCAGTCATTGCCGCGGTGAACGGCTATGCCGTCGGAGGTGGCTGCGAACTTGCGATGGCTTGCACCATTCGCCTGGCATCAGAAACGGCGAAGTTTGGTCAGCCCGAGGTGAAATTAGGAATCATGCCGGGCTACGGCGGCACGCAACGTCTTCCCAGGCTGGTCGGGAAAGGCAGAGCATTGCAACTCATTCTTTCTGGCGAAACCATCAGCGCGCAGGAAGCTTATCGCATCGGTCTGGTAAACGAAATCGTTCCGAATGCCAGCCTGCTCGCTCGATCTGAGGCCATCCTGCAGCAGATCATCTCTAACGCTCCGGTAGGCGTGAAGTTCTCCATCGAGGCGGTGAACAAGGGATTGGACACAAGCTTGGATGAAGGCTTGCTCATCGAGGCTACTCTATTTGCGCTCTGCGCCGCGACAGAGGACAAAAAAGAAGGCACATCAGCGTTTCTGGCTAAACGTGGTCCCAAGTTCCAGGGCCGATAAGGCTTGGCGGATGTTACCGAGGGCAGGGGTTGCCCTCGGCCGCATCTTGAAGGTTGCCGTTGATCGAAATTCATGATCGAGGAGGTGCCATGGCAAGTGAAAACATATTTACAGGCTTGAAGGTTGTGGACCTGGCCAGTTTCATCGCAGGTCCAGGTGCTGCGACTGTGCTGTCAGACTTCGGCGCGGAAGTCATCAAGGTGGAAGCGCCCGGCACTGGCGATCCGCATCGGATCACATACAAAATTCCGCCGCAGCCGCGCTCCGACGTTAACTACTTCTGGCATCTGGACAACCGCAATAAGCGGGGAATCGCGGTGGACCTGAAGTCGCCGCAATCAAGGCAGATCCTTGAACGGCTGGTCAAATGGGCGGATGTGCTGGTCATCAACTTTCCACAACCCGTGCGTAAGCGCTTGAAGCTGACCTATGAGGATGTAGTGCCCTGGAATCCACGCCTGATTTACGCCGACATCACCGGCTACGGCGACGTGGGTCCGGATGCTGAGCTTCCGGGATTTGACATCACCGCATACTGGGCGCGAAGCGGTCTGCTGGCAATGACACGAGACGCAGGAGCTCCGCCTACGCTGCCGGTGGCAGGCAGCGGAGATCATGCGACCGCGATGGGATTGTATGCGGCGATTGTTACCGGACTGTACCGGCGTGAGCGTACCGGCAAAGGATCGTATGTCACCACGTCGCTCATTGCCGAGGGCGCATGGTCCTGTGGTATGGCGGTCCAGGCGGCGTTATGCGGTGCCCAGTTCTTCCCCTTGCATGATCGCAAAAAACCGCCGAACGCCACTTTCAACGTCTATCAGAGCGCCGATGACCAGTGGTTCCTGATCGTGGTTCAACCTAAGGATTGGCCGGCGCTGGCTAACGTAATCGGCCGTCCTGAACTGCTGACGGATCCGCGATTCGCGGATGCAGCGAAGCAAGCAGCGAATTCCACGGAGCTGACGGCGATCCTGGATGAGGTGTTTCGCTCCCAGTCGCTGGCGCACTGGCGCGAAGCATTGGATCGCGCTCACATCACCTACGGAGTGGTGCACCAACCTCAAGACGTGATCAACGATCCGCAGTTGCTGGCGAACGACATTATTGTGCCGCTCGAAGGCGCCGGCGAGCGTTTGAAGTTAACTGTGAGCAGCCCCATCAAGATGCACGGCGTTTCCAAGGTGAGGGCACAGCGCGCCCCGGAACTCGGCGAGCATAACGAAGAAGTGCTGAAGGAGCTTGGCTTTACCAGTGCCGAAATCGATGGCCTCTTGGCGAGTGGCGTCATCCCACGCGTTCGGAACCTTGAACCGGCAGCTGCCGGAGGTGGTGAGTGAGAGTTGACGGTGAGCGTCGTCGCCTAAAAATGAACGACGTTCCTAAAACACTCCCAATGATCTGCTACGAGCCCATCGCGGGATTCGTTTTAAGAACCATTCTTTCCGCACTACTTATAGTCGCGGGGACAATAGTAGCGGGGACAAAGGCAGCAATTGCACAGAGTCAGGATTCGGCTGCCGACCCGTGGGCGCCCGTTCCTACAAGAAAGGCTTCTCTAGCGAATGAGTCGCCTCTCCTTCTCCCCTACGTGAACAACGGAGCGGTTTTCGGATTGCCAGGTACTGACGTCGGCGACTTCTGGCATCGCACTCAACTTACTGGTGATTGGGGAGGCGCTCGCACAAACTTGGCCCGCCGTGGAATTTTTCTGGATCTCTATTCGACCAGCGCGTATCAAGGCGTGACGGCCGGCGGCCTCAAAACCGGCGGTGCCTTCGTGCAAAACACTGAGCTTTCCATCAATGTAGACACCGGGCGCGCCGGCCTTTGGCCGGGTGGCCTGGTCCATGTCACTCTGGAGTCCCGATTTGGCAGCTCGCCGCAAAGTACTTTTACGGTCGGCTCCTCTGTCCCTCATTACTACGGGCTCGCCCTGCCCGGTCCGTTGCTGACCCATGACGTTCTTCCGACGGAATACTATTTGTTCCAATCCTTCGGCCCACGCTTCAGCCTTGTCCTGGGGAGGATCCTGATCCTTACCACTTTTGACCAAACCATATTTGGTGATAGCTACAGATACTACTTCGCGAACTTTAACTTCAATAAAACTCCGCAAGCCCCGAATCTCGCTAATCCCACCGCGCTGGCAGCGGTGGGAGTGTGGACACCAACTCATTGGCTGACCTTGGTCGGCAACGTGCTTGATCCCAACAGCGAAGCCGATAACTTGGCCGACCATGCCTTCGACAAGGTGGACATTTATGGGGCGTCGGTTTTTTCATACAAGATTGGCGGTCTACCGGGCCAAGCCTGGGCGCAGGGCACTTGGACCAACAAACCGAAGATCGACTTGGGTTCACCGTTCGGACCATTATCGTCGGGAGCGCGTTTGCAAGCCGTGGGTGTCCTGCTGGGTGTTGCTTCAACTCGTGGCCTGCCGATCAACTTCAAGCCCAATAGCTGGGCCACGATTGGGAATTTCTCGCAATATCTTTTTGTAAACGGGGACTCCGCGCCGACAGCTCAAGAGTTCAGGAGCGGACATCCGCTTCGCGGTATCGGTGTATTTGGAAGGGCGGGATATGCGCCTAAAGAGACAAATCCGATTACCCGCGACGCCAGCATCGCACTATTTGCCCGCGGTCTCTTTGATCGGCGGAAAAATGACAGTTTCGGAGTGGGATTCTTTTACAACGAAATTAGCAGGCCATTGAAGGACGATATCGCGCAGCTCACAGGAGGCAAGGCCGCCGTTAAGAGCGAGAAGGGAACCGAGGTCTTTTACGATTTCGCAATCACTCCGGCGATCAGACTGATTCCGAGTTACCAGCACATATGGGACCCACTCACTGCCGAAGTGGCGAGAAACCATCACAGCGCGGATGTAATCAACGTTCGTTTAAGCACGACATGGTGAGCAGGTGATCCATACACACTCTCTCGGACGGGCCTTCCGGTACTGTCCGGAACGGGCGGCGCTTGCTCCATGCGGGATTCGCTTAACTTTTCGAGAGCTTCACGATCGTGTTGCCAACATTGCAGCGGCGCTAAGCAGACTCGGTTTTGGGGCTGGGGATCGGCTCGCTCTCCTCCTTCCGAACGGACCCGAGTATATCGAACTGGTCTATGCTTGCAGCTGGCTAGGCGTGATCGCAGTTCCCTTGAACACACGACTTTCGGCAGTTGAAATCGATCGCGTGCTCACGGATGCAAGTCCGCGTGGCCTCGTGCGGCACTCGTCATTGCCAGTGCCGAGTGTTCAGCTCTCTTGGCAGCGGGTACTTGATCAAGATCCTTGGGAGCTTCAACACGATTCCCCTCCCGACATCCGTTACGACCCTGAAGCGATTCTGGCTCTCATCTATACCAGCGGGACAACTGGCCGGCCGAAGGGTGTCATAGTAACTCACGCCAACGTCCTGGCGAACGTCAACAATTTCAACTACTGGATGGGTCACCCAGAAACCGGCGTGTATCTACACGCTGCGCCGATCTTCCACATCGCTGACTTTCCAGCTATGTTCGCGGTTCCGACCTTCGGCGCTTACCAGATTACGATTCCGAAATTCAGCCCGCAGACTTTCTGCGAGACCGTAGAGCGCGAACGCGTCAGCCACACTGTTTTAGTGCCGACTATGATCAATTTGCTGACTCAGTTTCCTGAAGTCAGGAAATTTGACTTGAGCAGTCTCGAAGTAGTCGCTTATGGCGGATCTCCGATGGCGCCGGAACTGATCCACCGGACCCGGGAACTTTTCCCGAATCTCAAACTCGTTCAGGTCTATGGACTGAGTGAAACCGGTTTTCTCACCGGTCTGCAAGACCAGGAACACACTGACGATAAGGTGCTGTCCTGTGGGCGACCTCCTTTCGGAGTCGATGTGCAGGTGATGGATGAGGAAGGAAAGCAAGTCGAAGCCGGACATCGTGGTGAATTGGTAGCTCGCGGCGCCAACGTCATGCGCGGATATTGGAACAACCCGGAAGAAACCGCGCGCGCATTCCGGGATGGGCTGTTTCGCACAGGAGACCTTGGCCATCAGGACGCGGCCGGCTATTTCTACATCCTGGACCGCTTGAAGGACATGATTGTCACAGGCGGCGAGAATGTCTACTCCGGCGAAGTCGAAGCGGTTATTTACGAGCATCCGGCGGTTCTCGAAGCGGCGGTCTTGGGAATACCCGATTCACAGTGGGGCGAAATCGTCATGGCTTGTGTAATGCTGAAGCCGGGCATGGCTCTCACCGCCGCCGACCTGATCACCCATTGCCGGCGAACCCTGGCGAATTACAAGATTCCACGCCGCGTCGAGTTCTCCGAGACTGAGCTACCCAAGGGCGGCTCCGGAAAGATATTGAAGAGAGTTCTTCGTGAACGTTTCTGGGCTCTCCAACAACGGGCTGTGGGCTGAAGAATCAGATTATCCACGGGACGATGATCAGACTGTACCCATTGAGCTTCGCCCCACGCCAAAGGAGATTACCGATGACAACATTCACCTTGATACACGTCGTGATTAGCCTGATAGGCATGGGCTCTGGATTCGTGGTCATGTTCGGGCTGCTCACCGGGAAAAGGCTCAATGGCTGGACTGCGCTCTTTCTGGCCAGCACAGTGGCAACGAGCATGACCGGGTTCCTGCTGCCATTTCACCATTTCATGCCGTCACATGTGATCGGACTGATCTCACTGCTAGTGTTGGCTATTGCCATCGTAGCGCGCTACCGCCGTCATCTCGCCGGCGCTTGGCGGTGGATTTACGTGGTGAGCGCGATGCTTGCACTCTATCTGAACGTCTTCGTGCTCGTGGCGCAGGCTTTCGCGAAGGCACCAGCCCTGAAAGCGATGGCTCCGACACAATCCGAGCGGCCGTTCTTGATCTCCCAGCTTGTCGTTATGGCGCTGTTCATTGTGCTTTCTATTGGCGCAGTGAAGAGGTTCCGTATTGAGCGGCCCGGTGCCGGTCATGCGGCTTGATCGTTTGCGTTTTGGTTGTCTTAGGTTTCGGGTGCGCTAGCGCCAGGAGCGGAAGCCGCCTTTCCTCGCTGCCAACCCTTAGCCAACTGCCAAGCCGTTAGCATGCAGCACGATCGCGTGCTTCTATGTCGTGTTGAAATTACAGCGGTTACGCGTTTGGTAAGCACTTTGCAACAGTGTTTAGGTGCTTTCGTCGAAACCTTCGGAAAAGGAGTGAGAAAACTCAATGTCCTCTACTGTTGCCAAATCAAAGCTGACCAAACCCAACCCCAAGGCCACTTCTGGCCGCCTGTTCTTTTTGGACGTGGGCGGCGGCCGCGTGTTCACCGCAAACCCCGATGGCTCCGATTTGAAAGTTATCGTCAATGAGGGTCGAAGATTTCCTGACGGCATCGTTGTTGACGTCGCCGCCGCTCACATCTACTGGACCAACATGGGCAACCCCAAGTCGAATGACGGCTCCATCGAACGCTGCGATCTCGACGGGAAGAATCTCAAGAACATTATTGCCGAGGGCGGCACGTTTACCCCCAAGCAACTCCAACTCGATAAGAAGAATGGCAAGCTTTATTGGTCAGATCGCGAAGGCATGCGAGTCATGCGTTCGGACCTGGATGGATCGCATCTCGAGGCGCTCGTAGAGACGGGCCATGGCGAAGCCGACCGGGGTGATGCGAAGAATTGGTGCGTGGGCATAGCTCTCGATGTGGAAAGCGGAAAGCTCTACTGGACCCAGAAAGGCAATGACAATGCCGGCGATGGTCGCATCTTTCGGGCAAATCTGGAAATTCCCAAGGGTCAAACTCCGGCTAGTCGCAAAGATATCGAGCTGCTGTTCAGTGACCTGCCTGAGCCTGTCGATCTGGATCTCGATCTTGCCAACCGGATGATGTACTGGACGGACCGCGGTGACCCGCCGTTCGGTAACACCGTGAACCGGGCGCCCATGGATGCAGCGCCTGGAACTCGCAAAGACCCGGAGATTCTCTTTACTCACCTGATGGAAGGAATTGGCCTGGCACTGGACCTGAAGAGCGGGCGCATGTTCATTACCGATCTCGGCGGCTCTGTTTATAGCGCGAATCTCGATGGATCGAACAAGAAGACCCTGCTGGTCGCCGAAGGGAATCTCACCGGCATCGCGTACGCTGAACTTCCCGTGACTTTGTAGAGGAACACCTCAGTTCGGGCGCACGATTCGGAGAGGCCAATAGCTAAGGACGAATCATGATACGAACGACGCAAGCGAAGGCTGTCCGACGAGTTGTCTCCACGCGGTTGCCCACCAACTCAGGGTTGTTTCAGATAGTTGGCTTTGAGCGCGAGATCCCCAACGGTCGACAGGTGGAGACTGCACTCGCGATTATCCTGGGCGATTTGACAGAGGATGCCCCGCTGCTGCGCATCCATTCACAGTGCTTCACCGGCGAGGTCCTCGGATCTCTTCGGTGTGACTGCAGAGACCAGCTGGAAATAGCGATGGCCACCATTGCCGAGGAAGGACGCGGTGTCGTGATCTACGAGCACCAGGAGGGGCGTGGCATCGGACTGATGGCGAAGTTGCAGGCTTACGCCTTGCAGGACAAGGGCCTCGACACGATTGAAGCAAATCATGCGCTCGGTTTTACGACAGATTGTCGCGGCTTCGGTTTACCTGTTGCCATTTTGCGTGATCTCAATATCCGCAGCGTTCGGCTTCTATCGAACAATCCAGAAAAGTATCGCGCCCTGGTCAAAGCAGGCATCGACGTTACCGAACGCATTTCGTGTGAGGCCGCGCCGAACTCTCATGCCCTTCCTTATTTGCGAACCAAGAAAGAGAGGATGGGGCACACGCTTACGCTGCTGTGAACGCAGCCGAGGCGATGCCTAGCCGGACGCCAAAGATCGCTTGTGGGGCGTTTAATCGCAAAGTCTTTCTGCGTGCGAATTCGTCACTTTCCGAGAGTCAATTTTTT
>Ga0209648_10001031_pt1 | contig 22291 bp, 26 predicted proteins | sample GraSoi2013_115cm_FD_185830 | JGI IMG/M metagenome (GOLD analysis project Ga0209648, IMG submission 185830) | Grasslands soil microbial communities from the Angelo Coastal Reserve, California, USA - Sample 9_17_2013_115cm (SPAdes) (version 2) | ecosystem: Environmental > Terrestrial > Soil >... | reverse complement strand
GACCTTTACACCCCGCCTGTCCCATTCGACTCCTGCTCCATCCAAGTTCATGTCGTCAATTTCAGGTACACGACCCGCAGCATGGACGACCATGTCTGCCTCAAACGTGCGCTTCTGACCAGAAGCAGAAGCCCGAACAGTCAGTTGGCCGGAGCTTTTCTCAACGCCTATGACTTCCGCTCCGAGCTGTACGTCGGCTCCAAGCTCGCGAGTATGCTTCACAATTTGATCGACCAAGTCAGGGTCAAACTGCGGGAGCGGGCGAGCGCCTCGATGGACGATCGTTACTTGCGTTCCGACACGCGCCGCCACATGAGCAAATTCAAACGCGATATACCCGCCTCCAATAAACAAAATGCGCTTTGGAAGCTCATCCAACTCCAAGAACTTTTCGCTCGTTGTGAAATACTCCGTTCCCGGAATCTGTAAGTCTGCCGGTTTTTGCCCCGCTGCAATGACTACATAGCGCCCTTCCAAAACTTCCCCGTTTACTTGAACTGAGGTCAGGCCAACGAACCGAGCGCGGCCATGGAACGCCGCGATCCCGGCTTTCGCGAACCCCTCTTCCCGGTTTTTGGGGACCGGCTCAGTGAACGACCGCTTGAAGCGCATCAATTCCTGCCAATCAATTTGCAGCTCCTCGGCCCGAATCCCTTTCCCTTTCATTCGGCGGACCCAATCCACGGCCTCCGCAGCGCCTACAAGAACCTTCTTCGGGTCGCATCCCCGGAGCGCGCACGTCCCGCCGAACGGCCTCGAATCGATGACTGCCACCTGCCATCCGGCAGACCGGCACCGCGATGCCACCGCAGATGCGGCGGACCCAGTTCCAATGACAACAAGGTCAAATTTCCTCGTCATGCTAAACGCCTTATTCTTGTGCAGAATTCGAAAGCGCTGCTTTGTACCCCGTATCGTTCACAACCGCGATCAGCCTGCTGGTATCGGTTTTCGAGGAGTCAAATTGCACTGTTGCCGAACCAGCCGGATACCGCACTTCGGCTTTCACAACTCCCGGCATTTCGAGCAGCTTTCGTTGAATCACGCCAGAGCACACCGGACAGTCCATACCCGTGATCCTTAACTCGGTGGTTTGGAGAGTTGCTGAAGAGATTGGTGCTGCGGCAGCAGGTTTGCCAACTAATTTGACGCCGTAGGATGGGAAAAACGCCAGGGCAGCAACCGCGAGCGCCGCTACCCAGAGTAGGGGCTTCGCCATGCGGCGAGTCCTGCTCTCCGGTGCGCATGTCTCTCCCGCACATGCCTCCGCAGCCTTCGGTTTCCGATAAACTAGATAAAATCCTCCCGCCAATAGAACTCCACTTACTGCAAGAAAGTAGGGTCGGAGAGGAGCGAACGTCGCCACCAGAACGGCCCCCAAACCGGCCCCACCAAGAAGCAGCGGACCTAAGCAGCAGAGCGATGCCAATAATGCCGCGAGCGCTGAACCGATCGCCAGAGATCGTTCCTTCATCGCGTTTCTCCTTCACCGCTCATTACTTGAGAATGATGCGGACTTTGTGCTTGAGGAGCCTTTCGAGTTTCACTTGACACTCTCAGGCCTACGCTTGTCACTTTCTCTCAAAATCGGGCAATGAGCGGACCGCTTGCGCAGTTCTTTGTTGCAGCGACGTAGAGCCAAACGCAGCTCATGCTCCAGCTTCTGAAGGTCGGCACGTTTCCGCTGTACATCGACCAGCTTTTCCTGCAGCCGACGCTGCATCGGTGCACAAGGCTGCAAGCGATTCCCTCGCAGCCTCAAGAGCCCTCGGATCTCGCTGAGTTTGAATCCCAGACCCTGTACGCGGCGGATAAAAACCAGCGTCTCGACGTCGTTTTCGGCGTACCGGCGGAAGCCTCCCTGCGTCCTGGGAGGCCGCGGCAGCAAGGCGTTGCGCTCGTAAAAGCGGATCGCGTCAACGCTGAGCCCAATCTTTTTTGCCACGATGCCGATTTGCATTATCTTGGCTCCTCTGTAGAAGCTACACCCTGGAGTATAGTCCAGAGTCAAGCGTTTTGTAGGTCTGCAAACCAATCGTCACGGCAATTCCTCTCCACGTTAGTCCGTCGCATAAATAGGACTGCTGCCGGGGACAAAAAGGCTCAAACTCGATCACGGCCCAGGGCTAGAATTCTGAGCATTCGTTGAATCTTTTGCTCCGCAGCACCTGTCTCATGTTTTGACAATGCAGAAAGACGAGCGAGCCAACCACGACGTCCCGGACAAGGACGATTTTCTCCTCGTGGAGAGCGTGTTGGCTGGCGAGCGGAGGGCTTTCGAGCCGCTTGTTCGAAGGCATGAGCGGCGCGTCTTTCGTGTGACGCTGGCTATTCTCGGAAACGTCGAGGACGCCGAAGAAGCCATGCAGGACACGTTCGTCAAGGCCTTCCGGCATCTCGATCAGTTCCGGAAGGAGTCGCGCTTCACCACCTGGCTGACGCGAATCGCGATAAACGAGGCCATTCAGAAGAGAAACACGCGAAAGAATTTTGTGCCGCTAGAGCAAGCGGAAAACGCGGAAAAGAACTTCACGCCGAGGCGGTACGAACCGTGGAAGAGCAATCCCGAACAGCTCTATGGCAAACAGGAAATTCACCGCTTCGTCGAAGAAGCCATTCAGTCGCTGCCGGAGATTTACCGGGAAGCTTTCGTTTTGCGCGATGTCGAGGAGCTGAGCGCGGAAGAAGCAGCGGAAGCTCTTCAGGTCTCGGTCCCAGCTTTGAAATCACGCCTGCTTCGTGCCCGGCTCATGATGCGTGAAGCGCTGGCGGAAAAGTTCGAAGAGCCGCCAACACTGAAAACGAAGATTGTGCATACGGCTATGGATGCCGGGACCGCGGTAGCTATGCGGCTGATGCGTGCTGCAGGGCGTTGAGGGAAAGTCTATGAAAACGATGGACTGCAAAGAGGTGCTTGCCAATCTTTCATGTTACACCGACGGCGAGGGCTCAGACGAATTGCGGCAGGCGCTTGAAGAGCATATCTCGCGATGCCGGCGCTGCCGGGTGGTGTTCGATACTACCGGAACGATGCTGAAGATCGTGACGGATGCAGAACCCTTTGATGTCCCTCTCTCTGTTAGCGCGCAGCTCTATGCGAGGTTGGAGAAAGTCCTGTCAGAAGGGTGACCAGCGCAATCGGCAGAGCAATGCAAGAGAGCTTTTCGAGAAGTAGATCGATCCTAAAGAGGAAACAAATGAAAAAGTTCGTGTGGAGTGTTGCTGCATGCACATTGGTGATGCCTGGTTTCGCGGCGGCGAAGGATCAAACCTTCAGTGGCGAAATCATGGACAGCCAGTGTGCGAAAAATGGCTCGCACGCAATGATGTTGAAGAAAGAGGGCATGGGAGACAAGGATCCGAATGATCCCATGGCCAGGAAGATGTGTACCGAGAACTGCGTGAAGATGGGTGGAAAGTACGTCCTCTACGACGCAGCGAAGAAGGTCGTTTACGAGCTCGACGATCAGCAGAAACCAGCCGACTTTGCCGGCCAAAAAGTCCAGGTCAAGGGGACTTATGACAAAGCGACAAAGACCATCCACGTGGCCACCATTCAGGCAGCTTCCTGAAGTTTGCAACCAGGGCCCGCCTGCCAGCGGGCCCCTCCTCGGCTCGACACGCATGCATTTCATGGAGCTGGCAAATGAAGCACCTCGTCTGGATTGCCATCACAGTTCTCACGCTGCTGTTAATCGTTGGCGGCGTGTTGACTTCTCAGTTCAACCTGAGCGCGCTGTCCGAGCCGGACACAGCAGAGACGTTCATTGCGTCTAACGCCAAGCGTTATCTTGTTCGAAGAGCCAGTCGTGTTGGCATCCCTCCCGCGCTGACTGACATGCAACCAAGTATCACGGAAGGGGACAAACTCTTCGGCACGGAATGCTCGGAGTGCCACGGCGATAACGGACGAAGGCCAACTGATGCGGGGAGATGGATGTATCCACGCGCCGCGGATCTAGGTTCTGTCGAGGTCCAGAATTATTCGGACCGGGAACTCTTCTGGATTGTGAAGAACGGTGTCCGCCTGAGTGGCATGCCCGCTTTCGGGAGAGTGGAATCCGACGAACACATCTGGGATTTGGTACATTTCGTCAGGACCCTTCGGGCGAGCGCGAACCCAAAGAAACATTGAACAGGCATTGAACCATGCAAACGCTAACACCACATTCCGCCACGCGAGTCCTCGCGTATATACTTGCCGCCTCCAGCGCAGCAGCTATGCTTTATGTAGGCCTCTACCAAAGCCGCGCAGTGCAACATCTCTGGTGCCCTGTCTTTGGCAAGGGATGTGAAGCGGTCGCTGATGCACCTTTCGCTCGACCGTTCGGGGTCCCCGATGGATACATCGCAGCTGTTCTCTACAGCATCATCTTTATTCTCCTTCTCGGCCCTGTCGAGAGGCAGGGGGTTCGGATTCCACTTCTCGCTCTCGTTGGTCTCGCGACGCTGGCAAATGCTCTTGGTGTCCGAGACATGGCCCAGTTAGGACACTTTTGTTTTTACTGCGTATTCTCGACTGTCGCGTCGCCCGTCCTGTTGTGGGCGGTGTGGCGCTTGCGGTGACTACCTGAATGGCCGGTAGGTGCGACAGCTTCGTGAGGCTAGTGACGTGTAAGGAGTCGTCCTCCCATGGGAAATCCTCTCCAAGTTGATCCAACCGTACGCGGGACCCCCTCGCCCCGAGTCAAGAAAGACGCCGACTACGTCTTTTACGAGCTCACGCGCAGCATCTGCCCTAACTGTCGCAAGGTCATCGATGCACAGATCATTCTGCGCGACAACAAAGTTTACATGCGCAAGCGCTGCCCGGAATGCGGACCATTCGAGGCGATTGTTTACGGTGACGCGGAAGCTTACACGGCATTCGGGAAGTACAACAAACCCGGCACCATTCCGCTGGCGTACGGCTCCGAAATCCACGATGGCTGTCCCTACGACTGCGGCCTTTGCCCTGACCACCAGCAGCACACGTGCCTCGGCATCATCGAGGTGAACAGCGTGTGTAATATGGATTGTCCTCTCTGCTTCTCCGAAGCCCGTCCGGGCTTCAACCTCACGATGGAAGAAGTCGAACAGGTGCTCGACGACTTCGTCCGAACGGAGGGCACTCCTGAAGTCGTTCAATTCTCTGGCGGCGAACCAACCATCCATCCCCAGATCATCGATTTCGTGTGCGCCGCAAAGTCTCGTGGCATCCGGTTTGTGATGATCAACACAAATGGAAAGCGCATTGCGAAGGACGATCGTTTTCTTGAACAGCTAAACGATGTCCGGCCATCACTCTATTTCCAGTTCGATGGTTTCGAATCAGAAACCTACCGAATCCTTCGCGGCGAGCCTAACATCCTGGAGGAGAAGCTCCGGGCTCTCGACCGGCTCGCGGAAATCGGCTTAAACGTCACGCTCGTTCCCGCAATCGAGCGCGGCGTCAACGAGCATGAAGTCGGGAGGATTATCGATTTTGCCATCAAGCACCCCGCCGTTCGCGGGATCAACTTCCAACCCGCGTTCCATGCCGGTCGCCACATCAAACACGATCCCATGACCCGCATGACCATCCCTGACGTTCTCAAACTGATTGAATCTCAGACATCTGGAAAATTCCAAGTGAGCGACTTTGTTCCTGTTCCCTGCTGCTTCCCCACGTGCAACTCCGTCACCTATGCATTTATCGACGGCGAAACAATCACGCCGCTCCCCCGCATCGTGAACGTCCACGACTATCTGGACTACATCACGAATCGGGTGATGCCTGACTTCAGTCTTGAAATCAAAGGCGCTCTAGAAGGTCTCTGGTCTTCCTCTTCCGTGGCCGGCTCACAAAAATCCGCCGATCAACTTGCCCTTTCCTGTCAGGCCTGCGGCTTGCCGGAGAGTCTTACGGTCGGCGACGTCGCAAGGCACATGCTTATGATCATGCTCCAAGATTTCATGGATCCTTGGACCTTCAATCAGAAGAACCTGATGAAGTGCTGCAAGGAGTTCCTCCTTCCGGGAGGGAAGCAAATTCCTTTCTGCGCTTATAACACGATTGGTTACCGCGAACAGGCTCGTACCCAACTCGAAGCCATGGAACCCGAGCGGATTCGCGCTCGCAAAGAAGGCCGAGCATTTGTTCCCCAGCCGATTGCTTTCGAATTCGACAAGGAAGAGAAACGCAACGGACATGCGTTGCTGAAGTTCTCTGGTCAATGACATGAGCGGACAGCATAGGACGGAGACCAACTCGCCCGGCACCGAAACGCTGAAACAGTGTTGCGCGAAGCTGTACGAGAGTGACCTCGCGAAAATCTTGCTTGGCGACTCCTTTCATCCTGGAGGACTCAAGCTCACCGAGCGCGTTGGCTCCCTCCTCCATCTCACACCGGAGAGCCATGTCCTCGATGTGGCGAGCGGCAAGGGTACTACTGCTCTTTTCCTAGCAGAGCGCTTCGGCTGCCATGTTGTAGGCATCGATTACAGCGGTCAGAATATCGCAGCCGCCGATCAACTGGCCTCTGGCAAAAAACTATCTTCTCTTGTCCGATTTGAGCGCGCTGATGCCGAGAGCTTGCCTTTCCCTGACAAATCGTTCGACGCAATCATTTGCGAATGCGCCTACTGCACTTTTCCGAATAAGGCGGATGCCGCTCGCGAATTCGCGCGCGTTCTCCGCGCGGGCGGCCGCGTAGGACTGAGTGACCTCACGCGTGGTCCGGCGCTGCCCAAAGAGTTGGATAGCCTTCTGGCGTGGATCACCTGCATCGGTGATGCCCAGCCGGTTGAAAATTACGCTGATTGCCTGCGTTCCGCAGGTTTCGAGTTGGAAAAAATCGAGCTTCACGACGAGGTGCTCACCGAAATGGTTCAGCAGATCGGCATGAAGCTGCTGAGCGCGGAGGTCCTCGTCGGACTAAAGAAACTCGCCCTGCCAAATGTTGATTTCACGTCCGCCAAGCAAATGGCTCAAAGCGCCCTCAGAGCAACTCAACAGGGCCAGCTTGGCTACGCTGTTCTGATCGCCGTGAAACCCGCCACGCTACGGTAGGATTTTCACAAGCCAAGAATCGGAACGAATCTCGTTCAGTGGGCGGAGCCCTCGTTTGCGTCAAGCTGTGATCGGATGGCTTTGTCGATTTCGTCGTAGCTCACCAGCCCATCGACACGCTTGACCACACGTCCCTCCTTGGAGACCAGCACCGAGGTTGGGAACCCAATCAGCCCTCCAAACTTGTCGGCGGTTGCGTCGTTGCCCAATACGATTGGATAATTCATGGATTGCGCCGTCCCGTCGACCTTGAATCGCTCTTTTCGAACGAAAGGAGCGACGGCGCTCTTGCCTTCCTCATCCATGGCCACTCCCAACACGGTGAACCCGCGTGCGGCGTACTTGTCTTGGAGCTCGACGAGCCAAGGAATCTCGATCTTGCACGGCCCGCACCAAGTGGCCCAGAAATTCACCAAGACAACCTTGCCTTTGAACTGGCTGAGGGAAACGTCGTTGTCCTCCAGGTCCTTCAACGTAAAGTCCGCGGAGGCTGTTGGATTATCCTCGGTTGTCTTTGCCGCGCGCGTCGAGGGAAGGCGCGTGGCCCGATTCGCGAATAATGCGAACGCTACAATTCCTACGAGCGTCGCAAAGATCACTCCAAGTCGTTTCATGCAAGACTCCTCAAAACTCTGAACCTCACAGTCCTAGAGAGAAAATCGATTCAGAAACCACAGCTTTCCCGAAAGCCACGTCAACCTGTTCATAAAAATCAACCCGCCGACAAACAGAAGGAGCGCCCCACTAAAGACCTCGACTGCATGCAGATAACTCCGGAAACGCTTATAGAGGCTCAGGAACCGCCCGATGCCGAGAGCCGTCAGGAGGAACGGGATCGCGAGCCCCGCCGAGTAGGCCGCGAGCAGTAACACCCCACGGGCGACGGTGCCACTCGCAGCGGCGAGTGCAAGCACCGTCGCCAAAATAGGACCGATGCACGGCGTCCACCCGAACGCAAACGCGAAGCCAAGCAGGAAACCACTCCAAATGCCCGGCTGAGTACTCTTCGTGCGGAGATGTACGTCGCGATTCAGCCAACGCGACATCGCTGGCCCGAAAAAACCAACAATCGAAAGCGAGAAGAAATGAATGGCGCGAAAACGGGGGAACAGAGCACCGCTGTGCAGCGCAACTAAGGAGCCGAGCACAACGAGCACAATTCCGATCCCCGCACCCGCTCGAAAACTCAGCTTCGCCAGCCAGCCGATGAGATGTAAGCCAAACAAAAGGATCAACGCACCTGCAACCGGGGCCAGTAACGCGCGATTCTGTCTCAGGAACTGTCCGACCGCACTCGCCGATGCTCCGAACGTGATAAACACGACCGAAAAACCAGCGACGAACGACAGGGCCGAGCCGAATAGACTCGCCCTAGGTTGTTGTCCTTGGCGCAACTGTTCCATTCCGATTCCCGAAAGCATGGAGACGTAGCCGGGCACGAGTGGCAAGACACACGGTGAGAGAAACGACACCAGCCCAGCTAGGAGCGCTCCAAGTATCGACACGTCAGTCATTCAACCTCCATGAACATGAGCGAACCGAAGGGAACAAGTGCAACATCCATTTGACCGGGTCGCGTCAAAAAAAGGATTCTTGGCTGCCTCGTTTATCGCGCGCGACGCTCATCGCAATAAATCGTCGAGCTTCAAGCGCAGGGCAAAGGGACGAACGTTAGCCCGTCCCCTGCTCCTATCGCGGTCCGTCATGATCTTTGTCTTAGCTGCCTTCCTTCAACATCTTCACTTCCTGAACCGTGATGGTGGACTTTTCTGGATCGGTCGTGGCTTTCACCTGGATGTAATGTCCTTGATGGTCGGCTACGGTCGAAGGATTTGACACTGTCCAGATCTTGTTGTCTCCGTCTGTCACGATGACCAGTTTCGACCCGTTGGCGACGTGCTGTTTGTTAGAGCATTTCTTGTCACCTTTAGCGGCACACTCCGAATCGCTCACCCAGCCTTTCAGGGTTGTGGTCTTGGCCGTCTGGCCGGCGTACGCAACAAGAACTAGAACGAACAACGAAATAAACAAAGTCGCGACTTGCCTTTTCATCATTTCCTCCATCTTCTTTAACGTGAATCGATTTGACATGTCAGGAGGGCTCAGAGGGAGTGGCATCCCGGCCGCAGCAAGAGAGAGCAAACTGGAGCCAAGAAATCCAAAGCGCTCATGGTTCTGAGCCCTCTGGTTACTAGAACGCTTGGCAAGGCACGTTTTATTCCCCAGAGTGAAAGGAATAAATTCGGTAGTCAGATGAGTTCACTTATATGAGAGCGGATTCTTGCCCCTGACCTGGACAACTCGTTCCAAGCGCTTCGAGACGGAGGCGCTGCCTCATCTGGGGGCCATCTATCGAATGGCGCGCCAATTGGCCGGCCCGGAAGGAGCCGACGACATCGTGCAGGAAACGTTCCTGCGCGCCTGGAAATACTTTGAAACGTTTAATTCGGAGACCAATTGCAGGGCCTGGCTCTTCCGCATCTTGAGAAATACGTGGATTTCCCGCTGGCGAAAGAGACGCTTGGAACTTCCGCTGACCGAGACGGAATCCGAAACGATTGAGCCCTACTACGATTGGGAAGAAGAGTTTCTCAAAGACGAATTCTCGATGGACATGAAGCAGGCATTATCGGACCTGCCGGCAGATTACCGGATGGCCGTGCTTCTCGCCGATGTTGAAGAATTCACCTACGAGGAGATCGCACGGATTATGGAATGTCCCATCGGCACAGTGATGTCGCGCCTGAACCGCGCGCGCCGAATGCTGATACGGCTGATCCAGGCCCAGCGCGAAGATGGGATTGCTCAAAAGACGGCTCCTTTACCAGAAGAGACCGTCCGGAGAAAACTATGATGGACTGCAAAAAGCTGAGAGAAGTGCTGGACGCTTACGTGGACCGCGAACTATCGGCGGACGCTGCCGCCCAAGCCGAAGAGCACATCGCCGAGTGTGGCGCTTGTCGCCGTGCAGTTCAAGGTTTGACCAGGCTCCGCGAAGCGGTCCAGACCGCGGCAGGAAAGCCGGAAACGCCCGTGGAGCTCATAGAGCGTGTCCGCGGTTCCGTTTCACCCAGATGGCATCGGGCTGCAGCCATTCAAGCCATCGCGGCTACGTTGATTCTGGCGGGGTTGTTAACGCTTTTCGTTCCGAGCGTTCGGGGTGCTGCGGCTAATGCGCTGGACTTCCTGTCCTTGAAGCTCGACGACAACCGTCAACTTGTCCTGGAGGGAAAACTCATCTGCCGGGACTGCCAACTGGAAAAGGAATACGGCTACCATGCCATGTGTCCCTTGACTGGACATCACGGTTGGCTCGCGACCAGCGACGGCAGGCTATGGAGCATCCTCGAAGGGAAGGTTTCCGGGGAACTCATTCACAATTCGTCGCTGTTGGGCCGGAGAGTAAGAATCCGGGGTCGCATTATGCGCAAGGCAGGGTCAATCGAGGCAAGCGACTACCAATTACTTTGAGTCGCTTGCTCCCTACGGGCGAACCCCGGCTTTTCCCAGAGAGAGCACATTGAAAAGAGGCATTAGGTTGCGCAAACAGCACGAGCCATCCAAACTGCTGCATGCAGGCCTCCTGCTTCTTACCTTCGTGGCCACAGCCAATGCTGCCGCGCAGTCTCCGGCTGCCGCCACCATCTTCTCCCAATCCAAGAAGAGTCAGTCCGCTGGCCCACGCGACGCGACAGAACAACACCGTTACACGAACCGTCTCATTCGCGCCAAGAGTCCCTATCTACTCCTGCACGCCCACAATCCAGTTGATTGGTATCCGTGGGGCAACGAGGCCTTCGAAAAAGCTCGCAAGGAAAACAAACCGATCTTTCTCTCTATCGGCTACTTCACCTGCCATTGGTGCCACGTCATGGAGAAAGAGTCGTACTCCGATACCGGCGTTGCGGCCATCCTGAACCAGTATTTCGTTCCCATCAAAGTCGACCGCGAAGAGAGACCAGACATCGACCGCCTGTATATCGCCTATGTCGAAGCCACAACGGGAAGCGCCGGCTGGCCGCTCAACGTAATGCTCACTCCCGACCGCAAACCTTTTTTCGGAGGCACCTACTTTCCTCCGGACCAGCTCAAATCGCTTTTGCAAAAGGTCGCTGACGCGTGGAGCAAGCAACACGATTCCGTCACGCAGACTGCCGGGCGCGCCGCTCAGCAACTCATTGAGATTGTCAGCAAACAGCCTCCTGCCACGGGCGATTTGCAACCCGCTATTCTGGACCAGGCCTACAAACAGATTGCGTCGACTTACGACGCAACGAATGGTGGCTTTGGCGGAGCGCCGAAATTTCCGAGGCCAGTCACTCTCTGTTTCTTGCTTCGCTACAACGTTCGCACCGGCCAGCGCGACGCTCTCGACATGACCCTCAATACGCTCCGCGCAATGGAACGCGGCGGCATCCACGACCAGCTCGGCGGAGGTTTTCACCGTTATTCGACTGGAGCGACCTGGCTCGTTCCGCATTTCGAGAAGATGCTCTACGACCAGGCACAACTGGCCATCGTTTACGCCGAGAGCTACCAGATTACCCACGACCGATTCTATGCCGACACCACGCGCGACATTCTCGATTTTGCGCTCCGTGAGATGCAGCAGCCTCCGGGCGGCTTCGGCTCCGCCAAGGATGCCGACAGCCGAGTTGATCCCGGAAAACAGGAGACCAGTGAGGGGGTCTTTTACATCTGGACGACGCAGGAAGTGGAGAGCGCCCTAAGCAAGCAGGATGCCGCAGTCTTCGAATATGCCTATGGAATCGAATCCGGCGGCAACGTCCCCGCGCATCAAGACATTCACGGCGAACTGAAGAGCAAGAACGTATTGTACGAGGCTCACTCGACGGAGGATACGGCGACGAGACTCGGTCTAACCATTGAACAAACCGCCGACAAGCTGACCGCTGCACGCAAAGCGTTGCTAGTGGCGCGCTCTCGCCGTCCGCAGCCTCCTCTCGACGATAAGATTGTCACAGCCTGGAACGGCATGATGGTCTCCGCTCTGGCGCGGGCCAGCCAGGCTCTCGATGAGCCTAGCTATCTCGAAAGCGCGCAAGCTACGGCTAAGTTTCTCGAAACGCATCTTTACGATTCGAAGACGGGCAAGCTTTGGCGCAGCTATCGGGCGGGCGGTCCTAGCGTAGACGGTTTTCTTGACGACTACACCGATCTCATCAGTGGCCTTTTAGATCTGTACCAAGCTGGCTTCGACGTTCATTGGCTCAAGTGGGCCGTTTCGCTGCAAGAAAAACAGGACCAACTCTTCGGCGATGCGAAAGATGGCGGTTATTTCGATGCGGGCTCCTCTGATCCTTCACTTCTAAGCCGTACGCGCGATTCTTACGACGGTGCCGAGCCTTCCCCCAATTCGACAGCCGCCATGAATCTCCTTCGGCTCGCACAATTCACGGACCGCGCCGAGTGGCGCGATAGAGCTCATAAAACGCTATCCGCATTCACCGCTCGTCTTCAGTCTGCTCCCGAGGCAGTACCGGCGCTTGCCTCCGCTTTCGATTTTCGGCTCGCTCAGACGAAACAAGTCCTCATCGCCGGCGATCCCACCTCCGGGGACACTCGTGAATTGTTACGGCAGGTCAACACCAGGTTCCTCCCAAACAAAATTCTCCTTCTCGCCGATGGCGGTGCCGGACAACAGCAACTGGCTCGCTGGCTACCGTTTGTAGCGGGAGCCCATCGCATGAAAGATCGTGCCACCGCGTATGTTTGCGAGAACTATGTTTGCAAGCTACCCACCACCGATCCACGGGTAATGGCGCGTCTCTTGGACACTAAAAACTAAGCTGCCTGATCAAAAGTCCCCACATTCGGCAGTTAAGCGAGTTGCAGGACGTACGCGAGCGCTCCCTGAGTCCGTTCTCTTGCATGAAGAGCACCTGCACACGAGGCAGACGCATCCCGGCTTGAAACCTGGAGTACGGGCCGTAGGCTTTCGATCCACCGCCCTTCCCTGACCGTTTGGATCCTCGACTCCAGGCATATGTCGGTCCGACCCATTAGATCGATGTCCATCGTCGGCCTCGACTGTGGCGCCCTCCAGGCAGTCAGCAATAGAGCACCCTTCAGAATGAACGAGTCACGGAACTTAGATTTTGACAGTCGGTACAGGAATCGTTCCATGACAAAGTATTGGAGAAGTTCCTGAAAAGGCCTCCCCTGTTCGTGCGCTTGATTCAACAAGCGCTGACGCACGGAAGCTCCGATATCTCTTTTGCTCACAACGTAGCCTCAAGATAGGGGCGCATGATCCTCTCCACACGGCAAATGCGCGCATAGCGCACAAGTTCCCGAAAGTCTGGCTTTTTCTTCAGTTCACGGAATCGCCGCAGGGCTTCAACAGCAACATCCAGACCAATCTTATTGCGATACTTGAAACAGTCGGCTACCGTCTTTGCAGCTGAATAGATTCGGACGGAAACCTCGTCTATTTGAACTAGCTCAACTCCTGCGCTGAACGCCGGCTCGGAATACCAGAACACTCGGATAGGAAGAGCATCCACCTTCGGTATCTGTCCGTGGCTGGGTATGGCGAGATCAATGCTGTGGGGGACCTGTGTTGTCATGCCATGATGAGCCAGTGCGGATATCAGACACACTACTGCATGTGGGGCACGAATCGCCACGGTGACCCAGTCTGGATTGGTCAGATGTGGTGCATTGGAAAGGCGATAGAGTCCCCGGCCAACACGCTCAAGCTCACCCTGGTCACGCAGCTTGTAAAGCGTACGCGGATGGATCCCCAGACGTAGTGCGTCCTTCGTCCGGAGCATGCCCCCGCGCTCGCTAAAAGCCTTCCGTGCTGAATCCACGGCCCTTGAAACATTCGCCATGATGGATAAACCTCTCGGAGAGTATACACATACTCCGAGCATTTTGTCCACTACTTGAGAGAAAAGAGTTAGCGTCCACGCGCCGGCTTCTCGCGTTGCTTTGCCGAGTGCAAATCCTTGCCAAACACCTTAGCGGCCCAGTCCGGTATCGTCTGTGCGGTTTTACTCAATTTGCCACCGATGAAATGTGCCACTACGCGGAAGCCGCGCCGATGCGCTGTGTTGTCGTACACGAGCAATTCATCAGCAAGTTTGGAAACTTCGGAAAGACTCTTCGTTGATTCCCGATAGGAGTCAATCACGCTGGACACAGGCACGGCTTGCCCACCTCGACTCATGCGCACCAACACCCGGCCCACATTCAAATTTGCGTCTTCCGTAGAGATAAAAAGAACTTTCGTCGAATACCCTGCTGCTTTGGCCTGGTCAAGTAGCTGCGTGTCCACACGAATGTCTTCGACGGCAAAAGAACGTCGCTCATCAAGAAACGGTTGTTGCTGGTGCCTCAAGGCGGGAACAAGGGTTGGGAACGGCTCTTTCAAGTAGGCTTCGTAGAAAGTTGTCTTACCGGCGCCTACCGGTCCTGCGATTATGAACAATGCTGGTTTTTGCTGGCTCAGGTTGTGATTTCCTCGCGTGCAATTTTGCGCGGAGCCTTCCCGCGAGCGGGCTCAAAGCCTGTCTCTAATTTCTCAACGGGGGTTCGCTCTCCGTCAGGCGTTACCTTCACTGTCGCTTTCAGGTTCCGATCGTACTCGTAATATGACCCGTTCGGCTCTTCCGCCTCGAAGGGAACGGATTGCATTGCCGAAAGCTCCGCAAGCATCTGATGAAGCTCGCGACGTTCGGCCTCCGACATGCCGTCGTACGAATGCGCGGACGAACCCCGTCCCTTGGCTGTTTTTTTGAACTTGGACTCTCCGCCCTTTGCGTAAAAAGCCAGCAGAGCACTATTCACGAGCTGATTCATCGAACAATTCCGCTTCTTGGCGACTTGATGAATGCGCTTGCGAAGGCGATTCAAGATGACGACTTGCGTTTCTCTCCCGGTTTGTTTCTGTCTGGATTGAAGAGTGACAAGCTCGACGGTATTCAGGTCGACTGCCAGAAGCGCATCATTGATCGAAGTCGACAGTTCTCCGATGTATCGCGGTTTGTCCCGCAGGAGTTTGTCGAGGGCGCTCAGGAGCCGGACGTTGTAGACTCCGAATTGAACGCTTCGCCGGTTGGGCACGATTCCCTACTGTCTTCCGGATGGGGTTGCCGCGACGGGAGATACCTCGCAGCCCATACATGCAGATATATACACCACCCTCACAGCTCGTTCAAGCCGCCTCCTCAATTTCGCAAGAGTGTGCGTATGTCGAATCGTGATCTACCCAATCTGCCCGCCTTGGTGCAAAATGCATTCGGAACCCGGCGCCAGGCGCAAGATCAATTAAGTTCACCGTGCTAATCGCGAATCAAGCCTTGGCCTCACAAGGTAAAGAGCGATGATCTACTCCGACGACCTTCTGGCTGCCGCGAAGCGCATCTTCTGGTTTGGAACTCCAGAAGAAGCCCTTGAATTTCCGAAGCGCTTTCTTACCTACGCCATGACATATGCATCGGACGAGGATATTGAAATTCTCAGGAAATATTTCACCGACGATGATTTCAAGGCCACACTGGATGACCCTGCACCCGGGATTTTCGACCGAAGCTCCTGGGCCAAATGGAATGAACGTTACAACCGCACTCCCGTACCGGCGCTTCCGAGGAGAAAGATTCCCGGCGTCGATCCCGCAACCATCCCCGATTTCTTTCCTCCCAAGTATTGAAAACATCAGCGAGGTTTACCGATTGTTTTTGTTATTCGAGTCCGCAGTTCCTTGCACCAGCGTTTTCACATTCCGTGTACCCCGCCAGTGGAAACCAGGCCTATTTTCTGGTTCTAGTCGTCTTAGATTCGCAAGTGGGTCCCGCTCTTCACCTGCCTCCACTTTTGTTCCCTGCGGCTCTTGCGCCTCGAGAGGTTTATCCTGTTTTCCCCAGCTGCTGGTGGCGGTTGGCTTCTTTGCGTTTCTGCTGCGTGAGACGGTCTTGTGAAAAACGCGATAGCTCATCTGTAGCCCTTCTCCTTCCAGAGCTACCCAAATCTCTTTAAGGCCATGCCCGCACCTCAGCGCCGTCTCGATCCCCGGAAGAAGAGATCGAATGAGCGCAGCTTTTCTCCGGGGCGGAGTGGCGGCTAGTTTGTTCAGGCACTGGCGGAAATGTTCCATTTGACATGCGTTCTGATGCTGCTATACATATAGCACTATGGCATTGCAGTGTAAAGCAAAAGGCTCCTCGGCGTCGGCAGAAATCGACAAGAGTCGACAGAAATCAACAGAAGTCTACAAAAGTCGCCAAAAAATGAACCAAAGTCGGCAGAAATCGACAAAAGTCATCAGTTGTCAACAGAAGTCAACACTCTTTCAACAGGAATAGGAGCGCCGTGCAAGGAATGCCTGGGGATCATCGGCGAAAACACACGTATTGGAACATAAAGGGTTGTGGCGACGCTGCGCGTGTTTCTACAGGCAAGTTCTTATTTTTCAGAGGGAAGGGATGTGGCGGCTTTTGCTCCAGATGTGGCACAAATGTGCCACCGCAGATTCTTCCACGTTTCTCGACTCTTCGACAGTCTAAATGGAAGGAAATATATGGCAAAACCCAGAATTGAGCGGAGTTTGTTGTTTCCGAACAAGGAATTCCGAGAGCGAGTGCGGAAAGCGTCGAAGGACCGGGGCTTCCGATCCGAACAGGCATTTATCCTCGCCGCTTGCGAACGCGAGATTCGCAGGGGTGATGACACTGAATCCGTAACGCAGTTTGAGGCGCGCATTGCAGCCACACTCACGAACCTGGCGAAGCAGGGGCAACATCTTCAAACGCTCGTGGAGGCGCAGGTCGCCATAACAGACGTGCTCCTGAAGTACGTCATTACCTGTGTTGTGGAACCCCCAGAAGATGCGCTCCCAGCGGCGCGCGTTCGCGCCAGGTTGCGCTACGACAAGCTGATCCGCGCTGCGGCGAAAGAGATCTCGAACAAAAACAGGGACACTCTCCGGGAGATGCTAGCCGATGAATGAGGAACCACCAGTTCGATTGCGACCGAGAAAGTCAAAACATGGCCGAAACGACAATCCCCGTAAATACAGGGGTGTTCTCCGATCGATGCTCCGTCTCATGCAGATGTCGAAGCGAGGACAAGAAACGCGGAGCCGATTTGGGGAGGGTAGGGCAGGTGGAAGCGCCCGGGCGCCCCGCACATTCAATCAGCGTGTGGCCGTCCGGGTCAGCTACTCCGCGAATAAGAATCCGGGTCAATGGAAAGCACACGGAACGTATGTTGCCCGCGAGAGCGCGACGCAGGGAGGAAGGGCGGCCGAGGCAGGGTTTAATGCGACCGACGGGAAGTTAGACATCGCAACTAAACTCGACACTTGGCAGCTTGCCGGCGACGAGCGACTCTTCAAAATCATCGTGTCCCCTGAGTTTGCTGACCGGTTGAATCTTCAGCAGCATGCTCGCGACTTGATGCAACGGATGGAACGCGACCTAGGCACGCAACTCGAATGGATCGCTGCCGTCCACCGCAACACTGAGCATCCCCACGTTCACATCGCCGTTCGGGGAGTTGACGGCGAAGGAAGGCCGCTTCGCTTGCCGAGGGAATACATTCGTGCTGGCCTGCGCGGGCGGGCCGAAGAAATCGCTACCGAAGCCCTGGGGTATCGCACCCCCGCACATGCTCAAGAGGCGCAGCGCCGTGAAATAGTACAAAACCGCTACACCTCTCTCGATCGCATCCTGCAACGCAGCAATGACGGCTCCTCGACCCATTTCGAGGTGACGGCGAATCCGAATGACGACGCACTGTCGGAGTCGGCCCAGATTCTGCAGAAACACGTTGCCGCACGGCTTATGCACCTTCAAACAATGGGCCTCGCGGAATTCGTTGTGGGGCACAAGTGGCGCGTGCAGGCGGATTTCGAAAAGGTGCTCCGCACGCTACAACAGAGTGGCGACAGACAAAAGATGCTCGCCGCGCATGGCGCATTGGTTTCCGACAAGCGCCTTCCCCTCCACGTCACCGCGCTTCGCCAGCTTCAAAGTGTGGCCGGCCGCGTACTTCTCCACATTGAAGATGAACAAACGGGGAAGCGTTACATGCTGGTTGAGGGCACGGACGGGAAAGTGCACTTGATCTATCACACTGAGGCTATCGAGGAGGCTCGCAAGCAAGGAAAACTCATGGTCGATAATTTCATTCGCATCGAGCAACGATTCGCGAAAAAGAAACCTGTGTTACGTGTGGATGATATGGGAGATGCGGTCGCGCTCCTTCAGAATTCTTCGTACTTCGAAAAGGAAGCGGAGCTCTTACTACAGAAGGGTATTCACGATGTCCGGCCAGTATGGGGCGGATGGCTCGGGCAATACCAAGCGAAGCTGCAAATCACGTTACACCACGCTGAAACACGTAAGCGGGGAGATCCGGGACTCTCCAGGTAGGATATTGACATTCCATCCCTTGATGGTGCTATATGTATAGTGGCATCGTGCGATGGCACTCCTGCTTTGGAATTTCAACAGTCGCCACCTCACGGTCGAGGATTTTATTTGGGGCTCGCAACATGGGCAAGAGAATCGCAGATCAGTTGAAGAGCGCTGTTGAGAACCGACTCAACATCCTCGTAAGCGGCGGAACAAGGACTGGCAGGACAACGCTCTTGAACGCCCTCGGAAAATTCATCCCCTCCGATGAACGCGCCTTCGTCATCGAGAATGCACCTGAAATTCACATGGGCCAGGACAGCTTGATCCGTTTCGAAGCGCGAAGGCCGCAAAAAGGCCTGCCCCCGGTCACCATCCGGGATTTCCTCGAGGCATCTCTTCGCGACCGGCTCGACCGGATCATTCTCCGTGAAATATTTAGCGGCGATCAGATGAAGAGTGATGTTGGAACCCTGGAAACAGATGCAGAAAGCATAGCTCGCGAGTAAGTCAGGAGTAGAGAACCTGTGGGCACAACAACCTATCCTCAGGAGAGAGTTGAAGACAAGCGAGAAGTCCGCAAGGAATCCTTACCCTCGGCCTACATTCTTGTAATCCCGAACAGCGAAGGTCCCTTGTATGAAATACTTCAAAAATTCCTTGCGGCCGCGGCCGGTCACGACCCAGTAGTTTCCCTCGACTCCAGGAAGGCAGCTCTGGAAGTCGTCGATTCGTGGCTCGAACACAGAGCCGCTGCCGAGTACTTAGGCGTGGGCCGTAGCACTCTCTATCGTTACGCGGAAGGCGAACAAATTGAATCGCGGAAGTTCGGTGGAAGACTCGAATACCGCCTGTCGAGCCTCGACGAATTCAAAGCTCGCCACGTACGTCCAGCACGGCGCTCCCGTCACGAGAGCGGTATAATCCAGTCAGCGCCCCGTTCCGGCAAGTGAGAGGAGCGCTGATGGGACTCTATCAGAGACATGCTTCACGCTTCTGGTGGATGACGTACACGGTGAATGAAGAACGGTATTTTGAATCGACCAAGACGACCAGCAAAGAACTCGCCAAGAAGATTTGGAAGCGAAGGGAAGGCGAGATCGCGATGGGACTGTTCAAGGTCGGTTGGCCGGGTGAACGAATGACGTTCCGACTGTTGTGCGAAGAGTTCGAACGTTCACACTTTGCCGGGCTTACGGAAAATACTGTCAGAGGCCACCGTTCGTCTTTAACTAATCTGAAGTTGTTTTTCGGTGACCGCAAGCTGGACAACATCACGGTTGCGATGGTCGAGGCATACCGCGATGAACGCCGGCAACAGCCATCGAAACGCAAACCCAACCAAACCGTGAAAGGAGCAACGGTCAATCGCGAACTCGAATGCTTGAAGTGCATGCTGGACTTTGCCACGAAGCGGAGATATATCGCAGAAAATCCTGCTTCCGAGGTGAAACACTTCAATGAGCTCCGCGAAAGACCGACACGAAGGATGCTTACCCTCGAAGACGAACGGCGAATTCTTGACGCAGCGCCCGTCTATCTTCGTGTGGCCATCATTCTTCTTGCTCAGACCGGAGGAAGAACATACAGCGAGGGTTTTTCATTGCGTTGGTCTCAAGTGGATTTTGAGAACAGGCTGATCCGCTTGAACAACAACGTGAAGACCCCCGGTTCGGCGGAGCCGATTCCTTTGTCCCAATTCGCTTGCGACGTTTTGCAGGCGTGGAAGAAGGAAGAAGCTTCCAAGGGCGACTACATCTTCCCAAGCCCGGTCCTACCCAACCGGCCTATCTCAACGGTCAAAACCGCTTGGAAAACAACCTTGAAACGAGCTGGCGTGACAGCGTTTCCAATTTACAATTTACGTCACGTCTTTTGTACTCGTCTCAGCGAAGTTGCCCCGGATGCGGTTGTGCAGCGCGCCATGCGCCACACAAGCCCCGAAACCAAGCGCCACTATCAATTGGGAATGGCCGACCAGGTCCGAAATGCGGTTGATAAGGCGAACAAACGGCTGTACGGAAAGCGAGCAGCGTTACATTTTCGTGACAGTCGGAACCCAAAAAAGGAGGAGGCGAAAATCGCCGTCTGTAACTAATTGAGGAAGAAGGAGAAGTTGGCTCCCCGGGCTAGATTCGAACTAGCAACCCTTCGGTTAACAGCCGAATGCTCTACCATTGAGCTACCGGGGAACGGCCGAGTAGACTATTAATTTACAACAACTTGCGGACTCGCGCCACTCCTCTCATCATCTTGACATTGCCGCCTTCGCGTTGTTAACTCCCTCGCGCGAGGAGACCCTTTCCGATGACACCTAAAGCGCGCCTCATTGCCGCTCTTGTAACTGCAACTCTGGCATTTGCTTCATGCCCTGCCCTCTGGGCGCAGGATGCTTCTCACAAACTCACCGCCATGGACGAGTTCCAGCTGCAACTCCCCACCGACCCGCAGATCTCTCCCGACGGAAAACGAATCGCTTATGTGCGCCGCTTCGCCGATCCGATGACCGACAAACGCTATTCAAATCTCTGGATTGTCAATACAGACGGAACGGACCATCGCCCGCTCACCACCGGCAACCGCAGCGACGTTTCTCCGCGCTGGTCGCCAGAGGGCATGCGCCTGGCGTACCTCTCCGACGCCGACGGCAAACAGCAGATCTACATCCGTTGGATGGACACCGGCCAGACCGCGCGCATCACCAATCTCGAGCAGGCCCCCGACGCTATCGCATGGTCGCCTGATGGGAAAATGCTCTCCTTCTCAGCTCTCGTTCCGGGAAAAGTTCCGCACATCGCCGATCTGCCCGCTCCGCCTTCCGGCGCAAAGTGGGCTGATCCTCCGACCGCTTACGATCGTCTGGTCTACCGTTTCAATGGATCGGGCTATCTCAAACCCGGCTACATGCAAATCTTCGTTGTTGATAGCGAAGGCGGCGCCCCGCGGCAAGTTACGAACGGCAATTTTCCGAATGGCGGCAACGAATTCGGTCCCAATCGCGCATCCTGGACGCCTGACGGCAAATATTTGATCGCTTCCGTCAATCGCCATCCCGAATCCGATCACGAATTCCAAGACAGCGAAGTCTACGAGTTCAGCGTAACCGACGGCTCGCTTCGCCCTCTGACCAATCGCAAGGGCCCTGACAATTCTCCCGTGGTTTCTCCCAACGGGAAACTCATCGCCTACACCGGCTACGATGATCGTTACCAGGGCCATCAAACCACAAAGCTCTACCTCATGAATCGCGATGGCGGCAATTCGCATTCCCTCTCCGATAAACTCGACCGCGATATCCAGGACCCCGAATGGGCTTCCGACAACAGCGGCGTCTTCTTTCGTTACGACGATCAGGGCGACTCCAAGATCGGTTTCTATACGGTCGATGGCTCTTTCAAGAAAATTGCCGATCATCTTGCTGCTACGACGGGCGCTGGCGGCAGCGGCACCTTTTCCCTCGCCCGCACCGGCATGATCGCCCTTACCTACGGGCGTCCGGACAATCCCGGCGACATCGCCATCTTCAACATGGGCGCGATGAAAGTCCTGACCTCTTTGAATCAGGAATTGCTCGCGCAAAATAAACCCGGCCACGTGGAAGAGATCCGGTTCGAATCGTCAAAGGACAAGCGCGAGATCCAGGGCTGGATCGTCCATCCCCCGGATTTCGATCCTTCCAAGAAGTATCCTCTCGTTCTGGAGATTCACGGCGGTCCCTTCGCCGACTATGGCGACCGTTTTGATTTCGAAAAGCAGGTGCTGGCGGCCAGAGGTTATGTCGTTCTCTATTTGAATCCGCGCGGCAGCACCAGCTATGGCGAAGAATTTGCCAATCTCATCCATCACGCCTATCCGGGCGACGATTTTTACGACCTCAACA
>Ga0209648_10001029_pt1 | contig 22297 bp, 22 predicted proteins | sample GraSoi2013_115cm_FD_185830 | JGI IMG/M metagenome (GOLD analysis project Ga0209648, IMG submission 185830) | Grasslands soil microbial communities from the Angelo Coastal Reserve, California, USA - Sample 9_17_2013_115cm (SPAdes) (version 2) | ecosystem: Environmental > Terrestrial > Soil >... | reverse complement strand
AAGCGCATCAGAAGGGCCTCCTGTGGAGAGGGATGGACGTGGGCACGTCGTCCCTTTCGATCACTCAGGAGGCCCTTTTGATTCATACCGACCGCCATTTCATGCCCCATCTATTTTCGGATTGGGGTTAGGCGTGGGGCCGGGGCCTTGTCAATCCTCCTCGCGCCAGCGCGCGAAGTCGCCGCGGAAGCGGTCCACGGAGAGGAGGACGATCCGGCCGTCGCGCCGCGCCGCCTCGCGATCGTCCGCGGTGTTGTACCCCCACGCGGCCAGGAAAAGTTCGGCGCCGGCGAGCGCGGGCTCGCGCTTCACGTCCTCGAGGGTCTCCCGCCGGTCCTCGACGAACCACACGCGCGCGGCGTCGCCGCCACCGGCGAGCTCGCGGAGGATCGCGCGCTTCGGCCGGCGGGCCTCCTTGCCGTAGACGCGCCCGTCCGGCAGCTCGACGCCCTGGCGCCGCAGGAGCTGGCGAGCGAACCGCCCTTCCTTGGTGGTGACGACGTAGACGGCGACGGGCCCGCCGTCGAGCGCCCGCAGGCGCTCGATCACGCCGGGATAGAAGCGGTGGGCGTCGAGCCAGCCTCGCTCGTCGGCGGCGATCCACTCGTCGCGCACCGCGTCGAGCGCCGCCGCGGCGGCCTCGCGCGTGGCGCCGAGATCCTCGAGCCACGTCTCGAGTCGCCACTCCTTTTCGAGCGCCGCGGCGGAGGCACCCGAGCTCAAGGCGTGGAGCAGCACCGGCATCTCCCAGCCCGTCTCGACGAGAGGCCGGAGCCGCGCGAAGCTCTCGAAGAGGCCGGCGGGCGGCGCCGGCGGGACGGACGCCCGCAGGCGCCGGTAGGCGCGCCACGCGGACTCGAAGTACTCCCGCATGCCGTCGCAGAGGACGCCGTCGAAGTCGAGCGCGAGCACGGCGGGGACGCTCACGCCCGCGGACTCTAGTGTAAAGTGTCCCCATGCGCAACGTGCTCGCCGCCGTCCTCGTGCTCGCGAGCGTGGCGAGCGCGGCGGCCCAGACGCTGGACGACGTCGTCCGCGACCTCGAGGCGGCCTACGGCCGCATGACGGACCTCCGCGCCGAGTTCACGCAGACGGCCTTCAACAAGAGCCTGAACCAGACGATCCCCGCCCAGGGCGCGGTCTATCTGAAGAAGGGCGGCAAGCTCCGCTGGGAGTACAAGGAGCCGACGCCGCAGGAGATCGTCTCGGACGGCAAGAAGCTCTGGGTCTACACGCCGGCGCTCAACCAGGTGAACGTGGGCGAGGCGCCGGAGGCGCTCGCTGGCCCGGCCGGGAGCTTCCTCGCGGGGCTCGGCCGGCTCCGCGCCGAGTTCGGCGTGCGCTTCCTGAACCCGGCGCAGCCGCGCGACGCCGAGGGCAACTGGGTGCTCGATCTCACGCCCAAGCGCCCGCTGCCGACGCTCGCGCGGCTCGTCCTCTCGGTGGACGCGAAGACGTGGGAGCTGCGCCGGGCGATCGTGTACGATCAGTTCGAGAACACGGTGACGATGCGCTTCACGAAGGTCGCGACCGACACGGGCCTCCCCGACCGCCTCTTCGCGTTCGAGGTGCCGAAGGGCGTCGCCACGGTGCCGCTGCGGTAGACGGGGGACGCGCATGGCCGCCGAGAACTCCTTCGACATCGCGTGCAAGATCGACATGCAGGAGGTCACGAACGCGCTCGACCAGGCCCGCCGCGAGATCGAGACGCGCTACGACCTCAAGGGCTCGAAGAACGAGCTGACGCTCGAGAAGACCGACATCACCGTCACGGCCGCGGACGACATGAAGCTCAAGGCGGTCGTGGACATCCTCCAGTCACGCCTGCACAAGCGCGGCGTCCCGCTGAAGGCGCTCACGTACGGCACGGTCGAGCAGGCCTCCGGCGGCGTGCTCCGCCAGAAGATCTCGCTCCAGCAGGGGATCCCGATCGAGAAGGCGCGCGAGATCGTGCGGATCATCAAGGACACGAAGCTCAAGGTCCAGGCCGCGATCCAGGCGGACCAGGTGCGCGTCTCCGGCAAGAACCGCGACGATCTCCAGAAGGTCATCGCGCTCCTGCGCGACAAGGACCTCGGGATCGCCCTCCAGTTCACGAACTACCGCAGCGTCTGACCCGCCGCGTGCGGCTCCTCGGAATCGACGGCTGCCGCGCCGGCTGGGTGATCGCGTCGAGCGGCCCCGGGCTCCGCGCGCTCGACTTCGAGATCGCCCCCGACCTCCGGGGCGCCCTCCGCGAGGCCGCCGCGGGGCGCGCGGTGGTCGCCCTCGACATCCCCATCGGCCTGGTACCGTCGCCCCGCGCTGCGGACGTGGAGGCGCGGCGCTTCCTCGGCGCGCCGCGCGCCTCCAGCGTCTTTCCGGCGCCGTCGCGCGCGGCGCTCGGCGCGCGCGCGTACGCCGAGGCCTGCGCGCGGAATCACCGCGCGACCGGTCGCCGGATCTCGGTCGAGCTGTGGAACATCCTGCCGAAGATCGCCGAGGCCGACCGGCTCGTGACCCCGGCCCTCCAGGCCCGCGTGCGCGAAGCCCACCCCGAGGTCATCTTCGCCGTGCTGGCCGGGCGCGCGCGCGGGCTCGAGCACTCGAAGAAGACGCCCGCGGGTGAGCGCGAGCGCCTCGAGATCCTGAAGCCGTTCGTCCCCGCGTTCGATCCCGAGCGCGTGCGGCGGGCGCTCGGGCGGGGCGCGGTCGCGCGCGACGACATCGTGGACGCCGTCGCGCTCCTCGTCTGTGCGCGGCGGATCCGCACCGGGCGGGCGCGCGTCTTCCCGTCGGCGCCCGAGCGGGACCGGCGCGGCCTTCGAATGGAGATCGTCGCCTGAGCGCCGCGGTATACTTCGCGCCGGAATGACCAAGGTGCCAGGCGGGCTGGACCCGACGATCACCCGGCGCGAGATCGTCTTCGAGGCCGACGTGACGTCCGTGACCCCGTTCTTGAAGCTCGCGACGGTGAGCCGGGCCGGGGAAGGCCACATGACGTTCGCGTCCGACGAGGGGCCGAGCCTCGGCGGCCTGGGCTCCGCGCCCACGCCGCTCATGTACTTCAGCGCCGCCATCGCGTTCTGACTCATGACCCAGGTGTCCAGATATGGACACATGCTGAGGGTGAGCGTCGGCCGGCTGCGGATGCGCGTGAAGGCGAGCTATCGCGTCACCGGCTCGGTCCTCCAGGACACGATCCGCGGCGAGATGGTGGGCGCGGAGACGGTGCTGGAGATCGAGTCTCCGGATCCGCCCGAGCGCGTCGCCCGGGTCATCCGCAACGCCGAGCGCGGCTGCTTCGTCATGCAAGCCCTCCTCAACCCGGTGCCGATCGACAGCCAGACCCTCCTGAACGGCCGGCCGCTGGCGGACCGATGATCATCCCGATCCGCCTGCCGCCCGTCGAGGTCCACATCAACGCCGACCGCCGGCTGGCGTTCGAGGTGCTGAGCGCGTTCGGCGCGCGGCGGGTCGTCGGCGGTGCTGAAGGACGAGGACGAGCGCAAGCTCGTCGAGTTCCACACCCTGTTCTCGACGCCCCGACGACGGAAGACCTATCGAGGCGCGCGCGCTGAAGAGCCGACTGTATCCCGCGCCGTCCCATCACCTCCCTTCCTAGGGCGGCGGCGTCGGCGGGGAATAGCCGGACCCCTCCCGGGGTTGATAGAGGTGGCGGAAGGACAGGCGCCGAGGGAGGGGTTATGAGGATTCGGGGTCGGCTCGCGGGTGTGGTCGCGGTCCTGGTGCTGTCGGGAGTCACGGGCGCCTGGGCGGAAGGCGCGAAATCCAGGCAGGTGACGGTGACCGGTCGCGTCGTGGACAACACCTGCTTCCTCGGCATGGGCCTCAAGGGCGAGGGCCATCGCGAGTGCGCCATCGGGTGCGAGAAGGCCGGCGCGCGCGCGTCGCTGCTCGACGAGAAGGCCAACGTCCTCTACATACTCATGGCCGACAAGCCCTTCGTGGATCCGGACGCGAAGCTCCGCGACCACCTCGAGGGCATCGTGACGATCAAGGGCAACCTCTACGAGGGGCCCGGCGGCCAGAAGGTCCTCGCGATCGTGGAGGTGCAGGCGGCGAAGTAGGCGCCGGGACGGGCGCGCTCCGAAGGCATGCACGCTCCGGGGCGCGCGCGAGTAGTGGCGGCTGCTCCTGACGGTCAGCGCCGCGATGGCGGTCGTCTACGCGGGGCTCTACTGGCTGACGACCTGGCTCGCGCGCGCGGCGTCGGCGCACTCGAGCAGCGCATCGTAGTCGAGCATTGACACGAGGCCGAACACCGCCCGGCCGTCGCTCCACGAGACCACGCGATAGCCCTTCACCTCGCGCGTCAGATACTCGTGGCCGCGGTAACTCACGCGCGTGCCCGCGCCGACCATGTCCGTCGCGGCGACCGGCACCATGAAGACCGACAGGAGCGTGCGGCCCTTCTCGTAGAGGAGGTAGGCGGCCTGGCGCTCGTGGGCCTCGGCCAGCCGCGCGCCGACGAGCCGGATCCCCGCGGACGAGTAGTCGGGGACGGCGACGCGCAGGCGGGCCCGCTCGCGGAACCACGCCTCGATCTCCGCGCGGTCGTCGGACACGAGCTCCGCCGGCCGCTCCAGCTGGGCGTAGGCGATGTGCTTGTCCACGAAGTCACCGACGAGCGTCGCTGGCCGGCGGAGCGTGGGCAGGAGCAGGACGCCGACGAGCGCAGCCGCGGCGGCCGTGAGCGCGGGCGCGACGAGCCACGGCCGGACCCGCGCCCGGAGCGCCGCGCGGCGCAGGTCCCGCACGACGCGCGCGCGCAGCTCGGGCGGCGCCGTCTCGCGCGGCTGATGACGCAGGAGGCGGCGCAGCTCGCGCTCCCGGCGCGCCAGCGCCGCGCAGCGCGGGCAGTCGGCGCCGTGCGCGTCCGCCGCGGCCGTCTCGGCCACCGGCAGCTCGCCGTCCACGTACGCGTCGAGCCGCGCGTGGAACTCGCCGCAGGTCATGCCGGCCCTCGCAGATAACCGTGCTCGCGTGCGAAGCCGGCGAGCGAGGTGCGCAGGAGCCGGCGCCCGCGTGAGAGGCGGGACATCACCGTGCCGAGCGGACAGCCGACCACCTCGGCGATCTCCCGGTAGCTGAGCCCCTCGAGGTCGGCGAGGACCACGACCTCGCGGAAGGCGAGGGGCAGCGCGTTGAGGGCGCGGTCCACGTCGCCGTGCACGACGGTCTGGAGGAATTCCTCCTCGGGGCTGGCGCTCGCCGCCTCCAACGTCGCGCTGTCGCCCGCCTCCTCCAGCATCGCGTCACCCTGGAACACCTCGCGACCCTCGCGCCGCAGCCGGTTCAGGAACACGTTGCGCAGGATCGTGAAGAGCCAGGCGCGCGCGTTCGTGCCGGGGTCGAAGCGATGGAATCCGCGAAACGCGCGCAGGCACGCCTCCTGGACGATGTCCTCGGCCTCCGTACGATTTCGCGTGAGACGGAGCGCCGTGCGATAGAGCGCGTCCAGGTGGGCGAGGGCCACCTGCTCGAACTCCTCGCTGCCCGTCGAGCGCCCGCGGATCAGAGCCCCTCCGGAGACACCGTCATCCTCATGAACCCGCGACCCGGCGATTGTATTCCCCACGACCCGTCCCCCGGTATAATCGAGAGCTGCGCATGAACGTCCACCTCACGACCCTCGGCTGCCCCAAGAACCAGGTCGACTCCGAGCTGATGCTCGGCATGCTGACCGAGGCCGGCTTCCCGCTCGCCGAGCGCGCGGAGGACGCCGAGTGCGTCATCGTCAACACGTGCGCCTTCATCGACCGGGCGCGCGAGGAGTCGGTGCAGACGATCCTCGAGCTGGCGAAGCTGAAGGAGACCGGGCGGTGCCGCGCGCTGATCGTCACGGGCTGCCTCACCCAGCGCTACGGCGGCGCAATCATGCGCGAGATGCCCGAGGTGGACGCGATCCTCGGCACCTCCGGCCTCGAGCGGGTCGTGGACCTCGTCCGCCAGGCTTCGAGCCGCCACGACTGGGCGACCTCGGCGCCGCCCGGCTATCTCTACGACGCGAGCACACCGCGGCTCCTCATCCAGAAGACGCCGTACGCGTACGTGAAGATCGCCGAGGGCTGCGACATGGGGTGCACCTTCTGCGCGATCCCCCAGTTCCGTGGCCGCCACCGGAGCCGCCCGCTCGCCGACATCGTGAAAGAGGTCGAAGGGCTCGCCGCGCGCGGCGTGCAGGAGGCGATCCTCGTCTCGCAGGACACGCTCGCCTACGGCCGAGACCTTCCGGGCAACGGCGACATCGGCGACCTCCTCCAGGCGCTCGGCGAGACGCGGATGCCCTGGGTCCGGCCGATGTACCTCCACCCCGCGCACGTGAACGACCGGCTGATCGCGAGGTGGGCGCGCGCGCGGATCGTTCCGTACCTCGACCTGCCCGTGCAGCACGGCGACGACGCGATCCTCCGGTCCATGCGGCGCGCGGTGACGGCCGACCGCATGAAGGAGATCGTGCGGGCGTTCCGCGACGCGATCCCCGGCCTCACCGTCCGGACGACCGTGCTTGTCGGCTTCCCCGCCGAATCCGAGGCCGCGTTCGAGCGCCTCCTCGAGTTCCTCGACGACGTCCGCTTCGACCGCCTCGGCGTCTTCACGTACTCGCCCGAGGAGGGGACGCCCTCGCCGGCGTTTCCCGACCAGGTGCCGGCCGAGGTCGCGGCGGAGCGCGCCGCGATCGTCCAGGAGTCGCAGGACCGGCTCGCATGGGAGCGGAGCCACACGCTCGTCGGGACCGTGACCGACGTGCTCGTGGACGGCCCGAGCGAGGACCCCGCGTTCGCCTTCGAGGGTCGCACCGCGGGCCAGGCGCCCGAGATCGACGGCGTCGTCTACCTGCGCGGCCGATTCGAGCCGGGCCGGTTCGCGCGCGCGCGCGTCGTCGAGGTCGAGGGATACGAGCTCGTCGGCGAGCGCGCCTAGCCTGGCCCTCGCGGATCGCGTGGCGCTGATCGTCGCCACGGTGGGCGGTGCGGGCCTGGCGCCGGGAGCGCCGGGCACCGTCGGCAGCGCCCTCACCGCCATCGTCCTCTGGCTCGTCCCGTTCTCGCGGCCCGCGCTCGTCGCCTTCTTCGTCGCCGTCACCGTGGTCGGGATCTGGGCGGCGCAGCGGGCCGAGCGTCTCCTCGGCGCCAAGGACCCTGGCGCGATCGTCATCGACGAGGTCGCGGGCATGACGCTCTCGGTCCTCCCGTTCCCGCTCACGCCCGCGACGCTCGCCGCCGGGTTCGTGCTCTTCCGCGTGTTCGACATCGTGAAGCCCTTTCCCGCCCGCGCGAGCCAGGCGCTGCCCGGAGGCTTCGGCATCGTGGTGGACGATCTGATCGCCGGGCTCTACGCCCTCGCCGTCCTGGCACTCGCGCGCGCCGTTCTGGGATTCCCGTGACCCCGGGCGCGACCGTCGTCACGGTCGGCGTGCCGCCGACGGCGGATCTCCCCGACCCCGAGGGCGCTGCCGTCGCCCAGGCGCTCGGCGACGCGGGCGTGCCCGTCGCGAGCCGTGTCGCCGTCGAGGAGGACGAGGCGGCGCTCGAGCGGGCGCTCGCGCCCGACGGCGGGCTCACGGTAGTGATCGCGAGCGGCGACGCCGGCGACCTCGTGCGGCGTGTGCTCGCGCGCGCGGTCGGCGCGCGGCTCGTCCTGAGCGAGCGCTTCCTCGCGGCGCTCGAGGAGCGCTACCGGCGCCTCGACCGCCCGCTCCCGCGGCGGGCCGAGCGGCTGGCGCTCCTGCCCCAGGGGGCCCAGGCGTGGACGGCGGAAGAGGGTGAGCCCGGGTGGGTCCTCGAGAGCGGCGAGCGCGCCTTCGCGGTGCTCGCGCGCGACGGCGGGCTCCGCGCGATCGTTGACCGGCACCTGCTCCCGTACGCGCGCGCCCGCGCGGGCCGCGGCGCGGTGCTCGTCCGGACGCTCCGGACCGCGGGTGTCACCGCGGGCGACCTGGAGGAGCGGCTCGCCGCGTGGCTCGGCCAGCCCGAGAGCCGGACCGGCGACGTGGCGGTGGCCCTCGTGCCCGGCGACGGCGAGGTGTGGGTGCGCCTGCGCGCGAAGGGGGCGGACGCCGCGCGCGCCCTCGCGCGCGCCGAGCCGCCGGTCCTCGCCGCGCTCGGCGACGACTGCTACGGCAAGGACGCCGAGACGCTCGAGGTCGTCATTGGACGGATGCTCCTCGAGCGGCGGCTCACGCTCGCCGTCGCGGAGTCCTGCACCGGCGGGCTCCTCGGGCACCGGCTCACGAGCGTGCCGGGCTCGTCGTCCTACTTCGAGCGCGGCGTCCTCGTCTACTCGAACCGCGCCAAGGAGGAGCTGCTCGGGGTGCCGGCCGAGGTCCTGCGCGCCCACGGCGCCGTGAGCGCGCCCTGCGCCGAGGCGATGGCGCGCGGGATCGCCGAGCGCGCGGGAGCCCCGTGCGCGCTCGCCATCACGGGCATCGCCGGTCCCGACGGCGGCACGCCGGCGAAGCCCGTCGGCACGGTGTTCGTCGGGCTCGCGGTCGAGGGGCAGGTGAGCGCGCGGCGCTTCAGGTTCCTGGGCGATCGCGCCTCGGTCAAGTGGCAGTCCACGCAAGCGGCGTTTGATATGCTGCGGCGGGCACTGAAGGGACGCGCATGAGGGCTCCGATCGCCGCCGTCGTCCTGCTGGCGCTCGCGGGTTGCTCGACCGGGATGGGCGCCTTCGACCGCGGACTCGCGCTCTACCGCCAGGGCCGCTACGCCGAGGCGAGGGCGGCGTTCGACGAGGCGATCGGCGAGACGCCCGATTCGGCCGCCGCCTGGACCAACCGGGGCATCGCGCGCGTCCGGCTCGGCGATCTCGACGGCGCCCTCCAGGATTACTCGCGCGCGCTCCAGCTCGCCCCGGGCGACGCGGACATCTTCCTGAACCGCGGCAACGCCTACGTCGGCAGGCGCGACTATCGCGCCGCGGTCGCCGATTACACGCGGGCGCTCCAGCTCGACTCGAGGCTCACCCGCGCGCTCTTCAACCGTGGCGTCGCGCGCCTGCTCGCGGGCAACGCCGACGGGGCGCGCGCCGACTGGCTCGAGGCGATCGCGCTGGAGGACGATCCGAAGGCGCGGGAGGCGATGAGCGCCCGCGCCTGGCTCGCCGCGCCCGCGCCGCTGGCTGCCCCACCGCCGGCGGTTGCGGCGCCGCCCCCGCCCGCGCCCGCTCCGCCGCCCGCGGCCCCGCGGCCACCGGCGCCCGCTCCGCCACCGGCCGCCGCGGTGCCGCCGGCGCCGCCGCACGCCGTTGCGCCGCCAGCACCCGTGGCACCGCGGGCGCCTGAGCCGTCGCCACCCGCAGCGCCCCCGGCAGTCGCCGTGCCGCCGCCTGCGCCGCCACCGGCTGCGCCCCCAGCACCTGCGCTGCCGCCACCGGCTCCGCCCCCGGCTGCCGCCGTGCCGCCGCCGGCCTCACCGCCGCCGGCCGTGGCGCCGCCCCCCGCAACGCCCCCTGCGGCCGTCGCGCCGCCGCCCACGGCACCGCCCGCCGAGGCGGTGGACGCGCGCGCCCTCGCCAGCCGCGCGCTCACGCGCGAGCTCCAAGGCGATCACGCGGGCGCGATCGAGGACCTGAAGGCCGCGCTCGAGAAGGAGACGGACCCCGAGCGGCGCCAGGGAATCCAGAACCTGCTCCGCCTGCTGGACGGCTCCCGATAGAGTCGGTCCGCGCCTTCCTCGCCGTCCTCATCGACGACACCGTACGCGCGGCGCTCGGCGCCGCCATCGAGCGCCTGCGCGGCGCGGCCCACGACGTCGCCTGGGTCGCGCCCGCAAATCTTCACATGACGCTCAAGTTCCTGGGCCAGGTGGACGGCGCGCGTCTCGACGCGATCGCGGCCGGGCTCCGCGACGCCGCCACCGGTCTCGCGGGGTTCGATGCGGTGGTGGCCGGGCTCGGGGCGTTTCCGTCCTCGACCCGCCCGCGCGTCGTCTGGGCCGGCGTCGCCGAGGGCGCTCCCAGGCTGACCGACCTGGCGGCGCGCGTGGAGCGGGCCTGCGCCGCGCTCGGCTTCCCGCCCGAGGACCGCCTCTTCTCGCCCCACATCACGCTGGGGCGCGTCCGCGTCCCACGACGCGACGCGCGGCTCGCCGGCCTCCTCGACGCGGCCGCCGGCGAGGCGTTCGGCCGCGTGCGCGTGGAGCGCCTCGTCCTGATGGAGAGCCAGCTCTCGCCGCGCGGCGCCCGTTACACCGAGCGCGGGAGCGCCCCCCTCGGGTGAGGCTCGCGCGGGCCGTCACGATTCCTGGACATTGACGCCGTCCCCCCGCGACTCCTAGAATGCTCGCAACGGCCCACACAAGGAGAGGCGCATGGCGGCGGAAGTGAAGAGCGACCGGAAGCAGGCCCTGGATCTGGCGATCGCGCAGATCGAGCGGCAGTTCGGCAAGGGCTCGATCATGCGCCTGGGCGTCGGCGGGCCGCTCGAGGAGATCTCCGTCATCCCGACGGGCGCCCTCCCGCTCGACGTGGCGCTCGGGATCGGCGGCCTGCCGCGCGGGCGCGTCACCGAGATCTATGGGCCGGAGTCCTCGGGCAAGACCACGCTCGCGCTGCACGTCATCGCCGAAGCGCAGCGGCTCGGCGGCATCGCGGCGTTCATCGACGCCGAGCACGCGCTCGACCCCAAGTACGCCCAGCGGCTCGGCATCAACATCGACGAGCTCCTGATCTCCCAGCCCGACACCGGCGAGCAGGCGCTCGAGATCACCGAGACGCTCGTCCGCTCCAACGCGGTGGACGTCATCGTCATCGACTCCGTCGCGGCGCTCGTGCCGCGGGCCGAGCTCGACGGCGACATGGGCGACTCGCTGCCGGGCCTCCAGGCGCGCCTCATGTCGCAGGCCCTGCGCAAGCTCACCGCCGCCATCTCGCGCTCGGGCGCCATCGTCATCTTCATCAACCAGATCCGCGAGAAGATAGGGGTAATGTTTGGATGTCTGCACTACAACACGCGGGTCAGGCTCGCCGACGGGACGAGCATGAAGATCGGCAAGATCGTCAACCAGCGCCTGCCCCTCGAGGTGCTCTCCTGGGACCCGACGACCGGCAAGGTCGAGCCCCGCCGCATCGTCAGCTGGTTCGACAACGGCCGCACCGACCATTTCGTGCAGTTCGAGGTGGAAGGCGGTCGGGCAGGGCGACGGCACTTCGCGGCGACCGAGAGCCACGTCATATTCACGCCAAACGGGCCGGCCCGCGCCGGCGACCTCTCGGTCGGCGGCGACGTCCTCGTGTCGGTCAAGGATTACGAGCTGACCGACGACCAATGGCAGGTCATCCTCGGCGGCAGCTTCGGTGACGGCTCGGTGCGCAGGGTCGGTACCCACGCCGCACACTTCCGGGTCGGCCACGGCGACGCGCAGAAGGACTACCTCCGCTGGAAGCACGAGATGCTCGCGCCGTTCGCCGGCGCTATCAGGCGGACCGGCAACGGCTGGGGCTTCGATACCGTGGCGATGCCGGCGCTCGCCGAGCTCCGCGCTGAGTACTACGGAGAGGGCCGGGAGCGTCGGGCCACGAATCGGATCCTCGATCGTCTGGATGCCCGGGCGCTCGCGGTATGGTATGGCGACGACGGCTCGTTCGCGGGCTCCTACGCCCGCTGGGGCAAGGGCAAGGCCGTCATCTATAACACGGCGCTCAGCGGCGAGTCGCGCGCACGGGTTGTGGCGCTCCCCGAGCGGCTCGGAATCGGGCGGCCGCGCGACGACGGTCGCGGGTTCTGGTTCAGCTCCGAGCAGAGCGCCCGGCTCCATGCCCTCATCGCGCCATACCTTCACCCCTCGCTCGACTACAAGCTCCACCCGAGCCAGCGGGGCCGCTTCGCCTGGCACGCGCCGCTCGAGACGGCAGAGCTCGCGCAGCGCGAGCGCCTGCGGGTGGTGCCGGCGCGGATTCTCAGGAAGTACGTGAAGCCGCAGTCGCGGTCCACGCACCGCTTCGACCTCGAGATCGAGGGTCACCATACGTATCTCGCCGATGGCGTCGTCGTCCACAACTCGCCCGAAACAACGACGGGCGGGCGCGCGCTCAAGTTCTACGCGTCGATCCGCATGGACATCCGGCGGCAGGACGCGATCAAGCAGGGCACGGAGTCGCTCGGGGTGCGCACGAAGGTCAAGGTCGTGAAGAACAAGCTGGCGCCGCCGTTCCGCGAGGCGGAATTCGACGTCATCTACGGCGAGGGCATCTCGAAGGCCGGCGCCATCCTCGACGCGGGCGTGGAGCAGTCGATCATCGAGAAGTCGGGCACCTGGTACACGTACAAGAACGAGCGGATCGGACAGGGGCGCGAGAACGCGAAGAAGTGGCTGCAGGAGAACGCGGCGGTCCTCGCCGACCTGGAAGCGAAAATCCGAGAGGCGCTCGGGCTCCGCCCGGTCACGCCCCTCAGGTAGGAGTCCCTCATGCCGATCGACCTCGACAAGCTCCTGGTCTCCGGCGTCGAACGCGGCGCGTCGGACCTGCACCTGAAGCCCGGCGCGCCGCCGATCCTCCGGATCCACGGACGGCTCGTGCCGCAGTCCGACCTCGGCGTGATCACGGCCGACGAGATGGACGCGATCGCGAAGAAGTGCCTGCACGAGCGCTACTACGCCCAGCTCCACGACGGCAAGGAAGTGGACAGCGCGTACGCCGTGCCGAACTTCGGCCGCTTCCGCGTGAACATGTTCCTGTCGCTCGGCGTCGTCCGCGCCGTCCTCCGCTCGATCCCCTCGCGGAAGCCGAAGTTCGAGGAGCTCGGGCTGCCGGTCGTCCTCGAGCAGCTCGGCATGGAGCGGCGCGGGCTCATCCTCGTCACGGGCATCACCGGCTCCGGTAAGTCCACGACGCTCGCGGCGATGATCGACTTCATCAACCGGACGCGGAACGACCACATCGTCACGATCGAGGACCCGATCGAGTTCACGCACGAGGACATCAACTGCGTGGTCAGCCAGCGCGAGGTCGGCCACGACACCTCGAGCTTCGCCACCGCGCTCCGGGCCGCCCTCCGCGAGGACCCGGACGTCATCCTCGTGGGCGAGATGCGCGACCCCGAGACCATGTCGGTCGCGCTCCACGCGGCGGAGACCGGCCACCTCGTCTTCTCGACCCTGCACACGCTGAACGCGACGGAGACGGTCAACCGTATCGTCGGCACGTTCCCGCCCCACCAGGAGCAGCAGATCCGCGACCAGCTGGCGGCGGTCGTCGTCGGCATCATCTCGCAGCGGCTCATCCCGAAGATCGGGGGCGAGGGGCGCATCCCCGCCGTCGAGGTGCTCGTCGGGACGGGCGTCATCAAGGATTGCATCCGCGACGCGAAGCGCACGCCCGAGATCCCGGTGTTCATCGCGCAGGGCCAGTCGCAGTACGGGATGCAGACCTTCGACCAGTGCCTGCTCAGGCTCTACCGCGAGGGCATGATCTCGTACGAAACGGCGCGCGAGGCGGCGACCAACGCCGACGACTTCGACCTGAAGGTGCGCGGCATCTTCTCCGCGGGCGAGGCGTCGTTCGAGCAGAAGAAGGACGAGAAGCCGGTCACGACGCCGGCCGGCACGTCCTTCTTCAAGCGATAAGCGCGCCCAGGAAGGCCCTCGACGCCCGGGCCGCGCGCCTCGCCGCGGCCGATCTCCTCTCCCGTCGCGCGTGGACCGCGCGCGAGCTCGCCGTGCGTCTCGCGCGCCGCGGCGCCCCGAAGGACGTCGCGGCCGCGGTGGTGGCCGAGCTCGCCGGCCGCGGCCACGTGGACGACGCCGCGTTCGCCCGCCACTGGGTCCAGACGCGCGCCGCGCGCGGCTACGGCGCCGCGCGCCTCCGCGCCGAGCTCCGCGCCCGCGGCGTCGCCGCGGCGCTCGCGGACGCGGCGCTCGCGACCCTCGAGGGCGAGGACCAGCTCGCCCAGGCGCGTGCCCTCGCGCGGCGCCGGCTCCCGGCGCTCCGCCGCGCAGCGCCCGAGCGCGCGGCGGCGCGCCTGCGCGACCAGCTCCTCCGGCGCGGCTTCGCGGCGGGGATCGTCGCGCGCGTGGTGCGGGAGGCGGTTGGCGTCGCGCCCGACGAATGAGCCCCCGCGCGCGCACCGAAAGGCCCGGAGAGCCGATGGTACAATTGGCCTTCCTATGACCGGCGCCGAGCTCCGCGCGAAATTCCTCAGGTACTTCGAGGCGCAGGGCCACACGCGCGTGCGCTCGTCCTCGCTCGTGCCCGGCGACGACCCGACGCTCCTCTTCACCAACTCCGGCATGGTCCAGTTCAAGTCCGTCTTCCTCGGCGAGGAGCGGCGCGACTACGTGCGCGCCACGAGCTGCCAGAAGTGCGTGCGCGCGGGCGGCAAGCACAACGACCTCGAGAACGTCGGGCGCACGGCGCGCCATCACACGTTCTTCGAGATGCTCGGCAACTTCTCGTTCGGCGATTACTTCAAGGCCGACGCGATCAAGTTCGCGTGGGAGTTCCTGACGCGCGACCTCGGCCTCGACCCGCGCCGGCTCAAGGCGACCGTTTTCACCGACGACGACGAGGCGCACGCGCTGTGGAAGAAGATCGCCGGGCTCCGCGACGACGACGTCCTCCGGCTCGGCGAGAAGGACAACTTCTGGGCGATGGGCGACACGGGGCCGTGCGGCCCGTGCTCGGAGATCCACTTCCACCAGGGCGATCACATCCCGTGCCCGGAGGCCGCCGCGGGCCGGCCGTGCCTCGGGCCCGCCTGCGAATGCGACCGCTGGCTCGAGATCTGGAACCTCGTCTTCATGCAGTTCGATCGCGACGCGAGCGGCGCGATGACGCCGCTGCCGCGGCCGTCCATCGACACCGGCATGGGGCTCGAGCGCGTCGCCGCGGTCCTGCAGGGCAAGAGGTCGGACTACGACACGGACCTGTTCGCGCCCCTGATCGAGCGCGTCTCGGCCCTCGCCCGCAAGCCCTACCGCGCACGCGAGCAGGACGACATCTCCATGCAGGTGATCGCCGACCACGCGCGGACGACCGCGTTCCTCATCGCCGACGGCGTCATGCCCTCGAACGAGTGGCGCGGCTACGTCCTCCGGCGCATCATGCGCCGCGCGATGCGCCACGGGCGCATGCTCGGCCTCACCGAGCCATTCCTCTGGCGGACGGTGGAGTGGGTCGCCGAGCTCATGCGGGACGCCTATCCCGAGCTCGGGACCGAGCGCCGGCGCATCGAGGAGACCGTCCGCGACGAGGAGGAGCGCTTCGCCGAAACGCTCGACACGGGGATGGGGAAGATCCGCGACTGGCTCGACGCCCACGCGGGCACGGGCGCGCGGGTGGTGGACGGCCGCTTCCTGTTCACCCTCTACGACACTTACGGCTTCCCGATGGACCTCGCCGCGGAAGTCTTCGAGGACGCCGGCTGGCGCGTGACCGACGAGACGCGCGCCGCGGCCGAAGCCGAGATGGAGGCGCAGCGCGAGCGGGCGCGCGCGGGCGCCGCGTTCGGGGGCCAGGAGACCGAGGCGGGGGCGGTCTACCAGCGCCTCGGCGCCGAGCTCCCGCCCGTGGAGTTCGTCGGCTACGACACGCTCACCGCGCCGGCGCGCATCCTCGCGATCGTGGACCCGGCCGACGGCGGCGTCCGGCGCGTGCGTGAGGCTGCCGAGGGCGCCGAGGTCGAGATGATCCTCGACCGCACGCCGGCGTACGCCGAGTCGGGCGGCCAGGTGGGTGACACGGGGACGCTCGCGGGCCGCGCCGGGCGCGGGCGGATCCTCGACACTTACTACCGCGGCCCGAAGCTCATCGTCCACCGCGTCCGCGTCGTCCAGGGCGGGTTCCACGAGAACGAGGACGTCGCGGTGAGCGTCGAGACGCCGCGGCGCCAGGGGCTGCGCCAGCACCACACGGGGACGCACCTGCTCCACGCGGCGCTGCGGAGGGTGCTGGGCACGCACGTGACCCAGGCGGGCTCGCTCGTGGCGCCCGACCACCTGCGCTTCGACTTCTCGCACGGAAGCCAGGTGAAGGACCGCGAGCTCGCGCAGATCGAGGAGCTGGTGAACGAGCAGGTCCAGGCGAACACGCCCGTCACGCGTCAGGAGATGAGCCTCGACGAGGCGCTCCGGCTGGGCGCCCTGGCGCTCTTCGGCGAGAAGTACGGTGACCGCGTGCGCGTCATCAAGATCGGCGACTTCTCGACCGAGCTCTGCGGCGGCACCCACCTCGACCAGACGGGCGAGATTGGCCTCCTCAAGGTCCAGATGGAGGGCGCCGTGGCCTCGGGGGTCCGGCGCATCGAGGCCGTCGCCGGCCCGGCGGCCCTCGAGGCCGTCGCGAAGAAGGAAGCGGCGCTCCGCGAGGCGGCCGAGATCCTCAAGATCGCGCCGCTCGAGGTGCCGCGGCGCCTCCAGAAGCTCCTCGAGGAGCAGAAGGCCCTCGAGAAGCAGCTCGAGACGCTCGAGGCGCGCGCGGCCCGCTCGCGGGCGGAGGAGCTCGTCGCGTCGGCGCGCCAGGTCAACGGCGTCGCCGTGATCGCTGCGCGCGTGGACGGGCTCGACGCGGAAGGTCTCCGCTCGGTCGCCGACACGCTCCGCGAGCGCCTGGGCTCAGGCGTCGTGTGCGTCGCCAGCGTCGTCGACGGCAAGGTGAACCTCGTCGCCGCCGTCACGAAGGACCTGACCAAGCGCGTCCAGGCCGGCAAGCTCGTCCAGGAGGTCGCCGCGGCGGTCGGCGGCCGCGGCGGCGGCCGGCCCGACCTCGCCCAGGGCGGCGGCCCCGAGCCCGACAAACTCGACGCGGCCCTCGCGCGCGTCTACGACCTGGTCGCCCGCGCCCCCGCCTAGGCCGCCCAAAACGGTTTAGAATACCGGCGATGAGCCGCCCGACGCCGCGCGCGAAGCGGCGCGCCCCGCGCTCCGATCCCCCGGCCGACGGCCGCCAGCGGTCGCGCGACCATTCGGACGTCAGCGCCCACCTCGAGATCCTCCGCACAGTCGCCGAGACGGTCAGCCGCACGCTCGACGTCCGCGACGTCCTGCGCACGGCGCTCGAGGCCCTCACGCACGTCACCGGCCACGAGATCGCGAGCCTGCACCTGCTCTCGTCCGACGGCAAGACGCTCGAGCTCGAGGGCGAGCGGGGAATGTCGGCGCGGCTGCGTGAGGTCAACCGGCGCCTGCCGGTGGGCGAGGGGCTGATCGGCCGGGTCGCCAAGACGGGCCGGTCCACGCAGTCCGAGAACGTCTTCCGGGCCCCTAACCTGTTCCCGCCGGCGAAGGCGGCGGTCCGGCTCGACCAGATCCGCGGCTTCGTCTGCGTCCCGATCCGCTGCCGCGGCCGGATCCTCGGCACGCTCTCGCTCGGCCGTCAGACCCCCGACCGCTTCGACACGCGCGAGATCGCGCTCGTCAAGGCGACGGCCTACCAGATCGGCCTGGCGCTCGACAACGCGCGGCTCTTCGAGGAGACGGTGCGCCAGCTCGACGAGCTCAAGCGCGCGCACGCGCAGCTCATCCACGCCGAGAAGCTGTCGGCGGTCGGCGAGCTCGCCTCCGGCGTCGCCCACGAGATCAACAACCCGCTGACGACGATCCTCGGCCAGGTGCACCTGCTGCTCACGCACCCGGACGTGACGCCGCACTTCAACGAGCGCCTCAAGATCGTCGCCGAGGAGGCCTCGCGCGCGGCGAAGATCGTCCAGAACCTGCTCCTGTTCGCGCGCCAGTACACGCCCGAGCGGCGGCCGTGCTCGCTGCCCGACCAGGCGAAGCGCGTGCTCGACCTGAAGGGCTACCAGCTCCAGCAGGACAGCATCCGCGTGGTGACCGAGTTCAGGGCGAGCCCCCTCGTGCTGGGCGACGAAAACCAGCTCCAGCAGGTGCTGCTGAACCTCGTCCAGAATGCGCACTACGCGATGGCGAAGCGCCCCGGGCCGCGGGTGCTCACCGTCCGGACGTGGCCCAACGGCGTCACCGTCTGCCTCGAGGTGCGTGACACGGGCCCGGGCATTCCCTCGGAGGTCATGCCGCGGATCTTCGACCCCTTCTTCACGACCAAGCCGCCCGGCGAGGGCAGCGGGCTCGGACTCTCGGTGTCCTACGGGATCATCACCGAGCTGGGGGGTACCCTCCAGGTCCACAACCGGCCCGAGGGCGGCGCGTCGTTCATCCTCGAGCTGCCCGCGGTGGACCAGAAAGCGCGATCGAAGTAGCGCGGTTGGTGGCCCGCCGCTCCGCGCTCCTGTTCCCGGCACTCGCGCTGGCCCTGACCTCGTGCGCCGGCGCCGGGGCGCCCGTGCCCGGCGCGCCCCCGCACCACCGCGAGCGAGGCTTCGCCAACACGAACCCGGCCTACGCGCCCGCGGGGGCGTGGACGCGGCTCACCTTCTTCGTCGGGCGCGTCTGGGCCTCGACGTTCTCACCGCGCACCGCCAATCTCGCCGTCATCGCGAGCGACCTGGCGACGATCCGCGGGCCCGCCGGCGCCGACACGGTGACCTGGGTCGGCCACGCGACGCTGCTGGTCCAGCTCGACGGCGTCAACGTCCTCACCGACCCGCACTGGTCGGCGCGCGCGAGCCCCGTCGGCTTCGCGGGGCCCAAGCGCGTGACTCCGCCGGGGCTCCGCTTCGAGGACCTGCCGCCGATCCATGTCGTGATCATCTCGCACGACCACTACGACCACCTCGACGACGCGACGGTCCGGCGGCTCGCCGCGACCCACCGGCCCCACTTCCTGGTGCCGCTCGGGATCAAGGCCTGGCTCGCCCAGCGCGGCATCACCGACGTCGAGGAGCTCGACTGGTGGGACGGCCGGACGGTGCGCGGGCTCACCTTCACGTGCGTGCCCGCGCAGCACTTCTCCGGGCGCGGCCTCTTCGACAGGAACCGCCGCCTCTGGAGCGGCTTCACGGTCGCCGGCCGGTCGAAGCGCCTCTACTTCGCCGGGGACACGGCCTACTACGACGGGCTCAAGGAGATCGGCGCGCGGCTCGGCCCCTTCGACCTCGCCGCGATCCCGATCGGCGCCTACCTGCCGGCCACGATCATGAAGCCGAGCCACACGTCGCCCGAGGAGGCGCTGCGGGTGCTCGCCGACGTCCGCGGCCGGCGCATCGTCCCGATCCACTGGGGCACCTTCGACCTCGCCGAGGAGCCGATCGAGGAGCCGCCCAAGCGCCTCGAGGCGGAGGCGCGCCGGCTCGGCCTCGACGCCGAGCGCCTGTGGATCCTGAAGCACGGCGAGACGCGACGCTGGTGACGGGCCGTAGGCGGGGTGTGAGCTGCTCCTCGACCACGACGGTATCGTTCACGCACCTTCGGCTTACCGGCGCGTGGCCTCCGTGCGCTGACTACACGGGTCTCGGAGCAGCTCGCACCCCGCCCGCGGCACGTCACCAGCGCCACCCCGCCAGCAGCCCGTCACACGGCTTCGAGCAGCAGGCCTTTGAGGTAGCGGGTCTCGGGGATCGTGAGGACGATCGGGTGGTCCCGCCCCTGGCCGAGCGGCGCCACGACGCGCGCGCGCACGCCCGCGTCGGCGGCCGCCTCGCGGCAGATCGCCTCGAAGCGCTCCGCCGACACGTGGTAGGAGCACGAGAAGGTGAGGAGACTCCCGCCGCGCTCGAGCAGGCGCAGCGCGCGGAGGTTGATCTCCTTGTAGCCGCGCGCGGCGGCCTCGAGCTGCGTACGGCTCTTCGCGAAGGGCGGCGGATCGAGCGCGATGGCGCCGAAGCGCGCCCCGGCGCGCTCGAGGCGGCGGAGCTCGTCGAAGGCGTTGGCCGCGACCACCTCGGCCCGCTCGGCGACGCCGTTGAGGGCGAGGTTGTCACGCGCGCCCGCGAGCGCCTCCGGCCCCGACTCGATCAGGACGGCGCGCCGGGCCCCGCCGGCGAGGGCATGGCAGGCGAAGCCGCCCGTGTAGGCGAAGCCATCGAGGACGTCCCGGCCCCGGGCGAGCGCTCCGAAGCGGCCGCGGTTCTCCCGCTGATCGAGATAGAGCCCGGTCTTGTGGCCCCCGCCGACCGCCACAGTGAACCTGACGCCGTCCTCCGTCACCTCGACGGTCGACGGCCCCGCCGGGCCCGCCCAGCCCTGGGCCGGCTCGAAGCCCTCGAGCCGCGCCGCGGCGTCCTCGTCCTTGTGGAAGACCGGTAGCTCGCCGAGCGCCCGCGCGAGCGCGGCGCCGATCTGGCGGCGGGCCAGGGCCATGCCGAGGGTCAAACTCTGGACGACGAGCACGGGGCCGTAGCGGTCCACGACGAGCCCGGGGAGGCCGTCGGCCTCGCTCCAGACGAGCCGGCCGAGCTTCGGCGGGGCGCTGGCGGCCGCCCGAAGGGCGACGGCCCCGGCGATCCTGCGCTCGAAGAAGGCGGCGTCGACGGGCTCGTCGGCCCAGGTGAGGACGCGGCAGCAGAGGGCCGGGCGCGGGTTGTAGTGGCCGCGTCCGACGAACCGGCCCGCGGAGTCCACCACGGTGACGGCCGAGCCCGGCTCGACGTCGCTCACGTCGGCGACGTCGTTCTTGAAGATCCAGGGGTGGTGGCGCGGCCGGTCGCGGCCCCGCTTGAGCCTCAGGACCGCCGCGCGCGCCGGCCGCATGGCGCCCGGCGCTACTTCTTGCGCAGGACGACGACCATGATGAGCGGGTGCTTCGACCGCTCGAGGATCTGGTGAGGCTTGAAGCCGAAGAACCACTGGACGAACTCGAAGCCGCCTGCCAGCTCGATCAGCGCGCGGAGCTCCTGCGGGAAGACCATCCGCGAGAGGTGCGTCTGGCGGTAGAGCCGGCGCGAGCCGTTCTCGACCGCCTCGAGCGTCATGCGCTCGCTGAAGACCTGCGTCACGGGATTGACGTCGTTCAGCGCCGAGAACGACGCGCGCACGATCAGTCTCCCGCGGCGCTTCGACCACGACCAGGCGCGCGCCGGGTCGGTCCACGACGAGGCCATGTAGCGGTCGAAGACGTAGAGCCCGCCCTTGCGCACCGCGCGCGCCGTCGCGCGCAGGTGGGCGACGAGCTGCGCGTTCGTCAGGAGGTGGCCCTGGGAGTCCTGCATGCAGATCGCCGCGTCCACCGGGCGCTCGAGGCGGAAGTCGGTCATGTCGCCGACGACCAGCTGGCCCCGGTGGCCCTTCGCCGCCAGGCGCTGCCCGACGAACTCGATGCACTCGCGGGAGAGGTCGAGCCCGGACATCCGGTAGCCGCGGTCGGCGAGGCGGATCAGATGCGGGCCCGTGCCGCAGGCGATGTCGAGCACCCGGCTGACCCGTCCTCGGGCGTAGCGCTTGAAGCAGTGGACGAGGAAGTCCACCTCGAGCTTCCGGTTGGTGTCGAACGCGATCTCGTAGAGGCGCGGGGCGCTGTACTGGCTGGTCACCTCACGGTGCCCCACCAGGTCAGGAAGGCTTCGCGCATCACCCAGGCGGCCGCGATGCCGGTGCGGCCGGTCGGGTCCCACGCGTGGGCCACCTCGACGAGGTCGCCGCCGATCACCTGGCAGCCGTCGAGCATCCGGACGATCTCGACCAGCTCGGGCACTCGGAGCCCGCCGGGTTCGGGCGAGCCCGTGCCCGGGGCGTCCGCCGGGTCGAGGACGTCCACGTCGATCGTGACGTAGAGCGGGTGGCCCCGAAGCTCCGGCAGGAGCCCGCGGACGACGTCCACCGGGTGGCCGGCGAGGACCGGGAAGAAGTGGGGCTTGCGGCGCGCGTACTCCTCGCGGGAGCCGGTGCGCATGCCGACCTGGTAGACCCGCTCGGCCGGGACCACGTCCATCACCCGCGCCATGGCCGAGGCGTAGTTGTAGCGCTCGCCCAGGAACTCCTCCCGGGTGTCGGGGTGGGCGTCGAGGTGGAGGATGCGGAGGTCGGGGAAGGAGGGCGCGATCGCCTCCATGACGGGCACGGTCGCGGTGTGGTCGCCGCCGATCATGAAGGGGATGAGGCCCGGCCGCCACCAAGCGGCGATCTCCTCCCGGGCGGCGTCGAGCTGCTCCCGCGGCGACGCGCCGTCAGGCAGCTCGCAGTCGCCGATGTCGGCGATCGGCAGGTCCTCGAGGTCCCGGTTCACCCACGGCGAGTAGGTCTCGACCGAGTCCGAGGCGAGCCGGAGGTCGCGCGGGCCGTCCTCGGCGCCCTTGCGGAGGTTGACCCGGCCGACGAACGGGATGCCGTAGACGATGATCTTCGAGTTGGCGAGCGTGCCCTCGCAGGCGATGAAGCGGGGCGAGACGGGGCGCATGCGCCGCTACGCGAGGTCTTCTTCGGCGAGCAGGACGACCGCGGCCAGGACGCACCCGACGCGCGCGACCGTGTGCTCGACGGCGAAAACCTTCAGCTCGCGAATC
>Ga0209648_10001027_pt1 | contig 22307 bp, 20 predicted proteins | sample GraSoi2013_115cm_FD_185830 | JGI IMG/M metagenome (GOLD analysis project Ga0209648, IMG submission 185830) | Grasslands soil microbial communities from the Angelo Coastal Reserve, California, USA - Sample 9_17_2013_115cm (SPAdes) (version 2) | ecosystem: Environmental > Terrestrial > Soil >... | reverse complement strand
TCGCGCTGTCCGCCACTTCCACATTCACGTGCCGGAAATCCCGGCTCCGGCTCGTGAAGTACAACTTGTCTGAGGTGTCCGCCACCCACCGCGGGCTGACGCGCGATAGCGGCGTCGGATTCAGCCGGTTCTCCTCCTGCTCCTCGCGCAATTCTTCGCGGTCGCGCTCCATCTGCGGAGCGTCGGAAATGGTCAGCACTTCATCCAGGAAATTCTTCGGCTGTACCACCGCGCGCTGTTTGCTCGCTACGTCAAAGATGTCGATTTCGCTGACCGGCATATTCGCCTCGCCCGGCAGCGGATAGCTGCGCGCCTCCAGGACCGGCCGCGGATTTGTCAGCGAATGAATCACCCAGTAGTCGCCCACCTTGCGGTTGTCCTCTCGCTCCAGCGCGAATTTCTTCGAATCCTTTGACCAGTGAATCGTTACCGGCGGTGTTCGCGGCCCGGCCTTATTTGTATCGCCTTTGTCTATCTTCTTTAGTTGCTCTTCCTGCTCGGGCAGTAGCACACGCGCATAACTGTATTTTTCCACGCCATCCGTCGTCACTTGCGTTTCCACCACGCTCGCGTCTCCCGCCTTCTTCAGCGCCTTCGAGTAATTTTCTCCATCCATCTGATAGAGGTTAAATCCGCGCGTGAATACAACCATCTTCCCGTCCGGCGACACTGCCGCCCACATCGGCTTTTTCTTCGGCGCTTCAAAGTTGTCTAGCCGCGTCACTTTCCCCGTTGCTATATCGTATTCAAAATAAATCGTCCGCGTATCTTCCGGTTTTTCCCCCGGCTGTCCCGTCGCTTGCGTCGCCTGCCCTTGCTGCTCCCCCTGCTTTGTCTCTCCTTCCTTGCCTTGCTCTTCAATATCTTCCTGGCTCTTTTCCTTCTTTGGTTCGTTCGGCACCACCGCGTTCTTTCGAATCTCCACTTCAAATCTCATCCGCGTATCTTTTTCCACCAGCTTCAGCCTCTTGATCGGCAGATGTTGCGCATCATAAGCAAAATTCGTCAGCGTCGAGAGCGCCGCCGCCACCTTGGCGTTGTCCCATAGCGGGGTCTTTGACTTTTTCACCGGGTCCACAATGTAGTACCGCGTTCCCTCCGTCGTCTGGTAGCTATACCAGAACCGGTCGGACTCACTGAACCAGTGCGGCGTCACCGCCAGGTCAAACACCAGTTTGCTGACTTGATCCGGCAGAAATCGCTCCTCGAGTGCGTAGTTTGGCGCAACGCGCACTGCGGCCTCTTCAGCAGCCGCCTCCATCTTCGCCGCTGTCCCCGCACCATCTGGTCCCGCCCACGCTCGCGCGGCAAAAGCGCTCGCTGCCACCAACGCGTATACTCCGAACCACACCACTCGGCTCCCGCTGCGGGATAATCTCCGTCTCAAATCTGCGGCTTTCATCTTCACTTTCCTTTCCACCCCGACTTCACTCGCCCCCACCACACCACGGCCGCACAGTATAAACCGAAGAACTTCAATTCTTTACATCTGTTCACACCTGCTTCCCACGGTTTCCCCGCAGTACCATCATCATTTTTTGGCAAGGAGCGAACCGCCGTTCGTTTCTCCAACGGGTAACATAAGATTAGGGAATTTTTTCTGCATTTCCGTGGTATTACTCCCAGGGAGCAGTGTAAGCTCCTGCTGTCTGTTGCAACCTAGCTTCCGTCGGAGGTTCTCTATGAAGCACATGATCGCTCTCGGTCTCCTGGCCGCGGCCGCGCTTTCCGCTGCTCCGCTAATGCCCCGGGCCGAGAAATCGCAGGTCGCCAAGATGACCCTCAAGGTCGGCGACACCGCCCCTGAGTTCACTCTTCTCAGCGACGGATGGAAGACCGTGAAGCTCAGCGACTATCGCGGTAAGAAGAACGTCTTCCTCGCCGTCTACGTCCTGGCCTTCACCGGTGGTTGAACGAAGCAACTTCAGGCGGTCCAGGCTGGAATCGCCTCCGGTAAGATTGACACCTCAGATACGGAAGTTTTCGGCGTCAGCGTAGATAGTCCCGCTGCCAACGCCGCCTTCGCCAAGCAGATCGGCGTCACCTTCCCGCTCCTCAGCGACATGAACCGCAAGATGCTCAAGTCTTACGGCATCCTCAAAACCTACGACCCGGCAAAGAATAACGAAGGCTACGAGTGGGCTCTGCGCGCCAACATTATCATCGACAAGCAGGGCATCATCCAATTTGTCGAAGAAGGCGATGACGCCGTCGATCCCAACACCGCCCTGACCATGTGCACCACCCTGCACAAAAAAGACGCAACCAAGTAATCCTCCGCGCCGCTTCCAATACCGTCGCGACTCAGCGAGAGTGTGCCCGCGTGCTGTTCTCTTAGTGGATCTTCACACCACCGAGCTCGCCGCCGCCGGGTTGCGCCCGATGCGAAACAGTCGGTGTACGTGTTTGAAGCACTCAACTACCGTTAGGATGGCCGTGAATATCATTACGTAGTGCAAAACCAGGTTGACGATGCGCAGCGCCTCCGCGAACTTCGCGGCATCGGTGATTCCCGGCGCGAGCACAAATAACTCACTGGCGCGGGTTAGCACGTAAAGAAGAGTCACCGTGCCCCCGTCCGCGATCAGGCGCATTACGGCATAGAACCTGACCCGATCCGGATGCATGATCATGACGACCTGCCGCACGATGGCCACGATCGAAAGCAGAATCACCGGCCAGTAAACGGTGTTCCATACCGGCGCCATCTGAAACGGCATCTTGTCAGCCAGGCCCACAGGCCCCAGGGCTATGAACAAGGCCACCTTACGGATTGGACTTACGCGAATCCACCACAGCAGGAACGCCAAGGTGAAGAAATGTTCCACGATGGTCTGGGCTCGCGGAATTGGTTTGCCGCCCGCGGAATCCGAGGTCGGCCGCAGCGCCGGAAGGGACCGTGGATTAAATTTTTGGTTGCACTCTGCGGTCACTTTTTCGACGAGATGGAACTTGTTGTTGCCGATGTCCAGCACTGCAAAAACGATGGTCACCCACGCGAACGTCGGCAGCACCGCGCCAACGTAGTTGAGCAGCGCTCCCAGGACCTCAAAAAGCGATTTCCCCGCCACGATCAGCACCAGGACGCCAACCGCATAACCGAATCCCACGATGGCCAGAATAATTTTCATCGCCAGCCAGTAGAAGGGGAAGAGTGCGGACCCGATCAAGTGGCGCGACTGGCGGTAGCGCGTCGCCACCAGCAGCGGATGCCCGTGCTTCTTGAGGATTTCCGCCAGCTCGTCTTCACTCAGCGGCCGGCCGAGTTCCGTCTCCTTGTCTTCCATCTGCGCGCGCAAATTTTCCCCCAGCTCTTTGAGGATGTCCTCCTGCTGTGACGTGGGCAGGTACGTCCGAACAGCTTGTAAGTAACGTTCCAGAAGATCCATAAAGTGCTCCTAAACAATCCGTTTCAACGACGAATTCAAACTCTGCCATTCCTCCAGCAGTTGCTTGAGGATGTGCGCTCCGTCCTTCGACAGCCGGTAAAACCGCTTGTTGCGCTTGTCTTCCTCGCGCCACTTGCTCTCCAGCAGGCCCTGGCTTTCCAGCCGACGCAGCAGTGGATACAGCGTGCTTTCCTCGATCTCCATCCCGCGGTCCGCCAGGGCTTTCCGCAGCGCATAGCCGTAATGCTCTTCGCGAAGCTGTGCCAACACCGCGATGATCAGCGAGCCACGACGCAGTTCCAGCTTAAGGTTTTCGAACAGGTCGGAGTTCAGAAGTTTGCCGAGGTCCACCATCTTGTATGCCGCCTACAATGCGCCACATCTTATGTCGCGCACACTATGCGCCATACAGTATAGGTTGTCAAGAGAAAGTTTTGAAAAAAACGGCCAATCCTAATTTGCGACGGTTAATTCAATCGTAGAGGACGCCGGAATCCGCGTGCCGTTCATCGGCGACTGATCAATCACCGCTCCGTGCGGCCATTGTGGTGCTGTCACATAATTTACTTTGCGCCGCATCTGCGCCACGTCCAGCCGGTGCTGTGCGTCAACTTCACTCAAGCCTGTCAAGTGCGGCATCACATACGCGGTTTCACGAGGCCCCTGCGAAACCAGCACATCCACGCGCGGCGTCGCCGCTCCCGTGCCTGGCTTCGGGTTTTGAATCACCACCGCGTCCACCGGCTGCTCCACCATCGTAATTGCAGAAACTTCGCCCACCTGCAATCCCGTTCGCAGTAGTTCGATCCGCGAAGCCCGCAGCGAATTGCCTTCCAGCAGCGGAATCTGCAATTGTCGCTGCCCCAGGCTCAGCACCACGTGCGCCTGCTGCGACACTTTCATCAGCAGACCCGACGTTGGCGTCTGCCGCACCACCGCGTTAATGGGCTGGTCGCTGTAGATCCGGTCAGCCACGCGCAGCAACAGTCCGCGCGACTGCAGTATCTGGCTCGCCTCGGCAACATTGATCCCCACAAGATTCGGCATCGTCACTTCGCGCCCGTGAATCGCAATGCGCATCGCCGTAATCGCGCTCAGAAACGCCGCCGCGGCCAATATGAACACCAGCAGCGTGATCCGGCTCAGCCATTCCAGTCTTTCGCGCAACGTCATACTAATCAGTCTCGAATCTCTGCCCAAATTCGTCAACGATTTCTTTGCTTCAGTAGGACAGACATTCCTGTCTGTCCTCTTTATCGCTTGAGCAGCCTGGTTCAAGGATCCCGACGGCAACATCCACTAAGCCCTTTAGATGCAACACTTACAAAAACATAGGGGGTGGTCCGGTTATTGTTCACTAGGCAGCTTCATGGAGTGCGGCGGCTTGCCGCCGCTTTTTTTCCATCCACCATGCCCAAATTCCAGCGAAATCAACTAAGCTACGCATGCTTCCGCGCCAGTATCCATCTTTGTAGGCGCGCCCGCCGCGACGGCGGGCGGCGCCTAGCTCGGCCACCAAAAGTCCGCTCGAGAAAGTGGGAAGCAACAGAGATCAGAAGCGCATTGTGATGGAAGGGAACTACTTGGCAGGCTCTGCCGTCGTTAACAATCCTTACCCGGATTTTTCTTCTCTGACCAAAAACTGAAAACTGAAAACTGAAAACGATTCACTTCTTAAGAGGCGGCGCCGGATAATCCGGCAGTTTGTCTTTACTCGTGTCCGCGCGCTTCACTTCCAGCTCACCGAACAACAACGACGGGCTGATAATCGTCGTAGGCGCCCCGCCGGCTCGATTGCTCACCAGTGGATCGTTACCCACGGCGATCAAATCATTGCGGATCGCGCGAATATCCAATTCATTGAACACCGCGCCTCGCACCAGCTCTTCGTGTCCATCTTTCGCGTACACGCGATAGAGCAGCCGCGGCGAATTGCCCGGCCCCAGCGTCTCCACACGGTAGGCATAAGCCTTGCCCTGGTCCGTCACCATTTGAACGACTCTTTTCTTCAACTCCTCTGCCGATTGCGCCTCCGAGCTTTTCACCAGCAGCACACCCAGGCTCGGCCCCGGAGGCGCGCCTGGCGCACCTCGTCCGTGGCCATTCGAGGCAGGGAAGTCGCGGATCGGCACGCGCCCGATCAAGTAATTCGCCAGCATCCCATTCTCAACCGCGTTGACCGTCTGGGCTTTCACGCCTTCGCTGTCCACCGCGTAACTTCCCACCAAGCTTTTTCCCTGAAAATCCTTCATCGTCGGATCGTCCACCACCGACAAAAAATTCGGCAGCACGCGCGTCTTGTAACTCGTCGCAAATGCACCCGTCGTCCGGTTCGGTTTCCCAAGCTGCGGTTTTTGCCCCAGCATGTTCTGCCCGATCAGCGACGCCACAATGTCGTCCGCCGCATCCGCCGCGAACAACACCGGCCCGCGGTATTCCTCCTCTACGATCGGCGCTTTTCGCAATGCCACTACCGTATCCAGCATCTTCTTCGCTTCGCCCATCAACGCATCACGGGTCGGCAATTCCTCCGGCCGCGCCACCATAAACGCCGGGCTCCGGCTCAGCCGCATTCCATCCGCCGCCTGCGCCGAACTGCTCAATTGCACGCTGTAGGTCGTCTTTCCGCACCGCGTGACCGTGCCTTCGGAATTCACCAGGTACTCGTTGATTGCCGAAAATCGCGCCGACGCTGTCACCGACTGCACGTCGGGATACTGCCTATACAAATTCGTCACATCCTCCAGCGTTTTCTTCCACGCCGCTTCGTCGATTTTCAGCGACACCGTCGGCTCGACCGCGATCATTTGTGGCGCTTTCGCAAAATCATCCACGGGACTTGGGTCCGCGCTGAACTGCTTCATGGCCGCCTGTTTCTCCGCCAGCGCCTGTCCCGCTGCTTTATAGGCCTCGTCTGTCGCAAGCCAGATCTGGTGACGCAATGCAATCGGATCGTTGTCCAGCGGCAAAATATTTGATTCGCCCTGGCCTCTTCCGAAATAACTGTCTTGCTTGTAATCGCCAATGCGCACCACCACGCGCAGCACGCGAACGTGAACGTGCTGATTTTCGCGCAAGGCGCCAAACGCGGCCTCCGCGGCGACATCCTCGATTTCGTTCACGCGGTACTCGATATAATAAGGGGCCTGCACTTGATCCATTTTGAGTTGCGATTTCGACCGGTCCAATTCCGTGAGCAACGCTTCGAGCAGGCCATCGCCCTTCGCCGCTGCGTGCGCCGCAACCATCGCCGCATTCAGCGCCGGTTTCGACTCATCGGAGGCCGCACGGCTTGGCGCAGTCGTCAGCGTCAGCAAAGCCGCGATGGTCATCCCCGTAAATCTTTTGAATACGCGCAACGCGTTCGGTTGGTGAAGAGTTTTCACGGCTTCACCTCCGCTTTCATTTGCGCATCTTTGGCGGTGCTCGCATCTTCAAATCCCGGTGGCGGCAAAAGCGGCGGGCGTTCATGCTCGTGCCCGCGCTTCTGGACTTCCATCTCGGAAAACAGCATCGACGGAGCTACCGCTGCAACGGGCACCTGCCCGCTCTCCGCTCCACAAACACCGTTGAAGACTTTGGGCTGATCTCCGGTCGTCAGAATCCTCGTCAGCGCCGCCAGCGGCGTACCCACAATATCCACCCCGCGCACCAATTCGTCCGGACGCCCGTCGGCGTACACCCTGTATACCAGCACCGGCAGGACTTGGAACGCCTGCGGCAACGCTCGCGTTGTCAGCGTAAAACCACCCTGAATGTCATCGAAATAAAGCCCATACGGCTTCCCCTGTTTTTTCACTTCGTCGATCAGCTTCTGCCGCATCTCCGCTTCGGGTACCGTTTTTGTCGAAGTCACGATCAAGTTTCCCTGGCGCCCCGTGGGCATCCGGCCGGGCTGGTTTCTCCCGTGCCCGTTCGACTGGCTGAAATTCTTGACCGGCATGCGCGACATCAGAAAGTTTTGCAACACTCCGTCCGTAATCACGGCCACGCGCTGCGCCGGTTCGCCCTCATTATCAAAATCGTATGCCCCCGCCAGTTTTATCCCCGCCAACTCGCGCGTGGTCGGATCGTCAATCACGCTCAGAAATTTTGGCAGTACTTCCTGCCCGATCTTCTTCGTGAACGTTTGTCCTTCCTCTTCATCGCGCTGGCGGTGGCCCTCCAGCCGGTGCCCAAGAACTTCATGGAAAAAAACCGCCGCCGCCCGCCCGCTCAGAATTGCCGGTCCATCGTAGGGCTCCGCCACGGGGGCCTTTCGCAGCGCGATCAAATCCTTGGCCATCTTCTCGATTTTGTTCGACAGCTCTGCTTCGCTCGGCAGACCGCTCGCGGCGGGGGCCTGGAATGTTTCGACGCGCAGCAAATCCATCCCGTCGTCGGCACGCGTTTGCGCTTCCATAATCAGCCGAACAGAGGAGGTTGGCGACACGATGGCGCTTCCTTCGCTCGATACCATCCGCGAATTCGAACGCTGCACCTGAATCATCACCGTCGCGTAGTACACATCGGGATACTTCCGGAACGCTCCGGAAAGTCTCTTGATCTCGCCTTCCCAAGCTGCACGATCGAACGGCGCCGCGGCCGGCGCTTCCTCTATGTGCGTCTGCGGCTTCTCTTTCGAAAAGTCCGGCGACTTGTCCTCTTCTTCGGCGCGAACTGCGGTGTTCGTCCGAACGTTCAACAGCGACGGCACGGCGCGCTTGTACTCGCGATCCGTCAATTCCCACAAGACTCGCGCGATGGCGTCCGCGTCATTCCCCAGCGGCAAACTTCCCGAATTCACTCCGCTCGGACGGCTCTGTCCGTGGGTATTGTCCAATTCCGGCGCGCCCACGCGCATGTTCACATCAGCAAAGCGCCGCTGCGCCGTGGCATTGGTCAGCAAACTCCCGTAAGTCCCCACAAGCACCACGAAATCCTGGTCATACACGGTATAGCCCAGGTAGTAGGGAGGCTGTTCCGTTTTGCCCAGTTCCGCTGTCGCGCGCGCGATCTCGCTTTGCATTGCTTTTAGGACGGGATCATTCGCCGCGGTTGCAGCCACTGCCGTGCGCGCCTTCTTGTCGCCCGCTACCGAAACAAACGGCAATCCCACAAGCCGCGCAACCAGCGTCCAGCACGCCACCGCACGCAGCAACTGCCCAGCGCGGAAACGCACAGTTCCGCGTTTTGCTGAGGATTCAGAATTCTTCATGTGAAGTGAGCTCCCGTTGCCACGGCCTATCAAAGAGTGTCTATTCTCAAGTGCATAGCGTAATTGCCAAGTATGTCCTAGTGGTCCGCGCCGCGCAAATCACGTGTCGCCAAAGCGTTCACCGCTTTTCAGCCGAGCGCCATTTGCAAATTCAGCGGCTGAAACTTGCTTGCGTCCCTCCAGTTTGACGGTCCGAACGCGCAAAACGGTTGCGTCACCGCACCAAACGAAAAGTTCGTTTTCCTCGCAAATCAAAGTTCCCGGTGTTGCGACGTCCGCGCTGCTCAGCAAGCTCGCGCTCCCTTCCTTAGACACCGGATCGCCCCAGACGTGGCAGCTCTGCCCGCGAAACGTCGTGTACGCCCCTGGCCACGGCGCAAATCCTCGCATCCGGTTGTAAATTTCCACTGCAGGCCGCTTCCAGTCGATGCGCCCGTCTTCTTTTTTCAACATCGGAGCGTAGCTGGCTTCCGCATGATTTTGTGGTTTCGAAGCAATCGTTCCCGCCGACAAGCCGCGCAAGGTCTCGGCCATCGAGGGCGCGCCGAGTTCAGCCATTCTAATGGCAAGCTCCGGCGCTGTTTCGTTGGGGCCAATCTCGACTTCGCGCTGCAGCAGCATCTCCCCGGTATCCATCCCGGCATCGATACGCATCGTGGTCAGGCCGGTTCGCGTTTCGCCGTTCACGACAGCCCAATTGATGGGCGCCGCGCCACGGTATTTAGGGAGCAGGGAAGCGTGCAAATTAATCCAGCCCAATTTCGGAATCGGTAGCAATCTCGCTGGAATAATTTGTCCGTAGGCGATGATGACAACGCAATCGGGAGCGAGATTTTGGAGCAGCGCCTCGCTCTCCGCCGCGCGAATCTTTTCTGGCTGATGCACCGCAACCTTGGCGGCCAGCGCAGCTTGTTTCACCGCCGAAAAAGAAACTTCCTGCCCGCGGCCCCGCGGCCGGTCGGGTTGCGTGATCACGCCAACGATTTTAAAGTCAGATTGTGCGAGGAGATGTTTAAGGGTGGGAACCGCAAACGAAGGCGTGCCGCAGAAAACGATTCGCATCATCAACCTACTGCGGCCGCAAGGCGACCGGCTCCGGCACTTACCACTCGCCCTGTTTCCTGAGCTTCTTGATTTTCCGCCTGATTAGGTCGCGTTTGAGCATGCTGAGGTGCTGCAAAAAAAGGATGCCATTCAAGTGATCGATCTCATGGCAGAAGGCTCGCGCCAGCAGGTTTTCGCCGCGAATCTCGAACTCCTCGCCTTTGTCATTTTGCGCTTTGATGGTCACAAATTGCGGGCGCAGCACGTACCCACGGAATCCCGGAACCGAGAGGCAACCCTCTTCTTCGCGAACTTCGCCTTCGGCGTGAATAATCTCAGGATTCGCCAGCACGATCTTGGCTTCGGGATTCTTCCCTCCGGTTACGTCCACCACGGCGAGCCGCAAGCTCAATCCGATTTGCGGGGCGGCCAATCCCACGCCCTGCGCCGCGTACATGGAAGCAAACATGTCCTCGACCAGTTGTTCCAATTCGGCGTCGAACTTTTTTACCGGCGCTCCCGGCTTTTCAAGGATGGGGTCGCCATACTTCACGATGGGATAGATTTTGCGCGCAGCAGAGGGCGCTTGCGGCGTCTCGGTGGCGGCCGGGGCGGTGGCTTCAGAACGCGTCGATTTGTCTGGCATAGTTGTCGAAATTCCGCCGCATTTCCGCGAGCGAGTCTCCCCCAAATTTTTGCAGAAAAGCATCCGCGAGCACAAGTGCCACCATGGCTTCGCCAGCCACGGCTCCGGCCGGCACCACACACCAATCCGAGCGCTCGTAGGCGGCCTTGACGGGTTCCTTGGTGACCATGTCCGTAGTGTGCAGTGGCTGGCGCAAAGTCGAGATCGGTTTCAAGTACCCGCGTACCACCACGTCTTCGCCGTTGGTAATGCCGCCTTCCAATCCCCCCGCGCGATTGGTATGCCGCCGGAATCGCCGCGCCGACTTTTCATAAAAAATTTCATCCTGCACTTCACTTCCAAACGAACCAGCGCCCGCGACCCCTCCGCCGATCTCCACGGCTTTCACTGCTTGCACGCTCATCAGCGCCTGCGCAAGCCGCCCATCCAGCTTTTCGTCCCACTGCGCGTGGCTGCCCAGCCCCACGGGGACATCGTGCGCAACAATTTCAAAAATTCCGCCCACGGTGTCGCCCGCTTTCAAGACCGCGTCAACTTCCGCCTTCATTTTTTCCTGCACCGCGGCGTCAATACAACGCAAAGGCGAATCCAGGTCCGCGCTCACTGCATGAATCTTTTTCCAAGTGGCCGGTTTTTCCAGGCGCACGTGTCCCACCTGAATCGTATGGCTGGCGATCTGCGTGCCGAATTCTCTCAAAAGCAGTTTTGCAAACGCCCCTGCCGCCACGCGTGCCGCGGTTTCGCGGGCCGAAGCGCGCTCCAGAATGTACCGCGCATCGTGGTAGTCAAATTTTTGCGATCCGGCAAGATCGGCATGCCCCGGCCGCGGCGCAACGAGCTTTCGCGTGTCAGCGTCCTTTTCCCCCGCTTCCACCGGCAGGATTTTTTCCCAATTCGCCCAATCCTGATTCTCGATGCGCAGCGCAATCGGCGCCCCGATGGTCTTCCCGTGGCGCACGCCCGCAAAAATTTCCGCCGTATCCTTTTCAATCTTTTGCCGGCCGCCGCGTCCATAGCCAAGCTGCCGCCGCCGCAACTCGTGATTGATAAATTTCAGATCAACCGGCATCTGCGCGGGCAGCCCAGAGATAAACGCCAGCAGCGCCTGCCCGTGCGATTCACCCGCGGTGTAAAAACGAAGCATTCCCGATTATTCCTCGCACGAGTTTGCGCGTGTTTTGATTCAAATCAAGCGGAATCCAAACAGTGTAGCCGCCGTCGCGCCCTTCGTCCAGCGCGGCCCAACGCTGTCTGCTCGATTCCGGCCTTTCAACACCATAGCGCTTCTCATCAAGGCTGCCGAGCGGCGCGCCATTTCGGATGCTGACATTCCGCGTATTCATGGTGCAGACTGTCCGGTCACACCAGGGTAAAGGAGAACTCATGCCTACGGTCACTTCTGTTATGGCCGACTTGACGAAGAAGGGCAGTGAGCAGACTCGCAAGATATATGCGCGGCATGGAATGGCGGGGAAGCCCATGTTCGGCGTGAGTGTCGCGGACCTGAAGGTTATCGCGAAAACAATCAAAGGGCAGCAGGGTCTCGCTTGCGAACTCTACGTAACGGGCAATTTGGACGCCATGTACCTCGCTGGGATGGTGGCCGATGGATCGCAGATGACCAAGGAGCAGCTGAGCGGGTGGGCTGAAGGCGCGGCGGGTTTACAGATGATTTCCGAATACACGGTTCCGTGGGTGGCTGTTGAAAATACGCATGCCCGCGAGCTGGCGATGCAGTGGATCAAGTCAAAGAAGGAACATGTCGCCTCCTCCGGTTGGTGCACGTACGCCGGACTCGTGGCCACCAAAGCCGACGAAACCTTGGACCTAGCGGAAATGGAGGAGCTTCTCAACACTGTGGTGAAGAGAATCAGCGGTGCGCAAAACCGCGTACGTCACACCATGAACGGTTTTGTGATTGCGGTCGGGAGTTACGCAAAACCCTTGCTGAAACAAGCGAAGGCTTCGGCGCAGCAGATTGGCGCCGTTTCGGTGGACATGGGCGACACGGCTTGCCAGGTGCCGTTTGCCACTGGCTACATCCAAAGGGTTGAAGCGTCTGGCCGCGTGGGTAAGAAGCGAAAAACGATCCGCTGCTAGCCCGGCAGGGCGCTCCTGCTTCCATTCCAACATTTCCGCCGTCGAAAGACTTATTCCGCGGCGTGCCAGGTCCTGTGGGTCCCCTTCGTGCGCCGCTCCCTTCCAGGAGGCATCATGACACGACGCAAACTTTCGCTGTGTTTCTTGCTGGCGGCAATCATCGCCGGGCCGCTGTGGGCGGGCACGCATTCCGCCGCCGCCTTCAAAAAGCTGCAATCTCTCTCGGGTGACTGGGAAGGGAAGGACGAGCACGGAATGCCTGTCAAGACCAGTTTCAAGGTTCTGGCATCCGGCACCGCGGTGATGGAGACTCTTTCCCCCTCCGGCATGGAAGAAATGGTCACCCTTTACAGCATGGATGGCGATGGCATCGCCCTCGTCCACTACTGCCCCACAAACAACCAGCCGCGCATGCGCGTCGTACCCGCTTCCGATGAAGTCAAAGAGCTCAGTTTCGACTTCGAAGGCGCGGGCAACCTCAAGTCGCCTTCCGCCGGCCACCAGCATCACCTCGTCCTGCGCTTCGACGACCCCGACCACCTTACCGAGACCTGGACCTGGCGCGAAGAAAACAAAGACATCCCCATGCTCTTCCACCTTACACGCAAGAAGAACTGATTAGGTGCGAGTGCTACGCTTAGGTTGTGCTGGGAGGTCGAGTTTCGAGGAATTCGAGGCGGTTGCCCCAACGGTCCTCGATGAAAACCACGAGACTGTTATTTCAGGGTTTCTTTGCCGCCGATGTAGATGGGCATCAATATTTCCACGGCAATGCCGCGGCGGCCATGGCCGAGATCGTCGATGCGCACTACTCTGCCGAGAGACTCGCGATTGATCGAACCAGGTCCATCGGAATAAGGATAGGTGACAAACAGGCGCAGGCCTTCCTTGTAGAACTCATTTTTCGAAGCAAAATAGACGCTGTCGCGCGAAGTGTTCAGCGTGGGCAGGATTTCGTCGAAGTCATGCCGGAGAGGGTCAGACGGTCTCACGCGGACGGTCTGTGGTAGCTTGAGCCGGCCTTTGCGCCGCCGCTCGGGACCCGTCAATCGCGCCATAGTTGGGTGAGAGGATACCTCATTTAGCCCGAAGGGTTCCAAACCATTTCCTTCGTAATTTCACGAAACAAAAGATAGGGCATCCCCGTTGCTACTTCCAGAAGCCCTGCAGCTGCGGGTGTGGACTTGAGAGGGGTGTCCCATGATCAGTTTCTGGCAAGACGTCCGCCACGGATTGCGCGTCCTGGCAAAGAATCCCGGCTTCACGGCCATCGCCATCCTGACGCTCGCTCTGGGAATCGGCGCGAATACAGCCTTGTTTTCGGTGGTCAATGGGGTGCTCCTCAATCCACTGCCGTTTGCGAATCCCGACGAACTAGTCGCCGTTTACACCAAGTCCCCGACGTTCCAGGAGAGCTCTATTTCCTACCCGAACTTCCTCGACTGGCAAAAGGACAACCACTCGTTCGCTCCTTTGTGCGCTTTCCGGTCCGACGACTTCAATATGACCGGGGCGGGCGAACCGGAGCGCGTTCACACGCACATGATTTCCGCCGAGTTTTTCTCCACCCTCGGCATTCCGCCCCTTCTCGGACGCACTTTCCGCCCCGAGGAAGACACTGCCGGCGCCGGCCCCGTCGTCATCCTCAGCGACGGTCTTTGGCACCGCAAATTTGCCTCCGGGCAAGGCGTTTTGGGCAAGAACATCACGCTGAATGGCAAGACCTACACGATTATCGGCGTTGCTCCCGGCCACATCACCGGGCTGAGCAACACCGATGTTTTCGTTCCCATTGGTCAGTGGAACGATCCCTCGTTTCGCGACCGCCGCATCAGCATGGGCATGAACGCGATCGGCCGTCTCAAACCTGGCGTCACCATCGAACAGGCCCGTCTGGACATGAACCGCGTCGCTGAAAACCTCGCCAGTGCCTACCCGGAAGCCGACAAGGGCTCGGGCATCTCCCTGGTCCCGCTCAAGACCGATGTCGTCGGCGATGTAAAAGGAATTCTGCTCGTTCTCCTCGGCGCGGTCAGTTTTGTGCTTATGATTGCCTGCGCCAACGTCGCCAATCTGCTCCTGGCGCGCTCCACTGGCCGTTCTCGCGAATTTGCGATTCGCGCCGCGCTTGGCGCCAGCCCCGCGCGAGTGATTCGGCAGCTGCTCACGGAGAGCGTTCTGCTAGGTTTAGCTGGCGGTTGCATTGGACTTGTCCTCGCAACTCTGGGTGTGCGCGTTCTGGTCGCTGCTTTGGCAAACACTTTGCCGCGCTCGGGGGAGATCGCGCTCGATGGCCACGTGCTTTTCTACACGATGGGCATCTCCATATTGACCGGCATAGTGTTTGGCTTGATTCCCGCGCTCAAAACGCTGCGCCACGATACTCACGAAACGTTGAAGGAAGGCGGCCGCGGTTCCAGCGGGGCGCGTCATCGCACGCAAAGCGTGTTTGTTGTAGTGGAAATGGCTATGGCCGTGGTCCTGCTCATCGGCGCAGGATTGATGATCCGTACGCTGACAGCGCTGAGCAACATCAATCCGGGCTTCGATCCACACAACGTCCTCACCTTCGCCATATCGAGTTCGGCAGCGGTTTCCACGCCCGATCAGCTCCGCGCGATGTACCGCGAAACCTTGCGGAAACTCGAGAGCATTCGCGGTGTCGAAACGGTGTCCATGATGGGCGGCTCGCTGCCCATGACCGGTGATTCCGAGATTCCTTTCTGGCTCGAGGGCCAGCCCAAGCCTGCAAATGACAATGACATGCCTTTCGCGCTCTTTTATCTTGTCAATTCGAGCTACCACCAGGCCATGCGCATTCCCGTCGAGCGTGGCCGCGCGTTCACGGAGCAAGATAGTGAGCACGGACCAGCGGTGGCGTTGATCGACGCCACTTTCGCGCGCAAATATTTTCCCAATCAGGATCCCGTCGGAAAACACCTCAACCTCGGACTGTTTGATACTCAGCCGGAGATCGTGGGCGTTGTCGGCCACGTTGAGCACTGGGGTTTGGGTTCGCGAGAACATCAAAGTTTGCAGGCCCAGCTCTATCTGCCAATTTGGCAGGTGCCGGACAGATTCTGGCCGCTACTTGCAAATGGCAGCCAGTACGTTGCCCGCACCGCAAGTATTTCTGGCGACATCGCCAACGCCATTCGGCAGGCCGGCGAAAAAGTGGAAAGCAGTGCCGCACTCTTCGACGTCCGCCCGATGGAAGAAATCGTTGCTCGCTCAATCTCCACGCAGCGCCTGACCGTGTTTTTGCTCAGTATTTTTTCCGCGCTGGCTCTCGTGCTTTCCACCGTCGGCATCTACGGCGTGATTTCCTACCTGACTGGCCAGCGTACCCACGAAATCGGAGTCCGGGTGGCGCTCGGTGCGTCCAGCAGCGACGTCATGCGCATGGTGTTGGGGCAAGGACTAAGGATTACCCTGATCGGCGTAGGGATCGGACTAGCCGCCGCATTCGGATTTACGCGGCTCATCACCACACTGATTTACGGAGTCGGCGCCACCGACCCGCTCACCTTTGCGGCCGTCGCCATTCTGCTGTCGGCGGTTGCTGCGTTTGCCTGCTACATCCCCGCGCGCCGGGCGGTGCGCGTGGATCCGATTGTGGCGCTCCGTTACGAATAAGGGCATCCCGGCGGGTGCCGGAATTAGATCCTCGGCGGCCAGGCCGAACGGCTGACTTGACGTGTACTTGCGGCACGGTTAGGCTTTCGTTGAGTTGTTGTGACGACGAGAAGTACGTCGCGGAAAGCCAGCGCGAACAGGTACTCGTGGCAGACAGTCCTCTTCAGGTCACCGACCGCCCGACAAAACAGGAAGAAACCGTCTCCGTTGCTGAAGTATTAGGGGATGCGGCGAAACGAACGGTGGCCGCCGTTCAAGACTACGCGCTGCTCTGCGGACATGCGGTGGCCAACATCTTCACGAGTCCACACTACATTCAAGACACTTTGGAGCAGATGGATTTTATCGGGGCCGGGTCTCTGCCGATTATTTTATTGTCTGGATTTTTTATCGGCGCGGTTATGGTTTTGCAGACGGGATCGCAATTCATCCGTTTTGGACAGACATCGCTGACCGGCGACGTGGTGGCGATTGCCCTGGTGCGCGAACTGGGACCAGCGTTTACAGGCTTGTTGGTGACGGGCCGGTGCGCAACGGGAATCGCCTCGGAGCTCGGGTCAATGTTGGTTACAGAGCAAGTGGACGCCATGCGCGCGATGGGGACGGATCCCAGCCGAAAGTTGGTGACACCGCGCTTGACTGCTGCGTTGCTGATGCTTCCTTTGCTGACAGCACTGATGGATTTTATTGGTTTGCTGGGAGGGTGCGCCGCGTCAGTTTTTTCCTTGCGTTTAGGCGCCGTGGAATTCTGGCGGCGGGCGATCGATGCGCTGGATTTCGCGGACCTGATGCAAGGATTTACGAAGCCGGTGGTGTTCGGCTTCATCCTGGCTACGATCGGGTGTTACAAAGGGCTTACGGTGCGCGGGGGCACTCAAGGAGTGGGGCGCGCGACAACGTCCGCGGCAGTGGTGGGGTCAGTGCTGATCATCGTGGCAGACGCGTTTCTGACAAAGCTTTCGCTGTTTCTCGCCGACAAAGTCTTCTAATGCAAAGGCTTGGCCGTTCGAATCCACAGGTGCGTTTCCTTTCCAATGCCCGGGGCATTTACCGCTATAATCGCAAATTAGATTGATGAGCATGCCGACAAAAGAAGGGGCGGGGTTCGAACCGGCTATCACGTTCGAGGACGTATGGGTGGGGTTCGACGAGGGTCAAGTGTTGCGCGGGGTGACCTTCCAAGTGCAGGAGCGGGAGACGCTGATCCTGCTGGGTGAAACGGGGACGGGAAAGACACTGACATTGAAAATGGCGGCCGGACTGCTGGCTCCCAACAGCGGAAGCGTGGTCGTGCTGGGGAATGAAGTATCGGAGATGAAGGAGAAAGAGTTGCTGGCGTTTCGGCGGAAAATCGGATTTGTGTTTCAGGAGGGCGCGCTTTTCGACTCGATGACTGTGGGGGAGAATGTGGCCTACCGGTTGCGCGAAGACGGGGTTGCCGAGGAAGAGATTGAGCCGCGCGTACGCGAAGTATTGCGGTTCGTGGAGCTGGAGCACACGATGGAGCAGCTGCCATCGGAATTATCGGGAGGCATGAAAAGAAGGGTTTCGATAGCCAGAGCGCTGATCAACCAGCCGCCGATCGTACTGTACGACTCTCCAACGGCGGGGCTCGACCCGGTAACCTCACAGACAATCATTACGCTGATTCTGCGGCTGCGCGACGTGTTCGGAGTAACGGCGCTACTGGCGACGCACCGTTTACAGGACGGTTTTGCGTTGGCGAATTTCCACTTCGACCCGGAAACCAAACGTGTGGTTCCCAACGCTCAGAATGGCAATGCCGCGGCCGCTGAGAACGCCGCGAGGACGCGATTCCTGGTCTACCGGGACGGCGATATTTACTTTGAAGGCGAACCTGAAGAGGTCGCCAACTCCGAAGACCCTTATCTGAAGCGATTTCTAGTGTGAACTTGGAGTAGTCTGATTTGTGGTAGCGAGGGAGGGAAGCAGCGATGGCGAGTCGAAAACAACTGACGTGGACGGAATTACGCGTTGGCCTCTTCGTACTGGTTGGGCTTTTCGTGCTGGCGGCGGGAATTTTTTATGTTACGGGCGGAGGGGGATTCCTGGGGCCGAAATATCGGCTGAAGACCTACCTACCGGAAGTAGGGGGTTTGTCGAGCGGAGCCCCGGTGCGCGTGGACGGCGTGGAAGTGGGAAACGTGGAATCGATACGGCTACTGCCACGGACAGCCGGCAAGGCGCCGGACAAAAACAAGAACATCGAAGTGGTGATGCGTGTGGACAAGCGATATCAGGAGTACATTCTGACGGATTCCACAGCGAGCCTGGTGACGGAAGGGCTTTTGGGGAACCGATACGTCAACGTTACTCGAGGTATTACGGGAACTCCCATCGGCGACAGGGAAGTGGTTCCTGGTGCGGAAGAAAAGGCCATGAAAGAAGTGGTGGAGAGAAGCGCGGAGGTGCTAGGAAACCTGAGCGCCCTGTCGGACGAGGTCCGGGACCTGATCCAGGGAGTAAAGGAAGGGAAGGGCTCGCTGGGGAAATTGTTGACGGACGAGCAGGCATACAAGCACTTGAATAGCATGTTGGCCAAGGGCGACACCATGTTGACGAACATTCAGGAGGGGCAAGGCACTTTGGGGAGGCTAGTGACTTCGGACGAGATGTACACGAAGTTCGACAAAGGATTGGACAATGTCAACGTCATTCTGGCCGACGTGCGCGCGCAAAAGGGAACGATTGGAAAACTGATGTATGACCCGACGCTCTTCGACCAGACGAAGGAGGCCGTGGCGCACGGCAATGCCATGCTCCGCGACGCGCGCGCCGGTAAAGGTACGCTGGGAAAGCTTGTGACCGACGATACGCTTTACAACAAGTTGCGCGATACGAGCTCGAACCTGGCCACCGCCTCCGCGAAGCTGAATGACAACACCACGACGGCGGGGAAACTCTTCTCCGACCCGAAACTATACGACAACCTGGCGGGCTTGACCGGAGATATGCGGCTGCTACTCGGGGATTTCCGGCAGAACCCGAAGAAGTTCCTTAACATCAAGCTCACGATTTTCTAGGCGAACGCGAAACGCTTTGCCGGAAATGGCGGCTTGTGTTGTAATGCCGCTGTAACAAAGAAGGATTATTGTCCCCGGCAGACGAGCCTCTCTCAAATAAGATGACGGAAACACAAGACGTTGTACAAAAGCCGCCGAGAACCGAGCCGGCGAAAACTACTCTTCCGCAACCCGGTAAGCCTATTCCCAGCCGGGCGTATCCCGGGGCATTGATCGTGGTGGAAGGAACGGACGGCTCTGGGAAAAGCACACAGCTTTATTTGCTCAAGCGCTGGCTGGAAATTGGCGGATACCGGTTGCATTTCACGGAATGGAATTCGTCGCCGCTAGTGAAATCGGCGACGAGGAGGGGGAAACAGCGGCGGTTGCTGACACCGACGACGTTTTCGCTGCTGCACGCGGCGGATTTCGCGGACCGCTGCGAGCGGCAGATCATGCCGTTGCTGCAAGGCGACTACTTGGTGCTTGCCGACCGCTACATTTATACCGCGTTTGCGCGAGATGCGGCGCGGGGCTGCCCGGCGCGATGGCTGCGGAATCTGTACCGGTTTGCGCCAGTTCCGGACATTACGTTTTATTTTCGCGCGCCGTTGGACGTGGCGGTGCATCGCATCCTCAGCGGGCGTCCGAAACTGAAATACTACGAAGCTGGCATGGATTTGGGAATGTCGTACGACCGTGCGGAAAGTTTCCGGCTCTTCCAGGCGCGGATTCTGGAGGAGTACGACAAGATGGTGGATACCGACAGTTTCGTGGTGCTGGACGGCACGCTGGCGGTGAATAAGCTGCAAAAACAGATGCGCGACATTGTGGCTTCCAAAATCGATCTCAAGCGTTTCGCTCCGCGCGTTCAGGAACCGGAGTGACCATGCCGGACCAGGAAAAAGAGAAAGTTGCGGCAGCGGTTCCCGCCGTGGAAGGTCCTGCCGCTGTGTCCCCGCCGCCGGCGGCGACGAAAACGGTAGTAGTGACCGAAGAAGCGTCGTCGCAATATTTTTTTGGCGAGCCACTGGTCGGATTTGATCCGAGCGAAATCACGGGCAGCCTGATCGTCATTGAAGGCATGGACGGGTCGGGACGATCGACGCAGATTGCCTTACTACAGGAATGGCTGGAATCGGAAGGGTTTGCGGTGCAGACGAGCGGCTTGCGACGTTCGAATCTGGTAGGGCGGGACATCGATGAACTGCTGGCCAAGAACGCCGCGACGCGGCTAACGCTGGCGTTGATGTACGCCACGGATTTCTTCGATCAGATGGAGCACCGCATTCTGCCGGCGCTGCGCTCCGGCACGATTGTGCTGGCGGATCGATTTATTTTCACGCTGATTGCGCGTGGCGTGGTGCGAGGAATCAATCGCGATTACATGAGCGGGCTTTACGCGATGGCGCTGCGGCCGCACCTGACGTTCTGGCTGAACGTGCGGCCGGAAACGGCGTTCGGGCGCGAGTTCAAGAAAGCGCAGGCGATCAGTTACTGGGAAGCGGGCCGAGACATGTCGCTTTCGCATGACCTGTACTGGTCGTTCATCCGCTATCAGACGATGATCAAGCGCGAATTCGAAGTGATGGCCAAGAAACATAGTTTCCTCGAGCTGGACGGCGAGGCCAACGTTCCGGCGGTGAACAAGCAGTTGCGGCATCGCATTGGCGAACAATTGGGGATTCGCGCCACGAAGTACACGCCATCCGCCGCGCTGGCGCACCTCTGGCGGTAGATCCAGAAATGTCCGAGCCGGTTCATATCGCGGCCATCGACGCCGGTTCCAACGCGGTGCGCTTGTCCGTAGCGCGGGCGTATTCCGCGCTGGATATCGAACCTCTGCACACGGAACGTTATCCGCTGCGTCTGGGCGAGAGCGTTTTCGTGCGGCCGCGCTTCAGCGAGGAAATTACCAAGAAAGCGGCGAAGGCGTTCCAACATTTCCGGGAAGTCATGGATGAATTCGGCGTCACGCGATATCGCGCGGTGGCCACCAGCGCCACGCGTGAGGCACGGAACCGCAAGGCGTTCGTTCGCCGCATCAAATGGAAATCGGGAATCAGGCTGGAAGTGATCAGCGCGGCGGAGGAATCGCGCCTGGGCAGGGAAGCTGTGCTGGCCGCGATGGGGCCGGAAGCGCCGCTGCGATGTATCGCGGATCTCGGGGGCGGAAGCCTGGAGATCAGCATCCTAAGGGAGCACGCCTTGGAGCAAGGCGCGCAATTGCCGGTAGGCACGGTGCGTTTGATGACCATGCTGGATCTTCGTGGCGTGATTCACGCGGCAGAGGCGGAACAGGTGCGACGGTACGTGCGCGCGCTGCTGGAGGCGAAATTGACACCACGGCCGAATCTGGGAGAGAGCCTGGCAGTGGCGCTCGGCGGAAACGCGGAAACGCTGGCGAATGTTGCTCCGGGGCCACGGCAGCATGGCCTGCTGACCATGGAGCTGTCCCTCTTGCGCGAACGCTTGCCGGACGTCCTTAGGCGGGATGTTCGCGAGCGCATGAAGGCTTATGCGGTGCGGCGCGACCGCGCCGACGTGATGGCCGTTGCGGCCATCACGTTTCTTACGCTGGGGCGTTATCTGAACGTGCGCACGTTTGCGCTTCCTGGAGTGGGCGTGCGCGAAGGGTTGCTGCAAGAAATCGCGCGGGAAGCGTTTTCGCGAACGGAGCCGCACCGGTACAACGCGGCGGCGCGGCAGTTGCTGGTGGGCACGCGCAGTTTTGCAAGGCGGCTTGGATATGAACAGCAGCACGCGGAGCACGTGCGCGAATTAAGCATCCAGTTGTTCGATCAATTGCAGGCTGTTCATCATATGCAGGCACATTCGCGAGTGCTGCTGGAGGCAGGTGCGCTGCTGCATGATATTGGGCACATGATCAGCCACCGCGGGCATCACAAGCACGGAGAATATTTGGCGATGAACGGCGATATTCCGGGACTAGAAGGCCGCGACCGTGCCGTGTTGGCCGCTCTGGTGCGCTATCACAATCGAAAGTCGGAGCCAGGTGGACATCACCCCGCCTATTCGGCTCTCGAGGATACCGACAAACCCATCGCCAGAAGGCTTGCCGCGATTCTAAGAATCGCCGAGGCGCTCGACCACTCGCATCGGCAGCGGGTTATGAAGATTCGCGCTTCGTTTCAGAGCGGCGCGGTGGAATTGCAGGTGCACGCGCGGGGCGATGCCGCGGAGGATCTGAAAGATGCCGATCGCAGCGCGGACCTGTTTGAGAAGGAATTTCATGTGAAGGTCTATTTCCG
>Ga0209648_10001026_pt1 | contig 22315 bp, 20 predicted proteins | sample GraSoi2013_115cm_FD_185830 | JGI IMG/M metagenome (GOLD analysis project Ga0209648, IMG submission 185830) | Grasslands soil microbial communities from the Angelo Coastal Reserve, California, USA - Sample 9_17_2013_115cm (SPAdes) (version 2) | ecosystem: Environmental > Terrestrial > Soil >... | reverse complement strand
CCCGTAGAGTGGGCGGGCCAGGCGTGCTCCATACTTGCTCTCTAGTTCGCTCAGGATTTTCCCGCCCGTGAAGGAGAGCACCAGGTCAAACTCGGGAAGCTGATCGCGCCGCAGGTAGTCCACCCCAGCCGCTTCGAGGTTGCGAAGAGTGATCGGCGTATCCAGGTCATAGAACACACGCAAGGGCCGGTCGAGTTCCAGGACCTCGTCGTTGATGCGGCGGCCTTCGGGAAGATAGCTGGCGGTTAGGACGACATCAGACGAGGCAGATTCGAGCAGGGCTCGCTTGCGGGCGGTATCCCAATCCTCATAAAGGATGAGCCGGCAGTAGTCGCAACTCTCAAAGTCGCGGCGGGACCGGTAGTATGCCACGTCCTTCTCGAAAAAGATCACATCGTGTCCGAGGTCGCTGAGCGCGCGCAGAATAGCTCGGTACGGGGTAGCGTGACCATTGCCCCAGGAAGACGAGATGGTTAGGCCAAAAACGACGATCTTCACGGTAGCGCCGACAGAAAAAGCAGCGCTGCCGGATGAGATGATTCGTGTGTACCCAGTGTTGGCTTTGGTGCTTTTGGCTCACGCACGCATTTCTTGAGTGCATTTCCGGATCCGACGAGCGTAAACTGCGGTCGAGTTCCTATGGATCAGAGAACCAACCCCAAAGCTGATGTGCCCGCTCCTCACTCCGCTAATCCTGGACGCGTCGATGTGGGCAGCTTTTGCCCCAATTGCGGGGCGGAATTGCGCGACTTAGGCTGCAAGCTCAAGTGCGCCAGCTGTGAGTTCTTTCTGAGTTGCAGCGATTTTTACTGAAAGACGTAACCAGCTAGTAGCTCTACAGGCCTTCGGCCTCAGAATGACACGTCCGTGGGAGAGGGCGCTGAGCTGGGGCTCGGACCAGGAAAGTAACGCGGCCCGCGACTCTGTTTCGCAACTTACGAGTAGAACTCTGCAATGCTTTGCACGACCTGTCGTTGTTCGTCTGCTTCCAGTTCGGCGAACATCGGAAGAGCCAGCACGTCGGACGCGGCGCGCTCGGCTTCCGGCAGATCGCCTTCGCCATAACCGAGGTAGGCGAAGCATCTCTGCAGATGCAGAGGTACAGGATAATAGATCTCCGAGCCGATGCCGTGTTCCTTGAGGAATTCACGGAGCTTATCGCGCTCGCTGGCGCGGATCACGTACTGATGATAGATGTGATGAGCATGGGGCGAAGTCTTGAGCAACGTTACCGGCGCGGGAAGTTCGGTTCCAGTTTTAGTAAGCCCTGCGTCGACAAGAAGACGGTCATAAAGGCGAGCGCGTTCACGGCGGGCGTCATTCCACTGTGGCAGATACTGCATCTTCACGCGTAGAACCGCGGCCTGGATGGCGTCCATGCGACTGTTGGCGCCGATTTCATCGTGATAGTACCGCTGCTTAGCGCCGTGGTTGCGCAGGCTGCGCGACTGTTCGGCCAAGGCCGCGTCGCTGGTGGTGAGGGCTCCAGCATCGCCAAAGGCGCTTAGGTTCTTGGTGGGATAAAAGCTGAACGCGGCCGCGGCTCCCAGCGATCCAGCCGGCTTGCCGCGCCAAGTCGCGCCGACAGCCTGGGCCGCGTCTTCGATGATGGGGAGTTTGAACTCGGCGGCGACCCGGTCCAGGCCATCCATATCCGCACATTGGCCATAGAGGTGTACCGGCATCAAAGCGTGGCGACGAGCCGAAGATGCTTTCAGATTTTGCTCGGCCTTTACCGGATCAAGGTTCAACGTTTCCGGATCAATGTCCGCAAATACAGGCCGTGCCCCTGCTCGAATAATGGAGCTGGCAGTCGCAAAGAAACTGAAGGGCGTGGTAACCACGGAATCGCCATTCTTGATTCCCACTGCGGCCAGGCCGAGCCAGAGTGCATCGGTGCCGGAAGCGCAGGCCACAGTCTGGCTGGCGCCGCAGAGCGAAGCGAATTCACGCTCGAGATGCGCGACTTCGGCGCCCAAGATATAACTCTGCGAGTCGCACACTCGCGCGACGGCCGCCAGAACCTGCTCGCGAATGGTCGCGTACTGGCGCGATAGATCCAGCATCGGGATCTCGGCCACGGTTTTTGATCCGGAACTCTTCATTGAGGTCAAGTGAGATTTTAACATCCGGGCGCGGGCCGGCTCGAGTATCCTGCGGTTGCGTCCGAGCTTTGCCGCGTAAGAAAAACCCGTCCAACACGGAGGCAACGGAGGAAATTGAAGGTATGCGCAGAGGAAAATGGCCAACCGATGTTCTGGCTCACCTTCCTCCGCTTACTCCGTTCCTCCGTGTTGGAGGTTTCAGCGCGGAGCCGTCCGGGATCCGGAGGATTAGATGAAATTAGGCTGCTGGAACGACTACAATGAGTGGGAAATCGGCAGTTGACTCTGTCCCACGGTTCAAGATGGAAACCTTACAGGAGAAAGATCGGCCGATGGAAAACAAGCCGGCGCAAAACATCCAGGATTCTTTTCTTAACACCGCGCGCAAGGACAAGATCCAGGTTACGATCTATTTGTTGAGCGGGGTTAAGTTGACCGGGCGCATCCGTTCCTTCGACAAGTATTCGGTAGTATTGGAAACCAACAATCAAGAGCAGCTTATCTTCAAACACGCCATTTCCACGGTAGTGATGTCCAAGTCCAGCTATCACGCTGAGAGCCGGGGGCCACATCCGCCTAGCCCGGAAGCGGAAAGCGCGGCGGCTAAGACGACGGAGGGATAATCCATTCCCGGGCGGTCTCGCCTCACGAAAACTAGCAACGGCTTCAACACCAGCCGCGGGCAACCGGAACGAGCGTTTCTGGTGGGAGTTCAGTTCCGCCGGCTCTCCCGCGTTGATCGCGATCTGGAAGTTCCTCGCGGCGCTGCGCAGGCTCGCGCTGCAGCATTTAGCAGAGCGGAAGACGATCGCGCCGTTGTCGATGACTTTGTACACGGTCCCCTTGTACCCAATCCCGAAGAATCGCTGGGAGAACTTCGCGAGCTGGCTCTTTCCGCCGGGGCGGAGATCGCCGGCGAGTTCATCCAGCGCCGCGACCGGCCTGATCCGGCAACGCTGATCGGCAAAGGCAAGCTCCTGGAGATCAAAGGCGCCCTGGCATCCTCCGGCGCGGACCTGGTGCTGGTCGATCACGAATTATCACCATCGCAGCAGCGCAACATGGAGAGCGAGCTGCACGCGCGGGTGATCGACCGCACCCAGCTTATCCTTGATATTTTCGCCCGTCACGCGCGCAGCCGGGAAGGTCAGCTGCAGGTAGAGCTAGCCCAGCTGGAGTACCTGTTGCCTCGGCTGACCGGACGCGGTGTGGAGATGTCGCAGCTCGGCGGCGGCATCGGCGCGCGCGGGCCCGGCGAAACCAAGCTCGAGACCGATCGCCGCAAGATCTTCCGGCGCATCCGACATATCAAGGGACAAGTCGAGGAGGTCCGTCGCGTCCGCGCTCAACAGCGCCGGCGGCGCGAATCCGTGCCCTTGCCGACGGTGGCCCTGGTCGGCTACACCAATGCCGGAAAATCTACGCTGTTCAACACGCTGACCCGTGCCGGCGTTATGGCGTCTTCGAAAATGTTTGCTACGCTCGATCCCACTATTCGCTCCGTCACTCTGCCCAGCAAGCGCAAAGTGCTACTGTCAGATACGGTCGGCTTCATTCGCAACCTGCCTACGACGCTGGTCACGGCGTTTCGCGCCACACTCGAAGAGGTGCAAAAGGCCGCGCTGCTGTTGCACGTGTCCGATTTGACCAGCCCTCTGGCCCACGAGCAGCAGAAGCAAGTGGAAAAGGTCCTGAAAGAGCTGGAGGTCAAAGCCACCCCGCAGATCCGCGTGATGAACAAGCTCGATCTGGCTACGGACGAGCTACGCCGGTCCTTGGTGAACTCGGCCACGACGGTTTACATCTCCGCTATGCAACGGCTCGGCCTTGAAGAATTGCTGCAAGCCATCGATGCACGATTGGAAATCGATGCCCTACGGCCATTGCGCATACGCGTGCCGCAGAGCGAAGGCAAGCTTCTGGCGCAGATTGAGGCCCGCGCTCACATCTTGAAACGTAGCTACCGGGATTCTGCCGTGCAGATGGAAGTACACGCGCCGGAGTCGTTGGCACGCACGCTCGATGCCTACGCTGTGAAGCCGAAGACCCGGCGAATTTGAAATTTTAAGTCTTCTGCGAAGTGCTTTTTGAAACGACTTTGCCGCCCAAAAAATCAAAATGGGCCTGAGACCAAGAAGCGGTGACGGTTTCCTTGGCCACAAGCCCATTCGATCCTGAATCGGATCGGAGGTGATAGTTACATTGTAGGCCTGTTCCTTAGCGTGTCAAGCAATCTTATACGTGTTTTTTATCTTAGGAGCCAATCCAGCAACCCGGTCCGGCAGCCCTGTTTTCGCCGTTTTTTGCCCCCTCCAAGCCCCAGCCGGAGTATAGACGTACTCCCTACACTTGGGCTCTAACCGGGCGCCCCAAGGGGAGCGGATCAAAAGAAGATGTTTATCTTCCGTCACTTACCTGGCGTCACTTACTTGGCGAGCAGCAGCCTTGCGCCGACGACGAGCATGAGTCCCCCCAGGACCCTTCGCAACACCGGCTCAGGGAGGTCCTGGGCCCAATGACCGCCGAAGTATCCTCCAACGGCGAAGCCGAGCGCGATCATGAGAGCTGCGCCCACATCCACGTTGCCTGATTTGTGGTACTCCCAAAAGGCCAGAATGCCGATGGGCGCAAGCAGCGCACCCAGCGATGTCCCTTGCGCCCGCCGCTGATCCATGTGAAACAGAAAGACCAATGCGGGAACGATAAGCACGCCGCCACCCGTCCCTACCACGCCGGAGATGGCGCCGACTACCAGCCCGAGAAGCAAGTAGAGCCATAGCATGCAGCGATCATAACGGCAGACCGAGAAGTACTGCCAGGGTTCTAATCGTGTTATCTTCGACGAGCGCAAAAGCGGGCGAGAACAAAGCGATGGACGAAAAACGCGAGCTGCTCCGTCACTTCCTGGCGGCCCTGGCCTATCGGACGCAGAAAGCCCTGCGTGGCGCGCCGCCCGACTTCGGATCGTTCCGAGCCGCGCCCAAAGTCCGCACGCCTTTGGAGCTGGTCCGCCATATGGATAGCGTTCTGGGATACGCGCGTACTCGTTTCATCGGCGGCAGCTACCGGCCGCCGGAGTTGACCGACTTTCAGGCAACGGTCGTGCACTTTCACGAAGTTCTCGCCGATCTCGGCCGGCACTTGGTCGACGGTTCAGAGTTGCACGGCATCACCGCCGAACAACTTCTCCAAGGTCCGTTCTCGGATGCCATGACTCACGCAGGCCAGCTAGCCATGTTGCGGCGATTGGCGGGAAGTCCTGTACCGCCGGAGAACTTCATTTTTGCCGAAGTGAGTGCCAGCAACCTTGGCCCCGATCAGCCGCTTCCCGCGCGGCCGGATGAGGATTGGCCGGAGAGGCCGTGAAGGGTTGCACACGCTGAGAGCGCGATGGTCAGTTTGAACAAATCTCAATTCTCGTGTGGCACAGCCGCCCTCGGCTGTGCGGATTTTCACAGGCGGGACACCCTATACCACTATGAGCGAAAATCTTTACTTTTCGCGACGATTTTCGAGCAGCAACGACCGCAGCCGAGGGCGGCTGCGCTCCACTCTTGCTCTTATTTGTGCCTTGCCGTGCTGTGCCACACGTTTTTCAAATGAGCTGACCCCTGGGTACTGATCTAATTCGATTTCCACTCAGTACCGACCCCTGCCGCGCGTTGACACTCCTGGCAGCGAATGTTAAGTTTATAAGTTTGCTGGTCGCCCTCGATCTGCTTCAATTCACACAACTTAATTAGCGATTGAAAGAATGGACACGCTCAAGCAACTAGGCGAATTACTGCTTTCCTCCATCCCCGCGATCATTGGTTTGCTGATCGTGTGGTCGGCCTATCGCTTGCTCGTGTACACGCCTTTGCAGAAGGTTTTGGCCGAGCGCCAGGCAAGGACCGATGGCGCCATCCAGCAGGCTCAGGCCGAGATTGCCATAGCCGAGGCGCGGACAGCTGAGTATGAGCAACGGGTTCGTGAAGCGCGGACGCAGATCTACCTGAGCCAAGAGGCGCACAACCGGCGCATGATGCAGGAACGCGAAGCCGCTCTGGGCGAGGCGCGCAAGCACGCCGATGCCAAGGTGCGGGAGGCGCGCGCGGCCATGGAGAAGGACGTCCTGGCCGCCAAAGCCGGTCTTGAGCTGCAGGCCGAGAACCTGGCCGACCAGATCATTGAATCGGTCTTGCGTCCGGCAGCAGTCGTAGGGGGACGCTCTTAGATGCATCCTTCATCCTTAGCCCGTTCGGCCTTCTTGAGAATCTGCCTTGTCGTTGCCATGGCTGTGCTGTTCCACCTTGCTACTCAAGCGCAAGAAGCTCAGCCCAGCGCTCGAACTTCAGTGGCAGCGCAAACCGCCGCGCCTGCGGCTGAGAAGCAGCCGTCTGCTGAGGAAGCCAGACAGGAATCGAAAGAGAGTGGCGGCGGAGCCGCGGATGCCATCCGCCATGCGCCCGCCGTCCGTTGGATTGCCAAGCATACCGGCTTGTCGATCGACCAAGCGTACTGGCTTTGCATGGTTTTGAATTTTGCGGTTGTGGCCATCGCCATCTTCTCCTATACCCGCAAGAAGCTTCCTGTGCTGTTCAAGAACCGCACTGAGCTGATCCAGAAGCGGATTGAAGAGGCGCGCAAGACGAGCGAAGAAGCTCGCCGCCGGCTCAGCGACGTGGAGGGACGTCTCTCGCGTTTAGACGCCGAGATCGCTGAGATGCGTCGCGAGGCGGAAGAGAATGCGCGAGGGGGAGAGCGTCGTGCGCTCGCGGCAGTCGAAGACGAGCGCGAGCGTATCGTGAAGTCCGCGGAGCAGGAAATTTCCACCATCGCCAACGCTGCCCGTCGCGATCTGAAGGCTTATGCCGGGGCTCTGGCCGTCGACCTAGCGGAAAAGAAGATTCGCGTGGGCAAGGATACCGACCAGTCGCTGGTGCGGGAGTTTACCACGCATCTGGGAAAGGATGGCAACTAGATGGCAGCCGTCGCCGGCAGATACGCGCGCGCTTTTGCCGAAGTCGTAGCGGAGCGCGGAATGGATCCCGAAAAGACCGTTGCCGAGCTAATGCAGATGGCGGAACTGGTGGGCTCCAGCCATGAGCTGCGCAACGTGCTGATCAACCCTGCGGTCGAACACAAACAAAAGATCAGCCTGCTGGACGCCATCATCAAAAAGATGGATGGCAGCAAACCGTTGCGGAACTTCGTGGCCGTACTCATCGATCACAAGCGCCTCGGCCAGATCGGCGAGATTGCCGACCAGTTCAAGCAGCAGCTGGATGAACGCATGGGAATCGCCGATGCGCGGGTAAGTTCGGCGCGCGAGCTATCCGCGTCTGAGAAGAAATTTCTAGAGCAGCGGCTGGCAACAGTCACCGGCAAGACGGTCCGCGCAACCTACAGCGAGGACGCGAGTTTGCTCGGCGGCGCCGTGGTACGGATCGGCAGCACGATCTATGACGGCTCGGTGCGGGGACAGCTGGAGAGACTGAAGGAAGATTTGGTAAATGGGTAATTTGGTGATTGGGTAATTGAAGAGCAAAGCTGCAGAAGGTCTTGGCAATTACCCAATTACCAAATTACTCAATTACCAAATTTCCTCCAGCTCGAGGTCCTAGAATTTAAGGTAGATATGGCTCAAATCAAAGCAGATGAAATCACGAAGCTCATTCGCGAGCAGATCGAGAACTACGAGTCCAAAGTTACGGTGGATGAAGTGGGCACGATCATCTCGCTCGGTGACGGCATCGCCCGCGTGCACGGCCTGGACAAAGTCATGGCCGGCGAGCTGCTCGACTTCGGGCACGGCATTGCCGGAATCGCCATGAACCTGGAAGAAGACCAGGTCGGCGTAGTGATCATGGGCGAATACACCGAGATCAAAGAGGGTGACGAGGTGAAGCGCACGGGGAAGATCATGTCCGTGCCCACCGGCGAAGGCATGATCGGCCGGGTGGTCAACGCTCTCGGCCAGCCTATCGACGACAAGGGTCCCATCGCCGCCAGCCAATACATTCACGTCGAGCGCATTGCTCCGGGCGTGATCGATCGCCAGCCGGTACGGGAGCCGATGGCAACCGGCATCAAGGCCATCGATTCCATGATCCCGATCGGCCGCGGCCAGCGGGAACTGATCATCGGCGACCGCCAGACCGGCAAGACCGCCGTTGCCCTCGACACCATCATCAACAACAAGGGCAACAACCTGGTTTGTATTTATTGCGCGATCGGGCAGAAGCGCTCTTCGATCGCCCAGGTCGTGCAGAAGCTGCAAGATTACGGCGCGATGGATTACACCATCGTGGTGGCGGCTTCGGCTTCCGAGCCCGCGCCCATGCTTTACCTGGCCCCCTACGCGGCCTGCGCGATGGGGGAGTACTTCCGCGATCACGGCAAACACGCCGTGGTGTTCTACGACGATCTTTCCAAGCATGCCGCAGCGTATCGCGAAATCTCGCTGCTGCTGCGCCGTCCGCCGGGACGCGAAGCCTACCCGGGCGACGTCTTCTATCTCCACTCGCGGCTACTGGAGCGCGCTGCGAAGATGTCCGACAAGAATGGCGGCGGGTCGCTGACCGCTCTGCCCGTGATCGAGACTCAGGCCAACGACGTCTCAGCTTACATCCCGACCAACGTGATCTCCATCACCGATGGCCAGATCTTTCTCGAGACCGACCTGTTCAACTCCGGACAACGTCCGGCGGTGAACGTCGGCATCTCGGTGAGCCGCGTTGGCGGCTCGGCGCAGATCAAAGCCATGCGCCAGGTCGCCGGCACCTTGAAGCTGGAACTCGCGCAGTATCGCGAGCTGGCGGCGTTTGCGCAGTTCGGTTCCGATCTCGACAAAGCCACACAGAACCAGCTCAACCGCGGCAAACGCCTGGTCGAGATCCTTAAACAAGACCAGTACAAGCCGCTGCCCTTCAGCAAGCAGATTCTGATCGTCTTTGCCGCCACCAACGGCTACCTGGACGACATGGCGGTCGAAGACATCCGCGACTTTGAAGCCGGCCTCTACAAGTATGTTGATTCCATGAATCCCAAGCTGCTGCAGACGATCATGGAAAAGAAGATCCTCGACGATGGCCTGAAGGCCGATGTGGCTAAGACCATCACGGATTTCAAACAGACGTTTGTTAGCGAACGGCAGCTCGCCGTGAAGGCATAACGACGAAAGATGGCGAACCTTCTCGATATCCGGCGGCGCATCCGCAGCGTGAAGAACACGCGTCAGATCACCAAGGCCATGCAGATGGTCTCGGCGGCTAAGCTGCGCCGCGCACAGGAGCGGGCGTTGGCTGCGCGGCCCTATGCCCAGATGCTGACCAACGTGCTGAAGTCGCTGGTCTCGCGCGCGGAGTTGTATGACCCGGTCACCGGCGAAGCGCGTCATCCGCTGCTGATTCGTCGCCCAGAACAGACGGCATTGCTGATCGTCGTCTCCGGCGAAAAGGGTCTGGCCGGCGCCTTCAACTTGAACATCTTGAAGGCTGCCTCGCGCTTCATCCAGTCCAAACAGGGTAAGAACATCGACGTCCTAACCTTGGGACGCAAGGCGCGCGACTATTTCCGTCGCCGCTATCCGTTCAACGAAGGCGGTGAACGCAAAGGTTCCATCCAGCTTGTGGGCGAGTACATTGGCCTGATGAACCGCGCTCAGTTCGCGAGCGCGCGCGAAGTGGCTGAGAACGTCGTCACACTGTATAGCGCGGGTGCCGTCGATTCCGTCCACATCGTTTACAACGAGTTCAAATCAGTCATCGCGCAGCGCCTGGTGGTCGATGAGGTGCTACCCATTCGCGCGATCGGCGAAGTCGTGCGTGAGATGGCGGAAGAAGTCTCCGAGGAAGAGCGCAAGCGTCGCATCGAGGCCGCGGCGCATGCCGGCGTGGGCGTCCGTGCGGCCGATACCGCAGCGATCGACACCAAGGCGGCTGGGTTCGCCACCGCGCAGGTGGATTACATCTACGAGCAGCCGGCGGAGAGGCTCTTCGGCGACCTGCTGCCGCGATACATCTCCGTGCAACTGTTTCGGGCGATGCTGGAGTCGGAAGCCGCCGAGCACGCAGCGCGTATGACCGCCATGGATTCCGCGACCAACAACGCCGGCGAGATGATCGACGACCTGACGCTGGCCATGAACCGCGCGCGACAGGCGAAGATTACACGCGAGATTATTGAGATCGTTAGTGGCGCAGCGGCACTCTAGAGGATTGCCAAAATTTTAAATTTTAGATTTCAAATTTAAAATTTAGGGACAGCGGCTGCTCGGTTGAGAACAAGAAAAGCTACAACAGGATTCATATGGCCAACAACATTGGAAAAGTCGTTCAAATCGCGGGACCCGCGGTCGATGTGCAGTTCACCGAATCGGGGTTGCCGCCGATCTATGAAGCGCTGCGGGTAACCAGCGAAGGCTTTAACGTTCCCGCGCCGATCAACGTGATCCTGGAAGTGCAGCAGCACTTAGGCGAAGGCCGCGTGCGCTGCGTGGCCATGCAGGCCACCGACGGCATGGTACGCGGTATGAAGGCCATCGATCTCGGAGGGCCTATCTCTGTGCCGGTAGGTAAGGGAACGCTGGGCCGCATTATCAACGTGATAGGCGAGCCGGTCGACAACCTGGGTCCGGTAGCTACCACCAAGAGGCTGCCGATCCATCGCCTGGCGCCTTCGTTCGAAGATCAATCCACCACGGCGGAGATGTTTGAGACCGGCGTGAAGGTCATCGATCTGATCCAACCGTTCTTGAAGGGCGGGAAGATCGGATTGTTCGGTGGCGCGGGCGTGGGCAAGACCGTCATCATCATGGAGCTGATCAACAACGTGGCTAAGAACCACGGCGGCTATTCCGTGTTCGCCGGTGTGGGCGAGCGCACCCGCGAAGGAAACGATCTGTGGCTGGAGATGACCGAATCGAAGGTCATCAAGCCGGGCGTTCCCGCAGAATCGAAGGCCGCGCTCATCTACGGGCAGATGACCGAGCCGCCCGGAGCCCGTTTGCGCGTCGCGCTCACGGGGCTCACTGTCGCCGAATATTTCCGCGACGAAGAAGGCGCGGACACGCTTCTCTTTATCGACAACATCTTCCGCTTCACGCAAGCCGGTTCCGAGGTTTCGGCTCTGCTCGGCCGCATGCCTTCGGCTGTGGGCTACCAACCCAATCTGGCCACCGAGATGGGCGAACTGCAGGAGCGCATCACCTCGACCAAGCGCGGATCGGTCACCTCGGTACAAGCCATCTACGTTCCGGCGGACGATCTCACCGATCCGGCGCCGGCAACGACCTTCGCTCACCTGGACGCCACTACCGTGCTCTCGCGTCCGTTGACCGAGATAGGAATCTATCCCGCCGTCGATCCTTTGGCTTCGACCTCACGCATTCTCGAGCCCGGCGTCGTTGGCCAGGAGCACTATGCGGTCGCACAAGGCGTAAAGCGAATCCTGCAGCGCTACAAAGATCTGCAGGACATCATCGCCATCCTCGGCATCGAAGAGCTGAGCGAAGACGATCGCCTGACTGTGACCCGCGCGCGCAAGGTGCAGAAGTTCCTCTCCCAACCCTTCCACGTCGCCGAGCAGTTCACTGGCATGAAGGGACGTTATGTAAAAGTCGTCGACACCGTGCGCAGCTTCAAGGAGATCATCGAAGGCAAGCACGATGACATCCCGGAGCAGGCCTTCTATATGAAGGGCGCGATCGAGGAAGTTCTCGAAGAGGCGGAAAAGATGAAAGCCGGCGCGGCGGCATAAAAGTAGCTAGCTCCTGGCTTCTAGCTGCTAGCTTATGGAAGCCAGGTTTCGTCGCTCGGAGCTGAATGGAGGCTTGGCAAGAAGCGCTGTTAATCTCTTGACTCCTAGGAGCTAGTAGCTAGGAGCTGCTGAAAAAATGGCTGAGACCATCCAACTCGAAATTGTCACCCCTGAGCGGCAGGTGGTGGATGATGCTGCCGAGGAAGTCACCATCCCCGGCAAGTCGGGCTATCTGGGCGTGCTGCCCGGACACGCGCCGCTGATTACCGAGCTCGCGGTCGGCCAGATTTCCTACAAGACAGCAGGCCAAATCAAGCGCCTGGCCGTAGCCTGGGGTTTTGCTGAAGTCCTGCCCGAAAAAGTGACGATTCTTGCCGAGACCGCCGAAAAATCCGAAGAGATCGACGTCGCCCGCGCCGAAGCCGCCAAACAACGCGCCGAAACCGAGCTGAGCAAAGCCGGCGTCGAAGGCAACGCCGAAGCCCAAGCCGCTCTCGACCGGGCTAAGGCCAGGTTGGAAGTGGCAGGGAAGCAAGGCTGAGACCCAAGCCCCGCCCGGGGCGCATGAGAGAGCCGGCAGAATTTAAAATTTGAAATTTAAAATTTGAAATTGAGCCGGTTCGCACCCTACTTGCCTGTTGGTTTGGATCCTTGGCGAAATTCGATGACTGCGCCCTCATCCTGCGCGCGGCCGCTCTTGCTGCTGCCGATTATTAGTCTGTGTAACAGTCCTGGATGCACGTTCCAGCGTTGCCCACTCTCGGTGATCACCGTGACGCTTTTCTTGTTATAACGGGTCAGTGTGCCGACGATTTCCGGCTGCCCGGGCGGACGAAACCCTACCGTCTCGCCGATGCGGAAATCCAGCATTTGTGTGTGGGACCTCATCTCATGCAGAAAGCGAAGACGGGCAACGATCTTGTGGTTCAGGTCGATAAGTTCTTCTTCGGACAACCGGTCGATCTCCGATGTTTGTCATGGCTTGTGGAATTCCATGGTATTGATCGGTGGGGTACGGCGCAAGATCGGAGGCCAAGAATTACCCACGCGTAGCACGCACCATGGAGGCACAGACACACGAAGGAAAAAACAAATTGCCGCAGATTCACGCAGATGAACGCAGATCATACGGCCATCGTTGTGGTCAGGGTGATCTTTTGCGCCTTTCGAGCCTTGCAGGTGATCTGCGTTTTTCTGCGTTTATCTGCGGCTATTGTGTTTTTTCTTGTCTCGTTCAGCGCTCAATTGAAGTCCGCACTCCCCACGCGCAACACCGTGCGGGTTCTGCGGCCGCGTTCTTCTTTGGCGGGTTCGGAAGTCTGGTGGGCCCAAGCGCCGTAGACTTTGTTGCCGAACGCGGTGACACCAATATAGTCGCCCAGGAAATCGCCGTCGGCCGAGAAGGCGTCGCCATCCCACTGATAGTTGGTAAAGGTCTTGCCTCCATCGATGGAGCGGGCGAGGGTCACGGTAGTCGCGTCGTTGTTGCTGCGACGATCGTAGAAGATCACGTTCACGGCGCCGCTCTTAGGGTCGACGGCCATCCACTGGAAGAACTGATCGTTGCCGTTGTGGATGGGATCACTGTTTACGCGCACCGCATTCCAACTGTGCCCGTGGTCGCTGGACGACGCGACGAAGACATCCACGTCACCGTTGGTGTAGTCGCTCCAGGCCACGTAGAGGTTGCCACCCTTCTTGTCGCCGCGGGGATCGATGCCGATCTGGGGAAAGCCGTTGGAGCGGGAGACGCCGGTGATGCCAAAATAGCCCGGCCCGGCGGGAATGATTCGGCGATCATGGCTGAAACTTTTGCCGCCATCGTGTGAGATGGCCATCATGATGCCGTCGCGATCATCCCAGATCGTGTAGAGAGTTCCGTCAGGCGCTACCACGCCGTCAAAGCCCTCGAGGGCGCCGTTGTCATCGCGGGGGAGGCCGGACGCACTATTGAGTCTGATAGGTTGCGACCAGCTCTCGCCGTGGTCCGTGGAGCGAGAGAATAACAGCTCGCTGGTGGAGAGCGTGAACTGAGTCCAGCCGATGTAGAGGTTGCCGGGATGCGAGCTGACGGTGTCGGCGAAGATGTAGGGCTTGTCTTCGAAGGGAATGCCGGGCGTCGAATCGTGGGCGATAACCGACGAAGCTTCAGCCTCCCAGGTTTTGCCGCCATCGGCCGAGCGGCGAACGAAGATGCCGTTGCGGGTGGCGCCCCGCGCCCAGTATTGGCTGCTGCCCAGCTTGTCAAAGGCGATGTAGCACAGCAAGGCGTTGCCGGCGGAATCGTAAGTCACGGAGACATCGCCTGAGACGCGAAAATTTTTGGGCGCTGTGCCTTCGGCGAGGGTCCAGTTCTGACCGCCGTCGGTCGTATAAGCAACGCTGGCATTGACTTGCCAGGCGACCACTAACTGCTGTGGATCCTTGGGATTGACCGCGATCGAAGGCTCGTTGAAGAAACCAGGCTTGGGATTGATGTCAGTCAGACGAGCCTTTGGCGCCGGAGGCATTTGCTGTGCCAGCAGAACGCTCGCGGAAAGCAGAAAGTAGACGGCGACGGTTTTCATAGAAGCGAACATTCTAAACGAGCGCCTTTCCCGGGGTTACCCGGCGGCCACATTTACGTCTAGATCCGGCAGTCAACTTCCTGCGCAAATTTAGTGCATAGCTCCGCCGGGTTGATTCCCTGCGCCCGCAGAGCGCGCAAGCTGAGCGAATCGTGGCGTTTGGCCAGGCGCATGTTGTGTTCATCGCGAAGCAAAGGACAGTGGAAGTAGCCCGGCGGACGGTATCCGAGAGCGCGCAACAGCAGAATCTGTCGCGCGGCGCTTTTCAGCAAGTCGGTGCCGCGCACGACTTCGCTGATCCGCATGGCAGCGTCGTCGACGATTACCGCGAGCTGATACGCGGGGATGTCATCGCGGCGCCAGACCAGGAAGTCAGAAAAATCATGGCCTGCGGTGAATTGTTGGGTCCCGCAACAGCGATCATCAAAAGCGATGGTCTCACCGTCGGGAACCTGAAAGCGCCAGCTCACGCCTGCAGGAGCACTCCAGTCTTTCGATTCGCCGATCTTGTTGCGGCAGGAACCAGGATAACGAAGCTCGTCATCTTCCTCGTGAGGAGCTTCGAGCGCTCGCTCCAGGTCATTGCGCGAGCACGTACAAGGATAGATGAACCCACCATCGCGCAGCCTTTGCCAAGCGTCGAGGTAGAAACTGTGGCGCTCGCTTTGCAAGTAAGGACCATAAGGTCCGCCGACGTCGGGGCCTTCGTCCCAGGTTAGGCCGAGCCAGCGAAGGTCGTCCAACATGGCGCGAACAAATTCCGGGCGGCAGCGCTGACCATCGAGGTCTTCGTTGCGAAACACCAGCGCGCCACCAGCGGCGCGGGTGCGCTGATGGGCGATCCAGAAAGTGCGCGCATGTCCCAGGTGCAAAAATCCGGTTGGAGAAGGCGCCAATCGTCCGCGATAGTCGTTCATGCACAGCTCCCCGGGGTCCCCGGCACGCGCGGTTTTCGCGTGCTGGGGTCGAGAGCGCATGTCCGGTTACTTCGGTTTGACGGCGACGATGTTGGGCGGTGCGGCGCTATTGGTTACGCCAACATCGGTCTTGAACGGAGTCGCGATCTGAAGGTCGTCCTTACTGGTGGTGAGATTGATCCGGTCGACATTGTTGGTGCCGGCAACCCCGACCCATAGCACGTTGCCATCCAGCGTCAGGCTGCCACTCAACGCTTCCGTGGCTCCTGAAGCCAAAGTTACGATCCCGCCATTTGTCGCTCCGGGAACAGCGACGACGAGGTTGCTGCTGCCCTTCGGCAAGACCACAATGTGCGAACCCACGCTGGTTCCCACGAGGAGCTGCCGGGCAATCCCGGGTGCCAAGCCGAAATCGACGAACTGATTGCTATAGGTGGCGCTGGGAGCACAATTGGCCGAGCTGATTCCGCCAGGGATTGGAGGAGTCGGAGCAGTGACTGTCGCTGTCTCAATGTCAACCCCGCTGCCGTCGACGGCCACAAAAACATCCGCATTCTTAAAAGATTGAACGAATTGGATGCTGCTGCTATGGGTGGCAAGCGCGCTTGGCGGAGTGGTCGTCAGGTTATTGCAAGTGCTAACGGGCATCAGCCCTGTTGGGTTCGGGGAGGCCACGTTGGCGAGGTAAGCGAAAGGGCCGGAGGCCAGCGTCGTCACGTCGACGTTGTTGGCGACGGTGTTAGTGTTGGTGCCAATGGTGTTGCCTACATTGATGGTCTGCAAGGTCAGGGCCGGAGAAAACACGTAGACGTTCTGGTTCCCATTGGCGCAAGTGGGGACCGTGCTTTGCGAGCAATCGGCAGCGATAAAAGCCTTGAATCCATCACCAGTAAACGATGCCGCCACCGCGCCGGGTAGCACAAAGGATTGTACCGAGCTGTTTGCAGCGGTGAAGATCACCACTCGCTGATGGTCGGCACGAGACTCGATCGGCGTCATGATCCCGGTTGCAGGATCGGGGACACCGGCCGCGTTGGACTCGATGACCGTGCTGCCGTCCGGCGAGACCGCCAGAACCTTACCCACAAAGGGGTCGAGCAAGGTGACGGTGTTCGTCGTGGCATCGAGCGAGGCAAGTCCTTGGCTGGTGCCAAGGTATGCTTTGGTCCCGTTGGGCGCGAAAACCATGGAGTTCGGCACGGCGCACGCGGTTGGGCAGGGCATATTGATGGCCGTGCCGGCGACCGGAGGCGTTTTGCTGGTATCGATAGGAAGGATCGTGGGCGTGGGGCTCGCGGCCGCTGGGGGAAACGAAGTCGTCGCATACACCGTGGTGGCCCCACTGGTTCCGTTCACCGTAACGCTAAACAAGTTGCTGTAGATGGGAGTGGTGAGACCTGCGCCGCAGTTCGGAGGCGCACACACCGCCAGCAAGCCGGCGCCGCCGGCGGATTCCGCGGTCAAGGTCGTGCCGGAAACCGCAGCCACCTGGCTGTTGTTGCTGACCACAGAAATCCCCGGTGCGCTGGCGACGGTCACGTTGTTCTCGTCGATCATGTCAGCCTGAATCACCTTGGTATCCGACACGTTCATGGTTGCCGACTCGGTGGGCTGGCCCGCCGGATCTCCATTGACGTGGAGAATAATCTTCGCGGGCAAGCAACTCTTGAACTGCACCGCAGGAGAAGAAACCGAGCCTAATGTGGCTATCACACCAGTCAGACCGGGGGTCCTCGCCGTAGCCAAGCCATTGGCGTCAATGGAGGCCGCGCTCCCACTAGACAAAGTCCAGTTGAAGTTGCCGACCAGGTTGGTGATGTCAGTGCCGTTGCTAAAGGCATGGGCGTTAAACTGAGCCGTCTGTCCATTGGAAGAGCAATTAGGAAACGTATTCCCGGTGGCTTGGGTGACCTGAATCGACGTCACGACCGGGTGCACGGAGACCTGGATGGGCGCGCTGCTCACACCACCGGCGGTGGCCGTAATCGCCGCCGAGCCGACAATTGGTTTGCCAGAACTGTCTGTGCCGTTACAAACGATAAAGGCGGAGTCCCATACCCCGGCGCAAACCGAGCCGTCACCCTTGACCGTGACCTTGCTGGGATTCGAAGAATTGAAGGTGAACGTGGGAACGGGAGAGGGGGGGGCGCCGTTGGCGTTCAAAGCCGCGACCGTGAGCAACGTGACCTGGCCCGCGACCAGCGAGACCGATGCCGGTCCCAGCACGACCTGGGCTACAACGCTATTGTTCTTGCTGGATGAGGAGCTGCTGCCACAACCGGCCAGAAAGGCTGTCGTTGAAAGAACGATTCCAGTTTTCACCACCCAAGACCGCATGCCACCTCCCCGCCCGGACTGCCCAGGCGGAATATTTTGGAGTTGAAATTCGATAGAAAAAGACAAAAATTCAGTGTAGTTTCTCAACCAGATTTCTTCAAGGCGCGTCCCCGGGTGTATTGCTGTCCCCGCGGCGCGTTTTTACCCTAAGAAGAACTGGGGCTCTATATGTCCCTCAACAAGAACGTGAGAAGAGGGATTTTTTGCGCAAGGGCTGTCAAGAACCGCAAAAAAGCAACTCGGTCCTGGTCCGGCAAACGGCTTCGGGTTGACGCCGCTGCGTTAAGCTTGCTATATTAAGTGGGTTCTGCGAGTTCAAGTTAGCTTGCTGTAGGTGTGAGCTGTACAGTAGTTTTGCCCGAGGATTTCGATCCGCCAGTAGGGCATGCCTCGCTGAAATGATCCGCGCGACCTTCCCCGTGAAGGGTATGCGGATTAGGGACGAACGAAACGGAGTGCCTCCGTTTGGCTCGGTGCCACCGTCGTCGCCCACCATCGAACTTAGGAATTAAGAATTCTTCCGCGCTTAGTTGCGGAATCATGGTCCCAAGTGCTTGGGATCAGCCCTGGTTGAAACTGTGCCGGGGTCGAAGCAATGCGAGTGCTCGTGTGCACTGCGTTCCGGGTGTGGCTTATCGAACACGCCGGTCCGCTGTAGCAGTACTGAACAGCAATGGTTTAAGGAATCTATGCCGACATTCAATCAGTTGGTGCGTAAAGGCAGGAAAGCGCCGAAGTACAAGACCGCCAGTCCGGCTCTGCAGGCCTCGCCACAGCGCCGTGGCGTGTGTACTCGTGTCTACACCCAGACGCCGAAAAAGCCGAACTCGGCCTTGCGCAAGGTAGCTCGCGTGCGCTTGACCAACGGCATCGAAGTGACTACGTACATTCCCGGCGTAGGACACAACTTGCAGGAGCACTCGATTGTGCTGATCCGCGGAGGCCGCGTGAAGGATCTCCCGGGCGTGCGCTATCACGTGGTGCGCGGCACGCTCGATGCGACCGGCGTCGCTAACCGCAAGCAGGGAAGATCGAAGTACGGGGCCAAAAGACCCAAGTGATTGGTGATTGGTGATTGGTGATTTGCGATTTGGATTACGTCCAAATCACAAATCACAATTCGCAAATCGGAAACCAACAAGAATTTTGAGCGGCGAGTTGCCGCTGAGGTAACCGAGAGACTATGCCACGAAAAGGACACGTTCCCAAGCGGGAGCCGCTGGCCGATCCGATCTACAGCTCCCAGTTGGTGACCAAGTTCATCAACACCATGATGTGGGGCGGGAAGAAATCGACGGCGCAGGGGATTTTCTATAAGTCCATGGAGAACTTGCAGTCGAAGGGCGGCGATGAAGCTCTGAAGCTGTTCAAGAAAGCCGTGGAGAACGCTAAGCCGATGCTGGAAGTCAAGACACGGCGCGTGGGAGGCGCTAACTATCAGGTGCCTGTGGAGGTCAATCCCGACCGGCGCACCTCGCTGGCCATCCGCTGGATCGTGAGTTATGCCCGCGGGCGCGGCGAAAAAGGCATGATCGACAAGCTGACCAACGAGCTGCTGGATGCGGCCAACGGTCGCGGCGCGGCCATCAAGAAGAAGGAAGACGTTCACAGAATGGCGGAAGCGAACAAGGCCTTTGCGCATTATAGGTGGTAAGCGGCTCGCGGAATTAGCAATCGCCATGATTGGTGATTGCCAGAATTGACGATTGAAAGGCAGACTCTAAATCATCAATCCCGGCGATCTTGGCAATCCTGGCAATTTTGGCAATTGAATCGGTGATTTTTTAAAGGTTAGGAATTTAAAGTGCCACGTCAGGTCCCATTAGAACGTTGCAGGAACATCGGCATCATGGCCCACATCGATGCCGGCAAGACCACTACGACTGAACGCATCCTGTTCTATACGGGAATTACGCACCGGCTGGGCGAAGTGCACGAAGGCACCGCCACCATGGATTGGATGGAACAGGAGCAGGAGCGTGGCATCACCATTACCTCCGCCGCCACTACTTGTTTCTGGCGCGATATCCGGATCAATATCATCGATACGCCCGGCCACGTGGACTTTACCGCCGAGGTGGAACGATCGTTGCGCGTGCTCGATGGCGCGGTCGCCGTGTTTGACGCCGTCCACGGCGTGGAGCCGCAGTCGGAAACCGTATGGCGCCAAGCCGATAAGTACGGCGTTCCCCGAATTTGCTTCATTAATAAGATGGACAAGATGGGAGCCGACTTTGAGCACGCCATCGACACCATCCGCAAACGCCTCAACGCCCGCCCCGTAGCCATTCAAATCCCCATCGGACAAGAAGCCAAGTTCAAAGGCGTCGTCGATCTCGTGGACATGAAAGCCATCGTGTGGAACGACGAAACCATGGGCGCCAAATATCAAGTAGAAGAAATCCCGGCTGATCTCAAGAAGAAAGCCGAAGCCTTCCATGCCCAGTTGGTCGAGTCCGTCGCCGAGCATGATGATGAATTGCTGCACAAGTTTCTGGAAGGCGAGACTATCTCCCCCGACGAGCTGCGCAAATCGCTGCGCAAGAGCGTAATCGCGCTCAAGTTGTTCCCCGTGCTTTGCGGCACGGCGTTCAAGAACAAAGGCGTGCAGACGCTGCTGGATGCCGTGGTCGACTACCTGCCTTCGCCGCAGGACATCCCGCCGACCCAGGGCCACGATCCCGATCATCCGGAAAAAATACTAGAACGCAAGCCCGCCGACAGCGAGCCGTTCTCGGGATTGGCTTTCAAGATCATGGCGGACTCGTTCGTCGGCCAGCTGGTATTCGTACGCGTGTACTCCGGCCAGTTGAAGACCGGGGACAGCGTATTGAACACGACGCGCGGGAAGTCGGAGCGCATCGGCCGCCTGCTGAAGATGCACGCCAACAAGCGTGAAGAGATCAGCGAAATCTACGCCGGCGATATTTGCGCTTGTGTGGGACTCAAGAACGTCACCACCGGCGATACCATTTGCTCGGAGAAAGCGCCGATTCTGCTGGAGTCGATTCAGTTTGCGGCGCCGGTGATCTCGGTTGCCGTCGAGCCCAAGACCAAGAGCGATCAGGAAAAAATGGGAGTCGCGCTAGGACGGCTGGCTCAGGAAGACCCGACCTTCAAAGTCGCGACCGATCCCGACTCCGGACAAACCATCATCAGCGGTATGGGCGAGCTTCACCTTGAGATCATCATCGACCGCATGATGCGCGAATACAAGGTGGAAGCCAACGTGGGCAAGCCACAGGTGGCGTATCGCGAGACCATCCGCAGACACGCTCAGGCAGAAGGCAAGTACATCCGCCAGACCGGTGGACGCGGCCAGTACGGTCACGTCAAGCTGTACGTCGATCCCAACGAAAAAGGCAAAGGCTTTGAGTTCGTGAACGACATCGTGGGCGGTTCGGTGCCGAAGGAATACATCAAGCCGATCGAGCACGGGATCAAGGAAGCTCTGGAAGGAGGCGTTCTCGCCGGCTATCCCATGGTCGATGTGAAAGTCACGCTCTACGACGGCAGCTATCACGAAGTGGACTCCGACGAAATGGCCTTCAAGATCGCGGCGTCGATGGGCTTCAAAGAAGCCGCGCGCAAGGCTTCGCCGGTGCTGCTGGAGCCGATCATGTCGGTGGAAGTGGTAGTGCCTGAGGAGTATATGGGCACGATCATTGGCGACTTGAACTCGCGTCGTGGACGAATTGAGGGTGTTGAGCACCGTGCCGGCTCGCAGGTGATCAGGTCTCTGGTGCCGCTGGCCGAGATGTTCGGCTACGCCACGCAGATGCGATCGAACACCCAAGGCCGCGCGACGTTTTCCATGCACTTCGCCCACTATGACGAAGCCCCGCGCTCCGTCACGGAAGAGATTGTGGCCAAGGTGCAAGGTAAGACCGCAGCAAGGTGAAGCAAAACCTTACCGCTGATTAACGCGGATGAACGCTGATCAGAAGTGAGTCTTGGGATATTGGCAAGGTCGGCGAGTGCGTGGGTAGAGCGGTGGTCCAGCGCCGTAGGCGCGACATAAGGTAGCCCAGGGCGTAAGCCCTGGGTGGGCGAGAAAAACAGATTGAGCCCCGGAGGGGCGACACAAGTTTGGCATCCGGCACCCAGTACGTGATGGTCTGGGAGTTTCGAGTCACACAAGGCAAGGAAGCGGAGTTCATCGAGAAATACGGCCGTGAAGGAATCTGGGCACGGTTCTTCCGCAACGGTCGAGGCTACTTACGGACCGAGCTGGTGAGAGACGTAGACGACACTCAACGCTTCCTGACGCTGGATCACTGGCAGTCGGAAGAAGAGTTTAAGAGCTTTCGCCAGCAAAACCTGGTCGAGTACGAGCGGCTGGACAAGGAATGTGAGCGGTTAACGGAAACCGAGACCTGCCTGGGAGCGCTGATCCGGCAGGTAGAGATTGCAAGAGCTAAGAGCTAACGGCTAGGAGCTAGAGGCTGATTTATGGCAAAGGAAAAATTTGATCGCAGCAAGCCGCACGTAAACGTAGGGACGATCGGACACATCGATCATGGCAAGACCACGTTGACGGCGGCGATCACCAAGGTGTTGTCGAAGAACAACCCCAAGATCAAGTTCCGCTCGTTCGATTCGATTGACAACGCGCCGGAAGAGCGGGAGCGCGGCATTACCATCGCCA
>Ga0209648_10001024_pt1 | contig 22348 bp, 19 predicted proteins | sample GraSoi2013_115cm_FD_185830 | JGI IMG/M metagenome (GOLD analysis project Ga0209648, IMG submission 185830) | Grasslands soil microbial communities from the Angelo Coastal Reserve, California, USA - Sample 9_17_2013_115cm (SPAdes) (version 2) | ecosystem: Environmental > Terrestrial > Soil >... | reverse complement strand
ACGTCACCATTCCAGCGTTCTTCCTGTCGCTGCCGCATCACTTCGCGCTCGACGTCGTCGTCAGCGGCGGCTCTACATCCAATGCAGTGGACTTCATCGTGATTAAGGCAGTGGATATGACTGTTGCTTGCGCCACCCCGACACCCAGTTCGGTGGCTATTGCCGACCAGCTAGCAGAGGGTCCGTTCTCGCCCATAGCCGTGGTCACCAACAGCGGCTGCAACAGTATCTCCGTTATCGACATCAACCCCGCCCACCTCAGCCCCCCCCCTGGTACCACAGCTTTTGGCAGCGTGCAGAGTATTCCCGTCGGTGCTACGCCCCAGGGCGTTGCTGTGAGCTCGCATCTCGGGATGGCCGTGGTCGCGAACAACGGCGCTGGCACCGCATCCATTGTTGACCTCGTGCACATGAAGGAGGCCGTCGCGGATGTTGGCGTCGGGACCAGTCCAATCGGCGTTGCCATTAATGAGGCGACTGGTGTGGCGCTCGTCGCCAACTTCGGCTCGAACACCGTTTCCCAGATCAATCTCGGTCTCTTGTTCGGATCTTCACCGGCGACCTCTCTGACCGCTTCGAGCATCGGCGGTGTGCAATCGCCCATCGCGATAGCCATTGATCCTGACCGCGGGACGAACAATCAGGGTCTTGCGGTCGTTACGGGCCTCGAACTGCAACCTGGCTCTGCGCCTGTCGGTGCACTCTTCCCGGTAAACATCGGATTGGTCAGCCCGACGTTGAGCACCACGATTTCCACGGGAAGCGTCACGTCCAGTCCCACGGGCATTGTTTTTAATCCGGCGGTAGCCACGGGCACGGCTAATCCGGGGCTCTTTTACGTCAATTCGAGCGGCAGCAACGTGATCTCGTCTTTCAATCCGGATACCGGTGGAGTCAGTCAAACGAACGTGGGCATCAATCCGACGGCTTTGGCGGTCAACCCGGAAACTGGGGCGATTCTGACTTCCAACTTCGCGGGTAAATCGGTATCCATCGTCGATACTGTTTCCGCCCCGAAGACCGCGCAAACACTCGATCTGCCTGGGTCGGCACAGTTTGGAGTGGCTATCGATCCGTTCACGAATCTCGCCGTTATCGTGGACCAGGCCAATAACCGCGTGCTGCTGTTCCCAATGCCGAATTGAGTCTGGTTCGCCGTAGACTGAGATGTCGCACTCGATCGGGGAAAAGCCGGAAGGTGATGGTGGTCCTTTCGGTTGCGGCGAATCCGAGGCTCAGCTATACTGCGAAATTTGTGCGAGGACGGCGAAGCTCGCTGGAGACGCGGATACGGTTTTAAGCCGGTGTCCCCCTGGCTTAGAGTTTGCGGCAGTAAGAAAATTCGATTTTGAGGCAATTTGAATTAAGGAGAAAAAAGTGAATTCCAGAATGTTGGCCCTGACCCGCTCGGGGTCGCTCAGAAAGATATTTCAAATTGGCGCAGTCGCCGTCGCTTGCGTTTTCAGCGCAAGCGCGGTGCGCTCGCAAAGCGCCGCGCCGGGTTCCGCTGTGGCGGGGAAAATCGGCGTCATCAATGTGCGCCAAGCCATTGCCGGTACCTCCGAAGGCAAGCAGGCCGGAGCGGAATTGCAATCGCAATTCGCGCCGCGGCAGAGCGAACTAGAGGGATTGAACAAACAGATCAACGATTTGCGTCAGCGCCTCGACGCCGGCTCCGGCAAGTTCAGCCAGGACGAGCAAGCTCGTTTGCAGCGCGAAGGCGAAACCAAGGCGCGGCAACTGCAGCGCAAGCAAGACGAATATCAGGAAGACGTAAACGCTGCGCAAGCCGAAGTTTTCGATCGCATCGGCCGCAAAATGATCGACGTGCTTGATCGCTACGCGCGCGAGAATGGGTACGTGGCGATTCTCGATACTTCCGCGCAAAACACGCCCATCCTGTTTGCCTCTACCAACATCGACGTCACGCAGGACATCGTGAAGCTGTACGATCAGGCGTATCCGGCGAAGGGTGGAGCGCCAGCGACCAGTACGACGCCTAAGCCCACAGCGCAAAAGCCGGCTTCGCAGCCGCCTGCCGCGAAACCGCCGCAGCGGTAACGCATCAGCGCCTTTTGTGACGCCCCGGGGCTGAGCTCCGGGGCGTTTATCATTCTGCCCGTGCGGATGCCTTGCTTTTGCCGTAGCGGGGGAATATACTGTAAATTCACTCTGAAGCGGTCGCACCGATGAGTGGGCGCAAGCCCACTTTTTTGTTGACGCCGGTTGGGGTGCACTTGATACCGGCTTGGGCCGGGGAGTCTCCACGTGAATTTGGAGCGGATTCGCGCGGCCGCCGAGCGGGTGGCGCGCTCGGTGGGGCTTGAAGTCGTTGATGTGGAATGGAAAGTGGGGAAGCAGAGGTTCTTGCGGGTATATATCGACCGCGTGCCTCAGCGAGAGCCATCTCAGCCTAACCCGACGTCCGAGGGAATAGTTGCGGCGGGGGCGGAAGGCGCGGACATTCCGGCTAGCGAAGCGGACCCGAAGATCAGTCATGCGGATTGCGAGCGGGTCAGCCAGCAACTGAGCGTGATTTTGGACGTGGAAGAGTTGATTGAGGGGCCGGGATACGTTCTGGAGGTCAGCTCGCCGGGGCTGGATCGGGCGCTGAAGAAGCCGGAGGATTTTGAGAGGTTCGTGGGAAGGCTGGCGAAGATTTCGACGGCCGAGCCGATCGGGGACGCGAAATTTTTTGAGGGAAGGCTGGCGGGATTCGCGGACGGAAAAGTACGGATGGAGCTGAAGGGGAAAGAGCCGCGGATGGTGGAAATACCGCTGCAGGGGATTCGGAAGGCGAATTTGGTGGTGGAGTTTTAAGGACGGTTGACAGTTTACAGTCGACAGAAGAAGCGAAGAGAAGAAAAAGTAGCGCTGAGACGCAGAGGGCGGGCGCTGAGGAAACGCAGAGAAGAGCGAAGAGAAAAAAAGATTTAACACAGAGGGCACAGAGTTAAGAGCACTGAGGGCCACAGAGAAGAATCAGGAGAAGAGTTTAGGAACTGGCAATGGCGAATCTGCTTTATCAACAAATCGAGATGCTGAGCCGCGAGAAGCACATCGAGCCGGAAATCGTGGTGTCTGCGATTGAAGACGCGATGGTGGTGGCGGCGCGGAAGTATTACAAGACGGAAGAGAACCTGCGCGGGAAATTCAATCCGGACACGGGTCAGGTGGACGTGTTTTCGGTCCTGACTGTGGTAGAGGAAGTTACTGACCCGAAGGCCGAAATCGCGCTGGCAGAGGCCAAGAAGAAGAATCCGGCGGCGGAAGTCGGCACGGAGATTCTTACCGCGAAGCCGACGGATGTGCTGGGGCGGATTGCGGCGCAGACGGCGAAGCAGGTGATCCTGCAGAAGGTACGCGAGGCCGAACGCGACACGATTTACAACGAGTATCACAACCGCGTGGGCGAGCTGGTGACGGTAATCGTGAAGCGCGCGGAAGGGCCGGATTTGATTGTGGATATGGGGCGGACGGAAGCGCGGCTGCCGAAGCGCGAGCAATCGAAGCTGGAAACTTACAACATCGGCGAGCGGCTGCGCGTGGTGATCAAGATGGTGGACCGGGCGGCGAAGGGGCCGCAGGTGATTGTTTCCCGCGGAGACGCCAGCCTGGTGCAGCGTTTGTTCGAGATGGAAGTGCCGGAGATTTACGACGGCACGGTGCAGATCCGCTTTGCGGCGCGGGAGGCGGGCGAGCGCACCAAGGTGGCGGTGATGAGCCGCGACAAAGATGTTGATCCCGTGGGCGCGTGCGTGGGCATGAAGGGGATGCGCGTGCAGTCCATCATTCGCGAGTTGCGCGGGGAAAAGATCGACATCATCCCGTACAACGAAGAGACGGTAGCGTTCGCGCAGAAGGCGCTGAGCCCGGCGAAGGTCACGCGCGTGCAAATTATCGATCCCGAAACGAAGAAGCTGGAAGTGATCGTGGAGGATTCGCAGCTTTCGCTGGCGATCGGGAAAAAGGGACAGAACGTTCGGCTGGCCAGCAAGCTGCTCGGCTGGGACATTGACATCAAGAGCGAGGAAGAGAAGCGGCGCGAGATTGAAGAGCAGATGACGGCCCTGACTGCGCCGACTACGCCATTGACCGCATTGGCCGGCGTGGGTGCGAAGACGATCGAGAAGATCGAGGCGGCGGGAATCACCAATGTGGAGAAGCTCGCGGGGATGACGCCGGAGCAGTTGATGGAGATTCCGGGCATCGGCGAGAAGATGGTGGACAAGATTTATCAGGCGGTGAATCGCTTCTACGAAGGCGGCGGCGAAGCTGCGGCGGCAACGGGCGAGGCGGCCGAGAATGCCGAAGCTCCTGAAGGCGCTGGAACAGAGGAAAGCGCCGCGGGAGACGCCGCGACTGCGGAAGAAGCGAACGCGGCGGGCGCAGAAGCGGGCGTCGTAGAAGTGCCCGAGGACGCGGGCAAGACGGAGCAAGCTCGTGGGGCCGAGCAAGAATCAGCGGCGACGACAAACGAAAATGCAGAAGAGGTTGAGTCCGCAGAAGAGAAGAAAGATGCGGAGCGGCCGGAAGAGGCAAAATCTTAGTAAGCATGTCAGACGCAAATCAAGTCCGAATTAATGAGCTGGCCCGCGAGCTGGAGGTCAAGGCGAAAGCCATTATTGACCTGCTAGCCGGGTACGGCGTTACGGAAAAGAAGACGCACTCGAGTTCCATTCCCGCGGATGTTGCGGAGAAAGTGCGCAAACATATCCAGGGAGTAGCTGACGCCGAAGCAGCGGCAGAAGCAAACGCCAAAGCGGAGAAAGAAGCGAAGGACGCGGCAGCAAAGGCGGCACGGATGCGGCCGGCTGTTGTACCGGCGCCTGCGGCACCTGCGGCTGCGGTGCCTCCCAAACCTGTGGCTCCTGCTCCCGCGCCTGTAGCGACAACGGCAGCGCCCGTTGCGCCGAAACCTGCTCCGCCGGCTGCGCCAAAACCTGGCGCTCCCGTCGCGCCGAAACCTGCTGCGCCCGCGGCTCCGCCGGCAGCACCAGTTGCTGCATCTGTGGCTCCGCCGGTAAGCACAACGCCTCCCGCTGCAACCCCCGTCGCTACAGCGCCCGCCGCGGGGAAACCTGCGCCGAGTGCGCCACCTGCGAGCGCTCCAGTGGCGACCCCGATTCGACCTCCTGTTCCGGGTGCACGGCCCTCTGCTCCGTCTTCTACACCAGCCTCGGCTACCAGCTCCAGTCCAAGTTCGGCCCCGGCGCAGCGTCCTGCGGCAGGAACTCCTGTGCCACGTCCTGGGCAAGGGCCTGGCCAAGTCAGACCAGGCACGAGCGGACAACCTTCGGCGGTGCGCACTGCTGCGGCAGCACCTGGCGCACCTGGCGCGCGGCCTCCGGTGCGTCCGCCGATGCCGACCGGCGGGAATCGCGGACCACTTCCGGGCACTGGGCCAAACAGTCAGCGGCAGGGCGGACCGCGTCCGGGTCAACCGATGCGTCCGATGCCGGGAGGCCAAGGCGGGCGCCCGTATCCTTCGCGATCGGGTGGACCAGGCGGGTCGGGTGGCGGACCTGCAGGGCAGCCAAGACCATTTGAGCAGCGGCGCGGCGGGGTGCCGACGGGCACGCGGCCTGGGCCACGCACACCAGGGCGTCCCGGGATGTTGCCGCCATTGCCGCCGGACAAAGCGCCTCCGAAGGCGGAGCCGGGCAAGCCGCTCTATACGCGGCGGCCAACGCAGCGGCAGCGGCCGGCGCTGGACAAGCGGGAGATTGAGGGCGAGCGCAAGCTACACCCGACGCGGCAACGTCCAGGAGCTGGGCGAGCAGCAGCGGCGGTGATTGCGCCGCCGGAACCGCGTGCGCCGCGCGATGTGACGATTACGGAAGGCATCACCATTCGCGAACTGGCGGAGAAGCTGGATGTGCGCGCGAAGGAATTGCTGAAGACGCTGCTGGATCGCGGCGTGTTCGCCAGCATCAACCAGGCGCTGGACGTTCCGACAGCGACGACGCTGGCGGAAGCGTTCAGCGGCGTGGTCAGCGTGGTCTCCCTCGAAGAGGAGATGGTGCTGGAGGTTGCGAAGGAAGAGACCAAGGAGAGTCTGAAGCCGCGGCCACCAGTGGTGACGGTGATGGGACACGTCGACCACGGCAAGACCAGCTTGCTGGATGCGATTCGCAGCGAAGATGTCGCGGCCGGCGAAGCAGGTGGCATCACGCAGCATATCGGCGCGTACAAGGTGCAGGTGAACAACCGCAGCGTGGTGTTTATTGATACGCCGGGCCACGAAGCGTTCACGCGGATGCGCGCGCGAGGCGCGAAAGTGACGGATATTGTGGTGCTGGTGGTGGCTGCGGATGACGGCGTCATGCCGCAGACGAAGGAAGCAATCGACCACGCCAAAGCGGCGAACGTGTCGATTGTAGTGGCCATCAATAAGATCGATAAGCCAGAAGCGCAGCCGGAACGCGTGAAGCGCCAGCTTGCGGATAACGGGTTGCTGCCAGCGGAATGGGGCGGCGATACGGAGTTCGTGGAAGTTTCGGCGAAACAAAAAACGGGAATAGATAAGTTGCTGGAAACTTTGCTGGCACTCGCCGAGTTACGCGAGTTGAAGGCGAATCCAGACGCGCCGGCGACAGGGACCGTGCTGGAATCGCGCGTCGATAAAGGCCGCGGCCCGGTTGCCACGATTTTGGTGCAGAACGGGACTTTGCGGCCGAGCGATTTCTTCATATGCGGAGCGGTGTTCGGAAAAGTGCGCGCGATGTTTGATGATCACGGGCGCACTGTAAAGGATGCGCCGCCCTCCACGCCGGTAGAAGTGCTAGGTTTACAGGGCATTCCGGAGGCGGGCGACAACTTCCAGGTTACCGACGAAGCGAAAGCGCGTCACATCGTCGAATACAGGCAAGGCAAGCAGCGCGACGCGGCGTTGGCGCGCACGTCCGGCGGGCGCATCACGCTCGATCAACTGCACGAGCAGTTGAAGTCCGGGGACGTGAAGGAATTGGGAGTTGTGATCAAGGCCGACGTGCAGGGCTCGGTGGAAGTGCTCAGCGAAATGCTGCCGAAGCTTTCGACGGATCAGGTGAAACTCAAGATTATTGGCTCGGGCGTCGGCGCGGTGACAGAAAACGATGTGCTGCTGGCGTCTGCGTCGGGCGCAATCGTGATTGCGTTTGGGATACGGCCAGACCGCAAGGCCGCGGACCTGGCGCAACAGGAGCATGTGGACATTCGTACCCACACTATCATCTACGAGGTCTCCGACGAGATTAAGAAGGCCATGGAAGGCCTGCTCGAGCCGGTGATTCAGGAAACGTACGTGGGCCGCGCGGAAGTGCGCAACACGTTCCGCGTCAAGGGCGCGGGCACGGTAGCCGGCTGCTACGTTGTGGATGGCGTGCTCAAGCGCGAAGCGCAAGTGCGCGTGGTGCGCGACGGAACGGTCATTTACACGTCGAAGCTCAGCTCGCTGAAGCGCTTCAAGGACGACGCAAGCGAAGTGCGCACAGGCTTCGAGTGCGGCGCGGGAATCGCGAATTTCAACGACGTGAAGGTCGGCGATATACTGGAATGCTTCCAAGTGACGAAGCTGAGCGCAGCGGAAGCCGCAGCGCAGAGCAACGCGCCCGCGTCGCGAAAATAACTGCAAACCCGTCCCGCGGAGCCGCTCATGCCCGTCGGTCTACTTACCCTGGAGCTGCACATTCCGGACGCACATTCGCTGAAGGACAAGCGGCAGATCGTGCGCAGCTTGAAGGACCGGCTGCGACGGCATTTCAACGTTGCCGTGGCGGAGATGGAATACCAGGACGTGTGGCAGCGCTCCATCATCGGCGTGGTGACATTGTCGACCGCCGAACAGCACGTGGAGGAATCGCTGCAGTTGGTGCTGAAGGAAGCGGATCGGCTGCTGGGTCCGGTTCTGGTGAATCACGTCGTAGAAATGATTTAAAGGCTTGCGATGAGTCCGACAAACCACCGTCATGAACGCGTGGGCGAAGAAATTGCTCACGAAATCAATGCCATGCTCGCCGGAGAGCTGAAAGACCCGCGGCTCGAAGGGATGGTGGTGGTCAGCGAAGTGCGCGTGCAGCCGGATATGAAGCATGCGCGCGTATTTATAAACGTGCGTGGTAGCGGGAAGGAACAGACGGACGCGATCAAAGCGCTCGAGCACGCCTCAGGCTTCATTCGCAGCGAGCTGATCGAGCGGCTGCAATTGCGGCGCTTACCGGAGCTACACTTCACGCTGGACCTTTCACAAGAGCATGTGGAACGCATCGAGCAACTTTTGAAGGAGATGAAGAAGGACAAGCCGACAGCGCTTTAGAGGTTGTTAGTTATTAGTTGTAAGTTGTTGGTGAAGGCCTATTCGTTTTCATTTTTAGGGCACCGTCGTCGATCGTGGTCCTTACCTAGAAGTTGCGGCTTGAAGGGTTGCTGTAAGTGATTGGCAGGTAATGAGTTGCCCTGAGTCGACTCGCCGCTTGTGTTCTCGGTGGACGGGCACCGACCTAAAAAGGGATATTGGTTAAGAGTTGTCGGTGGGAACTGACGGTTGTCATTTCGGATCGCAAGGCGTCGATCGTTGTATTTTGAACAAGGCGCCGACTTGGAACGGCTTAATTGTAAGTTTTTCGTAGGAAGCATTGATTTCATTTCTGCTAGAGCAGTCGTCGATCTGGTTTTTCGTGGGAATACTCAAACTTAGAACGAAAGACTAAGAACTAAACACTGATTTCATGCCAAAACAGCCGCAACCGGCGCCCTTCGACGGCGCCCTGGTAATTGACAAGCCGCAGGGAAAAACATCGCACGACGTTGTGGACGCGGTGCGGCATCTTGCCGGTTTTCGGCAGATCGGGCACCTTGGCACGCTCGATCCGCTAGCCACCGGCGTGCTCGTGCTTCTGTTGGGTCGCGCTACGCGTCTGGTGCAGTTTTACACCGGACGCCGCAAGCGTTACGCCGCGGGATTTCGGTTCGGTTTTGCGACCGACACGTATGACTCCGATGGTGAGGCGCAAGGCACGGACGCCGCGCCAGTTCTCGAGCAGGCCGTGCTCGAGAGATTGGCGGGCGAACGCATTGGACGCTTTCAGCAAACCCCGCCAATCTTTTCGGCAAAAAAAGTGAAAGGGCGGCCTGCGTACGAGCTGGCGCGTAAGAAGCAACCGGTAGAACTAAAAAGCGCCGATGTCGAAGTGTTTGAGTTCAAATTGAAAGAGATTGAGGGCAGCGTCGCGCGTTTCGTCATCGAGTGCTCGTCGGGCACATACATCCGCTCGCTGGCACACGAAATGGGGCAGAAACTCGGCTGCGGCGCGCACCTTGCGGAAATCGAGCGCACGGCGGTGGGGGAATTTTCGCTGGAGCAGGCGGTGAAGCTCGAGGAGCTGGCGGAAGCGGCGCGAACCGGCAAATTCGCAGATTATCTGATCCGCCTGGAGAACCTGCTTCCGAATTTTCCGCGTGTGAACGTCCTGCCAATTATTGAGCGGCGGGTGCGGCACGGAACGAAGTTCAATGTGATGTTGGCGCAGGTGCAGCCTGGCCGAGTTGAGCCACCGCCCGGCGCGACAACAGAGCTTGATGGTGGGGAGCCACGGCCGCCACGGCTACGCGTTTTTAGCCAGCAAAACAGCCTGATTGCCATTGCGGAGGCGGTCGTCCCCCGTACGTACCAACCGATTGTGGTATTTGAGCCGCTGCCCTAGGAAACCTCAGGGTTGAGGTTGGTCCGGAGGCGGAGCCGGAGCCTGCGGTGCATTGGCACCTATCGCCCCGCGGCCGGCGGCGGTGTCGCCGCGCCCCGCGAAGATGCTGCGCCCATTTCGGATCGGATCGCGAAGTCTTCGCGGCGTGACGAGGATCAGAAGCTCCGTATTCTTCAACGAGTTGTTCTTGCCGCCGAAAGCATAGCCGAGTCCGGGGAGATTGGCGAAGCCCGGAAGGCCAACCAGTGAACGCGTCTCTTCGTTGTCCAACAATCCGCCAATGAGGGTGGTTTCGTCGTCCTTGACGCGGACGGTCTGCGTCAGCGTGCGATTGGTAATGACCGGGATGCCGTTAATGCTGGTGCCAGCTAGCGCGCGGATTTCAAATTCGAGCCGCAGCGTGACCTCGTGGTGCGAGTGCAAGGTCGGGGTAGCCTTGATTTTCACGCCCAGGTCGACATATTCGGACGCTGGGTAGGGAGTTTGCGCTGCGCCCGTACCGGCCGCAGCGGCGAAGGCTGCCGAGTCCTGGATCACTGTGACGACACCCTGGTTCGGTGTGGCGCCCAATGCGGTCAGGGCAACATCCGGGAGCGAGGTTGACGTCAGGGTGGCGCTGACGATGGCGGATGGAGTCGCGGGCGTGGCAATTTCAATTCGACTTGAAAAAGTACCACCGCCAAGGCCTAAATAAATTCCCAGTGTGCTCTGGCCCTTATTGATTACTGCCAGGGAGGGGAAGCTGCCTCCTGTGAAATTTGCGATGACAATGCCCGCGGGCGTCGTGGCGGTGGCTAGTGGAGATCCCGCTGCCGCGGTGAAAGTTCCATCGAGGTTATTGCTGCCGAGCAGTATGGAAACCGTATTATCGGCCTGATTCACGACAGCGAGATCGGGAACGGTATCCGCGTTCAGGTCGCCTGTAGCGATAGCCACGGGAGATTGGCCCACGGCGATTGGCGAATTGGGGGCCTCCGTAAAGCTGATGTTGGAATTGGCGTCCACCGAACCGAGCAAGATCGCGACATTGTTCGAGGATTGATTCACCACGGCGAGATCGACTTCGGGGCTGCCGTTTACCGTGTTGTTCCTTGCGCGGAGATTGGCGGTTACCAGCGCGACCGGCCCCTTTTCGGAGATGGTGGAGGTGTTCGTCAGAGCGAAAGGCGACCCGGGAAATTGCGTAAATCCGCCTTTGCCGTCACCTCGGAAGACGGAAATCGTGTTATCACCCTGATTGGCCACGGCGAAGTCAGGATTGCCATCGCCATTGAAGTCCGCCACAACGATGGCAGTGGGGTTCTTGCCAACAGGGTATGGAGAGCCAGCGGCTTCCTGAAATGTGCCATCACCATTTCCGAGCAAGACCGTCACGTTGTTGGACGTGGAATTGGCGATGACCAAATCGGTAGTGGGTGTGGGGACGCCAGAGGTGCTGGTGACCGTGTTCCCGAAAATGCCGGCGGCAATGGCGGAAGGCGCCGTCTCCGTTTTGGGGAGAGCGATGGGGGAGTTAGTTGCGGGCGCGAAGTTTCCATTGTCCTGATTCAGCAAAATGCTGATGGTGTTGTCGCCCTGATTGGCCACCGCAAGATCGGAGAAGCCGTCGAGGTTGAAGTCACCGGCCGCCAGTGCGACGGGATTGTTACCTACGGCAAACGACGTTTCCGGAAACGTCGTGGAGCTTGGCACACCCAGGAGTGAAGCGGGATTGCTCGTGCCACTGGTGGCGCCCAAGCTTCCGGACAAAAGAGAAAGCGTGATTGGAAAGCGGTCGCCAACAAAAAAGGTCGCGGGCTTGCCGTCTTGGGCGCGTAGCAAGACCTGGCGGCCGCTTTTCACCAAATTGAGGGCATCGGAAAAATTAGCAGCTACACCCGGCAGGGTTAGAAGAAAGGTGGTATAGCCGCCGCCAACCAGCATGAATCCTGGGATGCTGGATAGTCCTTGGGCGCTGAGAAGTTGGCCCAGAATGGTGAGCGCGTTGTTGAGATCGGTGGCCTTCTGCAACGTACGCACGTCGCTGGGACTGATCAAGAAGGCCTGAGCCGAAGAAGGCGGCGTAATGCCGAGTTGCTGAGCCTTGCTGCGGTCTACCTCGAGCAGTTCAATTTCGAGCATCAGCTCGCCACGCGGATTATCAAGCTGTTGGATGAGCGCTCCGGCCAAAGCCAGCCGCTCGGGAGCGTCGCGCATAGTGATGGTGTGGCTCTGCGTATTCAGGTCGATGCGCGTTGCGCCGGTGATCTCACGCAGCATGCGAAGCAACTCTGTCATTTCCTCCGCGCTCGCGGAAGAAGGTAAAAGGAAGGTTTGTTCCGCCTGTAAGCCGAACTGGCGGCGTTTTTCCAGGGTGTCCGGAGCCACGAACATAAGTGTGGCGTTCACCGGCGTCCAAAAAGTCCCTGTGGTCGAACCCAACAGCGAAACTGCGGTGTTGAAATCGACGTTGTCGAGTTGCATCCCGACCTGGCGTGAAACCACGTCAGCGTCGAAGGTGACTTTCACGCCGAATGTCTGAGCTATCTGCTGGTAAGCGCTGCGCGTATCGCCGTGAAGGTCAAAGCTTTGCTTCCCCGCCTGCGTCTTCAGGTGCGGCAGCCCGGAAATTTCAGCCGCGGCCTGGGACGGCTCATCGTCGTGCATCGAGTCCATCTGCGCGTAGCGCTCGGCGACAATTTTATTGCTCGGGTCGATGCGCATCGCTATGGTGAGCTCTTCTTTGGCCTGCGGAAGCTTCCCGGCCAGGGCTAGCTGCTCCGCCTTATCTACATGTTCGCGGATAAGCTTGGACCGCAGCACGGCGCCTCGGCCGACTACCGCGAGGTCCTGCGGTGCGAGATGGGCGGCCTCATCATAGGACAGCAGCGCTTCGTCAAAACGGGCCTCGGCTTCGGCTTTCTCGCCGCGCTCAACCAGCTTTTGCGCGCGCTTTGGGTCCGGACGGACAATGCTATTGGGAGCCGCCGGTGACGACTGCGGCTGCTGCGCGGGAATCGGGGCGCAGAGCAAGAGAGACAAAAAAAGCGATGCGGCTTGGCGAAGAGTCGCTAGTGTCATGAACGGCTGGCTCGGGGCACCAATATTCTACCTGAGGACAGGGGACTACCGCAGGAAGTAGGCGCAGAGGCTCGCTTGACCGTAACAGGGAGAGGCGGGTACACTGCTGTTTGTAGTTGCAAATCATTTTCAACTGGAGAGTTCTTGCTCGCTGCCTTTCTCATCGCCCTCCGTGAAGGTGTGGAAGCTGCGCTCGTTGTTGGCATCATCCTCGTTTATCTGTCGCGTACAGGCCGTGCGCACCTGGCGCGCTTTGCGTGGTACGGCGTGGCAACCGCTACGGCGCTGAGCCTGGCGGTCGCCATGGCGCTGCAGCGTTGGCGCATCAGCGAAGACGGTTTCGAGGGTCTGCTGCTTCTGCTCGCCGCCTTCTTTGTGGTTACGATGATCGTTTGGATGAATCGCGTTGCGCGCCATCTGAAAAAAGATATCGAGCAAAAAGTGGAGTCTTACGCGGAGCGCGCCGGCCGCGCGGCGGGTTACGGGATTTTTCTGTTTGTGTTTTTGATGGTCGTGCGCGAGGGCGTGGAGCTGGCGTTGATTTTGCGCGCCGTGGAGATGTCCACGGAAGGCTTGCAGACCTGGATTGGGACGATTCTAGGCATCGCGGCGGCGGTTGCCGTGGGGCTCTTCTTCTTCAAAGGCACCCTGCGCGTGCAATTGCACCGATTTTTCGCGGTGACCAGCGCGATCTTGATGCTGGTAGCGTTTCAGCTGGCGGCGACCGGGTTGCACGAACTCAGCGAGGCGCGCTGGCTGCCATCCAGCAAGCGGGAGATGTCGCTCATCGGCCCGATTGTAAATAATGAATTCTTTTTCTTTGTGTTTGTTTTTGGCGCGGCGGCGATGCTGATTTTGCGGGAATGGCAGTCTGCTTCGCACGCGAAATCCGCGAAGGAAGCGATGGGCGATGCGGAACGGCGCCTGCTGGAATCGCAGAACCGCAGGGCACGGCACTGGATGATTGCGTCGGCAAGCGCGTGTCTTGTCGTTATTCTGGTGCTTACGGCGGACTTTATTTATGCGCGCGCGAATTCGGCGCCGCCGGCTTCGAGGCCGATTGCCGCCGTCGGCAATGAAGTGCGCGTTCCATTAAGCGAAATTCAGGATTCGAATCTGCATTTGTTTACCGTGAGCATCGATGGCCAATCGCTGCGGTTTATGGTCATCAAGAAACCAAGTGGGTACGGCACGGCGCTGGACGCCTGCCGCATTTGCGGAGCGGAAGGTTACCGTCAGGATGGGCAGAACGTGGTGTGCCGTCACTGTGGCTCGGCGATTTATGTGCCGTCGATCGGCGAAGCGGGGGGCTGTAATCCCATTGGCGTGCCGGCGCATATCGAGGGCGGCGAGCTGGTGATGGACGTGAGTGCGCTGACGCAGGCGGCTACCGAGATACCGAAGTGACCTTCTACCTTCGTTTGGCGCCTTCGATTGTTTTGGCTCGGAAACTGATTGCTCTGATTGCTGAAAACTGATTGTTCCGATGTTTCTACGACTCGTTGCCGATTCTTTCAGCCGCCGACCGCGCCACAAACTCCTCACCGGAGCGGCGCTGGCATTGGGAATGGCCGTCGCCACTGCGGCGCTGAGCGTTTCGCTCGACGTAGGCGACCGGTTGGCGCGCGAGTTTCGCAGCTTAGGCGCAAATTTGCTCGTCACGCCAACGGCCGATTCGCTGCCGCTCGAAATTGGCGGCGTCGATTATCGCCCTGTGAACGCAGGTGCCTACCTCCCGGAATCCGATCTCGGCAAACTCAAAACGATTTTTTGGCGCAACAATATTGTGGGGTTTGCTCCGATGTTGGAGATTCCCATCACGGTCGGCAATCCGTCGTCCGTGTCGGAAAAATCTTCTTACATCCCCACCATCGTAGTTCGACTGATCGGGACATGGGCGCAGCACCAGGTTTCCGTTCCGGACGGCTCGACCTATGTTACGGGCATTGATAGGACTAACCCCTGGTGGCACGTGGACGGACGATGGTTCACAGAAGACACTACAGAGTGTGTGGTCGGTAGGGAGTTCGCTGAGCGACTGCGGCTGTCACCTGGTAGCGAACTAATGGTCTTCAACGCGATAAACAAGAATGTCCTTGCCTCCTCTCTTCATTTGAAGGTTGTTGGTGTGCTTACGACGGGCGGCGCTGAAGAAGAAGAAATTGTAGGGCCTCTGTCGATTGCACAGGAACTTTCAGATAAACACGAACAATATCGTCAACTCTACGTCAGTGCGCTAACCAAGCCAGAGGATGACTTTGGGCGGCGCGATCCGAGCACACTGGCTCCTGCCGACTACGAACGTTGGTATTGCTCGCCGTACATTTCTTCGATTGCGCTGCAGATCGGGCAGGTGTTGCCAGGGGCGGACGTGCGGGTGATTCGGCGCGTCGCGGAAGGCGAAGGCGCGATTCTTACGCGTGTACGGACTTTGCTGTGGCTGGTGACATTTGCTGCGTTGCTTGCGGCCGCACTGGCCGTCGGCGCGTCCTCCGCAGCCTCGGTGATCGAGCGACGGACGGAGATTGGCTTGATGAAGGCGCTGGGTGCCGGTTCCGGCGCAGTGGGTTTCTTGTTGGCGGCAGAGCAGCTCCTGCTGGCACTGGTTGGCGGAGGGCTCGGTTATTCGCTGGGCATTTTGCTCGCGCGAGTCGTGGGGCAAAGAATATTTGGCGTTGCGCCGGCGTTTTCGTTCCTGGTGCTTGCTGTGATTGTCGGTTTAGCTGCTATCGTGACGCTACTTGGCAGCGCGATTCCTCTGCGCCGCGCCTCGCGCTATGAGCCTGCGCCGATTTTGCGGGGCGAATAATGCCGGACCGTAAAATGTTCTGGCGCATCGTCCGCCGCTTGCTTGCGGCGAATCGCGGACGGCTCTTCGTGATTTTGCTTGCGCTAGGTGCCGGCGCGGCGGTGACCGCGGCCCTGCTGAATCTTCAGGTGGACGCGAAGCGCCGCCTCACCACCGAATTCCGCGCCTTTGGCCCGAACGTGGTGATTGCTCCACGCGGCGACGACGGCTCCGCCACGCAGCCCCGGACCATGCCTGAGTCCGTTATTCAAAAAGTCCCCCTGCTGAACGAAGGAAATCAAGTCGTAAGCACCGGTTGGCTCTACCTCATAGCAAACGCAGCACGACAAGCCTCGAAGACGGGTGCATTAGCCGCCTCCGTTCCGGTGGTAGTGGCTGGGTACACTGGGGGAGTTCAGCAGGAGATGTTAAATTCGAGACCGACTGCTGCCCGCCTGTTAACCGACGGCTTGCCGTATTGCGATTTGGGAGTGAAAGTCGCTTCGACGTTGAATGTTCATGGGCGCGACAAGGTGACGTTAAGAAATGAATCGGTCGAGGAAGTGTGTTCCGTCTGGCACGTGAACTCGTACGGCGGACAGGAAGACAACCAAATTTTCGTCCACATCGAAACCGCACAAAGACTCGCGCAACTCCCCGGACAAATCGGTTTGATTCAAGTCGTCACCACGGGAACTTCCCAGTCCATCGAACGCTTTATCCGTGATCTGCAGCAGAGACTTCCTAATTCAGATGTGCGCCCGATTCGGCAATTCACCGAGGGCGAGGCGAAAATCTACGATCGCATCAGCGGTATTTTGTCGGCGACCGTCGGACTTGTGCTTGTGCTTACCGGGCTGTGCGTGATGGCGGCGATGACTAACGTTGCTATGGAACGGCGCAACGATGTGGGCTTGATGAAGGCCATCGGCGGCGCGACACGGCGCGTGCTGCGCCTCTTTCTGGCGGAGGCCGCGATTCTCGGACTGACCGGCGGCGTGCTTGGCGCGGCCATCGGCATTTTGCTTTCGATGTGGCTAGGCAAAGCTGTGTTCGGCGTTGCGGCGCAGCCGCGCTTGATTGTGTATCCTGTAGCTGTGGCCCTGACTATTGTCGTCGCGATCGCCAGCGCGTACCCGTTGCGGCGGCTTGCTAATATTCGCCCGGCGTCGGTCTTTCGAGGTGAGGCGTGAGCTCCGCTGCCCAGGTTGTCATCGAATCGCTCACCAAGAAATACGGACCGCTGCGCGCTGTGGACTCGCTGAGCTTCAACATCGCCCCCGGCGAATGGGTCGCGCTCATGGGACCGTCCGGCTCCGGCAAGACCACGCTCATCAATATCCTTGGCGGCCTGGATACGCTGACTTCCGGGCGCGTGATTGTCGATGGGGTCGACCTGGCAAAGCTGAGCGAAAGCGAAATCGTTCGCTACCGCGCCGAAAAGGTCGGCTTCGTGTTCCAGCAATTTCATCTTGTGCCGTACTTGACGGCGCTGGAAAACGTGATGCTGGCGCAGTACTTCCACAGCGTGACAGATGAGAAGCAGGCCAGCGAAGCGCTACACCGCGTGGGCTTGGGAGATCGCCTGACACATCTTCCCGCGCAACTTTCCGGTGGCGAGCAGCAGCGCGTGGCCATCGCGCGCGCTCTCATCAATCAGCCCAAGCTGATTCTTGCGGACGAGCCGACGGGCAACCTCGATGAAGTCAACGAAGCTATTGTGCTGCAAATCTTTCGTGAGCTGCACAACTCTGGCCACACAATTCTGATGGTCACGCACGACCCCGACATTGCGCGCCAAGCCGACCGTCGTATCGAACTCGCCCACGGCCACCTGCAATTTGACACCGCGCTGCACGGTCCCGGCCACCCGCTCGCCTGCCCACTTGTTAACACCGCGGACTGCTGCAGTAACACCTCGACAGACGATGAGATTCGTTTCGATCATCTGCTCGAGCAAATCTGGATTTGCGGCGAAGAGGGGAAGCCGGCGCAAGTCGAGATTCTTCACGCCACGGGACCGGCTGGGCATCTTCCGGTCTTGCCGGATGAGCCTGCCGCGCGCGTGCTGGGCCGCATGTCGGAGTTGCAGCTAGTCGAATTGCAAAACGGCGAAGTAAAGTTGACGCCCGGAGGCAGCCGCCGCGCCCGCGACGTCGTGCGCCGTCATAGGTTGGCCGAGCGGCTTTTCAAAGATACGTTTGCGGTCGACGATTCGGAGGCGCACACGCAAGCCTGCAAGTTCGAGCACATCATCAGCCCCGAACTCGATCAACGCATCTGCAGCTTCCTGGGTCATCCGAAAACGTGTCCGCATGGCAATCCCATTCCGCCCGGCGATTGCTGCAACGGCAAGAAAGACTGACGTTGCCAGAGGCGCGATGCCCATTCCCCTTGATTCCCGCAAAAAACCCGCAACGGTTAGAGTTCACGTAACCAGCGGCGCTGGCGTCGACATCACCTGGTCCGACGGTCATTCCAGTCATTACGATTTTGCTTATCTTCGCGACGAATGCCCCTGCGCCACTTGCAATGACGAGCGGATAAAAAAGAGCGCCTTTGCCGGCGCGGGCCCTGCTTCCGCGGCTGCTTTGCCGATGTTCAAACCGAAGCCGCGCGCGCAAGCAGCTACCACGGTCGGCAACTACGCCATCCAGATCACGTTTACCGATGGTCATGCCACCGGTATCTTCAGCTATGATCACTTGCGCAGCATCTGCCCGTGCAGCGATTGTGCCAAAGCCTTTCGCGCGGCTGGGTAGTTAACCCCGCGCATTTTCAGCACCTAGACTTCGCGTCGGAAAAGTGGGACATTTTAATTTGTTAGGTCAAAAGTTCACCCAGACATGAGCAGCTCTCCCACCAACCCTGCTGCTACGCGCGGCCGGGGTAACGGCATTCCCCGCGTTATCGTAGCTACTACCGCTCTCCTTACTTTCATTTCTTTTTGGCGCGCGGCGGCTATCGTACTGAACGATCTGGCTTCCTCGGCGTACTACGCGGGCGGTGAAGCGGAAGGGTACATCGGCAAGACCGCACCCTGGTTCATCCTGGCGATCATGTTGTTTTCTTACGCCGTGCGCGCGGTCTACGTGGAAAGCTGCAGCATGTTCGTGCGCGGCGGCGTGTACCGCGCGGTCAAGCAATCCCTCGGCGGCGCATTGGCGAAATTCAGCGTCTCCGCGCTGATGTTCGACTACATCCTCACTGGGCCGATTAGCGGTGTTTCCGCCGGGCAATATCTCGGTGGCTTGCTCAGCGATCTCTCCCAGCATGCTCACCTGAGCGGACCCTTTTCGGAATCCACCGTCGCCGGTATCGCCACCACCTTCGCCATCGTCGTCACGGCATATTTCTGGTGGGAGAACACCAAGGGCGTAGCTGAATCGAGCGAAAAAGCGCTGCACATCATGAAGCTGGTCACCGTCATGGTGGTCCTGCTGATCGGCTGGTGCATTTACACTGCCGTGTTGCGGCATTCGGCTCTTCCGCCGTTTCCGTATCCTCGCAATCTTCGGTTTAGCCCGAACGCGCTGGGATGGCTTGCCCATACGGTCTTCCCGCAACTTGGGATTGTCGCCATTTTTATCGCGCTAGGGCATTCCGTGCTGGCCATGAGCGGAGAAGAATCCCTTGCGCAGGTGTATCGCGAAATTGAAAGTCCCAAGCTCCAAAACCTGAAAAAGGCGGGCTTGGTCATTTTCGTCTACAGCCTGGTCTTCACTTCGATGGTGTCTTTCTTCGCGGTGATGATCATCCCCGACGACGTCCGGCAAAAATACCTGGAAAACCTCATCGGTGGTTTGGCCATGAGCCTCCAGGGCCCATTGATCGTCCGCTTGATTTTCCATGGCTTTGTGGTCGTGGTGGGAACTCTGATTCTCGCCGGCGCGGTGAACACCGCGATTGTTGGTTCCAACGGCGTGCTCAACCGCGTCTCGGAAGACGGCGTGCTCAGCGAATGGTTCCGGCAGCCGCATCCGCGCTTTGGCACGAGCTACCGGATCATCAATATCGTCGTGGGATTGCAGATCCTCACCATCTTGATCAGTCGCGGCAACGTGACTTTCCTCGCGAACCTCTACGCTTTCGGCGTGATTTGGAGTTTCGCGATGAACGGCCTGGCTGTGCTGGTCTTGCGCTACACGCGTCCGGGCGAGCGCGAGTTCCAGGTTCCCCTAAACTTCCACTTTCGCGGTGTGCAAATTCCGGTGGGTCTTGGCCTGATTACGCTCGCCCTGTTCGCTATTGCGGTCACGAACCTGTTCACCAAGCCAATAGCCACAGTCGCGGGCGGCGTGTTTTCTGTAATTTTGTACGTCGTCTTCACCGTTTCCGAGCGCCGTGCCAAAAACCGCGGTGTCGCACACGTGGAAATGGATCAGTTCAACCTTGAGCTGGAGGGCGAGTTAAGCCCTGAGGCTGTGGGCGCGCGGCCCGGAAATATTCTTGTGCCGGTCAGCAACCATTTCAATTTGTATCACCTCGGAAACGTTCTTGACCGGATCAAGCCCGGGCGGCGTGACGTGGTGGTTCTTCACGTGCGCCTTCTGAGGCGCTCGGGATCGGGCGAGAACGAGCTGGAGGCCGATCAGCTCTTCGGCAGCATCGAGCAGCATCTGTTTTCCCAGGCGCTCTCGATGGCGGAAAAGCGCGGCAAGTCGATTCGCCTGGCGGTCGTCGCCGCCAATGACCTGTGGGACGGCATCCTGCGCGCCTCTACCGCATTGCAATCCAGCACCATTGTGATTGGCCGCTCCGCCAGGGAGAACACCGAAGAGCAGGCGCGGCAAATCGGCGAAGCCTGGGAAAAACTGCCGGATCCGAAGCCGCAATTCAACTTGGAAATTCATCTGCCCAACGGCGACAAAATCTATAAGGTGCTGGGCCCGCACGCGCCCAACCTTACTGCCAATGAGGTAAATCTACTGCATCGCCTCTGGCTGCGGTTCAGTGAATCACTCGCGCGCGAAGAATTGCACCATCACGACGTGGTGCACTTCGCTTTAGAGGAGGTTCAGAAGGAGATTGAGGAAGGCCACGAGGATGAGGTCGTCAACCGCTTGCGTCACCATCTGGAGTCCAATCAGAGCAAGCGAAAATCCAAGGTGTAGCGCGGTTGCGCGGTTTTCTATTTGAGTGTCTGTTGTTAGTTGTTAGTGCTTAGTTCTCAGTGAAACTAGGATCCGGAGCCGCTGCGAATTGTATTTGTTGACGCTGGGGTCGCATGTGAGCTTTGCATCGTGATTTTTTCTTTTCTGCGCTAGCGCTAACGGCCGCGCTTACGCAATTTGCGACGTGCAATGCGGGCATTTCTTCGCGTTTATGGGAATCGTCATCGCGCATTGAGGGCACTCTTTTGTTGTGGGGTCGGCAGCCGGTACCGGCTTTTTCGTCCAGCGATTGACTTGGTGTACCAAAAGGAAGACGCAGAACGCAACGATCAGAAAACTGATTACATTGTTCACGAACAAGCCATAGTTCAGCGTCGGAGCGCCAGCGGCTTTTGCCTGCGCCAGGGTATCAAAGTGCCTGCGGTCTAAAGTGATGAATAGATTCGTGAAATCCACGCCATGCAGGAGAAGCCCCACGGGGGGCATAATGATGTCCTCCACCAGCGAAGAGACGATTTTCCCGAACGCTGCTCCGATGATGACCCCAACTGCGAGATCGATGACACTGCCGCGCATGGCGAACTCTTTGAATTCCTTGAGCATGAGGGTGTCCCCCTTCGTGTTTTGGTAGTGCCTGCCGCAGGGCGGTGGGTTGCGTGGATTATATCTGGGAAGAACGGAAAACCAGAAGAGAAGCGTTTCTTAAAGCAGTCAGCGTGGCCGCAGGATCAGCACGGACCCTATCAAGCCGCGGACCATCAGCAAAACGCCGGCAAACGCCAGCAAGCGCCCCACCCAAAGGAACGGCACGCGCGAGATCGCGAACATTACTACACCGAGCAAGGTAAGAGAGATCCCGCGTGTCCATCGCTCCCAGCGCGACCACCATTTCACAGGCTTGTACAGGGCGCGCAAACCCCACAAAACAAGGGCGACACTCAACAGTAGCCAGCCAGACTTGCGCCGGTCGAACAAGATGTGTCCGCTGAGGCCGAGCCATACCACCAGCCCTCCAAGCAGCACGAATATTATTTCAATAGTAATTCGCAGCACTTGCTGCGGGGTCAGCATGCTTCTCCGTACCTTGGCCTTTGCCCGCGGAATCCGCTGTATTAAATCAATTTGTTACTGCACCCTTTCAATACGCACCTTGTTCAAAGTCACCGGAGTGCGCGGGCGATCGCTCGAATCGCGTGGCACTTTGGAAATTTTGTCCGCCACGTCCTGGCCTTCCACTACCTCGCCGAAAATAGTGTGTTTGTTGTCCAGCCAGGGCGTCGCCGCCACTGTGATGAAAAATTGGCTGCCGTTCGTCCCTGGACCGGCGTTAGCCATGGAAAGTTTTCCCGCCTTGGAGTGCTTCAGCGAAGGATGAAACTCATCCGGGAAGGTGTAGCCCGGGCCGCCGCGCCCATCGCCGCGCGGGCAGCCGCCCTGAATCATGAAGTCGGGAATCACCCGATGAAACGTCAGGCCGTCGTAATAGTTTCTCTTCTGCTTCTTCCCGGTCATTTCGTCGGTGAATTCTTTTGTTCCTTCGGCCAGACCTATGAAATTGGCTACTGTCTTGGGTGCCTCCTTCTCGAGCAGGCGAATGACGATATTGCCCTGCGAAGTCTCGAATATCGCGTACGTTCCAGCCGGTCGACTCATGCGTTCTCCTCACCAACCATCGTACACGAGCGCCCGCGAACCGCGCCACC
>Ga0209648_10001023_pt1 | contig 22353 bp, 28 predicted proteins | sample GraSoi2013_115cm_FD_185830 | JGI IMG/M metagenome (GOLD analysis project Ga0209648, IMG submission 185830) | Grasslands soil microbial communities from the Angelo Coastal Reserve, California, USA - Sample 9_17_2013_115cm (SPAdes) (version 2) | ecosystem: Environmental > Terrestrial > Soil >... | reverse complement strand
CGCGGTAGCCCGACGGGGTCCGGGCCGGCGGGGGGAGCAGGTGCTGGTCCTCCCAGAACCGGATCGTCTTGGCCGGGATCCCGGCCTGGGCGGCGATCTCGCCGATCTTCATCCAGGCTCCTTGACCTTCCAGGTGACTAGAACGTTTGAGCGTAGCAACCGGACTCGTCCGGCGGCAACCACCGGGGCGCGCGCCGCCGCTACGACCGGCCCTCGATCAAGGAGCACAGACATGACCGCAGAAACCACCACCGCCTCCGTCGACGCGATCGACACCGCGCTCGCCATCGCCGCCCGCAGCCGGGGCGAGGACGAGCAGCGGCTGGCAGCCGCCGTGCTCCGCCTCTTGGCGGCCGGCGCGCCGGTCAGCATCCCAGCCGCGGCCGCTGCGGCCAGGCGGCCTGAACCGCTCGCCGGGCAGGTGCTGCGGTCCTGGCCGGCGGTGTTCTGGGACGACGATGAGCGGCTGACCGGCCTCTGGGGACTGGCCCTGCCCGGGATGCCGCACCGGATCCGCCGCGCCGGAACCGACCTGAGCACCTGGTGCGCGTGGGACCCGCTGTTCCTGGCCCGGGTCATCGGCGACCTGGAGGTGACCACCGCCGACCCGGTCACCAGCGAGGAGATCACCTACCGCATCAGCCGCGACGGCACCATCGCCAGCGCCTCGCACCCGGGCGCGGTGCTGTCGTTCCTGCGCCCGGACCAGCCCTGGGACGACGCGATGACCACCTTCTGCCACTACGTGCTGCACTTCACCAGCCCGGCCACCGCCCAGCGCTGGACCGCCGCCCATCCCGGCACCTTTGTGATCAGCCTCGGCGACGGGGCTGAGCGGGCCCGCCGCCACGTAGCCCGGTTGTTCGCCGCCGCGCTGCCATGAGCGGCCACGCCCGGCCCGCTGCACTGCGTGATTCCGCGGTGGTCACGCGCTATTCGCGTGCCGGCAGGCGCGGGCGCGGGCGCGGGCGCGGGCTATCGACAGGCCGGCGCCGGTCATCGCCTGGGCAGAGGCGAGGGCGACCAGCACCACCGACATCGGCGGGAGGGCCGTGGCCCGGCCTGCGGACAGATAGAGGGTCCCGGCGATGGCGATCCCAGTGACGATCGCGAGCTGGTTGACGGTGGCCAGGACGCCGCTGAACGAGGCGGCGCGGGCGGCGGGGACACCGGCCGTGGTGCGGTGCACCAGCGCGTCGAACCCGGTGCCGTGCGCCACCCCGGCGATGACGAGCACGGCGCTGGCCTGCCAGGGCCATGCGCCCGCGTTGGTCAGCCAGGCGAGCAGGCCACTGGCGGCCGCGAAGACGGCGAAGGCCGCCTGCAGGAGCCGCGGCTGCCGGGCGGCCGGGAGCCTGCTCCAGGTGACCGACGCGGTGGCGAACCCGGCCGCGTAGCCCGCGAACGTGAGCCCGGAGGCCAGCGGGCTCTCGCCCACGGCGTGCTGGAGGTAGACGGCGGTGGTGAACACCAGGCCGCCGTAGCTGGCGTGCAGAGCGAAGATCCCGGCCAGGCCGCTGCGGACGCCGGGCCGGGCCAGTAGGGCGGGATCGATCAGCGGCTCCCGTCCCTTTCGGAACAGGCGACTCTCGTGCCCGGCGAAGAGCGCCAGGGCGACGACGCCGACCGCCAGCACCGGCCATGACCAGCTGGGCCCGGAGGATCTGGCCGGGCTGCGCGCGCTGCGGGCCCAGCTCAAGCCGGTCTTCGCGGCCGGCACCATCGGCGCGGCCGTGGGCGTCCTGGACCCGATGCTCCGCGCCGCCGCCGCGCCCGGACCCTCCGGTACTGCTGCGACCAGTGCAACGACCGCGCGGCCGCCGCCGCCTACCGCCGCCGGAAGGCCGATTAGCGCCGGTCAGCAGGGCTGCGGTGGTGCTGCGGGGCGCGGTCGCCGGCCAGCGGCGCGGCCTGCTCTGGGTCCGCCGGGCACGGGCGCCCTGGTCGGCGCCGAGCGGCGGCGGTAACGGCCGGACACCCGCATGCGCAAACTCCGCCGTGGTAGGGATGTCTCAGCCGGCCCTGTCCCGGTGACCGCCGCCCGGCACCCGGGCGGCGGCGAGGTAGCCGTAGCTGGAGACGAGGAGCGGCACCACGAAGTTGAGCCCGACCTGAACCCAGGTCGTCCACACCGCGAGGCCGGCGGCGATCCGCGCACCCTCGTTGATCGCCGACAGCACGCAGCCAACCACCGCGGCCACCGGCACGCAGGGCCGCAGCGTGACCCCGCGCGCGAACAGCCGGATCGCCTCACCCGGCCGTGACCAGGGCGGGCACCGCGCCCCGGAAGCCGCAGGCGTGGCCTGAGGTGTCATGGCGGGCGTTCCTCCTCCTGGGCCGCGGGCATGCCTCGCTTCCGGCCAGCCGCGGCGACATCGGTAGCCGCCGGGCTGCCGGCGTGCTGCCAGGACGCCGACGGCCCGGGACCATCCGGTGCCCGGTTCAGAGCCCGAGTTCGGTGGCCGCGAGCTGGGTGCCGGCCACCCGGGCGCGGATCTTCGCGAACGCGGTCTCGCGGGTGGTGGAGGTGTCGTCGCCGAACGGCGCGAAGCCGCAGTCGTCACAGGTGCCCAGACGGTTCGGTTCGATGTATTCGGCCGCTTCCAGCACCCGGTCTCTGACCTCCTCCGCCGTCTCAATCCGAGCGTCGATCGGGTCTGTCACGCCGACGAAAATCCGCTGCCCGGGCTGGGCGTGTTCGGCGATGGCACGCAGGACGCGGGGCCGGTCGGGCTCGCTGGCCAGCTGGATGTAAAAGGCGCCGGCGTTCAGGCTGAACAGGGCGGGCAGCAGCGCGGCGTAGTCGGCGTCGGCGCTGTGGGTGGAGTCCTGGTCGCCGCCCGGGCAGGTGTGCACGCCGATCCTGCGCCGCTCGGCGGGCGAGAACTCGGCCAGCACCCGGTTGTTGAGATCGATGAACGACCGCAGCAGCTGCCCCGACGGGTCGAGCTTGACCGCGAGCCTGCCCTCGGTGAAGTCGACCTGCACGCCGTGCGCGCCCATGTCCAGGGCGCCTCGGATGTCGGCGGCCGCCTCGCGCACCAGGTCCGCCAGGAACGCCTCCCGCGGGTAGCCATCGATGCCGTGGGGCGGGTAGATCAGGCTCAGCGCGGACGCGGCGATCACCGCCTGCTTGACCGGCACGTGAGCGTAACTCAGCGCCCGCTCGAGGTAGCTACCGGCGTGAGTTGCGTATCGGAACGGGCCGGCGGTGAGCCGGGGCAGCTGCCGGGTGTGCCCGTCGGCGAACGGGATCACCACCCCGTCCGGGGCGAGCGCCGCCAGGCCGGCCAGCGGGTAGGTGGCGAAGCTCGGCTTGCCCTGCTCCCCGTCGGTGATCACCGGGGAACCGGTCGCCTCGAACTGCTCGATGGTCTCGCGCACCGCAGCGTCGGCGACCCGGGCGTAGTCCACGCCAGTGATCTGGCCGGCGGCCAGGTCGTGCCCGGCGTCGACCAGCCGCGGCACGCGGGGGATGCTGCCGATGGGCTCGGTCGGAATGGCCATTGATCTCACCGCCTTGTGAGAACCGTTCTGGACTACGGGTTGCAGAACCGGCTCCCTATGCTGGACCGGTCAGTTCGCAGCGTCAAGGGGATGGCAGATGGCAAGCTGACACCTGAGCCCGGCGGGACGGGCCTTGCGGTCAGAGCAGGTCCTTCAGCGCCGTGTATCCGGTTTCGCTGAGCCGGCCTGCCGCAGTGCGGAAGTAGTCCTCGCCCGCCGTGATACCCAGCCCTTCGACCAGCCGGTTCATCAGGTTGAACAGTCCGCAGACCGCCACCGCGTCGTGCAGCGCCTGCTCCTGGAAGCCGACCGCCAGCACCGCCTCGGCGTCCCCGGGGGTGATCTTCGCCGGGGTGAGGGTCAGCTTCCCCACATACCGCAGCATCGGCTTCATCCGCTCCGCCACCGGGGCGGTGCCGATGTCCTCGAGAAGGGCGCCCAGGGTGCCTTCGGGGATCCCGAACGCCTGTGCCGTCGCGGTGTGGACACCGTGACAGTACCGGCAGGCGTTCAGCCCGGAAACATAGGCCGCGATCAGCTCGCGCTCGGCCACGGTCAGCGGCGACGGGCCACGCAGCAGCGCCTGGTGGTAGTCCAGCAGCGGCCGGGCGGTTCCCGGGTAGGCGCGGAACACATCCAGCAGCACCGCGTCGGACGGCAGGGACGGCAGGTAGGTCATGACCCATCATGGTCTCCGGCCGCGAGCGCGCTGTCGATGCTGTCGCCTTGCTGACACTTCCCGCGCGGCCCGGATTACGTGCATACGCTGGATAGGTGCTGCCGCGCTTCCACCACGCCATCGAGGACGCGCTTCGTGACCTGGACGCCGGGTGAGCAGCGAGAGGCGGGCCGCTGGCCGGACCCCGGTACGCGGCCACGTGAAGGGCGCGGCGGTCAGCATCTTCCTGGCGCTGGCCTGGCTGGCCTTGTCGTGCTGGCACCCCGCGCTGACCTACCACTTCGGACCGCCGCTGGCGGCCGCGGCGTGGCCGTTCGTGCTGCGGGCCTGGTTGCGCCGTCCTGCCCGGCGGGCAATCGCGCTGACAGCGGTGTTCGGCGGGTTCGCCATCGCCATGGCCGCGCTCGGCGTCGCGATAGCGGCGCACTGGCTGCGCGGCCCGACCCTGATCGGGCTGGGCAGCGTGCCCGCCGAGGAGGTGTTGCTGGCGGTGGTGGCGGCCGCGTGGGGATGGCGGATGGCCGAGCGCCGCAGGCGGGCCTGGTTCCTGCCCGCCGAGCCAGCCCAAAGGGACGCGTCTCCGGCGCCTCCGGCGGGGACCGGCCTGTGACACCGGCCGACAGTGTCATGAAGCTGACATGAACGGCCGGTACCCGCCGTTCCTGCGGTGCAATGATCCAGCGCGGGTGGCTCGCCGCGGGGAAGGCCAGGGTAATCGGCTCGGGTCAGGGCCGGTCATGCGGAAGGGAGGCGCGAGTGGGTGCTATGACGCGGATCCGCGAGGTGGTGCGCGCGGCGCGGCCGGCGGACCCGGAGTTCGCCGCCGCGCTGGCACGGCGCTGGGCCGAGCTGCCCGAAACCGCACGCACGCCCGGGCAGCTGCTGGGACGGCACGCGGTCGGCTGCGAGGGCACCCACGGGGTGTTCCCCCAGTGCGACCTGGCCTGCACCCCCTGCTACCACTCCCGTGACGCCAACCAGGTGCGGGTCGACGGCCCGCACACCCTCGCCCAGGTACGGGCGCAGATGGGCCTGCTGCGCGATCAGCGGGGGCCGCGGGCGCACGCCCAGCTGATCGGCGGCGAGGTGACCCTGCTCGACCCCGATGATCACGCCGCCGCGCTGGCGATCATGCGCGCGCACGGGCGGGAGCCGATGAGCTTCACCCACGGCGACATCGACTATGACTACCTGGAAATGCTGGTGCTCGGCCCGGGCGGGCGGCCCAGGCTGCGCCGGGTGTCGTTCGCCGCCCACTTCGACTCGCTGATGTTCGGCCGCCGCGGCCTCCCCCGCCCGCCGGACGAGGCCTCGCTCAACCCCTACCGGCAGGCCTTCGCGGCGATGTTCGCGCGGCTGCGCCGCGAGCACGGTGTGCGGTACTTCCTGGCCCACAGCATGACCGTCACCCCCGCGAACCTGGGCCAGGTCGCCGGCGTGGTGCGCGACTGCCGCGTTATGGGGTACGGGATGTTCTCGTTCCAGCCGGCCGCGTTCGTCGGGGACCAGCGGCGCTGGCACGAGGACTACCGGGACGTGACCGGTGACCAGGTGTGGACCCAGATTGAGCGCGGCGCGGGCACGACGCTCGACTACCGGGTCTTCGAACATGGGGACGTGCGCTGCAACCGGGCCGCCTACGGATTCTGGGCCGGGGACCGCTGGTACCCCTTCCTCGACGGCTCGGACCCGGGGGACCTGGCGGTCCGGGACGCGTTCTTCCGCTACTTCGGGCCGGTGAACTTCACCGGCACCCCCGCCGGGCTGCTGGCGGTGCGGATCGCGCTGATCGCCGCCCGGCACCCGCGGGTCATCACGCTGGCGGCCGCGTGGGCGGCCCGCGCGCTGCGCCGGGTCGGGCTGCGGCGGCTGCTGGCCCGCCGGGTGCGGCCGGTCAGCTACGTGATGCACCAGTTCATGGACGCAGTCGACGTCACGCCCGCGTGGGAGCTCATGCAACGTGGCCAGGCCAGTACTGACCCGCGTATCCGCGCCACCCAGGAACGGCTGGCCGCCTGCCACTACGCCATGGCCCACCCCGAGGACGGCACCCTGGTCCCGGCCTGCGTCCAGCACTGCGTGCTCGACCCGCAGGAAAACCGGGACCTGCGCGTCCTGCTGCCGCTCCCCCAGGTCCCGCGGCGCCGTGCCGGGCAGCCCGGCGCGCCGGTGCGTGGCCGCCGGGCGGGCGCGTTAGGAGCCGGAAATGCTGGATTCGCGGCTGAGAGCGATGCTGGGCCCGGCCCTGGACACGGCCGGCCGGCGGCTGGCCGCCGCCGGGGTAGCACCGGCGGCGCTGACCGCTGCCGGGTGGGCCGCCGGGGCCGGGGCGTGCGCGGCGACCGCGCTGCGGGCCTGGCCGGCGGCGCTGGGACTGTGGCTGGCGAACCGGCTGCTCGACGGGCTGGACGGCCCGGTCGCCCGGGCCGGGACGCCCACCGACGCCGGCGGGTTTCTCGACATCGTGGCCGACTTCAGCGTCTACGCGGGGATCATCCTCGGCCTCGCGATCGCCGTGCCGGGCGCGAGGCTGGCCTGCGTAGCGCTGCTCACCGCGTACTACATCTCGGGCACCGCGTTCCTGGCCCTGTCCTCGCTGGCCGAACGGCGCCGGCAGCGCCTCGGCGACGAGCGGTCGCTGCGCTTCGTCGGCGGCCTGGCCGAGGGCACCGAGACCATCGCCGTCTACATCCTGCTGTTCCTCCTGCCGCAGCACGCGACGGCGATCGTGTGGGCGTTCACCGCCGCCGTCGCCGTCACCGCCGTACAGCGTGTCCATAACGGCCTGCGGCTGCTGCGGGCCCCACGCCCCGCCGAACCCGGGGGCATCCCGCGGCGGTGGCCCACGCCCAAGGCCAGCGCCACGGCGCCGCTCCCGCTTCGCGTGAGGAACCCGCGGCATAACGGAGCCCGGGAGTTACCGTGCCCAGCGCGCTGACGCCCGCCGGCGAACTGGCCCGTCAGGTCGACGAGGCGACCGCCAGCGCAGGCCCCGGCCGGTCGCTGCGGCGCGGCAGCCTGCGTTTCCTGCGCACCGCCGCCCCAGCGTTCGGCCAGTTCTCCGGGTTCGAGAGCGCGGCCACCCTCGGCGAGGAGGCCCGGCGCAGCACCCGCACGATTCCCGCCGCCATCGGCTGGTCACTGCTCGGGGCCGCGGCGATCTACATCTTCTTCACCTGGATCGTCTACAGCGCCTACCCCGGCCCGGCCGCCGTTGCCGCCGACCCGGCCCCGCTCGTCCACGTCGCCCGCGCCTACCTCGGCAGCGCAGTCGGAACGGCGGTCAACGTCGCGGGGCTGATCAGCGCGTTCGGCGCCCAGCTCGCCTGCCTGAACGCGGCCGCCCGGCTGCTGTTCGCCCTCGGCCGCGAATCCGGCGGCACCGCCGCCGCCAGAGTCCTGACCCGGACCTGGCGCCGCTACTCCTCGCCGGCCGGGGCACTGACGGTCGCGGGCGCCGTCAGCGTCGCCGCGCTGCTGGCGCTCGGCTTCGAGCACACAGCGACCCGCGCCGCCACCCTGATCATCCAGTACGGCGCCTACCTGATCCTGGCCGCCTACCTGATGACCGTGATCGCCGCGCTGGCCTGGACCTGGCGAACCCAGCGCCGGCCGCTGCCGCTGGCCATCCTGGCGGCAGGCGCGATCATCCTCGGATACGTGCTGTACCGCACCTTCGCCCCCTTCCCCGCGGCCCCCTTCAGCTGGGTCGTCCTCGCCGCCGCCGCGAGCGTGGCCGCCGGAGCCGCGATCTTGCTCACTCCCGGCCTGCTGCCCCGGATGCGCCGGTCCCGCCTGCTGGCCGTCACCACCGCAGCCGCCCGTCCCAGACCCCGGGAACGATGACCCTACGCCGCAGACACCTGGCCGGATCTCCTGGAATATCAGCCGATGGCCCGTTTCCGGTGACCTGCCTTGGCGTCACTGGGCCCGGGGCGCTTTCCCTGTCCGGGAATCGCGCCAATCCCACTTCTCGGTCAGGATCGCTGTATGGAGATGCGAGCCGAGCTTGTGATCAGCGCCCCGGCCGAGGATGCCTGGGCCGTGGTGGGTGAACGTTTCGGGGAGATCGGCGAGTGGGCGTCGGCCATCACCAAGTCCGTCATGGACGGCCAGCCCGGCGCCGGACAGGTGCGAACCTGCCATGTCGCGGGGTTCGGACCGGTCGCGCCGGGTGTGATCAAGGAGTGGCTGACGGATTTCGACCCGGAGGCCAGGTCACTCAGCTACGAGGCGGCCGAGGGGATGCCGCGATTCATCGCGCGAGCCGTCAGTCGCTGGTCAGTGCACGCAGGACCCGGCAGGTCGTGCACGGTCCGGATTGACGCAACGCTGACATTGCGGCCGGCCGCCCGCCCGCTGGGGCCGGTCCTGCGGTGGCGGATGCGCGCGGACACGCGGCGGGCGCTGGCCGAGCTTCGGCACCGGATCGAGACCGGCCGCCCGCACCCGGCCAAGGCCGCCGCACTCGGCGGCGAGCAGGTGCGGCCCTGAGGGCCACCGCGGTGCCGGGGACCCGCGCGCGCAATCTGGACCAGGACCTGGGCCGGCCTGCGGTTCAGTACGATTCCCTGATGCCAGCAGGCCCACCGGAAGTAAGCCCGTTCGGCCGTCAGGTCCGCCGCTGGCGGGGCATCCGCCGGATGTCCCAGCTTGACCTGGCCATCGCTGCCGGCACCACCGCGCGGCATCTTTCGTTCGTGGAGACGGGCAGGTCACGCCCGGGGAAGGACGTGGTCCTGCGGATCGCCGAGGCGCTGCGGGTGCCGCTGCCCGAGCGCAACACCCTGCTCGCGGCGGCCGGCTTGCCTCCTGCCTTTCCGGCCCATGACCTGGGTTCGCAGGCCATGGAGCCGGTCGACCGGGTGCTGGAGAAGGTCCTGCGCGGCCACGAGCCGTACCCGGCGTGGGTGGTCCGCCATCCATTCACGTTCCTGCGGGCCAACGCGGGCGCCGAGGCGCTGTTTCCCGGGCTGACTCAGCTTTCCCCCGGGCAGCTGATCGACGTATGGTTCGGGCCGGGCCCGTTCCAAGAACGGGTCCTGAACTGGCCTGACGTGGTTCAGGCCGGCCTGACCGCGCTGCAGCGCGCCGCAGCAGACACCGGCGACGCCGAGGCAATCCGGCTGCTCCAGCGAGCGCAGGCACACGCCCATGACCGTCCGGTCTTGCCCCAACCGCACGCAGAGTCATGGCCGGTCGTCTGCCCGGTCTTCGAACTTGACGGGCGGGTCGTGCGGACCATCTCCGCCGTCATGATGTTCGACACCGCTATAGAGGTCACCACCTCACAGCTGAGGGTTGAGCTGATGTTCCCCGCCGACGAGGACGCGGACGAATATTTCCGCACTCGCGGACCGGCATGATCGTCCGGCGCAGAGACGGCCAGCCCTAGAGCCGGCGGAGTGCAGGCGGCGGGTCAGGCGCCCGGGCACCGAGCCGGGGCCGGTCGAGGACCTCGATGGCGGCGTAGCCGGTGCGGATCAGGCCGTCGTGTTCCAGGTCCTTGAGCACCTTGTTCAGCAAAGGCCGCTGCACGCCCCGCATGGCGGCGGGGGTCACAGTGTCCACCGCGGCGATTTCCAGCCCTGAGCTTCCGGGGTACCTGGGGTATGGGTCAGCATGCGGGAAGCCCCGGATTTCTTGACGCCCACTCCGCTAAGGCCGATTCTCAGAGCACGTAGGTTCCCCGAGTCGGCACTGTCTCCGCCAGGCCCTGCTCACGCAGGTATGCCATCGTGCGCCGGACGGTCGACCGGCCAAGCTCGAACTCCTCCATGAAATCGCTCTCACTGGGCAGCCGCGAGCCTCGCGGGTACTCGCCGGACTTGATCCGCTCCGTGATGATCTGCGCGAGCTGCCGGTACGGCGGCAGCTTCGCAGTTGGATCTATCCCCGGCATGATCAGCACGTTAACCGTCCCGGCAGGAGATCAAACATGTCGAAATAAGTCGAGTCAACTCGAGCTAAGATGGAGCCCAGGGCCAGCGACCCCGGTGGCCGGCAAGCTCCCGATTCACAGGGCGGGAGCTACGCCGGGACGCTAGCCCCTGGAGGAGCCTTGGAAGGCAGAGTCGTTGCGGTTGTGGTCGGCTGGACCATCGACACGCCAGACGGCCCGCGGAAGTCGGCAATGGACCTGGCCACGATGCGCAGGCACTGCCGGGCCGAGCGGGTGGAGGACTTGCTAGACGACCTCACCCTGCTCTGCCAGGACGTTCAGGACGCCAGGGAGGCTCAGGAGGACCGGAGGACCGCTCCCATGCGGAGCGTGCAGTGAGCGACGAGGTCACCAGGGAGTCGATCGAGGCCGAGTTTCCCGGCTGGGAAGCATTCCAGGGTGTCGACCGCAAGTGGCACGCGCGGATCAAGGGAGCAACGCCGCCGGTCATGGTCCACGATGATGACCTTGATGGCCTCCGCGAGGAGATCAGGCGGTATCTCGGCAAGACAGAGGAATACTGGCAGTCCTGGCCGGGAAGTCAGCTTCGGTAACTGACCATGGACATGCAGAAAGAGGCCAGGGCTTCCGGCCCTGGCCTCTCCCGTTCACCCCGGACGGTCGCCTCCCGGCAACGTGGCCCCGGTCCTGCCTGCGCGAGCGCAGCCCGGTGCGCCTCGTCGTGCGGCGGGAGCCGGCTCAGGGCGGGCCTGGTTCGGCCGGGCGGGCGCTGCGCCCGCCGAACTGGCCGAAGAACTGCGCGGCGGCCTGCTGGACGGCTAGCGACCAGGTGGGATAGGCGTGCACCGTCTGCGCGAGCCGGCCGGTGAACATGCCGGCGCGCATGGCCAGCGCGGGCTCGTGGATCATCTCCCCGGCACGGGCGGCCACGATCGTCGCCCCGAGCACCCGACCGCCCCCGGCCGCACCCAGCACCCGCCGCGGGCCCGCGATGATCTTGACGAAGCCGTCGGTGCGCCCGGCGGTGACCGCCCGGTCGGCCTCGCTCGCCGGCAGGTACGCGACCCGCGCGCCTTTCTGCGCGGTGGCTGCCTGTGCTTCGGTGAGCCCGACCTGCGCCACTTCGGGGTCGGTGAACACCACCCACGGGATCGCCGACGTGGCGAACGCGCGCGGCGGTGACCAGCGGCGGCGCAGGGCGTTGCGGGCGGCCAGGCGGCCCATCGCGTGGGCGGCGTGGGTGAACGGCATCCGCCCGGTCACATCCCCCGCTGCGTAGGTCCCCGCCGCCGTGGTGGCCAGGTGCCGGTCCGTCACGACGTTGCCGCGCTCATCCAGGCGGATCCCAGCGTTCTCCAGGCCCAGGTGATCGGCAGCGGGCTGGCGGCCGGCGGCCACCAGCAGCCGGTCGGCCGCCGTCTGATCCCCGGACGCCAGGTCGACGATCACGCCACTCTCGCTGTGCGTCACCCTGGTGGCCGCCACCGCCGTGCGCACGCAGATCCCCGCGGCGCGGAACACGTGCTCGACGACCTGTGACGCGGCCGGGTCGGCGGCCGGAAGCAGCCGGGGCGCGGCCTCGATGACCGTGACCTGGCTGCCGAGCCGGGCGAAGGCCTGAGCCAGCTCGCAGCCGACCGCGCCGCCGCCGAGTACCGCCAGGCGGCCTGGCAGCTCGCCCACCCCCCAGATGGTCTCGTTCGTCAGGTAACCGCTCTCAGCCAGGCCGGGCACCAGCGGGACGGCGGGTCGCGACCCGGTGGCGACGATGAACCGCCGCGCCCGCAGGACACGCCCGTCCACGCTGACCTCGCGCGGCGAGAGGAACGCTACCCGGCCGCGGAGGACGTCGACGCCCTCCCGCTTGAGGACCTCGGCGGTCTCGGTGGCAGCGATCGCCGCGACCGTGTCGCGCACCGCTGTCATCGCGGCCGGGAACGCGGCGCCGCGGGCGGCGGCCTCGATCAGAGTCTTGGACGGCACGCACCCGGTGAACGTGCACTCCCCGCCGATCTTGCCCTCGGATATCAGGAGCGTGCGCGCGCCCGCGGCGGCGCCGGCCCGGGCGGCCCCGAGCCCGGTCGCCCCGCCGATCACGACCAGGTCATAATCCGCGGGCACAGGTCAGCCCTTGGTACTCGGCGGCATCTCCGCTCCAGGGGCTGCCTCCGGCTCCCGGAAAGCCCGCGCTTCGGGTGCTGTCTGAGCATGTGACTCTGTCCGAGCGTCGACCTGGACCCCGTTCCAGAACGCCACGTGGTTCTTGATCTTGCGGGCCAGCGGGCTGGGGTGCGGGTAGGACCAGGCCGCGTTCTGGTTCACCTGCCCGCCGGCGTGCACCGTGTAATAGCGGGCCAGGCCCTTCCACGGGCACAGCGACCACGCCCGCGTCCGGGCCAGGTGCTCGTGCCGGACATCTTCGGGCGGGAAGTACACGTTGCCTTCCAGCCGCACCGGGCGGCTGGTCTCGGCCAGCACCACGCCGTTCCACGTTGCACGCGCCATCGCGGTTCTCCTCTCGCACTCGGCCAATTACCTCTCCTCAACGCCTCACGGCACCAGAGAGGCGGGCGAATGTCAGCAAAGCTGACACCCCGATACAGCTTGCCGGTTGCCGGCCTGCAGCCCCGTGCAGCTCCACGACCGGCCCGTCGCGGAACAAGGCCGGGACCGCCAGGCCCATCCGCTCGTACAGCAGCGGCGGCACGGAGATGTCCGCCAGGTACAGCCGCCCGGTCACCTGCGACCCGGCGAGCCCGGGCTTGGGCAGCGCGAGCGTCATCGTCGCATCGGCGCGGACGCACGGCTTCGCCTGCTGCCCGGTGTCCAGGTCCAGGCCGCTCGGCCCGTCGAGGGACAGCACCGGCCCTGGTTGAGCGTCGGCCCAGCCGATCAGCTCTGCGGCCCGTCCACGCGGGTCCCCGTGCAGCCCGTAGCCGAGCAGCGCGTCGATGACCAGGTCCGCGGGTGCCGGGTCCTCGCGGATCGGGATGCCCATCCGGGTCAGTATGCTGGCCTGCTGCGCGGTGACCGGCGCGAGCGGCCCGCCCGCGAGCACGACGCTGACCGTGATCCCCCGGTTGTGTAGGTGCCGGGCGCCAGCCAGGCCGCCTCCCCCGTTGCCGCCGGGCCCGGCGAGCACGATGACCGTCCGCGGCGCGAACAGGCGCTGCGCGAGATCGGCCAGGTTCCGCCCGGCGTTCTCCATCATCCGGGGCAGATCGATGCCGAAGTACCCGGCCATGGACTGGTCGACCTCCCGCATCTGCCCGGTGCTCACCGCGGGAACGGGCTCACCTGAGGCCAGCGCGAACACGGCGCCGTCACGCATCCAGGAAGCCGCCGGCCGGAGACGCCACCGCCAGGGCGCGCAAGACCCGCCTGGCTGCTTCACCCGTACTAGCTGCCATTGCACCACCTCGCCCCGCCGCCGCTGGCCGCTGGGGCACAGACCCCGCCAGCCAGGCGGATCCCCGCTGGCCGCATCCAGCAGAGCCCGGCAGGCCAGCGTTGTACCGGGGATTGTCAGCCTGATGACAATGCCGACTGCCGTCTGGCCTGTCGCCGCGGCGGCGGCCGCGGTGGTCGCCGTCAGGCAGGGTCAGGTGGCGCCGCCCAGCCGGGGCCGGCGTATATGCAGGCGCATGCCCGCGCCGGAGTAGCCGAGCTGCAAGCACACCCATCCGCCCGCCGCGGCGCCGAACAGCAGGTGGCTGACGAAGAACGGCACCCGCGGGGTGAAGTTCACGATCTCGGTATTCCACAGCGGCGCGAACCCGTACAGCGTGATCACATACAGCAGGGCCCCGCCGCCACCGCGGCGGTCACATACCCGGCCAGGATCGTCGGCGCCGGGTCGGGCGAGCGGACGCGGTTCGTAAATACCGGTGACGACGGCGGCTACCTCGCCCTGGTCGGCGGGCCGCTCGAGGTCACGGGGGCGATCGCCTTCGACCGCCCCCGGCAATTCCGAAAGGGACGAGACTCGTCGAAACGCGCGCGGAATGGTCGGCGGTCGCTGACGTCCAGTGGTGACCTGCTGACCGGTGTGGGACAGGGGTGGGAGAGGACGCGACCCTCTGGTGCTAAAACGCGGCCGCCGGGCACTCTCGGCCCGTGGTCGGCGTCGCGGAGCCGGGATTCGAGGTCGCTCAGTGACGTGCCGGATGGACCAGAGAGGATTCTCCCGCTTGATGCGGGCCAGGCGCTCGCCCGGCTGCTCGCTCATGCCGACGTCGTGTTGATCGCGTAGTTCACCGGCCTGCCGCTGGCACGGTCAGGAGACGACCCGGGTGTGCGGGCGGAATGCTGCCCAGACGAACCAGAATGTGTCCTCGTGGGTGACCGGCGTCAGGTTCTCGCCTGCCAGTGGCCCGCCGTCGGCGTGGCCGAGCACGGACCAGTGGCTGCCGGTCTCCCGGTCGCGGAAGCCCCCGGCGACCGGCAGGAAGTGCAGCCGCCTGCCGTCGGCCACCGGGCTGAACGCTTCGGTGGCGCCGATGTCGGAGCCACCGGCGACCGTCGCGTTTGACAGGGCGGACGCGGTCCCGGGCTGCCACCACACGATGACGGGCTGCCCGGCGATCGTCAGGTCGATCACCCGCCGACGCCGTAGCGCGCCGAGCAGGACCGCGACCGCGTCGCCGCCGTGGTGTATGCCCACCAGCCTGGTCATCGCGGTATACCGGCCGTTCACCTGGCCGGAAAACAGGAACGGCCGGGAGTTGATGTTGTCGTACCCGGGGTAGGGGTTCGAGCCGTAAGGCCGGGTGTAGCCGGTGTCCCGGGACAGCACCCAGCCGTACGGGTGGCCGGCTCGCCACGCGCCCCAGGACACGGTTTGCATCGGGTAGGGATGCAGCTGGTGGCCGATGAGCACGCCGGCGACGGCCTGGCCGGTGAACTGCACCCATAGCGATTGGGTCTGCCGGTCGTACATGACCAGGTTTGAGTCATACAGCAGTCCCGATGTGCCGAAGGACAGGACGCGGCCGGCGGCGCGGCGGTCGTAGGCGATCGCGCTGTTGCACAGCGGGCAGTAGGTGACCGCCACCGGCACCCGGCCGACGGTGTCGTTGACGATCTCGTGCCAGATCAGGATCTGCACCGGGTACGCGCGGGCGTCGGCGCCGACTTGCAGCGCGAGCACCGGCTCACTGGCCGACAGGAAACTGACCTGCGCGGCGCGGATGAACCGGGGATGGTCGATGGCCGGGATGCCGTCCGGCGGCGGCCCGCCGGGCATGATGTTGGCCGGGTTGACCAGCGGCCGGGGCAGCCCGGCCGCGGCCGGGCCGTAGAGCGCGGTGCCGTAGAGCGCGGAGGGGACATGCTCCCGCCTGCTCGCTGGGATCTGTGGCAGGGCCACGCCGGTGGGGTTCGCCTGGTGAGCGGTGGGCTTCGGCTGGTGAGCGGCCGCCGTGCCCACGGCGCAGGCTGTAGCAGAAAGCGCGCACGCCAGTATGACCGCCGTGGTCGGCGCCCGGCTTCGCTGGGCTCGCGAGGCGGGTTGCCGGTCACGGTTTCCGCGTGCCGGGCCGCTGTCCGGCTGACCTGCGTGAGCTGGCACGCTTCCTCCTTAACCGGTGACGCCGTACAGCTGGGCGATCTTGATCTGGAGGGCGCCGACCGGGACCAGCGCGGCGCGCTCGACGTCGAGCAGCCTGCCGCTGGCGCCGTAGAACGCGGTCAGCGGCATCGTGTTGCCGCCGCCCAGCGCGGCATGCAAGCCGCCGCCGTCCGGACCGACGTCGCGGGCCAGCGCGGCAAACGGCCCGGCCAGGTGGAAGAGGTTCGGCAGGAAGTTCTTGTCACCGGTCTCCAGCGAGTCCACGCCTATGAAGATCACCTTGCCCTTCAGCGCGCTGGCCTCCTGCCGGAAGCCGGGCAGTTCCGCCTGGCACGCGGTGCACCAGGAGGCGAAGAAATTCACCACAACAGGTTTGCCGCGGTAGTCGGCCAGGCGCACCAGCCCGTTCCCGTTCAGCGCCGGAAGCGAGAACGCGGCCGGGTTCGTCACCGCACCCGCGGTCGGGCGGCCGCCGCGGAAGGCCAGCACCCCGACCGCAATCAGGATCGACACGGCGATGGCGACAACTGCGGCGCTTTGCCTGCGGCGGGCCGGCGCCTTTCGGGCGGCCGCGGCACGGCCGCGCTTGGATGACGCGGCGGGGCGGTCCCCGCGAGCCGCCGGGGCGCGGCTCTGCGCGGACCGCCCGGCGGGGCTCTTGCCGACATGTCCCCGAGGGCGGCGGCGATTGGTCATGGTCTGCCCCTTTCAGCCCAGGGAAATCAGCCTGCCCAGCCCAAGGTGGCGCATGACGTCCTGCAGCTGGCTGGTCACCCAGGTCAGCCTGTTCAGCGTCAGCAGCACCCCCAAGAGGCCCAGGGCGCAGGCGGATGCGATCGTGATCGCGGCGTAATGCCGCTTGACCCAGCGGAAGGCGCCAGCCATCCGGCCGAACGCGAGCCCGGTCGCCAGGAACGGCACCCCCAGGCCCAGCGAGTAGGCCGCGAGCAGCATGGCCCCTTGCACCGCGCGGGCCTGGGTCGCGGCAATGGCCAGCACCGAGCCAAGCACCGGGCCGATGCACGGCGTCCAGCCGAACCCGAACGCCATCCCGGCGACCGGGGCGGCCAACGGCCCGTACCGTGACAGCCTCGGGTGGAACCGGCGTTCTTGGTAGAGCAACGGCGACTTCAGCACCAGCGACCCGACGACGAACAACGCGAACGCCAGCACCACCAGCCCGGAGATGCGGGTGATCAGCGCCTGCCGGTGCACCAGCGCCTGCCCCAGGGCCGTCGCGGTCAGGCCGAGCATGATGAACACCGCCGCGAAGCCGGCGATGAACAGGCCGGTGTCACGGGCAATGCGCCACAGGTGGCGCCGCGGACCCTGCTCGATCTCGCCGATCTCCAGCCCGGTAACAATCGACAGATATGCAGGCACGAGCGGCAGCACGCACGGAGACGCGAACGACACCACCCCGCCACCGAACGCGGCGAGATAGCCTACCCCCGCCGCGCTCATCCGTCACTCCAGGGACGGCAGCGCGGCGTCGCTGGCCAGGAACGCGCGAGCATCAGCGCCCCGCTCATCACACCCTTATACGACGCCTGGCACCTGCCCTTGATTGCATCACCGCCGCGGCAGTGCCTGCCCGCGCGCGGAGTGTCGTCCCCGCGGCGCGACCCGGCAGTGCGGTGCGCACCGCGCCTCGCCCCACCCGCGGCTAACCGGGCACGGTCACCTCGTGCCAGAACCCGCCGTTGAGGTCGAGGCCGTTGCCGAAGGCCTGGCCGGGGGCGGTGTCACCGACGTAGGTGTACAGCGGATGCCCGTCGTAGGTGACCTGGGTGGTCCCGTCGGACCGCTTGATCGTCCCGAGCGTGCCGGTGACGCCCGGGCCCGCCGAGGGGGTCCCGGTCACCGGCGGCCAGTAGCCGGCGCACGTCCCGTAACAGGCTGACCTGGTGGCGGTATCGGGAACGAACCAGTACAGCGTCAACCCGTCGGCATTGGTGAGCACGGTCACGCCGCCGGTCTTCGCCGTCTTCAGGACCGTGGTCAGGCTGCCGCCGGCCGGTGCCGGTGCCGGGCTGCCCGCTCGCGCCACCGAGATGCCAAACACCACCAGGGCGGCGACGGACAGGCCGGCCACCGCCCGTCCCGCGCCCGGAACCCCTGCCTGCAGCCCGCCCAGAAGCCTGGCCGGCAGCCGGCCGGCCGGAGGGGCCACCCCGGCCGGCCGGCCGCGCGTGGCCGGGGCGGCAGCGAAGGCGGCCAGTGCCGCGAACGCGGCCACCTCGATCACCCCGGCGACGGTTCCCGCGGTGGTGCGGATCTCGGTGAACCCGAACAGGCCGGCCCACACCGACAGCAGGTACCCGCCGAGGGTGGCCAGGGCGAACCCGGCGCCCGCCGCGGCGATGAGCCGGCTGCCAGAGGCGAGCACGACGGCCGCGAGGCCGAAGGCCGTGATCACCTGCAGCAGGAACAGCCAGCCGAGCGTCGGGATCGACCGGTACCCGGTCAGGTACAGGTCCAGGTGGATCGCCCCGGTCGCGGCGAGCAGCCCGGCGCCGGCCAGCCGCAAACCGAGCAACCGGCGCCACGGGGACGGCCAGGAGGTCATCAGGCGGCGCGGTTCCATCCGCCTACCTCCGTGCGGGCCCGGGCCCGGTCCGCCCGGAGCGAGCTCCCGGCCGTGGCCGGGGACCTCACGGGCCGACCCGCACGGTCACCCGGGCGGCGATCAGCGGCATCAGGGGGACATGCTGGTTGTCGACCAGCAGCGCGATCAGCGTGTGGGTCGACCCGGGCTTAAGTCCCGCGGTGGAGACGCGGATCGTGTGCGTGCAGCTCATCCCCATCATGCCGCCCATGCCCATCATGCCGCCGGTGGCGGAGTCGAGGTTGAGGTGCCAGTGGCCGTACCCCTCCAGGTTCGCCTTGCCGAACAATGCGCAGCTGGCCCGGAAGTCCTTGATGCGCACGGCCACGGTGAAGGTGCCCGAGACGGTGGCTCCCGGCCTGGGCAACACGATCGTGATCGACGGCTTGCCCATGGTCATCACGCCGGTCAGCGCGGGCAGCGGCGTGGCCGGCGCGTAGTCGAACATGATCGAGCGCGCGTTGTGGGTAACCTCCGCGTGGTCATCCAGCGCGGGCACCACCGTGAGGGTGTGCATCCCGGGCTTGACGTTCTGCAGCGAGACCACCGCGGCCGGCGTGCAGTACATGTTGACCAGCGCCCCGTCCAGCAGCACGTGGTAGTGCCCGGTGGTGGTGGCCTCCATCCCCATCACGTGCTTGCCGGCCAGGGCGCAGGTGTCGGTGAAGCCGGTCGCTCGCACCTGCACTGCCACGCTGTTCCCGGCGACCTTCGTCATCGCCGCCGGCGACACGATCGCCACGTGCATGTGCTCGGCGCCCATCGGCAGCGACCCGCCGCCCATCGACATGGACTCGCTGGGCATCGGCATCGAACTCGACATCTCTGGCATCGGGGACGAGCTATGGCCACCCGCCGCCACCGCCGACGACGAGTGGCCCGAACCGCACGCCGCCGCCAGCAGCGCCAGCGCGCCCACACCAACGGCGACCCGGGCGGCGGAACCCGGCCGCGACCGGCCCGGTGAAGGGGACCTGGACATAGACGGACCTCCTCAGACGCCCGCACCCGGCAAACCCGCACCAGGCAAGGACGCCATCACAGACGGCTTTCGAAGATGCCCCCTATAGACGCCCCGGCAGCGGCATTGATTGCACATCCACCCAGGAGCGTGATGAAGTGGCCTGGCGGATCTCACACCCACAGGCCGGTGAGCGCCGACTGCACGGCGGCCCGGACCCTAGGCGCGGCGAAGCCGCCGTCAGGCCAGTGGCAGCCGGGCTGCCAGCCTCGCGAGCTCGGCGGCCGGGACCGGCGCCGCCACCAGTTCCGACCGGCGGCCGTTGAGGCAGTACAGGCCCAGCTTGCCCAGCCGCGCCGACCACGCCATGCCCCCGCCGGATGCGGCCTGGGCACGGTCGGGCATAGGGAATGGCTGGCCGGACACCGCCACCACCGCCTCGGTGGCGCCCAGCCGCCAGGTCCGCATCACGATCCGCTGCCCGCCCGCGGTCACTATCACCGGGCGGCCCACCTCCACCGGCGCGACCCGAGCGCCGGGATGCTTGTCCCGGGCCGGGGGCGGGACGGCCTGCGCGTAACGCGCCACCGCCGCCACCGCCGCAGGCACGACCGCCGGCCCACCCGGGAGCAGGAGCACCACCAGCGTCACAGCCAGGCCGACCGCCAGCACTGCGGCGCCCGCGAGCCCCTGCAACAGCCACCTGTCCGGGCGGGCCCGCCGCCGTGAGCGAGTACCCCGGCGTGCCCGCCGCGGTGCGCGAGTGCCCGGGCGTGCCCGCCGCCGCGTGGCGCGGCCGGCGGCGGCCACCTCGACGGCGAAGGCGGCCCGGTCAGCCAGACCTGGCGGGGCGGGCCGGCGCAGCAACTGCGCGGCCTGGCGGCCCGCCCGGTCCTCGCGCACCGCCTGCCAGCACTGCTCGCATTCGAGCAGGTGCTCATCCCACCGCCGGGCGCCCGCTTCGTCCAGCTCCCCGGCCAGGAACCCGGCCAGCAGCCGGTGCTGCCGGTCAGGACTGTCCATGGCTCACCCCCGCCTCGGCCAGCAGCCGGGCCAGCCTGCGCCGGCCACGGTGCACCCGCGCCAGCACGGTCCCGCGCGGGCACCCCAGCACCTCCGCCGTCTCCGTAGCGGTGTACCCGGCCACATCCATCAGCACGATGCACACCCGCTGCGGCTCCGGCAGCAGCGCCAGGCACCGGGACACCGCACCGGCATCCAGGCCGGCGATCACCACGTCGGCCACATCAGCCAGCGCCTCCCCGCCCGCCGGCCGGGCCAGCGACAGCCCGTCCAGCAGCTCGCCGGCCGGCAGCTCCAGCGGCCGGCGGCGGCGCCGGCGCGCCTCCGACCGCGCCGCGTTCAGGCAGATCGCGGCCAGCCACGCCCGCGTATTCTCACCCCGGTAGGAGCCGAACGCGGCATACGCCCGCAGGTAGGTCTCCTGCACCAGGTCCTCAGGCTCCTGCCCGGCCCCGGCCGACTGCCGCGCGACCCGGTACACCGCGTCCACATGCGGCAGCGTGGCGTCCAGGAACGCGCGATGGTCACTCTCCACGGCTCTTCACATCCACTTACGACGCCCGGCGCCTCCCCTTGATTGCACCATGGCGGAAATGGCACCCGCCAGACCGGTGCCGCGCCGGGCGCGCCGGAAGGCACCTCGGCCGGAAGCAGGCGGGCCTGAGACCGCCCGGACGCTCACCCGCTGGCTGGCAGCGCGCTATGTAGCCCGGGCCGCCGGAACGCGATGGCGAGCACGATCCCGATGACCAGCCCGAACAGCGGGTGAGCGAGGAAGAACGCGGTCTGCGGGACCAGGCCCATCATCGGGCTGGTGGGCGGCAGCAGCCCCATCGCATCACGACGTAGACGATCGCGCACCGGCGACGGCGGAGGTGATGATGCCGGCCGAGGTCCGCAGCCCCGGGATCGCCATCCACGCAGCCGCCCCGATCAGCGCCGCGAAGGTCACGCCGAGGAACCCGGCATAGGCGAAATGCAGGATGACCCCCACCACGATCCGCCCGGCGCTGACCGGCATCGCGCTCATCACCGCGTTCCGCGCTGCCGGGGTCATCCCCGACAGGAGGCTGGCGACCGTGCTGTTGGTCGCGTGGCCGGTTATCAGCAGGCCCATCATCTGCACCTTCGCCGGCGGCACGTGCATGGCGAGCAGCTGCCCGCCGAGGTGGCTGGCCATCGCGCCGCTGATGTGGCCGCTGCGCAGCGCCGGGGCAAGCTGGGCCATCGCCGCCGGAGGCAGGTGGATTCCCATCAGCGACATCAGCATCGTCAGCATCGACAGCGCCGGCGTGATCGTGAAGACGAAGGCCGGTATGCCCAGGTTCAGCGGGCTCGCATAACCCATCCCGGCGGCGCCCATGACCAGGATCATCACCGCTATCAGCGCCACGCCGCCCAGCACCTCGCCGGCCAGCGCCGGGCCTAGCAGCCTGCGGGTGACCAAGCGCATATCCCCGGTCGATTGCACGTGCATCACGCCAACCATTGCCTTCTCCCGTGTGGCTCTCTGCTGTCCCGGCTCGCACACGTTGTGGGCACGCCACCGGGTGCGCACAGGCCGGGCGCGGTCGGGGCGGCACCACCCGCCGTCTCCTGCGCGGGCGGGACCGCGCTTTCGCCGCCATTACATGGCCGCAGTCAGCCAATGCGCGCGGCGTCTGTCAGCCCGATGACATTCCCGACCCGGCCGGCCGGGCGCCACCGCCGCCTTGTGAGAACCGTTCTGGACTATCAGTTGCAGAACCGGTTTCCCTATGCTGGACCGGTCGGTTCGCAGCGTCAGGGGGATGGCAGATGGCACGACCCCGCAGCTTCAGCACCGAGGACGCCGTGGCGGCCGCCGCGGGCGTGTTCTGGTCCAAGGGCTACCAGGACACGGCGATCTCCGACCTCGAGCAGGCCACCGGCCTGAACCGCTCCAGCCTCTACGCCGCGTTCGGCACCAAGCAGGCGATCTTCGACCAGGCCCTGGAGGGGTACCTGCGCGGCTTCATCGGACCCCGGCTTGCCCCCCTGGAACGGCCCGGAGCCGACTCTCCCGATATCGAGCGCTTCTTCGCCGACCTCGCCGCGTTCTTCCGCACCGGCAGGCAGGCCCGGC
>Ga0209648_10001022_pt1 | contig 22354 bp, 19 predicted proteins | sample GraSoi2013_115cm_FD_185830 | JGI IMG/M metagenome (GOLD analysis project Ga0209648, IMG submission 185830) | Grasslands soil microbial communities from the Angelo Coastal Reserve, California, USA - Sample 9_17_2013_115cm (SPAdes) (version 2) | ecosystem: Environmental > Terrestrial > Soil >... | reverse complement strand
TCGCACTGCGCAAGTTGGGCGATCAAGGAGTCGTCATGAACCGGCAGAAGGTGCATCCGACCTTCATAGTTGCTGGCGATAAAGTGATTGCCTATGCGGAAGCAATGCTTACGCGCTTCAGTTGCGGCGATACTCTTTTTTGAGAGCCCTTCGAGGCCTTTATCAACACCGATCAAAGCCAAGTCGACTGCAGCATTTGTCGTGGACAGTAACAAAACGCGAGACGAAGGGAATTGGACAAGGTACTGTGCGAGAACAGCTCCCAATGTTGTCGTCTTTCCAGTGCCGGGTGGTCCCCACAGGAAGCCCGCCCGCCATCCCGGGAGCCGGAATGCGAGTAATTGGCGTTTCCTCAGCCAGTGGCTGAAATGTAAAGGACTGAGCACCGCGGTTGAATCAAAACTGTTCGACGTCTCAATCTCGTCAAGCCAGTTGAGGGAATTTTCTGTTCTTTTGTCCACCTTCCAACAATTAAGCAGCGCCTCTAGGTATCGTGGAGGATAGATTCGGACTCTTCCTCCCCGTGCCGGAGGCGGACACGTCGCAAACCTTAAGTTGATTTGCTCCGTCTCGGCGTTAACGGAAAGTACGTCCGCGCCGCCCTTTGGGGGGCCTGCCCACCAGGCTGCAGAACCCTCCAATGTTTCGTCCAATCCGCTTCTCGCATCCTGGGTCAGGTCAACAAATACTTTCCAGAGCTTTCCCTCCTGTTGAAGTCCGGCGACGACGAATTCTAGATACTCCGAACTTTTAGCGAGTTCCGCTTCAATTCCGCTGCACACTTCATATTGTGTTGCTCGCCAGTCCATTCACTTCTCCGATCTGCCTAGCGAGGCATGCTTCGGTTGCCACTGCCCGAACCCACCGGCTTTCTCGGCGTAGCCTCTTCTATGATCGGAAAACATTTTCAGCGAGATCCTCCGATCGATGGCTCCCTTGACTCCGGCACTTTTTCGCCAACAATTCGCATCGCTACGCCAGTCACCCTGCCTACGATTTCAGCCTGGGACGGGAAGTCGAATCGTCGAACATCCTAGTGGGAGTGAGGATGGGGAATTATCATCAGCTGTCCTCGGTCCGCCTGGCACCAACTGCCGATGTAGCCGCTTGATCCGCGGTCGCCATAGCCATTCGTGGAGAGTACCAGCGTACCGCCTGTTTTTGCACTTCGTACCATATCAAACGGCGTGCGGAAGACCCATATTACAAGAAGTCAAGGAGACCCGTGTGGATCTAATGGCGCCGCCGGACAGGCGGAAGTTCCAGGTGCAGTGTGATGCAGGTAGCCAAGGGCGGTTTGACGTGGGCACGGACACGCTATCGGTGCGTGTTGGGCAAAGGATGCGAGCGGGAAAAGAGGAGGAGATGTGGGATTCCGTCCACATCTTGTGTAAAGAACAGCCGGATGGTTCCCTAACCGTTGAAGTGCTTGTCTGTAACCCAGAGTGGGAAGAAGCACGGACGATCGCCGCGATTCATTCGCTCCCTCAGGTGAGCGACACAGCAGGGCCAAGTCTAAAGTGTGATCTCAAACTCTCGGAACCTCGTGGATTGCACCGGGCGAGCGGCGCACAATAAACCAGTCAAGAACAAGACGCTGTCGTGGCTTTTCGTGGCATCAATGCCACACTAGGGCTACTTTTCAAGGGCTACTAGCATGTGGCGATAGAACTTTCGCAGCTGTTCCGTGTTCGCGCTTTTGAGTAAAGTTTGGATCTTCTGACGGAGCAGCTCTGCATTGTCGTCCAGCCCTTCGGCGAAGAACAACTCATTCGGGGAGACATCAAGAACTTCGCAGATTTTATCGATGACGTCGCTAGGGGGCCACTCGATGCGCCCTGTCTCCACACGAGTGATGTAGTTGGCCTCCTTGCCAATGCGATCTTCCAGTTCCTTTTGGCTAAGTCCCTTGGCTTCTCGCAAGACTCGAATGCGTTCTCTCAACAGTCTGGCTGTGTCGATAGTCATGCTGAACAGACATTAGTTTGGAAGTGCGCCTAAACATAGTGCTGGCGAAGTATCTTCTTATTGACAAATAATACGGTTGGAGTATGCTTACACGGCTGATGGTCATCACCTACACGTGATAGAAGCGTGACCGCTCCATGCGCTTCATCATGTGGGATGGCGAAATACCAAAGGCATTTGAGAGACGCACGATCATCCTGAGGGTGGGACTTTGAATACCCCGTTCGATGGCGCTCAGGTACGTCCGGTCAATGCCGCAGTGTTTATAGACATCCATCTGCGACATTCCCGCAGCTTCCCGAATCCCGCGCAAGACAATTCCAAAGGCCTTTTCGGGCCCTGATTTCGGTTGAACTTGCCGGCGAAGCGGCATGATGGAGCTTAGTTTGGCGGTGTGATGGTTATAAACCAACGGGTTATAACCAACATTCTGAGTCACACCTTCTATGGTGCGGCGGTTGGGTTTAGAGGGCACGGTAGTGAAGAGAATTAAGGAAAAGCCCTATGAGAAGGCGGTCGGCCTAGCGCTGGGGTCAGTAGTTACGGATCTTGGAGACAAGCAGGGTCTCAGGCGTTTGGCCATAGACCCGGAAAACGCGAACGCGCTGATGGCCCTATATGAAAACAATGAAGTAGAAATCAGGGCGGTTGCAATGCGGCGGTTCGGCAACAAGGGCGACATCATCGAGCAGGCTATGCATAACATCTTGGTCGCAATTGGTCGAAACGCGGCGACTTACGATCCGCAATCCGAAGACGCGACGAAATGGATTGCGCAATGCGCGGAAGCCGAGGCAAAAAGACTTCATGAGAGGTTGCATTCAGGCGGCAAAGTCAGCAGGCGTCCAGGGAGGGCCGTGTGAGCCCTCGCGCAACGCCAAGAACAGATCACCGCACTCGGCCAAGTCACAGAAAAGGTGAAGGTCCTGCGGGAGTCTGTCGACGCATTTATGAGGTCGGAAAACAGAGCAGAAGTCGAAACAGCAACGCGCTAAACCTTACTTCGTTGTGCTGGCAATTGGTTCGCTCTTCTAGTTGCCTTCCCAATCAGGCTAATTGCCCATTCTTGCTTCTAATGCGGCGTGTGTGTCTTGCTCCTCTGAAAGAGCCACGCCATATTAAATCAATACTTCTGGCGTTACGAACGCGTACCGCGTATGCGGCGGTCGGTCCTCTACGACTTAATCTCTTGAGTCTACACGAGTTGCCAAGTGTCGCCAGCCTAAAGCCATTGACAAAGGTGGTTTCAACGCGATATGTAGGCGTTCAGGCAGGCGGGCTGAGGTGTGATGACTCTGCCGCCAGTATAAGCGGTTCGGTCCCCAGGACTCTTGACAATCAGGGGAAAGAAGCCCGGTCTTGACTCCTTTCAGGGAAGGTCGGTCGAGAGATTATTGCCACGTCGGAAGTGGTCGGTTTCCCGACCACTCTTCATCTATTGCTACGTCACGTCAAGCGCAGAGACGCTCGGTTCAGAATGGGGCGGCTCATCCTTGGCTATCTCGGACGCTTGAGTCTACTCCCCCGAGCTGTAAGCCAATAGTGGGACACCGCCCAAGGCATCCTTCTCTATTCCGCGTAGCTTTCCGGCGAATTCCTTGCTCCCAATCTCAGTCTGCGACTGCTACGCTAGGTTTCGTCCCAGCCTGTTGTCCCGGGACCGCGAGTGCGGATCCGCGAGAACTGGGGGCAGCATGAGTTCCTCCGTTGCTCGCTACTTTCCAGGAGTCTTTGCGAGACGTAACGGCAACGGCTCGCATGAACAGATTTCAGATCCCTCCTTTGACCGGTCGGAATCGTGCCACGAAGATGCCGGAGTTGCAGAAACTGAGATCAGCGATGAAGCTCTGCTACTTCGGCTCCAAGAAAAGGATATAGCGGCGCTCGGGCTTCTTTACCGGCGCTATGCAAGGGCTGTTTATTCGGTCTGCGCCCGGATAATAAGAGATGCCGCTGAAGCAGAGGATCTCACTCACGAGGTCTTCTTAACCCTTTACAAAAGGTGCGCTTCGTTTGATCCGAAAAAAGGTTCTGCCCGCTCGTGGCTACTGCGGTTGACCTATCACAAGTGTTTTGATTGGCGCGATTATTTGAGGGCGCGACATGGGTTTCGGCAGGGAAATGGGGAAGGGGCACGAGCCGCGGCTTCATCGGAGTCAGCGGAAGACCGGGATCCTGCAGAGCAAAGAATTTGCGTTGACCAGATGATCTCTGCATTGGCAAGCCTTCCGAGAGAGCAGCGACTAACATTCGAGTTGCGCGTTGCAGGTTACTCGTTCAGCGAAATCGCTGAGAAGTTAGGTTGCTCACACGGAAACGCGAAGCATCACGCGTATCGAGGTATCCAACGGCTGAGACGGATTGTATTCAACGGAAACAAGCCAGGGGCAACGATACGAAACTCACAGACAACTAAACTTCAAGCGAAGAGCACATTCCAATGAGTTCGCACCACCTGACCGATGATCTTTGTCTAGACTATTTGACCGGCGAGTTGCAGGCTGATGCGAAACCATCCTTCGAGGCCCACCTTAACGAATGCTCTCAGTGCCGACAAAGCGTGGAGGAATTCCGAGCAATTCTGAGAGGCAGCGTGCCGGTCATAGCAGATGGTGTTGTCGATGACCTGACCCCTAGCTCCGTGCCGTGGTCTATTGAAGACGGCGAGAAAAGGCTTTACGCGGCCATCGAAGCACAGGATGGGACTAGACATCGATTCGAGCACGCGGAGCTTCAGAGGACGCCCCTTCCACGAAAGATTTCGTCGGCACGTTTGGGGAACCCCTTCTTTCCATCAAACCTAAACACCCGATTGGCGGCCGCTGCCTCGTTGATTCTTGCACTGGCTCTTGGAATCTCCATGTACCGAATCGGCTTAAGGCGAGGCCGAGAGCAATCTCAGATAGTCAAACACTCAAAGGGTGATGATGCATCTTGGCGAGCGCAGCTTGAAAACCTTGCCGAGGAAAGGGACCATGTCGAGGCAAGCTTGAGCAATCGTGAGATCGTTATCTCCGCATTGAGAACCCAACTTAGGGAACAGCGAAAACAGAACGAAGCACTAGAGACTACGTTGCAGTCTGTGGGCCAAGGGGCGCGAGAGCAGACGGAAAAGGCCTCTGCCGAGCGGAACACTCTCGCTCGCAAGGTGGAAGAGGAGCAAGCGCTCCTTGCGGCAACAGAGAAAAAGCTGGATGCGCTCGAGCAAGCGAAGACTAGTGATGCCCTCCGCGTGACAAGTCTGGAGAATCAAATTCACTCGATGGTGCAGTTGCTCAGGGACAAAGACGCAACTATTGATGAACAGCAGCGTTTCTTGGCTTCCGATAGAGATATCCGCGACCTAATGGGTGCGCGAGATCTATACATCGCAGAGGTATCCGACGTTGGAGGGAACGGAAAGAGAAAAAAACCATACGGCAGGGTTTTTTACACGAAGGGTAAGTCCTTGATTTTTTATGCCTACGACCTTGACCAAGAACCCGGTGTAAAGAACGCAAGCACCTTTCAAGCATGGGGTCTGCGCGGTCCGGATCGAAATAGCGCTCTTAATTTGGGTGTGATGTACGTGGACAACTCCACGAATAAGCGTTGGGTGTTGCGATTCGATGATCCCGAGGCCCTCAAGAAGATCAACGCGGTATTTGTGACTGTTGAGCCGAGCGGTGCAAGTCCGGCACCCCATGGAAAGCAAGTGATGTTTGCCTATCTGGGCGAAGAGCCGAATCACCCTTAACTGGCTTCTGTGACCCTTCTTTTGTGAACGCTATTCGTATTTACGCTAAGTTGGAGCGACCTGTTGGTTCCTTTCTTCGCGTAGCTCCGTATGGTCAGCGAAGCCCCCGCACCCAACAAAGTTAAAAGCGAGGTACGCATGAAGCAGCGCACTGGTGTGCTCGTTTTCATTCTTTTGTACTCGTCACTTATCACGCTGGCGCAAGCGCCCACGGCCGTCGTGAATGGCCAAGTGCGCGACACCTCAGGTGCGGCCATCCCGAATGCCAGCGTGGAAGTCATCAACGATGCGACGAACGTTCGCTTCACGACCGAAACAAATGACGAGGGGATCTATTCTGTGCCGAATGTTCCTCCTGGCACCTATCACATTCGTGTTTCAAAGCAAGGATTTAAGACGATCGTCCATCCCGACATCACTCTCAATGTTCAAGATGCCAAGGCAATCGCGTTCACGCTTCCGGTAGGTCCGATCTCTGACACCGTGACTGTCGAGGGAGGTGCTCCGCTCATTGACACGCAGTCTATTGCAGTGAGCACTGTTGTGGACCGGCAGTTTGTGGAGAATCTCCCGTTGAATGGAAGAAGCTTCCAAACATTAATTGAACTATCGCCCGGAGTAGTGATAACTCCCTCAAGCCAAAGTGATCCTGGACAATTCAGTGTGAATGGGCAACGAAGTAGCTCTAATTACTTCACGGTAGATGGAGTCAGCGCGAATATCGGTATCCAGGCCGGGCCGTTGTTTAGTCAAGGAGCCGCAGGCTCCATCGGCGGCGTCAGTGTGACTGGTGGCACGAATAACCTTGTTTCGGAAGATGCGTTGCAAGAGTTCCGCATTCAGACGTCCACCTTTGCGCCCGAATTCGGCCGCACGCCAGGAGCGCAAGTCTCCATCTTGACCCGTTCTGGTACGAATCAATTTCATGGCACACTTTTTGAGTTTCTACGCAACGACAAGCTAGATGCGAATGACTGGTTCGCGGATCAACTGCCCGGTTCTCCCAAAGCTGAAGAACGTATCAATGACTTTGGTGGTGTGCTGGGCGGACCCATTGTCAGGGACCGGACGTTCTTTTTCTTCTCCTATGAGGGTCAGCGTCTGCGCCTGCCTCAAACGACGTTCACAACGGTTCCGGACGTGACGGCTCGGCAATCCGCGCCCGCGGCGATCCAGCCTTTTCTAAACGCCTATCCCCTCCCAAATGGGGCCGAGATTCTCGACAGCAATGGCAATCCCACCGCAGAGCAGGCTCGATTTAACGCGGCCTTTTCCAACCAATCGTCACTGAATGCGACGAGCCTCCGGATCGATCACAACTTGACTAGTCGCCTCAACTTATTCGGCCGGTACGTATATTCTCCTTCCGACGCGCTGCAGAGAGGAGGAGGTTTTGTCAGTCTGAATACGTTGAGTCACGTGCAGCTAAACACGCAGACGCTGACCATGGGTACTACGTGGTCCATCACGCCGGTCCTGAATGACGAGTTCCGCTTCAATTACAGCAGAAACGAGGCAATAATCGGAAGCCGCCTGGATACCTTTGGTGGGTCGGTCGTTCCGGCCACCTCCATCCTCCTTCCTTCGCCCTTTACTGAGGCTAACGCGACTTACTCCTTTGGGATAGCCCTCTTGCAGGGTGGATTTTGGACCACCGGCAGTCAAGGAAAGAACCTTCAGCGTCAATTCAATGTGGTCGATAGCCTCGCGGTCCAGAAAAGGTCGCACAACCTGAAATTCGGCGTCGACTATCGCCGCCTCTCTCCGATTTTTGCACCTTCGAACTACACTTTAACTCCTTTATTTCTGAGTGTGCCGTCAGCGATTTCGAATAAACCTCTAGATGTCAATGTAAGCGCGGCACGGAATGGCACGCTACTGTTTAGAAACGTGGGATTGTTCGCTCAGGACACCTGGAGGATCAATCGGCGACTGGCAATCACTTACGGTCTGCGATGGGACGTGGACTTCCCCCCTTCGACCATCAATGGACCGGACTTGCTGGCCGTGACTGGGTTCAATAACCCCAGTGCTTTGGCCCTAGCACCAGCGGGAACTCCGGTGTTCCAGACCACCTATGATAATTTCGCGCCGCGCGTGGGTTTGGCGTACGGCTTCCATCAAACCCCAGGGTGGGAAACTGTTCTCCGCGGAGGATTCGGCCTCTTTTACGATCTGGCTAGCACGCAAACTGGGGACGCCGTGAATCAATTTGCATATCCGTTTGGTGCAAGGAATTTCGTCTTTTCGAACGATTCCTTTCCGCTGTCCGCGAGTGTGACGCAGCCTCCGGCCATTTCAGTGGCCTCCTTGGCATCATCAAGCACATTGGTGGCTTTCAACCCGAATCTGAAGCTGCCACGGACGTTTCAATGGAATGCGACGCTCGAGCAGTCTCTGGGCAACAAGCAGTTGGTGTCGGTGGCGTATGTAGCTGCGGTTGGGCGGCGGCTTTTGCAGGAGGCGGAAGTACTCTCTCCGAATCCGAATTTCAGCTTTGTCCAGTTTATCGGTAACTCGGGAACATCGGACTATCACTCGCTTCAGGCCCAGTTTCAACGTCGTTTGTCACGCGGTCTGCAAATCTTGGCCTCCTATACGTTCGCTCACTCCATCGACACCGCCTCCAGCAGCTCGTCGGCAGAGAACTCAAATTTCTTTGTGAGTACCCTTGGCCCGAACGCGAACCGCGGGGCTTCCGACTTCGATATCCGACACACTTTCTCGGGTGCGGTCACTTATGGTATTCCTGGGACATGGACCGGAAAGCGACTAGCGCGCGCGGTTCTGGGTGATTGGTCTGTAGATAGTATCATTCAAGCCCGTTCGGCCCCTCCGGTAGATCCATTCGATAGCACTCTTCTTTTTCAAGGACTTATCCTTGGCGCCGTTCGGCCCGATCTAGTTCCGGGAGCATCGCTTTATCTCTTCGGATCAATCTATCCGGGTGGAAAGGCCTTGAACCCGGCGGCGTTCGTAGACCCCCCGCTTGACCCGAATACGGGTCTGCCACTTCGCCAGGGAAACTTAGGGCGGAATGCTCTAAGAGGTTTGGGAGCTACTCAATGGGATTTTTCCGTTCGACGGGAGTTCCCTGTCCGCGAATCGTTGCGTCTGCAGTTCAGGGCTGAATTTTTCAATGTGCTCAATCATCCGAATTTCGCAAGCCCAGTGAATGATCTGAGTAGCCCCTTCTTCGGGCAATCAGTTTCTATGTTGGGGCGGGGATTGAGCTCAAATAATCCCGGAGATGGGAGCTTTGCTTCGATCTTCCAGATTGGAGGTCCTCGCTCAATTCAATTTGGATTGAAACTCCAATTTTGATGCGGTGGATTGACACGTGCGAGGACAATCCGAAATGACGGGATCATGTCGAAGCATTCTTCGTGGCCATCGGCCCGTATCAAGCATGTTGATCAGTCTGGCGGCCCTTTTGTTAGCGTATTGCAATCCGGCATACGCAGAGTCTCGCCATCCCGTCACGGTGGATGACCTATTGTCTTTGAAATCTGTCGATCCCCAGATCGATCTCTCACCCGATGGCGCGACTCTGGCCTACGTCGTTCGCGAAAAGAATGGTGAAAGTCTCTGGCTCGTTAGCACAGAGCACGGAATTCCGCGGACACTCGGCCAAGGCGTGATGCCGCGTTGGTCGCGAGATGGCGCCCGGTTGGCGTTCTATTCGGCGCGCAGCGGAAGTCTCCAATTATGGATTTGTGATGTCAGAGAAGGTCAGACCACACAGATCACGGATGTTGTAGGGGGCATAAGACCGAACCCCCTGGCAAGGTTTACAGGATGGGTTCGAGATCCTTTGCGTTATTCTTGGTCGCCGGATGGAGTCAAAATAGTCTTCACTTCTCAAACAGAACTTAAGAGCAACAGAGAATTGCAAGCTACTCAGTCACAGTCGGTAACCAAGGGCCCTAGCGTTGGTGACAATAGCACCAGTCCAGAGGGCCCGCTCGTGTTGACCACCGCTAGTCCTTCTCGTTGGGCCCTTAGCGGAGTGTTTCGCGCCGACCCTGTGGGTGCTCGTTACGTGAATGGAAAGTTCGTTACCGCTAGCGACCCCGAGTCCACTGGAAAACCTTCGCCGGTGCTGACAGATCAACTATTCGTTGTTGACATTGCAACCAAGACGACCGAGCGGCTTACTGACAACGATGATGAATATTTCAACCCTGAGTGGTCTCCTGATGGAAAGAAAATTGCGTTTGTATCAACAGAGGGAAGAGCTTTGAACGGGTACGGCCCTGGGACTTCGAATATCTACCTGATTGACGTCCATTCTCGGCACATCACGGCTCTTACGACCGGAACTGGTGAGAAACGGCTGCCCTTTTGGTCTCCTGATGGTCGATGGATCGCTTATGCAGGAGGAAGACATTTTGGCAGGGGAGCAGTCTTTGCGGTCCCCACTGCTGGGGGCGAGCCTTTCGACGTCACTGCTCGACTTGATCGCGATGCACACATGTTTTACTGGTCTCCGGATGGCAGCTCCATATTGTTGTCATGTCATGATGGCGTTTCGTGGCCGATCGTCCGAATTGAGATTCCGAGTGGAGCGATGGAAAGACTTACTCCATCCGACGCAGTGTATGGGCCCTTTACGGTTTCTCGCACTGGGGCGTTAGCCTGGATACAAAGCGACGGCTCCGGTGACGGAGTTTTATATGCAGCAGACTCGGATGGGCGCCGTCGGCGTGTGCTGTTCGACCTCAATCCACAGACCAAGGGATGGTCACTCGGAAAGCAAGAAGTTGTTAGATGGAAAAATAGCAGGGCAGAGGAGATCGAGGGAATCCTGATTAAGCCGGCGGATTATCAGGAGGGGAAGAGCTACCCCTTAATCGTGGATCCATACAGTGTGATGTCCAACGGTTTCATGAGTAACCCGATGTTGGGTAATCAAGCGTTCGCGTCGGAGGGTTATGCGGTCTTCTTTCCAAACCATCGTGCGCCCCATATGGTGGCTAACCTGATGAAGAATGAAGCCTATAGCGAAGTTGCGCGTGGACCCAAAGGCGTGGATATCATGACTGACGATGTGATGACCGGGATAGACGTCCTTGTCAAGCAAGGCATAGTCGATCCCCAACGGATGTGTCTCTACGGATTTAGCAACGGCGGGGGTGCGGCAAACTTATTAGTTACAAGGACTTCTCGATTCAAATGCGCAGTGTCGGCAGCAGGTGTGCTCTCTGATTGGTCATCAACTTTCTTCTTGGGTTTTATGGGATCAACCCTACCAGACCTCATTGGAGGTGTCACGCCATGGGAAGGCCCGGAGACATACATCGCGCTGTCGCCGGTCTACCATTTGGACAAAGTGACCACGCCAATGCTGCTCGCTGTTGGAGACGAAGACGTGCATTCCCTACTCCTGAGTCTTGAAATGTACCACGGCTTACGCTACCTGGGCCGGGATGTGACGTTGCTGCGATATCCGAAGCAAGGGCACGGATTCGAAGGAGCGGCGCTCGAAGACTACTGGCAGCGAGTTAATGTTTTCTTTGACTCCTACCTGAGACCTTGAGGAGCGAGCGGCTATTGACGATGGAAGGTTCTGAACCACATCCAACAGTCGGCACGACGGAAATTGTCCCGAGCATAGTTGAAAGTGGCGGCACTCGGAGGACTGCACGTTACGCGACCTGGGACTGCTGAGTCAACGACGGATTCAGTTTGCGATGCACGTTTGCCAGTTCGCGGAACCCTTTCACCTTGCGGAATTTTCTTTCTGCTTCCAGCAATCCGGTGGCGGTCCAGCGCAGTGGCTGATCGCCGCCGTGCCAGCGCTTGACGTTGCGCGCCACTCGCTCGACGGTGGAGAGGCACGACTCGATGGGGTTGGTGGTTGCCAGGCTGCGCCGCAGCAGTTCTCCCACGCCCAGCCGATGCACGGTGAGTGTTTCCTCCAGCCCTTCTTCGAGACTTCGCGCCGCGCTCGGATTGACGCGTTCCAGTTGCCGGAAGATTTTCTCCAGCTCGGCTTTGGCTTCCGCGTAGCCGGTCATCGCGTAAGCGTTGCGGATTCTGCGGTCGTAATCGCCCTGGGCGTTTTTCGGCAGATATTCATTGACGTTGCGCCGCTTGTGCAACTGGCAGCGCTGCACTTCGGCGCGTGCGCCGAACACCCGCTCGATCGCGGCGCGCAGTGCCTTGGCTCCGTCGATCACGAACAAGTAGCGCCGCTCCGTGCTCAGCCCGCGCGCCACCAGGTCTTCCAGCAGATCCTTCACCACCGCGGTGTTTTCTGTGGCTCCTTGCCACAGTCCCAGCACGTGCTTCTTCCCAGTGGATTCGATGCCCAGCGCCACCACCAGCACCTGCTTGCCGAGATGAATCCCGTCGATCAGGATGGCCACCAGATCCAGACCGTGCAGTTTTTTCTCGCACAGTTTTTTCAACTGCGCCGCGCTGGCCTGCACGAACTGGCGGCTCACGCTGGATTTCTCGATCCCGTAGCCCTCCAGCACGCTGGCCACCGCACGGCGATAGTTCCGCGAAGTCAGTCCCGCAACGATGCCTTCCCGCACCGCTCGCTGCCGTCGCCCGTCGTCTTGCAGCCGCGCGTAACTCGTGAGTGCCACTTCCTGGCCTTCTCGCGTGCGCACCCGCGGTCGCTCGACCGCCACCTTCTGTCCGGAAAACACCACGTAGCCCGGCTGCTGGCCCCAGCGCACACAGTTCGACTCCATGTCGGGCTGATGACGCGGCCCCACGCGCCGCGTCACCTCATCTTCGATCACCGCGCGGATGATCTTCAACCCGGCCAGCCCGGTCAGGTGCTCCACCTCCGGCTGCAACTCCTCCCACACCTCCACCAACGGCAGCGGAACTTGCACCGCCAACTGCTTTGTCCCACCAACTGAAATTTCCGATTGGACTTCTGGGCACTCGTCTGGTATCTGTCAGCCATAGCGGCTCTCCTCTCAAAAAGAGATTGATCATCCCGGACTCTATCCGAGTCCGGGCCGAGAGCCGCTACTTCTTCTTTCAGGTTTCAACTACGCGAGGGACAATTTCGCACGACGTGGCGGGTGGATTTCGTCTTCAAAGTGATCGTTGCTGTTATAGGCGGGGTGTGGGCCTATGAGACCTTCTGGCAGCAGAGAGAACAGAACGAACGGTTAACCAAGCTTCAGATAGATGCTCAGTACTCATCGGCGCGGTCGCAGCGGGAGATTGCCGAGACACAAATTGTCGCGGGATTGATTCCTCTTCTGAAGTGTGATGCCCCTAAACAGCAGAGGTCGTTCGCGCTCGAGCTGCTACGGAAGATGGATTCAGGATATGCAGACGCGATAATGCTGTCGGCTGCAGCGTGCCAAAAGTTGACAAAGAATGGAATGGCGAATTCAATTCAAGAGGTCGCAGGGAATCAGTCACGACGTAGCATGCTGGATCACTTGCGCGTTGCGAGGCAATTGCAGGGCGTGGAACTCTTTCGTGATGCGGCACGGGAGTACAGCGAAGCCTATCAAATCGGCACGCGGCTGAAGGTTGATATCGACTTGGAGAAGGCGAGTAAGGGCCTAGCCGCTCTCGAATCCAAGAACTACTACGAAGCTGCGGAATGGTTCCGCCTCGCGTTTCAGAAGGTCTTTACGTCCTGACAAAAGAGGTAAATAGCAATGAGATTTCTGATTGTCATCACAACGATGTTGTTGACCTCGAATTGGGCACAAACTCAAGATGCATCTCCGTGCAGACTCGATATTAAGTCGCCGAAATCCGGCGACACCGTCGAGACGGAAATACAGGTCCAGGGCTTCAGTAGTCTACCTCCAGGATCCTATCTATGGATTTTAGCTCATAGAAAAGGTATCTCCCAATGGTGGCCCCAGGGCGGTGGAGCCGCACGAATTCAGAACGGAGATTTCGATGTATTTGTTACGCTTGGCAACGATAAAGATTCTGGCCGCACCTTCGAGATTATGGGGATCGTATTGGATAAGGCTGGGAACGCACAGGTGGAGAAATGGGTTTCGGATAGCGACGCCAAACAGAAGTGGGATATCGGTCTGAAGGTGCCGTCGCCCATGCCAGGGTGCGAGGCCCAGGTTCGGACAATCATTGTCAACAGGAAGTAAGTGAAGTACGCTTTCATTTCAAAGTCCTCTCCTGGCCGCTTGCGCGGCCAGGAGAGGATGCCGAACCAATAGCCAAGAAATAAACTTGACTATTGCTGGGCGTTAGTCGTCCAATTCGCAGTCCTGCGCCTGCGTCAGCGGTTGAAACGGCGACACTGATTCAATGCGCTTCGAGTTGCTGCCTTGGATCGTGAGAGTCGCTTCACCCAGTAGTCTAATTTCAGGCTTGCTGTAGTTCATTGTGTTCACCTCCTTCCTTCATGAGAATCAACCACTCCGCTAGCGTGAGTAGTTAAGTTCATAAAATCCTAGCCAAGGTTATGTTCGGCCTGAATACAACTAGGCCCTCAGTTCTACAAAGTCCATACCAGCCTCCCGCAGCGTGGGAGGCTGAGTCGAAATTACACCGCGAGCTTCGGCGTCCCGAAGCCAAAATTCCAGAGATACTGCCCTCAGCAATCGCACAACGTAAGGAGAGGACTGTCCAGTTTTCAGAGCGAGTAAGGCTTCGCGAATCCGATCCTTGTCGACATATCCAAGACGCGAACTGACGGGATCACAGAAAACGCTCTCCACCTTTGCCCAATGCTTTTCCAGACTGATGGAATAACAGCGGTTGGCACTAGCTTTTGTCTTCCGGGCCAATATTTCAGACGGCAGGATGTCTGCAAGCGCGCGTCGCATCAGATGGCGACGTTGGCCTGGGCGCAACAACTGATCACGGGGAATGGTCATGAGAAACTCAACCAGGTTTTGATCGAGATAGGGATAGCGTTTTTCGATAATGGAAGGTCCAGCGTTGGTCATCTGCTGCGAGAGACTAGCAATCGTCTGCACAGCATCCCGATCAGTGGGACGCAAGAACCCCAATCCCAACACCGTCTGCACTTGATGTGCGGACATTCTGTGCTCTTTGGCGAACGTGTGGGTCACCCATGGCTCCACTTTCCCATGGTCTGCCAAGGCTGCGCGCAGGGACAACGGCGCGAGTTGTGTCAAGGTCTGAAAGAACAGATGAATCCAGGGCCGCTTCCTTATGAGCAAGCTCCAAGCAGTGAGCTGTCTTGCCAGTTCCACGAATCGAAGCTGAAGAACGAGATCGGCCATTTGTGCGCGAGGATCCAACCCCTGCCCATTGACGTCATCTCCTCCTCGACCAGAAAGCCCAACCCTATATTCACAGCGCTTCAGGACGCCCTGGACTGCCACTTGGACCTCTGTTCTACCCGTGAAGACGGGACTGGCTACAAATGTCGGATATTCGAAAACCAATGAGTCGCCAGTTGATCTCATATCCGAGTGAAAACCTGCCCTCCCGCGTTTGTCTTCGACCCTTGTTAGATGAGGCAAATCGTCCTCTCCCGGCTCATTCGAGTCATAAAGGGAAAATGTGTCTACCCTCGGTGCCACTGCCCCTTCTTTGCACAGGACGTCATCGGCGATGCACACGATGGAAGATGAATCGAATCCGCCACTAAGATCGGCCAGGACAGAGGAGTCGGTCCGGAGCCTACGACGGACCGACTGACGAAACAAGTGTCGGTATTGCTCTTCATACTCGGCATCTTTTTCATAGCGAGTCTTGAGCTTTGGGTTGAAGACCCAGTACGGGCGAACTGCAGTTTTCGTAAGGCGAATCTGGACAAACTTGCCCGGAGGGACCGAATGAATCTCAGCATACGGAGTGAGATGTGCGTCTGGGTCGGCCGCGAGATAACCAGCGACATATTCATCACAAAGGCTGAAGCGATCACCACACATGGCCAATGCAGCCAGATGGTTGCACCAAAGGATTCTTCTTGCTTCGGGATAATAGTAGAGATGGCGAATTCCAATGTAATCTCTGGCGAGAGTCAGCTGCTGCTCGCGAGGGTCCCAAATCGCGAGTGCCCAGTCTCCGACGAGTTTCGCAAAGCAATCCGTCCCCCACCGGTCGACGGCAGCGGCAACAATGGCGACATCCGTTTGGTCATCTTTCAACACATTAACGAGCTGCTTTATGAGTTCGTCCCGGTTGTCGAGGCGCCCGTCCCACGTCAGGATTTTTCCACTCTCAGAGATGCGAGGTTGCCGTTCGAGTCTAGATTCTGGGGTGGTATGAAAGGGTCGGTATAACATACCTACGGGGCCATTAAAGCAAGTCCACTCACCATCAGGACCATATTCCGAAAGACTCTGGCTAGTCTGGACTAGAAACTCCCGGTCGACTGACTCTCCGTCAAGATTCCACATGCCGGCTTGCACGCTCATGATCAGTTCACCCTAGCAACGTTCCCAAACGCCGTATAACTTCTGTACGTCTCTGCGCTCGTTGATGGCGCGGCCGTTGACTTCGGTCCAGGCGTGTGCCTTGAACGGAAGCCTCTGCGCGCCGATCACCATTTGTCCGGGTACACCGCAACTGCGCAGCAGGCACGTGGTCACAGCCGAGCGCTGTAGGCAAAGCACTTGTTTGGGGTACCAGACGCACGCGTAGTTGACGGCCTTGCAGATTCGATCGACGGCATCCGGCGGTGCCGTTCGGTGAGAGATTTTCCAGCCGCTGACCAACTTGTGCATCCGAGCAAAGTTGTGACCGAATCCCAGTAAATCATAGGTCAGTAGGGCGACGATTGCTTTCCAAGTGAGGAATCGCACGATGTTATCTCCTCTTCATACGTTCACATTCAGCTCGTGACAAATGAAAGCGAGTCTGTCTGTGAGTGCCTCGATGCGTCTTGTTAACGGTTGTACGGAAGCGTGACCCCACGTTGATTTATAATCCAAAACTACTGGGCGACCAGAACTTGTTGCTGCTTGGAGGCGAGCGGCCATTTTGCGGGCATGCATTGGATTACAGCATGTGTCCTCGTCGCCCGAAATGAGCATGACCGATGGATACGGTATTCCATCTTCCACAATGTGGTAGGGTGAGTAAGCCCGCAAGTGAAGGAAGTCATCTTTTATGTCAGCTGTCCCATATTCGTCGACTGAGAGACGTGCAGAATCAAATCGATGATAGCGCAGCATGTCCAGCAGAGGACCCATGCAAACCGCGACCCGGAAGAGATCCGGCCTCTGCGTAAGAGCCGCACCCACCAGGAGACCAGCATTCGAACCTCCGCCAATGGCGATCTTTTCAGGAGTCGTATAACCCTCTGCGATAAGCCATTCGGCGGCGGCAATGAAATCGTCAAATGCATTTTGACGATTGTGGCGCTTTCCGGCCTTGTGCCATTCTTCCCCGAACTCCCCTCCCCCGCGCACGTTCGCGAACGCAAAGAGAAATCCGTGCTCTATCAGGAACGTGGAATAGGCATTGAATTGCGGAGTGCGGCTGATGCCGAATCCTCCATAAGCACTGAGGAATGTCGGGCGCGGACCAGACAAACCCTCCCCTTGCCTTGCAACCAAGAACATAGGAATTTCGGTGTCATCCCTTGATTTATAGCGAATTTGTTTCACTTCGAAGGAGGATGGGTCAAAGCTTACTGGGCTTACCGTCCATACTTTTTGTTCGCCACTGGGAATGTGGTAAGAGAGGATCGTCGGCGGGTGCTGGAAGGATGAAAAAGTGTAGTGCAGAGTTTCGGTCTCTAGGGGCTGCCACAGCGGATGGGCGCTACCTCGCAACGGGCACGGAACCGTGCCCACTGAACGTCCTGTCCGATCAAAGATTTCAATTCGGCTGGAAGCGCTTTCGACATAGAAGACACAAATGAAGTTCCCGATAAACACGACGTTCTTGATGGGATATGGAGCTTCTGGAACCACATCCACCCAATGTTCACACTCTGGATGAGCGAGGTCGATATTGACGAGGCGAAGATTTGGCGCACTGAGGTCCGTGACTGCAAATAGCAGGTCACGCACAAAAAATGGATCGAAGACTGGCTGCATCTGTTTGAGGATTTTACTTGCTGGATTATTATGAAACGCATCTTGTATGTACAAATCGAATGTCACAACGTCACTCGCCGTGGTGACGAGGTATCCAAGAAGACGACCACCTACGGACCCCAACAATCTGAGGTGAATGTCAGGGTTTTCCCCCGCAAAAAAGACTTCTACGTCTGCATTTGATTTCGTTCCGAATTTGTGGAAGTATGCGGCTCGGTAATGGGGACACGCCTTATCAATGATCTTGTGCGAGTAATAAAAGCCGGTTCCATCCGGTGAAAACTGCAACTGAACGTCGAAACCCCGGGGCAGCCGATCTGACAGGACTTGCTTTCCATCTACATCGAGGAATTCTACACTTTGGGAGGAATCTGCCCCCCTGCCGATGCCATAGGCGAGTAAGTTGCCATCCTTTGAAATGTTCATGATCTTTACGGTGGTCGCGTTGTCCCCACGCCCTTGTGACGGGTAGACAAGAACGGTCTCAGCATCTGAACCCTCCTCCCGCATCATGATGACTGGCTGTTGTTGATAAGGTGAGCGTTTCATATAGAAGTAGCGGTTCCCAACTTTTTTGAGGTCGGAGACGATTTCAACGGCGAGCAGTTCCGCTACACGCCTTCGGATTGTGTCACGGCTAGAAAGGGCATCAAGGTAAGCACGGGTATAGTCGGTCTGCAGTTCCAGCCATTCTCGTGTTCGGGGAGAGTTCTGATCTTCTAACCAGCGATAAGGATCCGTGATAGGAACACCGTGGAGGACATCCGTTACTGGCTCAATGGACGTTGGTGGCGGGGGACTCAGCACGAGCGACATTTGGTAATCTCCGATTCGTTGGAGGGCTGGGCGCTAGGAATTTCTTCAATCTCGTTCGTGATGGTGGAGCAGGGTATCTGGTGAGTCAATCCCAAACAGTACGCTTATTCGGCCAAATGCACGCGGATTCGGCCATGCATTTAATTCAAAGGGGGCACATTCTCCTCAGCGGGTAAGGTTTGAACAGGGGAAAGAAGCCTCAATGACCCGCCACGACGGCTGGTGTGTTGTGCAGGTGGGCGTAGAGGCCGCCGTTACTAATCAATTGTGGGTGGGTGCCTTGTTCCTCGATTACACCTCGATTCACTACGACAATGCGGTCAACCCAGTTGAGCGAGGAGATCCGGTGCGAGATAAAAACCATTGTCTGGTGCCGAAAATGCTGCGTCAGATTTGTGAGAACCCGTCGCTCAGATGGAGCATCCAGCGCCGAAGTCGATTCGTCCAACAGAAGCAACGAAGGGTTCTGAAGCACAGCCCGTGCCAAGGCAACGCGCTGCCGCTCGCCACCTGACAATGCACTGCCTCTCGGGCCCAGTGGACTGTCCCAAGCCTTGGGTAGGCGGTGAAGTAATTCCTCGAGATCGGCAATTTCGATCGCACGGCACAGGTCTTTCATTGTTGCGGAGGGATTCCCCAGCAACACATTCTCTTTCAGAGTCTTATCGAAGAGGACGGCGTCCTGCATGACGTAGCAGAGTTTTGTTCGAAGACATCCGAGTCGTAATTCTCGAATGTCGATTCCGTCGATATAGACGGCGCCGGAATCAACGTCATACAACCTGGCCATCAGCTTCGCGACGGTACTTTTGCCGCTCCCACTGACGCCGACCAGCCCGACTTTGACACCGGCCTCCAGTTTTAGATCAAAGCCCTGCAGCACGGGCTGCCGATCGGAGTATGAAAACGAGACGCCTCGCATCTCGACATAACCGCGAGTTGGTGAGGGAAGACGGAGCGCGGCGGGCTTTTCCGTCACGCTGGGCGCCATTTCGATCACTTCCAGGATTCTCCGAACGCTCGTGCTCAACCGGTTTAGCCTTGAATAGATCTCTACGGCAGCATGAAGGGGATCAAAGAGTCTCGCCATGTAACTGTAGAAGGCAACGAGGCCACCAATTGTCAAAGCTCCAGCAAACACCTGGTAGCCGCCATAACCCAGGATGGCAATGGTGCCGAGAGCGATCACCGCCATATAGGAGGTGCTGAACAATATCTCGATCAGAGTCCGATAATTGATTGCTCTCAATTTTGCGGAGCCGCGCTCCATGAATGCCTTCGTTTGATCTTGCTCCTGGTGCAACAGCTGGATTTGGACGATGGAGGCTAAATGCTCTTGGAGAAAGCTGCTTTCCATGCTGGACTGATGCTGCGCATCATCCGAGGCTGCGCGCAGGCGGGCTTCGAAGTACCTCCGGAAGACGAAGAAAACGGGCATGAGGGGAAGAACCATGCATGTCAGCCGGAAATCCAATACGAACATGGTCCCGACGACAAAGATTGTGTTGAAAGTAGCCTGGAGGGCATAGGGCACGAGGCTCGATCCCAACTCCGCCACCTGATCAACGTCCTGTTCCATGCGGTAGAGCTTTTGGCCTACAGGCGTTGTTTCGTGGTAGTCCGCGGAGAGGCGGTTCATTTGCTCGAGGATTTCGAGTCGAATGCGGAAAACAAGATTTTGCATTGTGCGGGAATAGACCAAGGCCCCGAGGCCCGAGAAGCCTAACCGAGCAACATAAATTAGGAAAAATCCTGACGCGGCAATAAGCAGCAAGTGGGCGTCTTTACTGGGAAGAATTCGGTCAATCAACCACTTGATGAGCAGGGGGTCCAGGAGAAACATCAGGCTGCTCAAGACGATCATGGAAACGCTAAGCAGATGTGCCCGCAGGAAGGGCCTTACTTGTCGGACAAACCACCGAAACTGGGGATTAAGTCTCAAACCCAAGAGTGCTCCTCCGTTCTTTCGACCAGCCGACATCCAAACTGTAACGACCAGCTGGCGGGGCCAATTTGAAAAGGAGTAGTGTCGCCTGGATACGTCCAAGTGGGATCCATCGTTTCTAAGTGCATATGGGCGAAGTGGACTTCTCCTTTCTCTTATTCTTCTCTGGTGGGAACCCTCCTAGAGACCTTAGATACGCGGTTGTGGATTTTCGACCCTCTTCGATTATGGTCAGCAAAAAGTCCGTAAATTGCCCAAGCTGCAAGGTCCTGACCTCTCGACCCATAGCGAGCTGAACGACCGGCTCCATGTGGTTCCGGTCAGTAAACGTCACGGTCATGTCGTGTTCTTTCCAGTGGTAAACCAACAAGGCCTTATCCTTTCCCCTGAAGTCCGCAGAAACACTCAGTTCGACATGGCGCAGTAACTCAAATTCTCCCGAGCAGAATAAGCGTGCGTGAACCTGCTTGAGGCTGCACCGAGATGGCCCCAACCCGTTAAGCTGCAGATTCCCTTCGACTCCAGATCCTCCTGAATTCCAACGGGCTCAGTCGAAATAGTTCCTTAAAGCTCCTTGTGAATTCAGCAGTTCTGCGATACCCAATTTCCAGGGCGATCACCTTGATGGGTGTCCCCGTGGCTTGCAATTGTCTCGCGGCGAAAGCGAGGCGTTTATTCTTTGCGTATTTCCTGACGCTTATCCCGGTGGAGGTCTTGAACAAGCGTCGTGTTTGACGCACGGACGTAGGCAATCCAATCTCCTTGCAAACCTCCCCGATGCTCAAGCGATCCCCAGCTGAATGAGTGTCGATGAAATCTTTTAGCTTCTCCGCGCGCCAATCTCCGTTTGTGGAGGAGTTGAATTCTTCGCGAATAACACGTCTCACGAAGGCATCCGAATTGTCCAAAAGCAGAACCACAGGTTGCTTATATATGATTGAGCGTGTAACCATGACTGGTATCCTTTCTGGACTAGGCTACGTTTTAGCGCCAGACGGCACGGGATTTGGCGTTGACTTCAGATCTACTGGTCGGTTGTGTACCTCGCGATGAATACCTCTCTAGCGGACAGCTTCGCCAAACAGCTGCCGTGTAGGTATCGCTAAAGTTCAGGTAAATTGCTCACGAGGTCGATCCCCTCTCCTTCCAAACTTCTTTCGGCTGATTTGTTCTCCATCGACGTGGCCATTCGCGGACAGCGGCAGAAAAAAATTGCTCCAGGAGCATGTTGTGGCAGGCCCTCGCGTAAAGACCCGCAGCCACACCGTGGAATACAGCTATGATTCGCGGGAAAATCCAGCATGTTAGTTCTAGTTTCAGATAGCGTTTCACTCAAATCACAGGTCCAGGCCGCCGGTGCAATCGACAGTTCGGTTCTCACGGAGGCACACCATGTATTCCGAAACATGTCAACCCCGCGCCCCGGCGGCCTTGGACTCGTGAAACAGGCCGTTCCGTTGAACAAGGCCCATATTTTCGAGTTTCGATAAATACCCATCGACGTCGTGTTCGAGCTGCTCGCGCGATACCGTGTAATGCGTCTCCATAACGTCCACGAGGCCTTGGAGATCGACTCCTGAAGGGCTCGCTTCCACTGTGCTCCAGACACGTGCAGCAACGGGATTGAGGCTATAGCAGAGCCCCTTTCGGATATCGAGAAGCACAGCGCCATCTTCGGAATATGTGGAACGGACGTCTGGAGAAACCAGCCACATAGCGTTGGAATCCGATTTCACGCTTTCCCTCCGGCAGAAGTGTCTGAGTTCCAAGCAAACGGCCTCGGCGCCGGCTGAGGCCGTTTGTAAGACTAAAGGAGCAGTGTGAAGTCCGGACTTTTCGGACAAAACCCCTTCATCTCGCGCTACCGCTTGCGCGGCGACGCGCTTGAAGATGTCGCACGAATTCGAGTTG